>OLWS01000252.1_pt1 | contig 30445 bp, 20 predicted proteins | sample 1673601 | NCBI WGS metagenome assembly OLWS01 (sample SAMEA103958116, study PRJEB25191) | human gut metagenome | biome: human-associated habitat [ENVO:00009003]; feature: intestine environment [ENVO:2100002]; material: feces | place: Germany | collected 2013/2015 | reverse complement strand
ATAATCTGCAATAAAAAAAATAACTTTGCGATAAATTCAATCTTATATTGTAATAAGGTAATATAAAATCTGATTCAATCAGTTTTTAATGAGAATCGTAAAATTCAATTTTATGGAAAAAGACAATATCATTATATATAATACAGAAGATGGTAAGGCAAAGGTGATTTTGTATGCTAAAGACGGAAACATTTGGATGAGCCAGAATCAGTTGGCTGAACTTTTTGCCACCTCTGTTTCAAATATAAGTATGCACATAACTAATATATTGAAAGATAATGAGTTACAGGAAAATTCAGTTGTTAAGAATTACTTAACAACTGCCACTGATGGTAAAAAATACAATGTAACATTTTACTCTCTAGATATGATATTGGCCATTGGATTTAGAGTAAGAAGTAAACGTGGAACACAATTTCGTATTTGGGCAAACCGGAATTTGAAAGAGTATATGGTCAAAGGATTTGTCATGGACGATGAACGATTGAAGAATCCTGATGGACGACCTGATTATTTTGATGAATTGCTTGAGCGTATACGTGAAATACGAACAAGCGAAAAGCGTTTTTATCAGAAAATACGTGATTTACTTGCATTAAGTAGTGATTATGATAAAACGGATAAGGCCACACAGATGTTTTTTGCTGAAACGCAAAATAAGTTGCTTTATGCTGTTACGAAACAGACTGCTGCTGAAATAATTGTAAGTCGTGCGGATGCTTCACTACCTAATATGGCTTTGACTTCATGGAAAGGTAGCGTGGTACGTAAACAAGACATTTACATAGCAAAGAATTATCTTCGAAAAGATGAAATTGATTCATTGAACCGATTAACCGTATTATTCTTAGATTCAGCTGAATTGAGGGTAAAGGACCACAAAGATTTAACATTAAGTTTTTGGAGAAATAATGTTGATGCATTACTTACTTTCCAGAATAAAGATGTTTTGAAAAATGCGGGATCAATATCAAATAAAGAAATGGAGCAAATTGTAAATGCCGTGTATGAAGATTTTAATCAACGTAGAAAATCTTATGCTGCTTTTATAGAAGATAAAAAAGAAAATGATGAATTGAAGGCTTTGGAGTCTGAAATAAAAAAGCGTAAAAAGGATAAGTCTGAATTAAATTAATGGTTATAAAGCATTAATTCTCAGTGTGATAAATTTATAACAATTTGCGCTAATTGCTAAATCTACAAAAACTGTATTTCGTTGAGTCCACATTACTTAAATTGAAATTATTATGCAAGACCGTAGACTATTATATAGACAATTTCAAGAGACCTTTCCAATAGAGAGTTTGAAGGACATGACATTGGATGAATATACAAATCTTGATAAAGCAAGTTCGTTCTGTTATTGGCTAGAATCTAAAACATCAGAATTGGGCTCTATTTGGGGTGGCTCTGCATACAAATTTGGAATATTCAAGTTTAATAATAATCCAACAGATAATAACTCAATGTATTCTCATGATGAAAGTTATTCTTGGTATAGCCGTTTGGGTAAAACTGCTGCAGAGGCTTTCGCGTCAGTTAAGAATACTATTGTTGAAATTGCTCAATCTGCGCAACGGGCAGATTGGACTAAAATAGAAGATATTGAAGCGAAAAAAGTGTTATGGCCTGTAACAATATGGAAAATAGCATTTCTTTATTCTAATGAACGACTTTTGCCTATATACGATAAGGATGGTTGGCTTGTTCCGTTGGCAGAACATTTTGGGCTGTCTGCTGCAAAAAAATCTTCAAGAGCAGAATTATATGAATATCTTCTGAGCCAAAAAGGTGATAAAGATTTGTATGCCTTTTATGATGAATTGCTTAAAATAATGAGCATGAGAAAGAAAAAAGTTTGGCTCTTTGCACCCGGAGAAAATGCATGTATGTGGGATGAATGCAGGTCGTCAGAAACAATGCGGCTCGGTTGGGATATAGAAAATCTTTTAGAGTTTGGTACGCGTGAAGATTTGGCAAAAAAACTTCAGAACGAATACGGCAATCAATCTTCATATAGAAATGATAGTCTTGCGTTATGGCAGTTTGCTCATGACATAAATATAGGCGATATAGTTTATGTCAAGAAAGGTACAAATGAAATAATCGGGCGTGGTATTGTAGAAAGCGAATACTATTTTGATGAAAGTCTATCCACCTATCAGCATGTAAGAAAGGTTAACTGGACACATAGTGGAGAATGGGATTATCATCTTCGAAAACTTCCATTAAAAACGTTGACTGATATTAGTAAAAACACAGATTTGGTAAAAAATCTAAATGATATGGTTATTAATAATAACGTTGCCACATTATCAGAAGCAACATCCGGCCGTAAGTATTGGTGGCTGGTTGCAAATCCTAAAATATGGAGTATTGCTAATATGCAAGTCGGAACAATTCAAGATTATACTTTGTATAATGATAATGGCAATCGCAGGCGTATCTTTCAGAACTTCCTTGACGCAAAGGAAGGCGATATGGTCATTGGATATGAGTCGACTCCTACAAAACAGATTGTGGCATTAGCAGAAATAGCCAAGCCAAATGATGGAAAATTAATATATATCCGCAAGACAGAGTCTTTGCCTGTTCCAATTGATTATTCAACAATCAAGAGTATTCCAGAATTGGCAGACATGGAATATATGAAAAATCAGCAAGGATCTTTCTTTAAACTCAAAGAAGATGAATACAACATCATAATGGATATAATCCGGGAAGATAATCCTGTCAGGGCTGAGCAAAAGAATGATATTTATGATGAAGAAAGTTTTTTGAACGACGTATTTATGGATAAAAGTCAATATGCTCGTCTAAAATCATTGTTGCTAACTAAAAAGAACGTTATACTTCAAGGTGCTCCAGGTGTGGGTAAGACGTTTGCAGCGAAAAGACTGGCTTATTCAATCCTTGGCGAAGTAGATAAATCACATGTAGAGTTTGTACAATTTCATCAAAGTTATACTTATGAGGATTTTATCATGGGCTTTAGACCAAATGAAGAAGGCGGCTTCTATCTGAAACGTGGGATATTTTATAATTTCTGCAAAAAGGCAAAAGCAGATCCTGACAGTAAGTATTTCTTTATTATAGACGAGATAAACCGTGGCAATTTAAGTAAGATATTTGGTGAACTCCTGATGTTGATAGAAAATGATTATCGTGGAGAGTCTATAAAACTTGCTTATAGTGATGAACTGTTTGACGTGCCACGTAATCTGTATATCATCGGTATGATGAATACGGCAGATAGAAGTCTCGCAATGATAGACTATGCTTTACGTCGCCGTTTCAGTTTCTTTGATATGATACCGGCCTTTCAGACAGAAGGCTTTAAAGCGTATCAGAAAAAGTTAGATAATAAACAGTTTGATAATATCATTGACGGCATAGTTAAATTAAATGAGGTTATAAGCAAAGATGACTCTTTAGGACAAGGCTTTTGCATCGGTCATAGTTATTTCTGTAATCAGAAAGAGGTTAATATAGAATGGCTTCAGAATGTTATAGACTATGATATTCTGCCTATGCTTAAAGAATATTGGTTTGACGATATAAAGCAATATGAACAACAATCAAACATATTAAAAGCATTGCTGAAATGACAAACGATAAAGGAATTTTGATACGTAATATATTCTATATGCTGACGTATGCCTTTCAAGAGTTGCGTAGGAATAATTACGAAAAGATTGCCGGTGAGGATTTCGACAACATATATGATTTGTTTGCTGAAATACTTGCCTGTGGAATCTCTTATCAATTGAAACAGGGCCTTCATCGTGATTATGTTCAGTATAATGACACGCTTTCCGCGCTTAAAGGGAAACTGGATATAAATAGTACAATACGAAATTTCATAAACCGTAAGAATAAACTTGGTTGTGAATTTGATGAACTTTCAGTTGATAATAAGTTTAATCAGATACTGAAAGCAACAGCTTGTATATTGTTGAAACATAAGGAAGTTAAACCTGTACGTAAGGCAGCACTGAAAAAACTGATGCCTTATTTTGCGGATGTCTCTGCGATTGAGATTAAGAATATAAAATGGAATACGATGCGTTTCGACAGAAATTGCAAGACGTACAGAATGTTGATGTATATTTGTTATTTCGTAATTGATAACATGTTGCTTACAACAGAGAAAGGTGAATATATGATGAATACATTTTCTGACGAACATATGTGCCGATTGTATGAGAAGTTTATTTTAGAGTATTTTAAACGGCACCATCCAGAGACAAAAGCAAGGGCAGCACAAATTGATTGGAACATCGACAAAGAAACCTCAACCGTTAGCATACTCCCAATTCTTCAAACAGACATCTTGCTCGAATTGAAAGGCAGAACCTTGATAATAGATGCTAAGTATTATGGCAAGACATGGCAGGAACACTATGGCAAGCGAACGGTACATTCTCATAATCTTAACCAAGTGTTTACATACGTTATGAATTATGACTGTAAATTGACCGGAAAGGTTGATGGTATGCTGTTATATGCTAAAACACAAGAAGAAGTGGTGCCTGATGGTAAGGTTAATTATAATACGGGTAATACCATTTATGTCAAGACTTTAGACTTAAATCAGAAATTTGAAGGCATTAAGTCTCAATTAGATAAACTTATAAGTTATTGTAGCACGGACTAGATTTGTGATGTTCTTTGTGACATTTATACTACATATCATCCATTGACAGTGCCTTGTAGGATATGTCATACCACTTGAACTCGCCAGTGGCACGCAGAAAAGCTGCTGCTTTTTGTTTCAGCCCCTCTATGTCAATGTTTGCAGCTTTACGTTTACCTCGAAAAAAGTATCTTCATTGTTCAGTTCGTTCTCGGCCACAATGTCAATTTTATTTTCACCTTTGCAGTCCCACCATCCTCCAATCCGTGTATAGGTTTGACATTCAATCAGCACGCGTCTGAAATAGTGTTTGAGCATTCTTTATTCCTTTTGTTTTAACTTCCGAAACAGCCGTTTCCGAAATGGCTGTTTCGCTACTGCAAATATAGCGTATTTTCCTGTAATGATGTTATTCGGCTTTATACTTTTGTGAAAGTATAGCAAGTGGCGTGTCGTATTACGAGCAGGCGGACGGCTGAAATAACGTCAATTTTTTATAAACATTGCCATGCTTTCTTATCCTTTACAACCAACAATCCTCTCTAATCTTTCGTAACCTGCAGCAATCTGCAAACGCGAAATTGGTTGTTGTATCTTTGCAATGTCGAAAGGAACAAGGCGGCACGGACATTAAAACCACAGCCGGCAGGCGGAAATGAACGATGCGGCAGTTCTGGAAGGCATGAGAGATAATAAACAAATAATGTATAACAACCAAAAAGAAAGGAAAAGACATGATTAGGTACAAACTTTATCAGAACCACAATTCAAACAGTAACACAAACGGTAAATGGTATGCCCGTGCGGTGTGTGAGGAAACTTACGACACGGAGAAGCTGGCGGCTCACATGTCATCACACAGTTCGCCGTTCTCGGCCGGTGTTATTCACGGCGTGCTGAAAGACATGATAGCATGTATCAAGGAACTCGTGATGGACGGCAAGAACGTTAAACTGGACGACTTGGCCATATTCTCGGCAGGCCTGAGAACATTGCCGGCAAATAGTCCCGAAGAGTTCACCGCCTCTGCCAACATCGACAGCGTTCGTCTGAGAGCGCGCTCAACAGGAGTGTTCCGTACATCAGTGCTGACACGTGAGGCAAAGACCAAGCAGTTCTCGCAGTATACAGTAGGCGAGGGCAGCGAAGTAGAGATGCCGTAATACAGTAGATAGAAACTGCCATAAACCTTTCAAGAAGCTTACTTTCATTGTGTTAATAATGTTGACGGGCATTGGCCGCGCTGGTTTAAGCAGGCCGGTGCCCGTAAATTTTATTTATAATACGGATAAGTGTTGATATTCATGTAGCAGAGGATTGGTAAATGTCTTATTTTGTGATTATTAGTTTCATTTAGTTATTAAAGCTACAGCCGGCAAGCAGAAATGAATGGTCGGTTGTTCTGGATACAATAAGTGTAATCTTAATATGTAGCAATAAATAAACGCGAAATTGGTTGTAGTGTCTTTGCAATGTCAAAGGGAACTAAAAAACAGATTATTACGTATCATAATGTTGAATTTGTTTTTTATAATGAAGAATTTTCATCGAAATTCTATATATTTGCATTTGATTAGAGGCGACTCTTTCCAAAGTTTATGAAAAAGAAGAAGCGTTATGCTTATCTTGTCGATGGAAACCTGAGAAATTTCTAATTAGATACAAGGATGGCATGATGGTTCTCACGCGTAGCGTGGGTCGCTATCTGTGTATCTGTATCTAACGGTTTTCTCAGGACCTCCATTGAAGATGTCGCATATTAGCCCCACGCTTCTATGGTTTAGGACAGGACATTTTAGGGCTGAATGTCACAAATCTTGTAATAATGAAAAAACACCTTTTGAAATTTGCATTTTTAATGGGACTTATTATGTCGCAAGTAAATGTTTATGCACAAAAGCAAGTAGCTGAAGTCAAGTCGGGTACAGTTATTGAGCTTAAATCAATTAAAACAGTTTATGCCAGAGATGTAGAAGTGGGCGATGATGTTAAATTTACTGTTTTAAGTGATGTGAAGAGAGGTGGTGTTGTACTTATTCCTGCCGGTACTATTGCAAATGGTGTGGTTTCAGAGGCTAAAAAATCATCACTTGCCGGTACTAAAGGTAGACTTTCTGTTGAGTTTAGAAGTCTGACACTTGCCGATGGAACAAATGTTCCATTGTCTGGTAATGTTCGTGTGTCTGGTAAAAATCGTACACCTTTGGCTGTAATTACAGCATTATTTGTCTGGCCATGTATTTTTATACCTGGTACAAAAGCTGTTCTTCCTGAAGGATATAATGCAACTGCTACCGTTATTGCAAATACGGAGGTTCCTGTTGAGTGATATTTGTGTGATTCATACTATTTTCCAACATTTGCATGAGAGATTTTTCTCAAAACAATTAATTTTTAATGTTATGGCAATTTCTCAAATAAAGTATTTAATTTTCCTTATATGCTTGTCTTGTATCCCAATATATTCCACATATGGACAAAGTTCATATAAATACAAGGTGGAAGAATCCCCGAAGGGCTTGGTTTTAACAAAATGGAAAGGCAAGGAAACCAAAATTAATTTCAATAATGATTCGTTGCTAAAACGTGTGAAAATTATTGGAGCGATGGCTTTTGAAATGAATGATCACATAGAGGAGGTCATTTTGCCGGAAGGTGTAGAAGTTTTGGAAAAGAGGGCGTTCAACACATGTGCGAACCTGCGTAAAATCTATCTTCCAAACTCCATCAGATTTATCGGTGCCAGTGCTTTCAATATGTGCCGTAACTTGGAGCTGTCAGAGTTGCCTTCCAATTTAGAAGAAATTGGTAATTGGGCTTTTTGGGATTGTAAAAAGGTCTCAATCTCCGTTATTCCCGAGAATGTAAAAAGAATAGGAATGAAAGCTTTCGTTTGTTGCAACATTCATGAAATTAAGCTACCGGAAGATCTCGAAGTGATAGAAGACCGTTTATTTGCACGTTGCGAACAGTTGGAAAAGGTCATATTTCCTAAAAATCTCAAAAGAATTTCTGAATGTGCATTTGCAAGCTGTAAAAAACTTGAAATGATTGAATTGCCAAATACTGTGACAAATATTGATTGGTGGGCTTTTGCTGATTGCATTTCCTTAAAAACGGTTATATTGCATTCCAAACCTGAAATTTCACCTGAAGCCTTTAGAAATTGCAACATTCTTTACATGGGAGAAAAACAATGATTCTAATTCAGCATATATATTATCAATATTGAGCATACCATACACAAGACAATATTTGAGAAATTTTATAATGGAGTTAAATTGCCAAAGGGGTAAAAGATTTTAGATATAATAAACATTTAATTCTTATAATATGAAACAGATTGGTTTGATTTTATTGGTTGTGCAATATGCCATGTGCGCCGTTGCGCAAAGTAATGAAAACAAGGCATCATTGTCGCAAAGCAAGTTTGAGTGTATATATGAGTATAAGGTAACGAATTCAAAATCTATAACGGACACCTATACGACTATCTTACAGATAGGGCGTGATTGTTCTTGTTTCATGGATTACACGGCGTTCCAGTCCGATTCTGTTAACGCCAACCCAAATTCTTCCGATGACGATATAAAAAAATACAAAGCGCAGAAGATGAAAAACAGTATGTTCTTTGACCAGACCGTGATACAGAACCGTCCGCAAGGTGAAATGTCCGTTTACAGTGTAATACCGCCAGATAATTATATGTATAAGGAAAAACTCCGTTCTGTCCAATGGAACTTGGGCAATGAAACAGATACAGTCTGCGGTTATGCCTGTAAAAAAGCGACGGGTGAATACGGAGGAAGGAAATGGGTAGTATGGTACGCGCCTGGCATACCGACAACTTTCGGACCTTGGAAATTTTGCGGTCTTCCCGGTCTCGTAATGCTGGCTTATGATACGGAGAACATACACCGTTTTGAAGCCATTACTTTCCGAAAGGGTACATTGCCTATATCTTTTCCTGATATACCAAATATTGTGACAGTGGAAAGAGATAAGTTTATAAAGAGCAAGAACAAATTTGAAGAAAATCCTATGGGTAACATTCCGCCTGAATCAATCAGTGAAATGGTTGTGCAAAAGGATGATAGTGGAATAAGTTCAATCCTTATCAACGGGGTACAGTTGCGGCTTCGTCCAAACGGTTACATCCCCTTGGAGTTGAAATAAAAACAGATTATGCGTCTATTTTTCAGTATATTGTTTTTCTTTACTGTAAGTATCGCTTATTCCCAAAACCGGGTGAAAGGGATGCTTACGGATGCTTCAGGCATGGGCATTGACGGTGCGATAGTCAAAATATCCGCTGACAGCACCGTCATTGCCTATGCAATTTCAGACAAGGGGCATTTTAATGTAGCCTTTAATACAGATGCAAAAAAAGTTCGGCTGATCGCCGAGTCGATTGGATACGAGTCCGTGGAAAAAGAAATCTTGAACGTGTCCAAGACTTATAATATTATAATGAAAGAAAATGCGACGGAATTGAAAGAAGTCGTCGTAAAGGCACCGGCAATCTACCAGTGTGGCGACACCCTGTCATATAATCTTTCTTCATATATCACCAAGAGTGACTATACATTGAAAGACGCCCTGAAAAAACTTCCTGGCATAGACATAGAAGAGTCTGGCAATATCAAATATTTAGGAAAGGAAATCTCAAACTTTTATATCGACGGTTTGGACTTGCTTGGCGGAAAATATAATATCGCGACGACAAACATACCTGCCTCGTATGTAAATTCTGTCCAGGTACTGAACAATCATCAGGCCGTAAACATGAATAAGGATATTTTTTCAGATGATGTGGCCATAAACATCAATATGAGCAGCAAAGCACGTTTCAAACCCATTGGAACCTATGAAGGCTCTGTTGGGTATGGTGACGACTGGCTATATAAAGTAAGTGGAGCAGGCATGCTTTTCAAACCCAAATTTCAAACCCTTGCCACACTGAAAATCGGTAACGTACATTCTTTCGCCTCAAATGAAGCGGCTTCCCTTTTTGGTGGCATCGAGGAAGAGTCTAAGGCTGAAAAGCTTATGGGAAATATATCGGCTTCAACTCCTCCGATAGACAAAGACCGGTATGCCTCACCTAACGAACGCCTATTTTCGGTCAATTTCATCCAAAAGATAACTGAAACGGCCACATTGCGTGGAAATGTTGATTATAGCTATTCCAAAAGTCGGTATGATTATGACATTCAACGCAACTTTTATGATGGTGATGAAAATATAATCATTAACCAAGGCATAAATTCTCTGTCGACAATCCATTCCCCCAGTTTCTCAATTGTTTATAAAAACAATGCAAAGACAAACTATCTTAACAACACTCTATTTGGCAAGGCTACTTTCCTAAGAAACGAGTTGCCGACGACGGAAAACAGCCAGGAACTTATGCAGCAGCAGTCTATGCGTGACTACTATGTTGGAAATGATTTCTCATATAGCTGGCGTAAAGGTAAAATGCGCTGGAACCTGTCTTCGTCCCTTCTGTTGTTCAACACGCCTAAAGTCAGGCTTACTTTAACAAGCGGAGAAAATGACATTAATCAAAGTGCAAACAGTTTGGGCTTCCAGACCAAGAATACCTTGTCTGCTGTTTATGATTTTAATAACTCACGTTTTTATTTTCCTCTGTCGCTGAACTATTCGGCGGATGAAATCCAAACAGAACTGCAATTCTATTTGGACAATATGGAAAACAAGAACGATATGAAAGGCGGTAAGTTGAGTGTTGTTTTTGCTCCCAAATATGAATACACACATCCTAAACGCAAATATGTCTTTCGGGCCGACATACCCATGCGTATAGATTACATATACAACAGAGACCATATAAATGATGCTAAAAAGAATCTAAGCTTCTTTTCCGTGTGTCCCGGAATTTATTTCAACTATATAGTCAACAGCCGTTCCGTATTTAGAACACGGGTTGCCTATACTCGAAATTTTGGTGACATCTTGGATTTTTTGACGTTTCCGGTGCAGACGGACATTACGACTCAGAAAATAAGTTCCGGCATTCTGCAGGACAACAAGTCGTTGCTAGCAAATCTGCACTACGATTATAAAATCCCATTGGATATGTGGTTCGTAAATGCCGACATCGTATACCAAAGGGAGCATAACAACTTGTTGACATCTCAGGATGTGGCATCAGACTTGATTCAATCGACTTTCATATACATGCCCAATAATATCAATAACATAACGGCACAACTGGGCGTCACCAAACAAATTGAACCTATAAAGACGAAAATTTCATTGAGGGGATTGTATATGTGGAGACTGCAACAGGCGGAGCAGAACGATATGCTTATGACATATACCTGGCAAAACGTGGGTATTTCTCCTACATTGACCTCGCAGCCCTGCAAATATTTTGAATTGGACTATTCAGGTGAAATAAGCAAGACTTTTTTGAGCTATGAGGGCGTCAAGAGAAGTTACTGGTCGCAGGTACATAAAATCTCATTAAAAATCACACCAGTACAGTCTCTAATATTTTCTGCCTCGTCAGACATAGTGAAGAAGGACATAGCCCAAGGTTTGAGTAAAACGATGGCCTTGCTCGACTTTGACATAACCTTGCTACTTAAGGCGTTCAGGTTAAATCTAAGCTTGCAAAACGCGTTGAACCAAGACTCATACAGCTATTTGATATACAGTTCAATTAACACTTACACATATAATTACAGACTGCGTGGACGTGAATTATTATTCACACTTTCATTAACGTTATAATTATTTCTGAAACAAATTAAGTTTATTAAGCAGTATGACTCTATGCAATGCGGAGCCGCTTTTCCGTTTTTGCCAACATCGACAGCATCCGTCTGAGAGCACACTCAACAGGAGTGTTCAGCTCATCATAATGTTGACGGGCATTGACCGCGCTGGTTTAAGCAGGCCGGTGCCCGTAAATTTTGTTAATAATGCGGAAGCCTGTCGTGAAGTATATCTTGTGACTGTCAGACATTTAACTTCGATTCTGGCTGATTTGAACAATCATAATGCTTGAATTTTTTATCGGTGCATTGGTATTGTTTACATCTATTTTTTATAAATTTGCCAATTGAAACACAAACTTATGTTTTATGATAAAGTTTAAGGATATAACATTAGACGACAAGGAACTGATACAGAGTTTTACGCTTTGGGGCGAAAGACAAAACTGCGACCTGTCGTTCTCGAACCTGATAAGCTGGCGCTTTCTTTACAACACACAGTTTGCGATAGTGGACGATTATCTTGTGTTCCGTTTCTACATGGGACATCATCTGGCCTACATGATGCCTGTGCCGCGGCCGAAGCGGCAAGAAGACGGTACGTTTAAGGTGGAGCCGTGTGACGAATGTTCGGTTAGCGTGATACGTGCCATACGCGACGACTCGATAGCCATGGGGCATCCGTTTCTGATGCTTGGCGTGTGCAACTATATGCGTGACATCATTGAGGAGCATTTTCCCGACACGTTCGACATAAAGCCCGACCGCGACTTCAGCGACTATATTTACACACGCGACAAGCTGATAAACCTTTCGGGAAAGAAACTGCAGAGCAAGCGCAACCACATAAACAAGTTTAAGAACCTTTATCCTGACTACAGATATCGCGAGCTTACGCCGGAACTTATTCCGCAATGCCTCGAACTGGAACGGCAGTGGCGCCGCACATCGAAAGACGACAACGGAGATGTGCCCGATGAGGACCTATCAGAGGAACTGCGCTCAATGACGCGTGCGTTTAACCGATGGGATAGGCTGGGACTTGTGGGCGGAACAATATTTGTAGGCGACAAGCTTGTGGCCTTCACCTTCGGCTGCCCGATAAACCAGTGTACGTTTGACGTGTGCGTTGAGAAGGCCGACGTAAACTATGAAGGGGCGTTCACGATAATAAACCAGGAGTTTGTGAAGCATCTGCCCGAGCAGTATTATTACATCAACCGTGAGGAAGATATGGACGACGAAGGACTGCGGCGCGCCAAACTGTCGTATAAGCCCGACATACTGCTTGAGAAGAACGTGATAATGGAGAAACATCCGCTGGCGGCATTTGAAGACCAAGACCGCATAAAGGAAGAAACGCGCGAGATATGGAAACAGGTGTTCAACGATCCCGACAAGTTTATCGACCTTTACTTCTCGCGTGTCTACCGCAGCGAGTATAACGTGTGCTGCCAGATAGGCGGAAAGGTGGTGGCTGCGTTGCAGACATTGCCTTACGCCATGCTTTATGACGGACGCGAGGTGAAGACTGTATATGTAAGCGGAGTTAGCACACGGCCGGAATACCGCCGTCAGGACATAGGCAACAACCTTATGCGGCAGGCACATTTCCGCGTATATTACAGGGAAATAGTGTTTGCTTCTCTTATTCCTGCCGAAGACTGGCTATATGAATGGTATGAGAAGTGCGGATATGCCCGCGTGATGACATGCACGCCTCCGCCGGCAGATGCCATGGTTACGCCGTTTGAAGAGTTCGACCGCATTCTGCGCGCAAAGCGTTGTGTGCTTCTGCATGATGAAGATGGCTATGAGGTTATACGCGAAGACATACGCCAGGCTGGTGATGAATATCGTCCGCAGGCCAAGAACATTCAGGCCATGTTGCGCGTGATAAACGCCAAGAAGGCTCTGGAATTGTATGCCGAACTGAATCCTGACAAAGATATGGTGCTGAGGGTTGAAGGTGATGCCGACATTCCGATGAATAATGCCTACTATGTAATAAAGAACGGAAAGGTGCGTCAGACGGATGAGCCTTACGCAGATGCCTTGAAGCAGACAATAAACGGCTTGGCAGAATTTCTGTTTGATGGCGTAGGGGCGGAAATGAACCTGATGCTGAATTAAGTTAAACCCAAATCAGTCATTAGACCGCATATAGCTTTATCTATTTCGTGCATTCATGCTTTCAGTCCGTATTTTTGTTTCTATTGGCGTCTTTTTGTTCGCTTTTTCTTGACATAGCCCGCTATGCCTGCAAAAGATCCAACAAAAAGCTGCTCGATATAAAGCAAAAATACAGACCTAATCATAATAACGGATTGGGGGGGGGGTAACTCTAACAGGCTGCACATAAAAACACCAAGGCGCACATATCCCGAGGAGCCATGCCGCATGGCATAGGCTTTGTTCCGCAGGGATGTGTGCGCCTTGGCGTATGTCTTTATCGCGTAAGCGAGAACTTCAGACTCAGGCCAAAGTCCTGAGTGGTGGTAGGATAGCTGCTGCTCGAAAGCAACGGCGTGTTGGTCTGGCGGTCGTAATAGAAGCTCATTGTGAGCAGGCGCGACAGCGTGTAGTCGGCCGAGAACGACAGCTTGAACGCCGAGTTGCCGCTGCTGGCAGAACTTGTCATCGAGGCAATGTCGCGGCAGATAGACGCCTGCTTGCGGTAAGACAGGTCGAGACGCAAGTTGAGGTCGGTATTGAATCCGGTGCTGCGCGAGCTGTTCGACGTTGAATTGTTGTTGTTTTCGTCGTTGCTGCGGCTGCTCTTCACCTTGCGACGGCGGCGTCCGCCAAACAGTTTGAAGTTGTTTATCTTGTAACCCATGCCCACAACCCAGTCGTGACTGGTGGCCTCGTTGATCTGTATACTTGTCATACTGAGGCTGAGCACTCTCGTTGTGCGGTACTCCAGCTTGCAGGTAAGGTTGTTGTTGAAGGTCATGTCTATTCCGAGCAGCGGCGAGAAGGCCTCGTTGATGCTCACGGTGCTGATGTTATACATGCTGCTCGGCACGGGGTTGCCGGTTGACACGTCGCTGACGAAGCCCAGACCGTTCATATATTCCATAAACGTGCTGTAAGAGCTGTATGAGCCGATGGCATAGATGCTCTTGTAGGCATGGTTGATGTTGAAGCTCTTGAACACGTCGCGGAACCACGGCAACTGTGACAGTCCGCTATATTTCACCGTCCAGTTAGGCAGCAGGCGCGACAGTGCGGGGAATATGTTCAGCGAGTTGCCGCCCATGCTCGTATAGGCCGAAAGGAAGGCCGGTATCATTACGTCGGCGCTGTACTTGCTGACTGATCCGTTGGCAGGGTCGAACTTCTGTCCGGCAAGCGAGCTTCCGGCAGGATATTCGGCATTGGTGTACTGTGCCTCGACACGGCTTCGGAACGACTCGAGCGAGTTGCAGAACTTCTCGAATGTAGCCGAATGGTAGCCGTTGGTGGCGTCGCCCATTCCCTCAAACGCGCTGCCAAGACTTATCGTGGTCATGGTGAGCGTTCCGCTCTGTGTTGTCGGCGAGCCGGAGTACATATATTGTATGCTCTTCGACTTGGTTTCGGTGCGGCTTGCGTTGAGGTCTATCTTCAGGTTCTTCACCGGTTCGAGTGTCATTCTGAGCTGCAGGTCTTCTGTCAGACTTGTCGTGGCAGGCGTGGCCACGCTGTCGTTCATGAGCAGCCAGCCGCGCTCGGCACTCTTCTCGATGTAGCTGTCGTCAACAAAGCCGAACGCAAAGTCGAGACCCGGAGCCATTGTTCCGCCGCTGCGCTGACCGAACACGTCGCCAACGTTGGGCATGAAGCCCGGCAGATACATGCTGTACTGGTTGCGGTAAGAGAAGCTAACGTTGCGCACGAGCATCAGTCCGCGTGCCACACACTGGGCTGTCTTATACCAGACGTTCTCATCCAGCGGAGCCTTCGGCGTAACGGTGAGCTTCAGCGTCGTCGTGCTGTCAACCTTCGACGTTATCTTTATGCGGTTGTTGTCCACAGCCTTATACTTCAGCCTGAAGGCCTTGCCGTCCTTTGTCTTGGCCGTCACCATGAGTCTCTTGCTGTTCTTGCCGTGAGACACTATCAGCGTGGTGTCAGGATTAAGCACAATCTCCTTTTCAAAGCTGCGCTTGTTCTTCGGCAGCAAGCTCTTTTCCTTGTCGGCGTCCTTTCCGTCCTTACCGCCGTTTCTGCCATTCTTGTCGTCGGCCTTCGACGTCTTGTTGTTGGCAGAGTTCTTTGCCTGCTTCAGCTGGTTGCGTCTCTTCAGCTGAGACGTGCGCGACGTTCTCGAACTCTTGTTGAATCTGTCGTTGGCCTTCTTCAGGAACGGCACATGGTTGTAAAGCCTTTCAAGATTGAACGTTCCGTTAAGGTTGAACGTGCGGTTTGTAGATATCTCGTTACCCAGCGACGTTCCGTCCTCAAGGTCGGTTCCGCGGGTCCAGCTGTAGGTTGCATTATAGTTGGCATCAGAGTTGATCCAGTCGAATATCGGAATAAGATTCAGCGGCAACTGATACGACATGTTGAACGTCTGGTTATAGTCAAGCGGGCGTCCGAAGTCCTTTATACTTGTCCACACAGAGTCTTTCCATGCCGCATACTGGTCGGGATAGAGGTCTTTGTTTATCGGCGTGTAAGGCTCTTCTATCTCGGCATGTGTGGCACTGTTGAAGTTCATGTGGAGATTCTTGGTCAAGTCCCAGCGTATCGAGAACTCACGGTTCCACAAGAACTGCTCGCTGAAGGTCAGCGGCAGCTGATTGCCGTCGGTGCTTTCCATGTCGCGCTCCTGAAGTTCATAATAGTTGCGCAGCATTTCCGTGTCGAACGTTATGTTCTGCGGCAGCCAGTTAAGACCGAAGTTCTTCACGATGTCATACCACTTGCTCTTGCTCTTTATCATCTTCTTGAACGGCTCGAAGGTCTTGTAGACAGGAGTGTAGCTGTAGTTGATGGCTCCGCGCCAGTTGTCTTCGTTCTCATAGACGGTTGTCTCGCCGCTCGTGTGGCGGTGGCTGTGGCTGTAAGAGAACGAGAAGTTAGCCGGGTCGTACGGCATGGGGTGACGCTTGGTCTGTATTCCGACACGCACATTCGACAGTGAGAAGTTTGTGTTTGTGGTCTTCGTCACGGCAATGCTCTCTATTGAGTCGCGCTCATGCTCGTTGGCTGTTGCCTCGAGAGCATCTTCAAGGAGCATATCCGTATCAAGCGGATTATACTTCGGACGTGTTTCTTCCTGCGTTATAGAGTAATAAAGCGGAGCCGTAACCTTGGCCTTGTCGGGGAAGAACTTGCCCAACTCTACGTTTGCCGTGAAGCTGTAAGTCTTATAGTCGTCCTGCGAACGCTCGGCTACGCCGTCTTCAAGTCCGCCGAATCCGTCGGTAACTATTTTTCCTGTAGCGTTTATAGTTCCAACATCCGACAGCTGAACGTTGAGCGCTCCCTGTGCTGCCCATCCGCCTTCGTTGTTATATTCCTTCAGACGGAGCTCGTTGACCCAAACCTCTCCTGACTTCATCTCGCCCGAAAGGTTACGCACACCTATCATCATGACCTTAACCTCGCCAAGGGTAGGATTACCCATGATGCTCACCTTGTTGTTAGGCTTGTCTTCGTCATAGGCCGAATACACAGTGTTGTATGATGCAAGTCCGAGTCCGCGGGCCTTGTTGCGTTCTTTCTTCAGCGATGTGAACACGCTCAGCGGTATGTCGAGCATATTCTCCTCCGGCCATACGAGCTTACAGTCAGCCAGGCTATATCTGTTGTATTCACCCGGAGCAGTAAGTTTCAGAGGTATCTCATACTCGTAGTAGTTGTTCTTATAGTCGCTTCCAAGACGGACAAACACAGCAAGCTGATTGTCTGTCAGATTGGTTGTATTCTGCTCAAAGGCATTGGCATGCACAAACATCTGCAGGCGCTTATACTGGCGTATGTCGAGCGTGGTGTTCTTGTATACGGCCTTCGACTCATTTGTCGACATGTTCTCAATCACGATGTTGAGAGCCTGTTCGTTGTCTTCAGTAAGCTGCGGCTGTGTGGGATCTTGTCCGCGCTGTATGCCCGGAGGCAGCACATAGTTTACAGGCGTCTTATCGCTGTTTTCCTCAATGCTCACCGCACTTACCGACATGCTTCCGGTCTCATTTGCTCCGGTGTTGAGCGACTGGTCGTAGACGCGCCATTCGCCTCTTACAAGGTCGAACGTGGCAAAACGCAGCACTATAGGCTTCTGGAAGTTTGTAAGGAACATACGCATGAAGCGCACTGATGTGAAATCGTTTATCGAGCCTACGCGCTCCTCATACTCGCTCAGAGGTATTCTGAACTGATACCATGTGGCATGTCCTGGCTTGCCGTTACGCAGCGTGGGCGATGTCTCGCGCTTGTCGACAATGAAGTTTCGTCCCACCACGAGGTCCTCGGGGCGGATGCTTATCTTATACTGATAATACTTCTCATACTCGTTCAGCGTGTAATCCTGGTTGATATCCTCAACGTCAGGCGTCGTCTTGTAAGACGTGTCATAGCTTTCTGTACGGCTGTCGCTGTCAGGCGAGTTGCCCTGAGGATTGTTTATCCTCTTATATCTCTGCAGGATAGACGCCTCTATCTGGTCGAAGTCTGATCCGCGGAAGTAATGGTAGTCGTCGTTGGCGGGGTCGTTCATAATAGAGTCGAGCTGTGCCGCTGACACCTTACCCTGAATGGCTGTGAGGAACTCCTGATATGGTCCGAACTCTCTTTCCTCTGCGTCGGTAAGTCCGTTGTAACCTACATCCTGCAAGGCTCTTGAACCGGTTGTGGTTGCAAAGGCGTAAGTAACGGTGGCCTGCGTAGGTATCTTACCCCACTGTGTGGTGGTGTAGCTGCCTGAACCGTCGACAGACATGCCGCTCTCATAAAACTTCTTACCGTCGCGCAAGATGTCTTCGCTCACTTCTCCGAGGTTGATGTAGAAGTCGCCGCCATATTGGTTGGCGTCGCTCTGTTCATTAGAATAGATGAACGGGTCGAGCAGCCAGAACTCGATATACTCAATGTTGGCAGTCTCAAAGTCGCTTGTGTCGAGCTTACGCATCATACCGCCCCAGTGCTGCGTAGGATTCTGCAGCGTTCCGTCATAGTTGAGGTTTGGATTAAAGTTGTAAGGACCGCGCTCAGAAGGATAATATGCGAGGTTGAGTATAGGCAAGGTGGCTGTTGCACCGCTGTAGCTGTTGTTGTCGCGGTTAGGGAAAAGTTCCTTTACATACACCTCACGCACGTAATAGTTGCTTAGCTGCTCAAGGTCGCCCTTGATGTGAGCCGGAGTGAGCGATGAACTGCGGCGCGTGAACAGCGGGTCGATGTTATACCATGCCAGCAGCGCACGGTTGTATCCGCTGGAAAGCGTCGTCTTGTCCGACTGCTCAGGGAACATGGAAGGCACGCTCGAAAGCACCCACGATGTAGGCGATGAGACGTCAATAGTGTTTTTGGTGTTCTCAAAGTCGTCGATATACGACGCATTGTCCTGCACTCCGCTAGCCTGACCAGCTATGAGCTGTGCAAACTCTCCGGTGAATGATATCACAGATGGCTGCGTACAGTGAAGGAAAGGCAGCTTGTCGAGCATGTTTGTCAGCCACTGGCTCTCTTTCTTCCAGTTGATGTTGAAGCCCCATAGGGTGTTGTTCAAGGGTTCAGAGCCCATCGTAACCTTCGTGGTGAGCGCCTGTTCCGACAAGTGCTGTATCGTACCGCTTATCTGGAAGTCCTTCGAGAAGTCGTATTGCCAGTTGAGTCCGAGCATGGTCTTGCGCTCCTGGGCATAGTCGGTGTTGCTCTCGAGCGACACGTTAATGGCCGTTCCGGCGTCAATGATGCTCTGATTAAGGATTGTCACCTCGCCTGACGAATAGTCTACGGTATAGTCAGAACCTTCGGTAAGCGTAACACCTCCGGCCGTAACAACTACGGATCCCTGCGGCACATTGTATGCACCTAGCGATATTACGTTGGCAAGTGTTCCGCGGAACTGTCCTACAAGCTGATACTTGTCTTTCTCGGCTATCTGCTTTGCCACGGTCTTTGTTGAGTCGTAAAGCTCTGTGAAGCTATATTTTGCAGCCACATCCGGAGCCACGCCCTTGGCTGTAAGAGCCTTATACATATAGTCGCCGAACGGCTCTGCCTCAGGGAAGAACACGCGTCCGTTGCTTATGGTATAGCCTTCAACATAGTCGAAATATCCGTTGCTGTTTGCCTTGTTGTTGTTGTCGAGTCGGTCGGCACCGAGAAGCTTTATGATGGTCTGGTCCTTCACCTGCTGTTCGGGGATATAAGACAGGTAGACGCCCGTGGTGTCGCTCTGGAACTTGACGTCAAGACGGAACTTGTCTTTCTCAACAGAAGAAGCAAGATAATAAACGTTCTTCATCATCAGGTCCCAGTTGCCCTGCTGCGGGTTGTTGCTCGTGTTCTTGAGTGATTTTACGAACAAGGCCTGGTTGACGTCCTGTATGTCGGAAGCAAACTCTCCCACCTGATATGTAACACCGCCATAAGTATATTCGTAAGCAATGGCCAGCACCTGGTCGGTCTGCAGCGTCGACTTCAGCGAGATGTATCCCAGCGATGTGTTGACGGTATATTCAGAACTGTTAAGCAGGCGTGCGCTCTCCAGTTTCTCATAGTCAACTCCACCCACGAAGCCCGGAATTGCATCGAGTACGGAAGAAGTCTGGTTAATATCACGTGCGGCAGCATAGCTGTTCACCATTGTTGAATATTCGCTGTTGGCATTGTTTCCCGGCACATTCTGCCCTGTCAGTCCCCACATGGAGTTGCTCACCTTGGTGTTCTCTCCAAGGTCGGTCAGCGCCACGATGTTGCGCGAGTTTGATGTCGTACCCGTCTTGTTGGTCACCCATATCTCCACGCGGTTGATGGTTATACCTGTGGTTATGTTAGGCAACTTCTGCATGGCTGCGTCATACTTGTCGCGGAAATACTGCGAAAGGAAGAAGTGGCGGTTTTCCTCATAGTCGGCAGCATCTATCTCGAATGGCGTAAGCTGCACACCACCCTGCGACGACACGCTCTTTGACGACGACTTCTTCTGTGAAATTACGGTCTGCAGCGACAGCTTGCCAAACTGCAGGTCGGTTCTGATACCGAAGAGCGAGGTGGCTCCATTGACGAGCGACGAGTTGCTCGGGAACGACACGTTACCGCCCTCAACCAGCTTTATTATCTCGTCTTCCTTGCCTTCATACTTCAGCTTCATGTTCTGCGAGTCGAAGTCGAAGGTAGCGTCGGTGTTGTAGTTGAGGTTCATGTTCACCTTGTCGCCCACCTTACCGTTCACGCTCAGGTTTATCTTCTCGTCGAAGTCCATCGTCGTGGTCTTACGGTTTCTGATAGGCAGCGAAGGGTTGTCTATGTTCTTGAGCGTGGCTCCAAACTTCAGTTCGGCCGTACCCTGCGTCTTTATCCTCACACCGCCGGGACCGAATATCTTTTCTGCCGGTCCGAGGTCGAAGTGCATGTCGGTGAACGAGAATTTCTCCTTGCCCTGCTCCTTTACTATCTCGTCATTCTTTGAACGGAAGAAGCGGTCGAACTCCTTTTTCTCGCTCCACGCGCGATACTCCTCAGGCGTCATGGCTATCGGCGCCGAAAGATATCCCTCGCCCATCTTTGAACCTATGTAGTAGCGGTTGAGCGTGTCGTTATAGACAACCTCCTGCGAAATGTTTCCGGGCATAGACAGGTCGGCCATGCCGCGGTCGAGGTCGTCCTGAGTGATCGGCACAATGCGCTGTATCTTCCAACGCGGATGCAGCAGCGAGTCGGGTATAGAGTCGTCCTCTATTATCACTTCAGGCATGGCCACTGCCGTGCGCTTGGCCGTATCGGCCTGAGCCACATTGCCGCGCGCACCCTGCTGGCGGTTGTTCTGCCGTGTGCGGTCGTCCTGAGTGTAGGGCAAAGCCAATCCGTAGCTGGCCGCACTCACGGCAAGCATTATCAGCAAAAGCCCATAAATCACCCTTTTTATACGCATATCAAAGTTAATGATGAAGAATGGCCGGCAATCAGAAAGGCCGGTTCAGCCACACGTGCCAACAATACAAAACCATTCTTCGCTTTTTGAGTTATTCTTAAATTATCCGTTTATCGCTATATCCAGCACTTTACTTTATCTGCTTCAAGGCCAGCTTAACCACCTGCTCAACCGGCAGTTCGGGCTGCTCCTTCAATATTGCCACGACAACCTTTGCCGACGGTGCAGGCGCAAAGCCGAGCATTGTGAGCGCGCCTACAGCCTCGTCCTTCACTTCCTTGTTAACCATGTCAGCCTGCTGTGCTGTCTCCTGCGGCACTTCGCCCGTTATGCCCAGAGATGCTATCTTGTCTTTCAAGTCTACTATTATGCGCTGTGCCGTACGCAGACCGATGCCTTTCACGGTCTTGAGCACGCGCTCGTTGCCCGACGATATGACGCCGCACAGTTCTGCCGGCGAAAGCTCGGAGAGAATCATTCGGGCCGTGTTGGCTCCTACGCCCGACACAGATATGAGCAGCAGGAACATGTCGCGCTCCTCGCGTGCGGCAAAACCGAAAAGCACATACGCGTCTTCGCGTATGCTCTCATATACGTGCAACTTTACTTCTTTCTTGCCTTGAATGGCAGTATATGTGTTTAGCGAAATGTTCAGTCCGTAGCCCACGCCGCCCGTGTCTATCACGGCATAAGCCGGGCTAAGTTCTGCCAGTTCGCCTCTTAAGTATTCTATCATTATCTTGTCTGTATTGCTTTTTTACCTTATTTATAACGAGCATATTTATCTTTTATTGCATGACGCCGGGCTATTTAACCAAAAATGTCGCCGGGCACATGCTGCCTGACGACATTTTGTCTATATCTGATTATGCTTTTCTACGCATCGGTATGTGCTTACCGTGGCGCTTATTTGTATCTCATCCACTTTATCATCTCGCCTATCGACGGCTTCTTGCCGTACATAAGTATGCCTACTCTGTAAATCTTGCCTGCCATCCATATCAGGGCCAGGGCCGACGCGTAGAGCACTACGAGCGAAAGCACTATATGCCATACCGGAGCACCGAGCGGCAGTCTTACCATTGACACTATAGGCGAGGTGAACGGTATGAACGAACACCACACGGCAAGAGGTCCGTCAGGGTTGTCGGCGCTGTACATTGCGGCATAAAGAGCAAAGACAAGCACTATGACGATGGGCGTCATAAACTGCTGCGAGTCTTCCGACTGGTTGACCGAAGCACCTACGGCGGCGAATATAGAGGCGTAAAGCAGATAGCCGCCTATGAAGTTGAGAACGAACACCAGTCCGAGCATGGGCAGGTTGAGTCCGGCTAAAGCCGACATGAAGGCGGCCATATCGTCTGAAGCCATGTCGGGAGTGGCAGCCATGCCTGTGGCCATCATGTCGGGATTAGACAGGCCGAAGCCTACTCCTGCAACGCTCATTATCACGGTTATCATTATTCCCCAGATGGCAAGCTGCAATATGCCCACAAGGCCGATGCCTATAATCTTGCCTATCATGAGCTGGAACGGGCGCACCGACGACACCATAAGCTCCACTATGCGGTTGGTCTTTTCTTCCATTACGCTCTGCATCACCATTCCGCCGTAAGACATCACAAACATATATATGAGGAACGTGAGCACCATGCCTGCCAGCATTGCCAGTTCGGCGCTCGACTCCTGCTCTGAGCCGTCGTCGGTCCATTTAACGGTTCTTATGTCGTAGCTCTTGTCGAAGTCGTCCATTATCTGCTTGAGCTGCGGGATGTTGTATTTCACGAGTTTGTCGTGGCGTATCTGCTCGTCGAGCGTGTTGTTCACAATGCGCGAGAGGCCCTGCGGCACTTCCTTGCGCGAGTAGATTGTGGCTGCCTCGGGATGCTCCAGCAGGTCGGCCTTTATCTCTATAACGGCGGCAAAGGCGGTGGTGTCCGACTTAAACTCTCCCAACATCATGGGCGTGGGCACAAAGCGGTACGACTCGTCGTCCTTGAACAGCTTGGCATATTTGCCGGTATGGTCTATCACTGCCACCTGTTTCTGCTCGCCGCTCTTTATCGTCGACAGCATCAGGGGCACAAATATCAGTGCCGCAAAGACAAAGGGCATGAGTATGGTGAGCAGGATGAATGATTTTTTGCTCACGCGGTTGATAAACTCGCGCTGTATTATTATTAGTGTCTTGTTCATGATTTGCTCTAAGTTTATTTATTGTTTGCTATCTTCTCCGGCCTTTTCTTCCGTCGCGCCGTCGCCTCCCACGGTCCTGATGAATATCTCATTCATAGAGGGCAGACATTCGGCAAACGATGTTATCTCGTTGTTTGCCGACACCGCGCCCAGCAGCTGCGCGTTGCTCATGTCGGCCTTCTTGCGCAGGGTGTATATCGTCTCGCCGCCCTTGTTCTCTGTCTCTGTCACCTCAATGCCTTCCACGGGCACAAGCTGCTTGCCGGCGGCAAGGCCAAGACGGTAGGTGTCTGTCTTGAAACGTGAGCGCACCTCGTTGACGTCGCCCTGCAGCACCACTTCCGAATGGTTTATCAAGGCTATGTTGTCGCATATCTCCTCCACCGACGACATATTGTGCGTAGAGAATATTATGGTATGGCCTTCGTTTTTAAGTTCAAGTATCTCGCGCTTCAGCAGTTCGGCGTTCAGAGGGTCGAAACCCGAAAATGGCTCATCGAATATCAGCAGCTGCGGCCTGTGCAGCACGGTTATAACAAACTGCACTTTCTGCTGCATGCCCTTCGACAGCTCTTCGAGCTTTTTGCCCCACCACGGCATTATGCCAAACTTATCAAACCATTGTCTAAGTCTTTTTTCTGCCTCGGCCTTATCCAGTCCTTTCAGCCGTGCCAGATAAATGGCCTGCTCGCCTACGCGCATCTTCTTGTACAGTCCGCGTTCCTCAGGCAGATAGCCGATGTTGCAGATGTCGTCTACCGACAGCGGATGTCCGTTGAAGGTAACGCTGCCTGAGTCAGGCACGGTTATGCGGTTGATTATTCTTATCAGGGTTGTCTTTCCGGCGCCGTTCGGTCCAAGCAGTCCGAACACCTTGCCTTCGGGCACTTTTATACTTACTCCGTTGAGTGCAGTATGGTTAGCGTAGCGCTTCACTACGTCGTGCGTCTCGAGGAATATTTTGTCCATGTTATTTTAAAATATGATATGTTATTGTGCCACAAAGTTAAGGTTTATTCGTCAACAAGCAAAAAAATCTGCAATCTTTATTAAGTTAAAAGTGAAAAGAGAAAAGTGAAAAATCCAAATGCAAGTAAGTAGATAATACCCACAAGACATTTGACTTTAACTACGTAACATTAGAAAACAACAAGACTAATGTTCTGTCGGATATGACATCCGACAGCATTAAGTATCAGGATCTGTGATCCGAGAATGTTAGGCGCATTAGTCTTATAACTATAATAATTTATGGCTTGGAACGAAAAGAAGCAACAAGACTATTGTTCTGTCGGATATGACATCCGACAGCATTAATTATAAGGATCTGTGATCCGAAACTCATACCTATTAATCAAAATAAGAAGTAAGCGGATTGATAAATCCTTATACTCTATTCCGGCAGATTGCAAATCAGCCGGCACATTAGCATTGATGGTTCATTTTAGTTGTACAGAAAAGAAATCCAAAGAATTTTAGCTTGTAAACTATAATAACGTCAAGAAGTAACAAGACTATTGTTCTGTCAGATATGCACGTGTTGTTGAGCCCAGCGAAAAATTCGACAGCATTAATTATTAGGATCTGTGATCCGAAATGCATACCTGATAATTTAGAATAAGAAGTAAGCGGATTGATAAATCCTTATATTCAATTCCGGCAGATTACAAATCAGCCGGCACATTAGCTTTGTTGATTCATATCAGTTGCACATGGAATACCACGTAAGTAGACAATACCCACAAGACATTTGACTTTAACTCCTAGCCAACTTGTTGGCGATAACTACTTTAACTACTTTAACTCCAAATAAGAATCCAACTCTTCACTTAAAAAGCTATTAGCGTTAACACGGAGTCTACTACAGACGCAATGGCATCGCCAATGGTGAACTTGGCATGAAAGAATATTCTTACACACAGGTATGCGAGAAACATCGTAACCAATATAAACAACGCGGCAGCAAGCAGCGTAGCCCATGAAGGATACAGCGCAACAGCCAGCGTGGCACCACTGATAAGCATATATTCTATGCCTGAAACAATACGTATGCCGCGCAAGTCTGACTTGCTTAATGTTCCCGGGTACATTCTTTTAAGTCCTGGTATCAGCATGTCTGCCTTACCCGACATCACCACAGGCGCAGCAATAAAGATGATGCTGGCAACGATGAACAAAGATATTTTCATAGGCTCGGTTTATATATCGCCACAAATATAACTTGTTTACATCAAAAGCACTACAAAAAAGCTTTTAAATTTTCATAATAATACTGTCTGTCCATCTAAAACTCTCACAATATGATGCCTACCGTTATTTCTGCTGTAACGGCTCCAACTTAATGTATAACAAGACCTCCCAAACCTTATCAGGAATTGACAAATCTTTCGAAATATTTCTGCCGAGCATTACCTCTTTGGGAACAGACACGAGTCCTTCCTGACATGAAATGCGTTTAACCCTACGATTATACTTTTTCAACATTATGCTCAGGTCTTCTGCCAAAGGTGTCTTCGCCAGTTCTTTTTCAATATCCGAGTGCCAATAATAGCCATACTTGTTAAGCTTACAATTTGCATTCAGCAGATTGGTTGTCATTACGGCTATATCGCCAAATGCAGACAAAAGACCGAGCATCGCATCCATTGTAGTTAAATCATAAACCTTAGACGCTGCGCCTAAGCACAAATCCATCTCATGGATCAGTTCTTTATACTCAGGTATATGATACTCATGATTTCTAGAATCTGATATCCTAAAAGCCGTAGTGTCATTACTGCTACCACTTATAGATTGAAAATCTTTTTTGGCAGGAAACTGACCAAATTCTATCCATCCCACTTTATTTTCTCTCGTTTCTATGATGAACGAAAACGCAGAGGTGTCATTTTTTGTTACTACAAAGAATTCTGTTCTCTTCCACTCTTCATTTTTAGGACCTACAATTTCCGAACACACTATCGTGTCCGGCTGTGTATTGCCTTTAGGCATACTGCAACTTTGACCGGTTAAGGTAAAGCTTGCAGATGCGGCAAGAAACACTATCGGCAACAATATTTTCTTAATTTCTATTTTCATTTTTACACAACAAGGTTTTTATTGTTTTAGATTTAAGTTACAAAGTGTACAGCCCCATAATTCTTTATCACAAAAGACATCAACACGCCTAATTACACTTTAATCATCGCCACAAATTTAATAAAATTAAGACAAATGAACAATTAAGAGACTGACTTTTTCATTTAACATCAAAAGTTTTGTAGACTGAAATTAGCTTTACTGACCATCGGCTACATTATTATATTTTGCTGCGTTCAACAATTAGTATAAATCTGCCGGAATATTAGTTCTGTTGTTTCTTTACGCAGCAAATAAAAACAATAAGCCCAAAGGGCTTCACTTTAGTAACCGTGGGTGGCACACCCACGGATATCCAATGAGGTATAAAAGCACCCGAAGCGGTGCTACTTCTTTATATTTTGTATTCTGACGTTGGTATCAAAACTAAGGATAACTCTGAAGTAGCACCGCTTCGGGTGCTGTCGGTTTGTTGAGTAAGAATCCGTGGGTGGCACACCCACGGTTACTAAAGTGAAGCCCTTCGGGCTAAGAGTTAGCCTTAATCAGCTGCAACGCATTTGAATTCTTCACTCTTCGTTCTTCACTCTTCACTTAAACTCAAATTTCCTCTTTTTGCTTACACTCTGATTTTCCTTGACGCTCTCAGACGGCGATATTTGAAAAATAAAATCTGTCGAGCGTAAAAACGGGCAGTTTTCGTGTGCAATTATAAATTGCTGACTGAATGTGTGTTATCATTAATCATAGTCATTATGTGCAACAAAATCAAACCTAAAACGGCATGAAAACAGGGCTGTTTGCCTTGAAAAGTGGGCAGTTTTTGATGCGAAAACGGGCCACTTTCGGATAAAAAGTGGCCGAGTAATTTTTCAAAAGCATACCTTTTGCGATTTATTGTAAATATACTTTACCATCTGAACCAAACCAAAGGCTCTCTAAATTCTATTTCGACAGAAAATTCTGACAAAAGTCAGATATCATTTTGAACGGCATTATGCACTTATTGCTTTCATTATGAAACATCACAATAACCGCCATGACACGGAATGTGCAACTAAACATGCGGTTGCATAAGCTGTAAACAGGGAGCAACATACAGGCCGTTTTTAAGCCAGGTAACAATCCTTTGCCGTTTGCCTTATTAACACGTTCAGAAAGTAAGATATATAATATTTTCAGTTACGTTTAATAACATTAACGCTGATTATTGTTGAAAAAACACATACAAATTATCCGTCAACTGAAAATTTGCATTATCTTTGCATAAGATAAGCGGCATCTCAGCATAACACTTAAACATGTTTCAACAAACAAGTTTAGTGGTTCTGCATTCGATTTGCATTATCTTTGCATAAGATAAACTGCATCTCAGCATAAATAAAAGAAATAGGATAATAAAGAATCAGATAAATTTTTAGACAATATGAAGAAAATCAGAGCAGCCGTAGTGGGCTACGGCAACATAGGCAAATTTGCCGTTGAGGCACTCGAAGCAGCTGAAGACTTCGAGATTGCAGGTATAGTAAGACGCCACGGAGCAGAGAACAAGCCGGCAGAGCTGGCCGACTATGAAGTGGTGAAGGACATCACTGAGCTGAAAGATGTTGACGTGGCCATCCTTGCCACACCGACACGCAGCTGCGAGGAGTATGCAACAAAGATTCTTGCACTCGGCATCAACACCGTTGACAGCTTCGACATACACACAAGCATACGCGAATATCGCTCTAACCTGATGAAGATATGCAAGGAACACGGCACTGTGGCTGTGATTGCAGCAGGATGGGACCCGGGTTCGGACAGCGTTGTGCGCACACTTATGCAGAGTCTTGCACCAAAAGGACTGAGCTATACCAACTTCGGTCCGGGCATGAGCATGGGCCACTCTGTATGCGTGCGCTCTAAAGAGGGCGTAAAGAACGCTCTGTCTATGACCATACCTAAGGGCGAAGGCATACACCGCCGCATGGTTTATGTTGAGCTTGAAGAGGGCGCAAGTCTTGAGGAGGTTACAAAGGCTATCAAGGCCGACCCGTATTTCGCAAGCGACGAGACTTACGTTATGCAGGTTGACAGCGTTGACGCTGTGCAGGACATGGGCCACGGCGTAAACCTGGTGCGCAAGGGCGTGAGCGGAAAGACTCAGAACCAGCGCATGGAGTTCAACATGAGCATCAACAACCCTGCCCTGACAGGTCAGGTGCTCGTAAACGTTGCACGCGCATCTATGCGTCAGCAGCCCGGATGCTACACCATGGTTGAAATCCCCGTAATCGACCTTCTGCCCGGCGACCGCGAGGAGCTGATAAGCCACTTGGTATAATATAAGTGAAGAACGAAGAGTGAAGAGTGAAGAATCCAAATGTAAAGTTGCTTTATAACAACAAGGCATATGGATTTTTCACTCTTCACTTTTATCTTTTCACTTTTTTATCAAGACTTGATTCAGAATTAGAAATAAATGGCACGCTGAATTTAATATGTTAAAACTTGGTTAAATGTAACCCCAAATTTGGCGTTTATACATATATATATATAAGATTTTTGTAATTTTGCTGTCGGCTTCTACAATCAGTCTTGTAGCCCGACGCATATTTCATCCATGCACGAGCCTTGCATCACTTGTTTGCAACGCCGGGCGGATTCAGCTTCAATGAGTTATTCTAAGCCGTCATCAACACGAAGGCAAAAAGAAGTGTGAAACATATCATTTATGCAGGCTAAGATATTTGCCAAACAAAAAAACTTCGCAGACGACAGAACTAAACACAAAGCCAACAGCATTGACTTTTGTGATTAAGCAAACCAAACCGCCACAAATATCTAAGAAAATAAGCATAAAATGGTAATGAAACACATCAGCGTTTTAATATTATGCCTGTTGTTATGCCATATAGGCCGTGCACAAACTGGGAAAGCATTTATGACAAGCCCGGACGGAGGCATGTACGCGTATAAAAAAATCAATCATACTCTTTATGACACAACAGATGTCAATGTGTTTTATAAAGTAAGTTTCTTGTCCGACTCTACTAAAAAGAACAGATACAGAGACGGACAAACGTTGTTGATGATATCTGACGACTACACATGGTTTGGCGACTACTACAAAATAAAGGCCGACTCCGTAAACAATTATCTTGCTAAGAGCAAAAAGAACGCACACGACAAAAAGGCAAATGATGATTTCAATATGCTTGTAACGAAAACGACATTCGATTACATCATGCTTGCCGACCTGAAAAGTTCGCAGACTACCGTGCAACTGAGATCACCATTGAACAAATACCAATACACCTACCCCACACCACAAATCCAATGGACTTTGCTGCCTGGAGACACCATAATAAACGACCTTCAATGCAAAAAAGCGACATGCCGATACGCCGGACGCAACTTCATAGCATGGTACGCCGAAAGCATGCCGCTGCCTTATGGTCCTTTCGTTTTCAGCGGTCTGCCAGGACTCGTTATGAAACTGTATGACGACAAACTGAATTGGATATTCACAAACAACGGCATATCAAAAGCCGCGTCAACAGATATGATGTATCTTTATAAGGACAAGAGATATAAAAAGACAACAAGAGAAAAGGCCTTATCTGCCTACCGTAACGAAAACGAAAATTTTGTGAGCATTGCGATAGAAAGCGGAGTTATGACAGTTGTAAAGAAAGGTCCCGACTTTGATAAAATGAT
>OLWS01000246.1_pt1 | contig 30882 bp, 26 predicted proteins | sample 1673601 | NCBI WGS metagenome assembly OLWS01 (sample SAMEA103958116, study PRJEB25191) | human gut metagenome | biome: human-associated habitat [ENVO:00009003]; feature: intestine environment [ENVO:2100002]; material: feces | place: Germany | collected 2013/2015 | reverse complement strand
CTTTTTGATAAGGTAGGTTTCCTCAAACTCATGGGTCAGCATGATGATCCGCTTGCTCAGCACCACCAGGTCGATGGTGGCCTTTTCCAGATTGCGGAGCAGGGCGAACGCCCGTTTCTCGCCGAAATTGGACTTGACTGCCTTCACAGTCTGGTTGTAGTTGTTGCCGATGGCCTGGAACTGGTGATAGAAATTTGTAAGTCTGATGTAGTAGTCCATCGCAGCCTTGTCGATTCTGACGACCTTCATTTCACGTCCGAAAATCATCGCCTTGATGAATCTTGCCCGTTGTTTCATCCCGGATTTTTCAAACAGCAGCTCGAAATTTCCGTTCTCTTCCGAAGTCAGTTTGATACCGTAGCGGAATACTGCCGGGTCGGTCTTCGGTTTTCTGCCCGTGCTTCTTCTTGTTCTTCTTTTACTGTTTTCTTCCATACGCATTGAGATTTTCTGTTTCTGATTTTACGTCATGGATTTCCGACTTTGGAGGAAATCCCTCCCGAGCCTTCAGGCGAGTGGCAAGTTTGTTTTGGGATGCCCGAATCATTTCGGGCTGCCCAAAACACAACTTGCTATGTTCGCTTGAACATGAATTTGCCTGAAGTCAAATTGAGTTTTGACCTTCAGCCTCATTCTTCAGCTTCGGGGATAGCTCCATCCGGCATCCATTCCGTTGTCGGTAGCAAAGTTACGGCGGTATATCTATCTATAAAACAGTATGTTATGTGTAACAAGATGCCATACGATGACAAGGGTCGTCACCGTCTCCGGATGATGGTGATCATACGGGAAAATCCCCTTTTATTTGCAGTGTGAATGATGGAATTTGTGCAATACTTAACGACTGAATTACTGCAGTACTGACTGACAGAACGACTGATTGGCTGGAGTACTGCACATCGGAAGTAGATAATGACTGGCGTACTGATGTTATGCAGTAGTGATGGAAAGCAGTGATGATGTACTGGCGTAATGACAGGCTGCATATATCTAGTCAGCCAGTAAGTATGGAATCTGTTATGTTCAATATAAAAGTAAGAAGCGTATGAAAAAAGAAACAGTTTATGTTGCCCTTTGCAACCAGAAGGGCGGAGTCGGCAAATCGGCCATGACGATTTTGCTTGCCGGGTATTACCATTATCTGAAAGGACTGAATGTTGCGGTTGTTGACTGTGACTACCCACAGTTCAGTCTGGTCCGTATGAAAGAGAGGGATATGCGTACTGTCGAACACAGCGAATATTTCAAGCAGCTGATGGTATCCCAGTTTGAGCGTATCAAGAAGAAAGCCTACACGATTGTAGGATCGAAAGCGGAGAATGCCCGGCAGACGGCAGACGAACTGGCGGCGGGCGGCGATTATGACCTGATTATCGTGGATCTGCCCGGAACGGTAAATTCCAGAGGGGTTCTCAATACCATTGTCAATATGGATTACGTGCTGACTCCGATTGTTCCGGACCGGATAGTGATGCAGAGCAGTCTGTCATTTTCCACAACCGTCCTAGATTATATCAGGGAGATGAAGGATATTCCGTTGAAAGAGTTCTTCTTTTTCTGGACCAAAAAGGATGCCCGTGCTTCAACGGAAGTATTCGACGCCTATTGTGCCATTATGCACAAGTTGGAATTGAATGTTCTGGATACCATTGTTCCGGAAACCAACCGTTATGAAAAGGAATTGTCACTTCTCAACAAGTCCTTTTTCCGTTGTACCCTTTTCCCGCCTCCAGCCAAGCTGATGAAAGGCAGCGGACTCGCAGAACTTGCAGAGGAACTTTTTGTTAAATTAAAACTGGAATGTCATGGCGAAGAAACAGGTAACGGTAAATGAGGAACTTCTCCGGGGAATTATGGCAGGGGATGTTCCGGTCTATGGCAAGAATGCTCCGAAAGACGTAATCATTGACGAGGAATCTGTAGAAGAAGATATACAGGAAAAGGGAGACGATACCGGCGGTCATGATATGAAAAGTGCCGTAAGACAGAAAAAACGCAAGGATGAATCCAGTTCGTACCGCAGGCAGTTCCTCAAGGGTGGTAATATCCAGTTGAGACAGCAGGCCTATATCAGTCTGGAAAATTACCAGTTCATACGAAGATTCCTGTCCGTTGTGGCCCCGGGAGTCAGTATGTCAAAATATATCGATGATATTCTGACCGCTCATTTGGAGCAGTACCGGGAGGAAATAAGCAGTCTTTATAACAATCAGATCAATAATCAACCTTTATACAAAGAATAGTTAGGGAACATATTCATGAAAATGACATTGAAAGTGTCCGTAACAGAAATTGTATAATGGGAATAACACCAAATAATTGTAAGCACTATGGTAACGATTTTATATTTTATGGTCAAGACGATATGTGTGACCATCATACTTAATCATTTATGGGTATTCGTTTTCGGAAGCAGAATGTACGGTTTATGGGACGGGCTTGTCCGTTGGCTACGTATCGTCCGTGTCAGGTTATGGAAACTTCGCAGGAAATATCTGACGAAGAAAAAGGATGTGTGGCGAAAACCGGAAACACAGACCACGTCTGAAGATACGGTGCCGATAGGAAAGCACATTCATGAGAATTCTGCCGTAAGTGAAACTGCATCACCGGTTTCAGATGATGATGTAATCGGCAAGACAAAGATTGTATATCTTGAAGATCCTGATATTCGGAAGAAAGTACCGGTTCGTTCTGAACCTTTGGAGAAGATACCTGTAGAGGAAGACAGGGAAATCAATGTCGATGATGTAGATGACACTCTTTCTGGCGGGAAAAACGGTCTGTCCGATGAAGAAAAACGTGAATTGATGGTACCTGCGGATTCTGAACCGGACCCGGATTTCAATACTGCATTGACATATGAAGACATGAACAATATGGCTGATGTGCTGGTGGATAACTCTACTGATGAGACCAAGATTATCCGTGCTGTCCACACTATACGGCATAAGCTGTCCGGTACCCAATTGCTGGCTTTCCTTGAAAATGAATCCGGTTTCCAACAGAAAATAGACAATCTTATTGACGAATATATGGATAAGGTCGAAGGTTTTACGAAGCAGGATGTCGGGGAAAAAGCCGATATTTCATTTGATATAAGGAAATATACTTAGCCGTTTAGTAAAAAAGGTGTGGCGTTAAACTGATGAAAACCTCGAAAGTTTTGTCTTACTTTCGGGGTTCTCATCAATAAGTGAACTGCCTCTTTTTTTTATCGTTTTATTTTAATTCTGGAAATTGAATTTTCAGCTGTGCTTTGTCAATTATGTCTTCCAAATTTATTATATCGTAATCTTTGATATTGTTAGCTTTACAAAAACAGTTTATTTTGTCATGGTTAAGACCGTTATAGTCGCTAAATTCCCATTTTGCAGATTTGATTATTGATAATATGTGTTTAAGATATGGCATGTCAACTTCTGATAAAGATAGACCATATACATGTATATGAGAAATATCAGATAACGAATTGAGAAAACTTTCATTCTTTTTAATTATATCATTGACAGGTTTTCTTTGAGAGGCGACACCGCTAATTGCAGCTTGTCTCGCTAATTGTTCATGAAATTCATATGAGTTTGCTTGCTCTTCATAAAATAGGTTTAGCTCATATTCGTCCAAGTCTTCAGGTGGGACAGGTTTTTTTTCTGTATTAAGGGAATCAAGTTCTTCATAACTTTTACCATGACCTAAAATAAAATCTTCGTCTTCATCAACACATCCATGAAGATGAAGGATTTTATGAGGATTTATTCCGTATAAATTTTCTAATGTTTTCGTATAATTGAAATTTATAAATTTAGAATCTTGGGTTATAATATTGACTTTACTTGATGCTGAAGGAGGGGTTAATTGTACTACCCATTCATGGAAACATTTTCTAAGCTCTGAATATAAATCTTCCAGTTGATTCTCAACTTCAAATTGAGCATCAGTCCACATTCTATCGCAATGGTCAGAAGTTAAATCTGGTCGATTTTCAGATGCAATTACACTACTATATCTAATGGCATCCAGAGAAGCCAATTGATTTTCAAAATCCGACCACCATTCATCATCACAAATACCATATATTTCATCAACTTTTTCAATTATATCAGGATTATTTTCGTACATCCATTGTTGAAAATTTTTATATGAACTGTTAATTTTATGATGAAGGTCGAAGCCGTTGCCAATAATATACAAATGTTTAGCCATATTTTATATTATAATGTTCTTGAATTCACTCAAAAAATTTTTATATCCTTTTTAAAATACAATTTGTGGGAACAAGTTCCCATATCCGTGCGTATTCAATTTTTTGATTTCATTGAGATTTGCAGGCTTTTTTCCACTATTTTGATTATACAAAATTAGCGAGTTGATAATATACAGCAATTTGAAATAGCTATTTTTTGAATTTTGTTTTTAATAAATCTGTCATTTCGATTATTTTCTCGCCTCATATACAGGTTGATGACTACCTGTCCTGTTTCCTTGTCATTTTTTACCCACAGTATGATATGTGCCTCTGTTGCATTCGTTATCCTGACAAGCAACTGGGGATGCTCTGCTGACTGGCGCAGGTAACATTCCCGTATCAAATCTGCTGTAACCTTTTTAATAGAGTTTTTCTATCATATTCTCTGATTTATCCGATGAAATATCGGTAGTCCCTTATGAAATCCTTCGTATGTGTTGACTATGATTCTCTGTTATCTCTATTGTCACTGGTAGAGAAGTCGTGAAGACACGAGCTACCTTCGCCGGAAGAATCAAAGGCTGTTTTTCCATTGTTTTTCATCGCCGGAATTCCCCTGCCGATGTAACGTAATGACACCCGATGTCACGCATCGTCAGTGTTGTAAATCAATAAATTAAGCGTTATATATTCGTGGTCGAAATCATTTTTTGTCTCACCAATTAAAAGTTTCGACACATGAAAAAAAGATTCTTTTTTGCAGCCATGATGCTGCTTGCAACGACAGGGGCTTTCGCCCAGGGTAATGGTATCGGCGGTATCACTGAAGCCACCAACATGGTCACTTCCTATTTCGATCCGGGAACCAAACTGATTTATGCCATCGGAGCCGTGGTCGGCCTTATCGGAGGCGTGAAGGTCTATTCCAAGTTTTCCTCGGGAGATCCCGACACCTCCAAGACGGCAGCCAGCTGGTTCGGCGCCTGCATCTTTTTAATCGTAGCCGCCACAATCTTACGTTCATTCTTCCTCTGATTATGGCGGAGTATCCTATCAACAAGGGAATCGGCCGCAGCCCTGAGTTCAAGGGGCTGAAAAGCCAGTACCTGTTCATCTTCGCCGGCGGACTGCTCGCCCTGTTCGTCCTGTTTGTCATCATGTACATGGCAGGCATCGACCAGTGGGTATGTATCGGCTTCGGTGTCATCTGCGCTTCGGTGCTTGTCTGGGTGACTTTCCGCCTGAACGCGAAATACGGTGAATGGGGACTGATGAAATTGCAGGCGCTGCGCCGCCATCCCCGCTACCTCATCAGCCGGAAAGGTTTTCTCCGGTTGATTTGTCCAACCCCGAAAAAACGTAATGTATGAGAAATGTAATGAAAGCCGCCACGCTGGAAAGCCGGTTTCCGCTGATGGCCGTCGAGCACGGGTGCATCATCAGCAAGGATGCCGACATTACCGTGGCCTACAGGGTGGAGCTGCCGGAAGTGTTCACGCTGACACGCGCCGAGTACGAGGCCCTCCATTCCACATGGGCGAAGGCTGTCCGGGTTCTACCGAACTACAGCATTGTCCACAAGCAGGATATCTTCATCGAGGAGAGTTACAGACCTGACATCTGCCGGGATGACCTGAGTTTCCTCAGCCGAAGTTTTGAAAGGCATTTCAACGAACGGCCGTACCTGAACCATACCTGCTATCTGTTCCTGACTAAGACCACGAAGGAACACAGCCGCACGACAAGCAGTTTCAATGCCCTCACGCGCGGGTTTATCATCCCCAAGGAGATGCAGGACAAGGATACCGTTGCACGCTTCCTGGAATGCTGTGGGCAGTTCGAGCGTATCGTGAACGACAGCGGTCTGCTCCGCATGGTCAGGCTGACGGACGAAGAGATTACCGGTACGGAAACCTCCGCGGGCATTATCGAAAAGTATTTTTCGCTTTCGCAGGAAGATACGACCAGCCTGCAGGACATCACTCTCGGAGCCGGGGAAATGAAGGTCGGTGACAATGTGCTCTGCCTGCATACCCTTTCTGAAACTGAGGATCTGCCGTCATCCGTGGGTACGGACAGCCGTTATGAACGGCTGTCCACGGACCGCAGTGACTGCCGCCTGTCCTTTGCCGCACCGATAGGGATACTGCTCACGTGCAACCATATCGTGAACCAGTATCTCTTCATAGACGATTCGGCGGAGAACCTGAGGAAATTCGAGCAGACCGCCCGCAACATGCACTCGCTGTCCCGTTACAGCCGCTCCAACCAGATCAACCGTGAATGGATTGAGGAGTACCTGAACGAGGCGCACAGCAAGGGACTCACTTCCATCCGTGCGCACTGCAATGTCTTTGCATGGAGCGACGACCGGGAGAAGCTGAAGCGTATCAAGAATGATGTGGGTAGCCAGATTGCCCTGATGGAGGCCAAGCCCCGCCATAACACGGTTGATGTGCCGACACTTTTTTGGGCGGCCATTCCCGGCAATGCCGGTGATTTTCCGTCTGAGGAAAGCTTCTACACCTTCATCGAGCAGGCCTTGTGCCTGTTCATCGGGGAAACGTCCTACAAGGATTCGCTCTCGCCGTTCGGCATCCGCATGGTGGACCGTCTGACCGGAAAGCCTGTCCATCTGGACATTTCCGACCTTCCGATGAAGAACGGTACGATTACCAACCGCAATAAGTTCATCCTCGGACCTTCGGGCAGCGGAAAGTCATTTTTCACCAACCACATGGTACGCCAGTATTACGAACAGGGAGCGCATGTGCTGCTTGTGGACACGGGAAATTCCTATCAGGGACTGTGCAGCCTTATCCATGCCCGAACGCATGGCGAGGACGGCATCTATTTCACCTATGAGGAGAGCGATCCGATAGCCTTCAATCCTTTCTACGTGGAGGACGGTACTTTTGATATCGAAAAAAAGGAGTCCATCAAGACGCTTATCCTTACCCTGTGGAAACGTGATGACGAGCCGCCGACACGTGCCGAGGAGGTGGCGCTCTCCAACGCGGTCAATCTCTTTCTGGAGAAGATACGCACGGACAGTACCGTGGTTCCGTCCTTCAACACCTTCTATGAGTTCATCCGCGACGAGTATCAGGAAATCCTGAAGACCAAGCGTACACGGGAGAAGGATTTTGACGTGTGGGGATTCCTGAATGTGCTGGAACCTTATTACAAGGGTGGCGAATACGACTATCTGTTAAACTCCGAAAAGCAGCTTGATCTGTTATCCAAACGCTTCATTGTCTTTGAGTTGGACAATATCAAGGACAACAAGGTACTGTTCCCGATTGTCACCATCATCATTATGGAAACCTTCATCAACAAGATGAGAAAGCTGAAAGGTATTCGCAAAATGATTCTGTTGGAGGAGGCATGGAAGGCCATCAGCAAGGAAGGTATGGCGGAATATCTGAAGTACCTTTTCAAGACCGTCCGAAAGTTTTTCGGAGAGGCCGTTGTCGTTACCCAGGAGGTGGAAGACATCATTTCGTCACCCATCGTCAAGGGAACCATCATCAACAACAGCGACTGCAAGATTTTGTTGGACCAGAGGAAGTATGTCAACAAGTTCGATGAAATCCAGTCCCTGCTGGGTTTGACCGATAAGGAACGTGCCCAGATTCTCTCCATCAACATGGCCAACAGCCCGTCCCGCAAGTACAAGGAAGTGTGGATAGGTCTTGGCGGAACACAGTCGGCGGTCTATGCCACCGAGGTCTCGCCGGAAGAGTACTACACCTATACGACCGAGGAAACGGAAAAGCTTGAAGTAATGCGGCTTACCCGGAAGCTGGGTGGCAATATCGAGCTGGCAATCAAGCAGCTGGCCGAGAGCAAGAGGAAAAAGTGAAATCATTTATCAACCCATTAAACTTTTGAATCTATGTATAGCGATCTGGAATCTAATGAAAGCAAACGCCGTGAGGTCGTGTCATCCCTCTACTGGTCCCTGATGCAGGGCTGGAATATTCCTCTTTCCATACAGGAGTATTACGGACTCACGGAGGATTACCGTCTGTTCCATCAGCTTGAAGGGATGGCTCCTGACGAATACCTGCGGAAGAGGCAGACGGGGGAAGTACCCGACATTCTGGAGGTGGATGCAAGACTGACACACGCGGTGGAGAAGATTTTTGAAAGTGTGTGTCCCCGTCCTCCGGCTGAATACCTTGACAAGCTGAACGGGGAACTGGAGAGGCTGGGCAGTATTGCCGCCTCGCCGGGTTCCGTACATGACCCGATACATATCCGCCCGGATTTTCTCGTGAAATACGGCATTGACAGGAGCAGTCCGGAGGATGTGATACGGAAACAGGCGGAGAAGGCTTACCGGGAACTGGATGCCCGATTTGTCAGGATGACCGGCAGACGTCCCTATGCGGACGAGTTCTTCAGGAATATCAGGCCTGCCCGCACGGTCTCCTCGGAAACAACACTGCGGAGGAAACCGCACATCACCGTCCGTCCTAAGCCGAAAGGCCGCAAGATGGGACTCTGAACTAACGGAAAAGTTTTATCAACCATTAAAGATTAACGACATGAAGAAAAGAATTCTGACAGCCTTATGCTGTATCTGCCTCCTTTCGGCAGGCAGGGCACACGCCCAATGGGTAGTGACCGATCCCGGGAATCTTGCCCAGGGCATCATCAATGCCGCCAAGAACATCGTCCACACGTCCTCGACGGCTGGCAATATGCTCAACAATTTTCAGGAGACGGTCAAGATTTACAAGCAAGGCAAGGAGTATTATGATGGCCTTAGGAAGGTCAAGAATCTGGTACGCGATGCCCGCAAGGTGCAGCAGACCATCCTGATGGTCGGCGACATCACGGAAATTTATGTGACCAGTTATGAGCGTATGCTCAGTGACCCTTATTTCACCCCTGAGGAACTGAGTGCCATCGCCCTCGGCTACACGAAGCTGCTGGAGGAGAGTGCCAATCTGCTGACGGACCTGAAGACGGTGGTCAACGAGAACGGCCTTTCGATGAACGACAAGGAACGTATGGACATCATCGACCGCTGTTATACCGACATGCTGCAATACCGCAGTCTGGTGCAGTACTATACCAACAAGAACATCGGCGTGTCGTACCTGCGTGCTAAGAAACAGAATGATCTTGACCGTGTGATGGCTCTGTACGGTTCACCCAACGAACGCTACTGGTAATTTCAAGGAGGATTGCTTATGGTATTGTTGGCTGTGAATTTTGACAATCTGCACCAGATCCTGCAAAGTCTGTACACGGACATGATGCCGCTCTGTTCGCAGATGACCGGCGTGGCCAAGGGCCTTGCCGGATTGGGAGCCCTCTTTTATGTGGCGTATCGTGTCTGGCAGTCACTGGCCAGGGCCGAACCTATTGACGTGTTCCCTTTGCTGCGTCCGTTTGCTCTGGGTATCTGCATCATGTTTTTTCCGACCATCGTGCTGGGTACGCTCAACAGCATTTTGTCACCCGTCGTGACCGGAACGCACAGGATTCTGGAGACGCAGACCTTTGACATGAATGAGTATCGGCAGCAGAAGGACAAGCTGGAGATTGAGGCGATGCGGAGGAATCCCGAGACGGCCTACCTGGTGGACAAGGAGGCTTTTGACAACAAACTGGATGAACTGGGAGCCCTGGACGCTATCGAGGCTTGCGGTATGTATGTGGACCGTGCCATGTACAACATGAAGAAGTCCGTGCAGAATTTTTTCCGTGAGCTGCTGGAACTGATGTTCAATGCGGCCGCGCTTGTGGTGGACACGCTAAGGACATTCTTTCTGATTGTCCTTTCCATTCTCGGACCGATTTCCTTTGCCATTTCGTGCTGGGACGGCTTTCAGGCCTCGCTGAGCCAATGGTTTGTCCGCTATATCAGCATCTATCTGTGGCTGCCCGTCTCTGATCTTTTCAGCAGCGTGCTGGCACGCATACAGACCCTGATGCTTCAGAGGGACATCGAGCAGCTGTCCGACCCCAACTTCATTCCGGACAGTTCCAATGCCGTGTACATCACGTTCCTGATTATCGGCATCATCGGGTATTTCACGATTCCGACCGTGGCCAACTGGATTGTTCAGGCCGGTGGAGGTGCAGGAAATTACGGCAAGAACGTGAATCAGGCTGCTTCCAAGACAGGCTCCATTGTGGGCGGTGCCGCAGGTGCTACTGTAGGAAATGTGGCCGGAAGACTAATCAAGTAACAATCATAAAACGAATAAGAATGGAATTCAAATCATTGAAAAATATCGAGACCAGCTTCCGGCATCTGCGCCTGTTCGGAATAGTCTATCTGGGTGTCTGCACCCTGCTTGTGGGCTATTCCGTGTGGAAGGCATACAGTTTTGCCGAAGCCCAGCGCCAGAAGATCTATGTGCTGGATGAGGGGAAGTCGCTCATGCTCGCCCTCTCGCAGGACCTGGAGCAGAACCGTCCCGTAGAGGCAAGGGAACATGTCAGACGTTTCCATGAGCTGTTCTTCACGCTGGCCCCTGACAAGAGTGCCATCGAGGGGAACGTGCAGCGTGCCATGTTCCTGAGTGACCGTTCCGCCTATTCCCATTACGGGGATCTGGCCGAACAGGGTTATTACAATAGAATAATTTCGGGTAATGTCAGCCAGCGTATCGAGATAGACAGCGTGAAATGCGACTTCAACACCTATCCGTATGATGTCATGACATACGCACGCCTTTTCATTATCCGTGAGAAGAGCGTGACGGAACGCAGCCTTGTCACGCATGGCAGGTTGCGGAATTCCACCCGCAGTGACAACAATCCGCACGGGTTCATCCTGGAAGGGTTCCATGTACTGGAGAACAGGGATATCAGAATGTATGACAGATAAAACAATGTATGTATGAGAAAAATGTATGTAAAGTTCAAGGAATGTATCGGGGGCAGGCTGCGCGGCCTTTGTGACAGACTCACACCCCGTCAGAGGGCAATCGCCGTCATCGTGATGGTTTCCCTTTTCGCGCTGGTGAATTTCTACATGATTTTCCGTGCGATTTATGACATCGGACGGGAGGATGCCCGGCAGGACATCATCAGGATAACCCCGCTTGAGGTTCCCGACTTTGTGCCTGCGGATACCCTCTCCGATATGAAAGTCCGTGAGATGGAAGAGTTTTTTAACCAGTTCAACAAGTAAGATTATGAGTACAGATGCAGAAAAATTGAAACAGAAGCAGAAAATCAGGAAATATCTGGTTTTCACAGGCATGTTCCTGCTGTTCCTCGGGTGCATGTGGCTAATTTTCGCCCCGTCCGAAAAAGACAGGCAGGAGGCGGAAAGGAAGACGGGCTTCAATGCCGAACTTCCCGATCCGAAAGGTACGGGTATAGAGGCGGACAAGATGGCTGCCTATGAGCAGGCAGACATGATTCGCCGGCAGGAGGAGAAGAAGCGTACGCTGGCCGACTTCTCCGCCCTGACCGATGGACACAGACAGGATAATGTCCCGAAGACAGAACCGGCGCAGGACATTGCAAGTGAAAATGAAAGCCGTGCGTACCATTCAGGAGGAAACGGCAGGACGGGAGCCTTCGCCTCTTCAGCCTCGGCTTACAATGACATCAACGCCACTCTCGGTAGTTTTTACGAGAGTCCTGAGGAAGACCCGGAAAAGGAAGCCCTGAAAGCAGAGGTGGAACAGCTCCGACAGGCTGCCGCAGCGCAGACGGCCGGACCGAGCTACGAGGAACAGGTGGCTTTGCTGGAGAAGTCCTATGAACTTGCCGCCAAATATATGCCTTCGGGCGGCAGCACGGGAACAGCGGACAGTCAGGAGACGGAAAGTCCCTCAAGGGAGAGGAAGGCGAAAGCCGTTCCCGTCGGGTTGGTGTCCTCTCCGGTCGTGTCGTCCCTTCCTCAGCCTCTTACCGATTCGGTACAGTTCGCGAGACTGCTTTCCGGTGCTGATATCGGCTTCCATACGGCTGTGGGCAGTGCCGGGACACAGATGGCGAGGAATACCATACGGGCCTGTGTGCATGGCGACCAGACCGTTATCAGCGGACAAAGCGTGCGTCTCAGGCTGCTGGAGGCCATGCGTGTGGGAAGATATGTGCTTCCCCGCAATACCCTGCTGACCGGTGAGGGACGTATCCAGGGCGAGCGGCTTGGCATTGAAATCCTGCAGGTCGAATATGACGGCAATGTCATTCCCGTGGAACTGACCGTGCTGGACAGTGACGGACAGGCCGGGATATTCATTCCCGGTTCGACGGAAGCGAATGCGGTAAGGGAAGTGGCCGCCAACATGGGACAGAATCTCGGCACGACCATCTCCATCACCAACCAGTCGGCAGGCGACCAGCTTCTCTCCGAGCTTGGACGAGGGGCCATACAGGGCGTGTCGCAGTACATCTCCAAAAAGATGCGCGAGGAGAAGGTACACCTCAAATCAGGCTATGGACTGATGCTTTATCAGAACAACAATCAATAACCCATTAAAACTGTAAAGACATGAAAAAGATTCTTTTGATGCTTGCCCTCGCAGGCGGCGTTGCAAGTGCACATGCACAGTCGGCTGATACCACGGCCGTAAATGATTTGACCCTGAAGGCGGATATCTATCCGCAGCAGGAGGACGGCGACCTCTATCACGGGCTGTCCAGAAAGCTCTCCTTTGACCGGATGATTCCGCCTTACGGTCTGGAAGTGACGTATGACAAGACGACCCATATCATCTTTCCCTCGGCTGTCCGTTACGTGGATCTCGGTTCTCCGAATCTGATTGCGGGCAAGGCGGACGGTTCAGAGAATGTAATCAGGGTAAAGGCTACCAGAAAGAATTTCCGTGAGGAGACCAACATGTCGGTGATTACCGAAAGCGGAAGTTTCTACACCTTCAATGTGAAGTATGCCGACGAGCCTCTGCTGCTCAACATCGAGATGGCCGATTTTGTTCATGACGGCAGCGAGGTGAACCGCCCGAACAATGCCCTTGACATCTACCTGAAGGAACTCGGCAGCGAGTCGCCCAAGTTGGTACACCTTATTGCCAAGGCCATCCACAAGGATAACAGACGCCACATCAAGCATATCGGGAGCAAGGCGTTCGGCATCCAGTACCTGCTGCGCGGGCTCTATACCCATAACGGGCTGCTGTATTTCCACACCCAGGTGAAGAACACGTCGAATGTGCCTTATGAGGTGGATTTCGTGACGTTCAAGATCGTGGACAAGAAGGTACTCAAGCGCACGGCTATCCAGGAGCAGGTGATATTTCCACTGCGTGCCTACAACTATGCTACGGCTGTCGCCGGAAAGAAGGATGAGCGTACCGTCTTTGTCTTTGACAAGTTCACCATTCCCGCCGACAAGATGCTGGTAGTGGAGATGCACGAGAAGAGCGGAGGCCGTCATCAGACCTTCACCGTGGAGAGTGAGGACATCGTGAGAGCGAGGGTGATCAATGAACTTAAAGTGAAATGACCATGAAGAAGTATTTGTTTCTTTTTGCCGTATGCGTATCGCTTGCCCTGTCATCGGGGCAGGCATACGCCCAGCGTTACCTTCCCGGAATGAAGGGTGTGGAACTCAGGGGAGGCTTTGCCGGAAACCTGAAATCACCGGTTGACTGGTACACGGGCTTTGCCGTGTCGGGATATACGAAAAGGGCCAACCATTGGGTGGCTGGCGTGGAATATCTGCTGAAGAACTACGGCTATCGCGGGACTTCCGTCCCACGGACCCAGTTTACTGCCGAGGGCGGCTATTACCTACAGTTCCTGTCCGACCCGGCGAAGATATTCTTCCTTTCTGTCGGCGGTTCTGCCCTGGTGGGATATGAGACATTGAACTGGGGAGAAAAGGTTCTGTATGACGGTTCCATGCTTTCCCACCGGGATGCCTTCGTCTATGGCGGAGCCCTGACGCTGGAGCTGGAAAGCTATGTGACGGACCGTATCGTGCTGCTTGCCCATGTGCGCGAACGTGTGCTTTGGGGCAGTTCTTTGGGAAAGTTCACGACACAGTTCGGGGTTGGAGTCCGTTTCATCATCAATTAGACGCCTATGGATACAGAGATGATAAGAGGCATTCCCATTGAGGAATTCCTGTCCCATTTGGGACATGAGCCGGTCAGAAGGCACGGCGACGAATGCTGGTATCTCTCCCCGTACCGTGAGGAAAGGACACCTTCGTTCCATGTGAACACCCGTAAGGGTGTATGGCATGACTTCGGCACCGGACATGGAGGCGACATCTTCACCCTTGCGGGGGAGCTTTCAGGAAGTGACGGCTTCATGGCGCAGGCGAGGTTCATCGCCGGAGTATATGGAGGAACTATACCTGAATATGTCGGACAGAAAAGAGAAAAGGAAAGTGTCAGGACAGAAATGCGCAAGGAGCCTTCCCGCTTCGAGGAGGTGGTTTGCGGTCCCTTGCGGTGTAATGCACTGCTCGGCTATCTGAAGGGACGCGGTATTCCAGAGGAAATTGCCCGTGCGGAGTGCGAGGAAATACGGTTCCGTCTGTACGGCAAGCGGTATTTTGCCGTCGGTTTCAGGAATATGGGCGGAGGCTATGAGCTTCGGACCAGGTTCATGAAATGGTGTCTGCCGCCCAAGGACATTTCCCTCATCCGTAACGGCTCGCTTACCTGTAACCTTTTTGAGGGCTTTATCGACTTTCTTTCATGGAAGGTACTCGGCATCAGTCGCGGTGAGGATTATCTGGTCCTCAATTCGGTGTCCCTGCTTGAACGCTCGTTCCCTTATCTGGACAATTACGGGAAGATCCGGTGCTACCTGGACAATGACGATGCCGGAAGAAGGACGCTGGCCGTTCTCCGGAAACGCTACGGTGACAGGATTGACGACTGTTCCGACCTGTATGCCGGATGCAAGGACCTGAACGAATACCTGGAAAGTAATTTTCCGCCTGAACAGTAATTTTTTTATAAACCGTTAAAACAAGAAATGAATATGAAACCTAATATGAACAGAAAAGGGCTGTATGCCCTTGTATGTGCCCTGATGGGCCTGACCTTTGGTATGCTGACCTCGTGCAGCGATGACCTTGACGTGCAGCAGTCCTATCCCTTTACGGTGGAGACGATGCCGGTTCCCACACGTATTGTGAAGGGTGAAACCGTGGAAATCCGCTGTGAACTGAAACGTGAAGGACGGTTCTCCGATGCCCGATATACCATCCGTTATTTCCAGCCGGACGGTGAAGGCAAGCTGCGCATGGACGACGGGATGGTGTTGCTGCCCAACGACCGTTATCCCCTGGACAGGGAGGTGTTCCGCCTTTATTACACCTCGGAGTGTGAGGACCAGCAGAGTATCGACATCTATTTTGAGGACAACAGCGAGCCGGCACAGCTTTTTCAGCTGACCTTCGATTTCAACAATGAGACGGAGGACGAGGATACCGTGGTTACTTCCGGCGGCAAGGAACTGCCTGTCGTCATCGTATCACAATGAATCTGACCTGCCTATGGGAATAAGAGCAAAGTTGTTTGCGGCGTTTTTCGCCATTGTCTGCTTCGGGAGCATACCGTTGTGGGCGGAGAATCCGGTAAAGGAGAAACAGGACAAGTTCAGCCTTGCCGTCGAGTGTATCAAGCGGTTTGAGGGCTGGCATTCTTCCCGGCATTACCCCTATGTAGGTTGGGGTCATTGCCTGCAACCTGGGGAAAAGTATTCTGCCCATACCATGACAAGGCAACAGGCTGATGAACTTCTCAGGAAGGATTTGCGCAAGTTCTGCGCCATGTTCAGGCAATTCGGAAAGGACTCTCTTTTATTATCCGAAATTTCGGATAACAAAAGTTATCCAAACCAAAATATTATCCCAACTTGACTTTTTACTATATTGAATATCAGTAAATTGTTATATTTTGGTAGCAGATAATAAAGAGTGATTGTTCCATTATTCAAGAACAGTCACTCATTTATTACTAAGTATTATCTCAATCCAAGAACTGTTGCTAATGAATCTTTATTTCTGATTTTCTTATATTTCTTTTCAACGCCTAAAGTCAGATTGTCTTCCATAGAGCATAAAGCTTGTATCATTTGTTCTGATGAAACTCCTACGTATTTCATTGTCGTTTCAATGCTCTCATGCCCCAATAGTTTTTGTATCTGCGCCAAGTTTACACCGTCTTCCAACCAATGGGTAGCCCGTGCATGCCGAAAACTATGGCAATGAAAATCTACAGGAATTTCAAGTAGCCCCTGAGACGCAATCCTAACATACATTTTCAACCGCTTGCTAATCGCTTCTGAAGTGATTTTTTTGTTTGCATGGCCATATATGGGGAAAAATACAAAATCAGAAGGTAACGGATTTGCCGGATGGAACAACTTCACATAATGTCTCAGTATTCTTACCATGCTGTTCAACAAATAAATGGTACGTTGTTTATTCCCTTTACCCAAAACAAGAATGTAACCTTTCGTTTCATCCAGGTGCAGTGCCGACAGCCTCAATGATAATATTTCATCTATTCTTGTTCCGGTACTATATAGAAGATTGAACAAGGCAAAATCCCTCTTACCTATCAATGTACGTGTATTGATGCTTGCAAAAATCCGTTTGATTGTATCTTTTGTGATTACTTCCACTTGTTTTTTAGGTTGCTGCATTCTTTTTATTTCAGCGGCATCACAATCATATTTTATGAATTGGATTTTCTTGTGCGCAAGGAAACGGAGGAAATTTTTCAATATGGAGAGGCGATGATTGCATGTTTGCGGGCTGCATTTTCTTACTTCTTTCAGCCACGCAATCCATTCTTCAATCCAGTCCTTACGGAAGCATTCCCCACAAAGGGTATTTGATGTGACTCCTTTTGAGGATTCAAGGAAGTCTATATAGATTCCCATTCCCTCTCCGTATGATTTTAAAGCGTTATGGCTCAGATTCCTTATACACGGAAGATAGACCGTATGCCACTCATGGATGGCATCGGCGATAATTGAATGTTCTGCTTTAGTCTTCATATTCAAAATAGTCGTTTAAATCAGGCAAAAGTTCTTCATACCCACATCCTGTCAGATTTTCCAACTGGTGTGCAAACAGCGGTACAAGCCTGTAATAATATAATGTGTTTTGAATGTAACGGTGTCCCATGGAACGGCTGAGATATAAGAGTTTGTCCATCCATTCAATGCCGCAGTGATCCCAACCGTTTATGTTCACGACCGCATAGTGACTGCGAAAATCATATGCTCTTGCGTGTGCCGTACTGACTTTCTTCCATACTTTCTTAAAACTTGCCGTTACCCATTCTCCGGAATATGGTTTGTCATACTCGTTAGGAAAGAATGTCTTTCTTCCGGGCATGAGATTTTCCATTTTGACATTATACATCTGCAATAGCGACCACATGGATTCGTGCAAGGCAACCCGATGTTCATCTATGCTCTTTGTGTATCTTATATTTATAACACCGGATTGCAAGTCTACGTCTTCTACTCTGAGCAGACGGGCTTCTGTTGTACGCATCCCTGTACTGTACAAAAGTCGGAAAAAGACCGGAACTTCCACTTTCATAAGCGCAGCCCTCATGTCACGGCAATTTATTGGAGGTTCGAGATTGTCCGCTTCATTAAAGAATCTTGCAAGCTCTTCTGGAGTAAACGGATGTGGTTCGAATGATGTGACATTGACTCTTGGAATGGTGGATGGAAGAGGAATATTTACAAAACCACGGCTATTCGCATATTTCAGAAATCCTCTGACACCTACAATTCTGTTATTGCATGACTTTGCGGATTCCGTTTTTTTCTTCTTGCAATAATCAAGGACAATTTCTTCTGTAAGAACTTCGGCTGACGGATAATTTTGAGCGCAGAAGTCATTGAAACGGCGAATCTTGTCCATTGTCCGCCTACTGAATTTCCCAGAAGCTCTTTTGTAAAGTTCATATTTCTTGACTATATGGGATATTGCGGAATAAGAGTATGGCTGTTCTGAAACAGGAATACGCTTTGGCTTAGGTGTGTATTTTATATCCGGAGGATATGATGGCAATTTGAACGGTGCCCCATATTTCGACCGGATATAACGGATGAAGCGCCTCAAAATAATGCATCTGTTACGGTTTGTATAATAGCTTTCCTTATCTGTCCTTGATGCCCATCCGGAGATAATATCATCCGACAGCACTCCGCCATGATTCATACAGTACTTGGCGAAAGAGTTCAGGTATATGCGGGTTATATAGTCACATTTTCCGATACCGGAGATGAAATTGACATATTCAGACATCAAATCTGCAAATTGGGGTAGATGTGAATCTGTTTTCATTCGAACAACTCCTTTCTTATTGGATAACATTCAATATTGATTCCGCATTCTCTCAGATGAGGGATGTCAGCATCTATATATGGGACTATAGATGAAGAACAGATATGTCCTAAAATATGGCTGATGACCCTAATCTCGGTACCTTTACCAAGTAATTTAGAGGCGAGGTTGTGCCGAAATACGCTGACTCCACGCCCGGATTCACCTTTTCTAAGGTTTAGTTTCTCAAAGACTGTATTGACAATGGTGCCGATACTTTTGTTCTCCAACCTTTCTGTCGTATTCTTCTTGTTGGAAAACAGATACACGGATCCGGCCTCATTGTCCCGTTCATTCCGTATGTAATCAAACAATGAGTTTCCAACATGGGGAAGAAGGGGCAACACTATCGGATTACCGGTCTTTTCCTGGACGAAGCTGACTCGTTCCTTCTTCCAATCTATGTCTGTCAATTTCAAGTTGGCAATGTCACATCCTCTTATGCCAGTATATAAAGCCAATGAAACTATAGCTTTTTCCCTGAAAGTCAAAATATTGTTAGAGTCTGACAAAGCATTTTTTATCACATTGATTTCATCATCCTTAAGATAGTTGAAGTTTTTCCTTTCATATTTCAAATCAGGGAAATAACCTAATACTTTTTTCATGTCGTATAAATCCCCCAACTCTTTAAGGGCTGACGCTATGTGACCGCAATATGTCCTTGAACGCTTTTGCTGTTCTTCTTTAAGGAAAAAGGACAAAACATGTTCTTCTTTGATTTCATCCAATGAAGAGACGTGGAACTTTTGCATCTCAAAAAGGAACATTGTAACGGCATCGGTTTCCATTTTTACTGTGGACTTCTTTTTATGTTCTGCGGCACGCTTCCGATAAATGTCTATAACTTTCCGAAAACTGGGGTTAAGCATATTATACCTGGAAGGATAGCATAACGGAACAAAGGACTTCTTGTCCGGGTAGTGCCCAAATTCATCATATGCTTGGATAGTACGTAAATGCATCATCCTAAGATCCAATGTCGCTTTTGTATATCCCCTTGTACGGATAAACTTTTCTGCAAACTGTTCATACGAATGAAAACATCCTTCATGTTCAAAAAGAAGTCTTAAAACAAATTTTACTCCTTTGATGTACTGAATGTCATAACCACGGGAAACGAGGTTGTCCAGTAACTTCTTCTGGCTTAATTTTAACTGTGCTATATTCATATTCTTCCTATTGGCTTTAGTGCCATTAGCAAAGATATAGGAATGTATTATCCAAACCTATTCATCCTATAACAGAATGATTTACAGAATAAAAAACTATATTTTTAGGATAATGCTGGGGTTTGGATAACTGCTACTGGCCACACTTGCCTATAATGTCGGTCCGTACCGGCTTTTAGGCAGTAAAAAGATTCCCAAGAGTACTCTTGTCAGGAAACTGGAGGCAGGTGACAGAAATATCTATAAGGAGTACATTTCTTTCCGGTGTTACAAAGGCAAGGTAGTGCCGAGCATTGAACGAAGAAGGAAGGTGGAATATTTGCTGCTTTTTGAAGAGTAAAAACAAGGGAGAACCTGACGGAAATATACCGAAAGATTCTCCCTTATTTTATTGCAATGTCTGTATTGTTCATATTATCCTATAGCAATATTGTGAGTATTAACAATCTTAATCATAAATCTAATTCCACATTAATTAGGGACTGTCGTAAAAAGAATAAAACTTTATAACGAATTGATTGCCAATGTAATATAAAATTTGTATCTTAGCTAAAGATAAAAAGAATACCTCCAACCGCCCTAGAAAAGCCAAATTTGGAGGTATCGCAAAAATAAATTTGCATGGCTAAGGTACAAAATTTCTCCGAAATATCACCAAACCTTCCTTTCACGGAGTTCGATTTTTATGAATTGTATAGGCGCACATTCGAGCATAGCGAGCTAGGAAGAATCAGGCAGAAGCTCCCGCTGCATGAGATGGCAGAGAACTTTGGACTGATAAGCAAGAGCATGAGACCGAAGATTGGACGAAAAACATACTTCACCCCGGAGGGCAAGGTTGCTCTGATGATCCTGAAGATGTACACAGGTCTGAGCAGCCCGAAACTGATGGAGCAGCTGAACGGCAACATCCACTACCAGCTCTTCTGCGATGTGAGAATAGACCCGACGCATCCTCTGACGAACTACAAACTTCTGGACGACGTGTTTTCGGAACTGGCCCGCGGGCTGAAGATCCAACAGCAGCAGGAGATACTGGCGAGTGCCTGGAAGCCGTACATGAAGGAGCTGGACACGATGTATACGGATGCGACCTGCTACGAGAGCGAGATGCGCTACCCTACGGATCCGAAGCTTCTGTGGGAAGGAATAGAGAAGTCATATGTGATAATGTGCTCTGTGAGTGCCAGGCTGAATGTGCACCGTCCGAGGACGAAGTACGTAGACGTAGAGAAGGCCAACCTGTCGTACAGGAAGCAGCGCAGGCATACGAAGGTCCAGACCAGGAAGCTGACCAGACGCCTGCTCAACCTTCTGGGGAAGATACTGAAGGAGACACGCAGGCTGGAGAGGGAGAACACGGGGGTGGAGAACCTGCTGACGATCAGGCAGAAGAGTGACCTTGAAATCATCACGAGGATGTACCGTCAGCAGAAGAACCACTTCGAGAATAACGACCCACGCGAGAGTGTCAAGGACAGGATAGTGAGCCTCAGCAAGCCGTACGTAAGGCCGATCGTGAGAGGCAAGGAAGTGAAGAGCGTAGAGTTCGGTGCGAAGTGCAACAACATCCTGGTTGACGGACTCTCGTTCATCGAGAAGCTGTCATTCAATGCCTTCAACGAGGGGACCAGGCTTCCGCACTGCCTGAAGATGCACCGGAGACTCTTCGGAGTGGATGCAAAGAAAGTCGGAGGAGATGCAGGCTATGCCGGCAACACCAACAGGGAGTACTGCAGGGAGAGAGGGATACAGACATCATTCGTCAAGCGAGGCCGTCCGTCCCTTGTGAAGAAAGAGAACGATATCATCTGCAAAGAGCTGGCGAGGGTGAGGGCAACGAGGATGGAAGGCTCGTTCGGAACGCAGAAGGAGCACTATGGCCTTAAACGCATCAAGGCGAGGACGAAGCAGACCGAGATCCTGTACATCTTCTTTGGCATCCACACGGCGAATGCAGTACAGCTCGTCCGGCGGGAAGTCAACGAAATTGCCCAGGCTGCCTGATGTTCGAGGTGAGTGAGAAACGGTCCTTTCACAGGAGTATTGGCTCTTATTGTGTCCGAAAATGAAAAAATCGGCTCCTAAACGGAGCCGAAGATATAAAAAGATGAGTTCGATCGGAAAAATTACCGGGACAGTCTGCCGATTGACTCATAATGACGGAATTAAACGACTGTCCCTAATTAATTCACTGACTTATAATTAACGCTATAAGTATTCACTATGACTAAATAATGAGCTATCTTTGCATTTATAATCCAATTATAACTACAATAACTCAAATGACATTTTGTGTATATGCGTTTTCATTTACTTAAAATACTGACAATCTTATCCATAGTAATATATCCTTGTTATGCATATTCTCAAAATAGTGTAAAAGGAAGTATCAAGGATAACTATAATAATAGCATAACCGGTGCGGCAATAGCTATGCAATCTCTAAATGACACTCTCTTCGTCAGGGGGTGTATCTCGGATAATAATGGAAAGTTTCAGATTGATGATTTGCCATCCGGTGATTACAGACTGTCTGTCTCGTGTTTAGGTTTTACTTCTTATGCAGCAGACATTAGCTTGAAACAGACAACAACGCTTGATGATATAGTTCTTAAAGAAAAGGCAGAGAAACTGGATGAAGTGGTTGTCAAAGGCAATTCAAGGATAGAAAAAGCTGAGAAGTCCATATTGATACCAACGGCATTGGAGAAAAAGCATAGTGTCAACGGATTCGATTTGTTGAGTGTCATGCAGATTCCGGAACTTGATGTTTCTTCTGATTCCAAAAGCATATCAACTGTGACAGGCGGCGAAGTCGTCGTCTGTATAGACGGAATGGAAGTCCTACAGGAGGAAATGAAAACCTTATTGTCAAAGAACATTCAGAAGATAGAATATGTACGTTCTCCAAGCGGCAAGTATGCAGGGAAAGCGGGCCTGATTAACATCATAACCAAGCCAAAGGATTTCGGAGGCAATGTATATGTGTCTGCCAAGCAAGGATTTATCTACAAAAATGGAGACTATACTGCATTTACTGATTTCACAAAAAACAAATGGAATTTCTCTCTGACAGCTTCTGGTGACTGGTCGCGTTATTCCAGTTATACCGAGGGTAATGAACATTTCGCATTTCTGGACGGGAAAGAGTTGTCACGCAACACCACCAACCAAAGTTCGTTGTATAAGGACAATAACCAGGCAATAAGACTGAATGTGACATCTGCCGGCGATAATTATAAATTCAATTCATATATCTCATTGAATAGACAGGAGCAACCGGGTAACGAAGTTATACAAAATACATATTATACCGGTTTTATCGAAAGTCAGGCAGAAAAATACAAGAATTCCTCCGGAAAAAATCTATCTCCCTCATTTTATGCAAATTATTCTGTCGATCTTCCCCATAATCAAAGTCTGGGAATAACCGGAGCGGCTTCGTTTGGCAAGAATAAGTATTCAAGCCTGTATAATGAAAATAATCAGGTCATTTCATCCATGGTGAACGAAGACAATTATGGTATATCTGCAGACGCCATGTATGCCAAATCATTCAAGAATAATATGAGATTTGCAGTAACACTGTCTCATGACCATATGACATATAAGGATGTCTATAGCGGTTCATCCAAAGGAACCCAGAGATTATCAACCGATGTAAGCCAGGGACTTTTGGAGTTTAGTCATTCCGGTACAAAATATTATTATTATGTGTCTGCCGGTTTGGCAAATTCACATATTGTACTGAATGGCAAAGCCTATAATTATTCTAATCCGGTCGCCTTTTATGGCGGGAATTATGCTTTCAACAGCAATCATTCATTGAATCTGAACGGATACTTCGTACATACTTTGTTCGATCCATCCAATAAAAACTCTATGACCGTGCCCGTATCCTTCTTTGAAAGTGTCCAAGGCAATCCTGATGCAGAGCCTTTGAAGGCATTCGGAAACATTGTATCCTACAATGGTCAATTCGGGAGCTTCACATTCAATGCCTCCTTCAACGGTTATATGTATTTTGATAACATGGTTCATAAATATTATGCTGACAATGACATCATTTATAATACCATGGTCAATGACGGTACTTTCTATGGCAATATGTTGACAGCAACACTGACTTATGGAGCATTCAACAACACTTTGCGGTTTAGTGCCACAGCTATTGAAGAATACAATATGGTGCGTGGGGATATTTATGACTTGTCAAAAAACATTCTTAGAGCGAGGCTTTCTGTGACTTATCTCCTGAAAGGCTGGAGATTCAAATTCAATTACCGTACCCCATACAAGGCAATCAATATCCGGGGGCCTTATTTTGTAACAAATAAGCCAGTGTATGAATTGCAGGTAGGCTGGACCCATAATTCTTGGGACATTGAAGCTTTGGTAAGAAATCCTTTCAGCAAATATTACAAAGAACATATAACCATGGATTACGGATGCTACAATCAGGATACCTGGACATTCAGTGAGCCAAACGGGTGCAATGTGGCATTAAAACTCACCTATAGTTTCAGTTATGGCAAAAAGACAAAACGGGGTGATGTTACTGTTGATAAATCCACTAAGGATGCTATCCTGAAGGGGTATTGACAATGAGATTTTTTATGTGAACATCTTCGTAATGGCAAAATAAAATTAGGGAGAATCTTTCGGCATATTGCTGTCGGATTCTCCCTTAAATTCTATTGAAACACAATGTTTTTACTGTTTCTCTGCAAATGGAACGGCCTCCATGTACATATCCTTTAAGTTGATAATCACTTTGGAAAACTTTTCCAGTGCGTTTAAGCCGAGCACACCGTCTTCTGTGCCATCGGAAAAGGCGGCTTTCTTTAGTTGTCCAGTATGCAAATCAATACCCGTATTCACATTGATAGAGTCGATCGTTGCGGTGCCGTTTCCTATCTGGATTTTCATTTGCGGTAACTTGTAGGTGCGAGTAATTGATACGCCTCCAATTCCGGCAACACGCAGTGAATCGGGTATCCCCGCGGCTTCCACCTCTTGACGGTGACGGTTATACCAGGTAGGTTCCATATTAGTGTAATAAAAACCTGTGTCAAACTGGAAGCAGACAGGATGATTCGTGTCGTCTGTCGTTTTTAATTGCAACAATTCATTATCTGTACGCATGAGATTACTTTTGCCCAGAGGATTTGGGGTCGGTGTAGCCGGAATAATAAGTTCTCGGCGGGCAAAGTCTAATTGAATTTCCTGCATACTAAACATGACAGGGAGTCCGATGACAGGGGGAAGCTGGTATTTTTCATTAAACTTATCGGCTTCTTCATGCCCGGTATGGGTATCAATTACAGCAAAAGGTACATTTACCCAGGTCATTCCGCCGATACGTAATGTATCTGCGATAGCATATCCGCCCTCTTCCAAACCTCCAGCACCTGCCACGGTAATGTCGGTATCTAAAGAACGCAATCCATATTCCTTTGCCAATTTTGGAGTTATCAGGTTTCCTCCGGCTCCTGTATCGAACAAGAAACGCCCTTCTTTTCCATTGATACTCCCATCCATTTCAATGGAGTGTTGCCCATCATTATCATTAATAACCATCGGGATACGGTATTCATTCAATTCATGAAGCGGTTGATAAAGAGGACCGCAAGCAGCCAAAGCACGATACTGCTGTACTTGAGCTTTATATGGTTCAGTTAGGGTGCTATCAGTTCCCATTGCGGTCAGTTGTTCATAGAGATTCTGAAGAAGATCGGCTGCATCATTGTAATGACCGGTTCTTGCCAGATTGGCACTATACAAGAGAACCATATTCATGGTGTAGTCTCCCAACTCATGTTGATGATTGCTTAACAAATCATAGAGCACGACGCATGCCGAGTCCGGTCGGTTAAAATAATGATGCGTCATGGCTGTAGCTAACTGCCGTAAAAATGGCGATATGGAATCTGTCGGAGTTGTTTTCAACTCATGCTCCAATTCAAACCAATTACTTTCATTAATAAACTGTCCGACCCGTACATCGGCATTCTGGGCATGGATGTTTATTGAAACAAACATGCATGAAGCAAGTAATAATTTCCTTAACATAAATTATGCTATGATAAAATAGTTATATAATTAAAATTTGTAATACTCTTTTATGTTCATGCTATAAACTGTATAATTACTTATAGTATTGTTCAGTAGCCTTTTTCAGAAAATTCAAGAATTCGTTGCTTAACGGGCTGGTATTATTGGTAGCCAAAAGATACAGCCTGTAAAATTCATACGGATTATGGAATTCTTTTATCATTTCATCTCTTAATCCGGCTTTGATGATTTGGTTGGACATGTAAAATCCAAGTGCGTGGCCGTTATATTTATAGATTTCAAGTAATTTATCAATACATGTATTCTTATCTATTTGTTTATCCGCATACTGTAACAGTATTGTCTGAAGAGTGATGATATCCTGTTCAGCTTTACTGTAAAGTGATACAAACTCTTCAGCAAGTTCTTTTGAACCGATTATATTCGAATAATATTCTCTATAGCCCATATATTTATCAATCTGGTCTGCTATCCCCTCATTGGCTATCATATCAATTGCAAAGTTTATGTCGTTTGCATAGTTGAACTCATGGTTTTCAAAGTGCCCTCTATATACATGAAAGAACTCGTGTGCCAGAAAATTGATTCTCTGTTCTTCGGTCATTTTATAAATCAGATTGAAATCAATCACAAGGGCATCGTCCATATCCTTTCCGTCAGCACTGAGAAACAGGAAATAGACAGGCTTCCATTTCACCGATGTATCCAGACTATCACATCCCAAGAAAGACTGGAGTCTCGATTTTGCATTTGAAATCAATAATCCGAAGTCATAGCTATGACGAAATTCCTTTATTTTCAAGTAATTCTCGTTTATTTCTTCATAGTTGGTTCTTACCAATGATTCCAGTGAAATGAGGTTCTCTGATTCCTTATCTCTATTCAGATCCCCAAAAACACTCTGCATGGTTGACTTTACTATATTGCTAATCCTATTGTCTTTGTAATTGGAAAAGATAGAATATGCAGCAGAACTATCAAACTGATGCCATTGTTCCGTACTGACCTCCTTGCCATTTTTAAGGCAATCGGCTATTTTGAAAAACTCATCTACTGATGTCAAATCAACATTTTGTGCAAACGAAAATGAGCATTTTATTAAAAACAGAATGACTAATATTTTCTTCATAATTTATGGATATAATAACTGATACTTCTTTAAGTGTCCCACAATTCTATTGTTTTATATTTCCCAGTATCGATATTCCCTTTTTCAGTAGTTCTCCAGCTTTTTCTGGATCAACAAAATTATTTTTCAGAATAACAGGATTACTGATAGCAAATCTCATTTGCTCGATGCCTTGTTTTATGAGATAATTATTTTCTATTGATAGTACTCCCTGATAATATGAGAATATAGCCTTGTCGTCAGGATATATTTTTTTCCCGTCTTCCAGAAGTTTCCATGCCTTTTTGTATTGTCCGAGTTTTGGCAAAACATTCAATGCATACACTCTTCTCCAATATAGAGTTTCATGCTCCTGTTTCAACTTCTTGTATCTGACCAAACATCGGTCTAAGTAATAATCCGCCTTTTCCCATTGGCCAAGTTTATTCATTAAATCTCCCATTACCCCTAAAGCATTAGGGTCAGACTCTTCATTCATCAGGGCATTCTTATAATAGACGCATAATTTATCGATAGATTCTTTTTCATCCTTTTGGATGGCTGTCCATAAGAAGGCAGAAATGTATGAGCCAGAAATGGGAAGTGCCTGGTTATAAAGATTCTTATTACTTTCATTTATGCTTGAGAAAATCTCCCAAAGTGAGATATCTGTTTGTTCTATGATATTATATATGCTGTCTATATTGTAATATTTGTCATACAGCCCTGTTAGAGCTTCCATTATACCAACAGGAATTATAGACATGTGATCTGCCTTGATGGTTTTTAGCTTTACATCATAATGTTTTTCATGAAAGGTCTTGTACAAATTCTGTCCAAAAGATTTTCTTCCATCAGTATCATTCTCTGCTGTGATTATACGGATACTTGGGACGTTTGTCTTATAGTTAGCCTCAAAACGGGGGAGCTGTCTCATTTCTTCAGGTGAAAATAGAATATATGACTTTATATAATCATTCCCCGCGTCAATATAATAGTTGAGATAACTTGCCGTGTATGAATGGCCCACTAAGGTATTGAAACCAGATGTGGGAAGGATTTCACTTATTTCTCTTGCCAAATCTGTATTAATGTAGTTGTAAAATAGTTCTCCGCTTGAATCAAGGCTGTTGCTGGACAGGTCATATCCGACATCGTTCCGATTCCCGGGAGTTGAATAGTCAATCGCAACAACCGCTGTTGGAGGTATATAGTCAAAGGTCTGTAAATAAATTGCAGTCGATGCAATCAGATCAAAGGCATAGTCTGCGTCCAAAACGAACAATATATTGTACTTTACATTGGGATAAGCAGAAGCAGGTACAGCTATCCTGAATGAACGTGTTTCCTTATAAGTTGTTGACTTGAATGAATGATGTTCAACATTCATAATGTTTTGCGATATGGCAGTGTTGCAAATAAGAGAACACAAGACATATAGAAGTATTTTCTTCATAACTTATCTTTTAAGTAATTCGTAACAATGGCAATCGACAAAGCGGCCGTTCTTGAAGCAGGCTTTTCTGAGGATGCCGCACTTATGGAAGCCGGCTTTTTCGAGAACCTTCATCGATGCCAGGTTGTTTTCATAAACATGGGCATGGATCCGCACTGTATCGGAATGGCTTAGATAATCTTCCATAGCCTGCTTTATGGCTTCGGTCATGATGCCCAGGTTCCAATATGGCTCTGCAAGCCAATAGCCCAGTTCTGCATTATACCGCTCAACGTCCGTACCCCTGATGAAGCTGATATTTCCTGCAGCTTCGTGATTGATCTCGATGCAGTAATTGTTCTGTTCACTTTGTCCTTCAACAAAACTTATGAATTGCTCTGCATCCTTTTCCGTATAGGGATAAGGAAGAGCATCACGGCAATTGTCCCAAATCTTTTTATTGTTCAGGTGTCTTGCTAATGCCGGTACGTCTGCTCTGTTCCAGTTTCGCAGTTTGAATGATTTTATTGTCTGGATTTTATTGTCAGACTTCAGGTATCGGATCACCTTACATGGATTCCCGACAGCCACACAGTTTGCCGGGATTGATTTTGTCACAACACTTCCGGCACCAATCACACTTCCTGTTCCTATTGTTATGCCGGCAAGAATTATACTGCCGCCACCAATCCACACATTGTCCTCTACGGTAATAGGAAGAGACCGTGTACGGAAAAAGAGTTCCTCCGAATTTTCATTCCAGTTCTCGACAAATCTTTCGTTGTAGTTTATCGGATGTGTGGCTGTATAGAACTGTACATTCGGGGCTATCAGAACCTGATTTCCTATACGGATATGATTCTCGTCCATCATTGTGCAGTTGTCATTGATGACTGACTTATCCCCAATGAAAATATGCTTTCCGCACTGACATAAGAAATTACGTCCTACTGCCGATCGTTGGCCTATACTCCCGAGCATATCCCTTAAAATACCGCTTCTCTCAGAATCTTCCAAGTCCGTGCTGTCAAGTCTGGCAAGACAGGCTTTGGTATTGGAAATCATTTCAAGTACCTCCGGGTTCAGACTGTTGCAATATTCTCCGGACATGAATAGGTCGTAATTGCTTGTATGATGTTGACGGTGTTCTTTCTCCATGTTTTTCTTTATTATGCCCTAAAGATACGCATAATCCACAAATTCACTGTATTACATTGGACTTTTTGTTTTTTTTGAAGCAAAATAATAAAAAAGGGAGAATCCGACGGCATATCACCATCAGGTTCTCCCTTGCTTACATCTTGTTTTTCCAAATAGCAGTTGAGATTAGTTAGAATTAACTTACCAGTACCGCATCTTGTATTTCCACCTCTGCGGGCAGACGGGAAAGCAGGAGTTCCGCCATTGCCCCGTTCTGCGGAATCAGTGCCGGGAAATCCGTTCTGCCCGGCTTATATATCTCAGTCGCTACATTATACAAGTCCCAAGCGGTAACCTGTCCCTTTTCGCGGACCAGTTTCAGCACCTCTTCCGTGAAGATGGAAATCTGGCTCTGGTTAAGCGGGTAGGTTTCCACGGAGGATGACAGGTTCCTGTCCGAACTGTCATGGGAGACACGCAACGCTGTCAGCAGTCCGATATACATATATACTTCCTCCAGTGAGACGATTCTGCGTTTCAGTCGCTGAATCCTTGCGATGTCCTCGTTCATGTTCACCTCGAAGTTTGCCAGCCATCCGTCCACCGTCTCGAATACCCCTTCCGTTGTCACCTTGTTCTTTCCGTAATTGCAGATGCTCCTTTCCGGCGAGAGGATACACTGGTTATGGCATACTTTCACGCACGGGCCTATGGCAGCCTGTATGCCGTCCTGATGATAGGCGATGACCAGCGTTGTTGTCAGCTCGTCCGTTTCCCAGTCCTTGATCCGGATGGTAGCGAAGATGCGTCGGAGTATGTGGGCTTCCACTGCTTTTTCACCAAGTGTCTGTTCCACCTGCGGGAGAATGCTTACTCCCGGCTGTGTCTTGTTCCTGTTCTGTGCCGCGAAGATTTCTTCCACCTCGTAATCGAGGTTGTACTTCTCGCAAATGTCCATCATACGCTGCAGGACCTGGTAGTGATAGATGCCCTGGACAGGCTTGCCGTAGATGTCATTCTCCTTATAGGTACGCTGGAGAGTCTCGAAGTTCATTACTTCGATTCCGTTGTTCTGAAAATCAAACTGCTGTTGTTTTTCCAATACTGCCATTGCTTCCATAATCTTGAATTTTATAAAGTTAATACTATGATTGTCTATTTTTTTTAGGTATGTATCTGCCATCCGTGGAACGGTTCAAGTGTCACGGCAAAGGATTGGTCGGGTATTCCGTGATAGAGCAGACCGCCTACAATGCCGATGCTTCCGTCTGGATAGCGTTGCGTGAAGCCGAACGAGTACGGGGCATGATCATAATAGAGCGAGATTTCGCTTGGATGGTCTGGATTCTCCTCCCATTTTTTCAGTCTGTCCAGACAATTCTGGAGTGATGTGTCACCGATGGATTCGGCATAACGCTTTACATTCTCGAAATGTTCTTCATTCAG
>OLWS01000191.1_pt1 | contig 36167 bp, 37 predicted proteins | sample 1673601 | NCBI WGS metagenome assembly OLWS01 (sample SAMEA103958116, study PRJEB25191) | human gut metagenome | biome: human-associated habitat [ENVO:00009003]; feature: intestine environment [ENVO:2100002]; material: feces | place: Germany | collected 2013/2015 | reverse complement strand
GCTGCTTAATCAAATTTATTATAATTGATGAAAAATCGGTTGCATTTTGTCAAAAGTACAAAACTTTTTGAAGCCAAGTGCTTTTAATTCCTGTTATGATACTGAGGATATCCCAGCAGTACTTGCTATCCCTGATACCTTATTCTTTCTACCAGCGTTTCCTTTTTCAGATTACTGCTTAAAACGCAGGAAAGTACAATCTGCAACAGACCGACCAAAAAAATCATAATAAAAATTGGTACGATTGGAACATGATAGATATTCATTCCAAATATTCCATTATGTTTTGCATAGGAAAAAAGTGCATAGCCGAGCGGCAGACCAATGATCAAAGCTACGCATATGGTGCCAACCGTAAAAATCAGTCCCTGTAACTGCAGGCATAAATTTAATTGTTTATTTGTCATACCCACAGCCTGTAATATACCATATTCCTGCTTTTTTGTCGTAATATTCATGATCATGGTATTCGCCATATTCATAAACCCGATGAGTCCTACAATAGCCATAAACAGATAACAGCCAAGCTTCATCATGCGGGCTGCAAATTCGGCAGATTGTAACTGCGCATGATAAGTATCCATTTTTATATGCGAAGTATTAGAAATCAAAGTATTCAGACTTTGTTCTACAGATGCCACATCTTTTTTATCACAGTCCACCCACAGATAGCCATAGGCTGTTCCTCTCGGATTCATGGAACGGTATACACCTTCCGGAATTACAAGATAAGTGTCCGCACTTACAAAAGATCCTGCAATCTTTCCCTGATAGGTATAGGTTCCACTTCCATTCTCAAAGTCAAATGCAATGGATTCATCCGGAGCATATCCATCTTGTTCCATCCACGTTGACCAGCCAAAGAAAATATCACCATTCTTTACTGCCTGATCATAGTCCATAGAGCCAATATCCCCGTCCTGACGCATAAAATCAAAATCCTTTTTACTCACAATAGTAGCCGGAAATCTTGTTCCGTTCAGATTTACAGAGACAATCTCTCTCGTCATGACATCTGTTACTCCCGGAATGCTTTTGATTTCTTCAATCAGTGAATCATTCAATGGATCATCCGTCAGAATCGTATCCAGATTATTCTCCGGATATCTTTCATCATACTCAGCAGAATAGTCAAGCTGCAGTTCAAATTGTCCATGATTAACGGAAAGACGTGCTTCATGCTCCGTGTCAATATTTCCCACATAATTAGAGATAATCACAAACAATACGCAAGAAAAACCCATTGTGAGGATAGTACCAATAGTTCTTTTGGGATTACCCGTTACATTTGCCATTGCCATAGAAAACACGGTGACATTTTTTCTGCCATTTCGTTTTCCTTTTTTTTGTGTTTCTGCATTTTCTAAATACCGTGTTGCTTCGATAGGTGAAATCCGTGAAACAATTTTCATTGGTTTACGCAGTGCCAAAGCAACGGTAAGAAATGATACGAAAATACATAGAAGCATAACAGGCAGGGAAAACAGTGGCACCTGCTGATTTTGGACACTCATAGAGCCAGTTCCGGTTGATACAAGGTTTCCCTGTTCTACCAGCCAGTTAAAACCGTATTTTGCAATCAGAAAGCCAAGAAGCAATCCAACCGGTATTGAAAAAATTGTCAAAAAAATGCCCTCTCTGAAGATCAGTTGTTTCATCTGCTTTTTTGTCGCTCCCAGAGCCTTGATTTTTCCATACTCCTGTATCTTGTTGGCAATACCGACCTGAAAAATATTATAAATGACCACAACAGAGAAAAGTACAATTGCAAGAATCAAAACCCCGCATACCGCAATCGTTTCATAACTCGGCTGCAAGACCCATTGCAAATAGAGATCATTGACTATAACGTTTTTTTCTTCGATCCCACAAGCTGCTGCAATCTGCTTTATAACCGAATCAATATTATTCATAGATACATTTGCAGAATCATTTAAAGTAAAATAAATATTATACTGTCTGTCATTCTCTGCGACGTGCTCATCATAAAACTCCTGTGACCCGAAAGCAACATAAGATGCCTCGATGGTATACTCATCCCGGTCATATAGGATTCCACTGACAACAAATTCTTCCGGCTTATATTCTGACTGCATCCCTGCGCGGTAATCCAGTGTAACCGTATCTCCGACCTTTACATCATCATATCCCATTGCACGAAAAAATGCTCTTCCTGCGGCAATTTCCTGCGTTCCCCCCGGATACTTTCCTTCCTTTAACTCATATTCCCTATTATAGGGAAGCATTTTTCTTGCAGTCTCATCCATGCAGACAAAACCACCGTTTTCGTTGCCTTTAATTATGCCTTCTGTACACATAATTCCTATTGCATCTATTTCTGCGCGGCGGCTTACTTCCTTTAACTGCGAGGCATCTGCTGCGACAAACAAACCATAATTGCTTCCATATGAGCCTGCCGCCTGACTTTTCTGTAAACGGATCATTCCATTTCCCACAGTACTGATAATCACAAGCAGCATCGTAGTCAGACATATGGACATCATAATCAGTATACTTCTTGTCTTGTTCTTTTTGTCATTGCTATATGCAATCCTGCTTATTGTCTTCATCTGAAATCCACCACCTGTCCGTCCTCAATCACCAGAATACGGTCAGCGACCTGTGCAATTTCGTCATCATGGGTAATCATTACAATTGTCTGTCCATATTTTTTTGCTGTCATCTTAAGCAGGGCGATTACCTCATCACTGGTCTTAGAATCAAGATTTCCTGTCGGCTCATCTGCAAATATAATTTCCGGACGATTCACCAGTGCTCTTGCAATTGCTACTCTCTGCTGCTGTCCTCCGGATAACTGATTTGGCAGATTATAAATCCGGTTTTCAATCCCCAGAGTTGCAATAATATCATTTACATACGCTTCATCCACTTTTCTTCCATCCAGCCCCAGTGGCAGTACAATATTTTCCCAGACATTAACAGATGAAACCAGATTAAATGCCTGAAAAACAAATCCGATTTTTCTTCTGCGGAAAACAGCAAGGGCATCTTCCTTCATCCTGTATAAATCTTTCCCTGCTAAAGTAACACTGCCTTTTGTCGGGGTGTCTAGCCCTCCTAGCATATGAAGTAATGTACTTTTACCGGAACCTGACTTTCCAACAATTGCGACAAATTCTCCCTGCTCAATCTGAATGTCCACCTGATTGACCGCTTTGACCTGATTCTCACCTGCGCCATAAAACTTACAAAGCTGCTTGGTTTCTAATATCACACTCATTTGTTGCCTCCTTTTCAATTCTGTAAAGCGTACCTTTTCAGCACGCTTTCTTTGCCTGTTTATATATCATTTTTCAACCTACATGCTGATTGTAGCAATATAATCTTTCATTTCACTTTCAAAAAGTGGGCAGAAGTCTTACAGAATTGTAAGATTTCTGCCCAATTAAAATTTAACCAACATATGGTAATTGGATCACAAACGTACTTCCTTTTTTCTTTTTGCCGGAGGTTACCATGATCGTACCTCCGTGTTTTTCGATAATTTCTCTCGATAGAAAAAGTCCGATTCCTGTGCCATTCTCTTCCCTGACCTCCCTGGAACTTCCTCTGTAAAATCGTTGAAAAATTTTGTGATACTCATTCTGCGGAATACCAATTCCCTGATCCTCAATTTCCATTCTTACAAGATCGTTTCTTTTTTGTAACCGGATAAATATTTTTGAACCACCCGGACTGTACTTGACCGCATTATCCAGAACGTTGATAAGAGCTTCACCAAGCCATCTTTTATCCTGCATAACCATGCATGTTTCCAGTTCTTTTGCATAGTCAAAAACGAATTCAATTTCTTTCTCATCCGCTTTTGGATAAGTACAGTTCACAGCAGATATGACAGTATCCATAAGCGGAAGTTTTTTCTTATTAATCTGAATCAGTCCAGTTTCCATCTTGGATATTTCAAGAAGCGACTGCAATAATGTCTCCAGTCCATCCAGAGCACTCCGACAACGGATACGAAACTCCTCCTGTTCTGTGGCACTTAAGTCATTCTGCATCAGCACACTAAAACATGTATCCAAAGCTGCAACCGGTGTCTTTAACTGGTGAGAAATATCAGAAACCATTTCTTTCGTGTTCTCCTTTTCTGCCCTTGCTTCTTCCTTTATCAACTGAATATGATGTCCGATTGCTTCAAGCTGGTCATTCAATTTTTCCAGTTCTGCATGATTTTCCGTTTTCAGTAAATCATCAAATTTATTTTCACGGAATCTGATCAGAATTTCTTCCAACTGGTCTAAAATTTTCTGATGACACGCATCTTCTTTTTTCTTCCAATAAAGTAAAAAAGTCAAAAGAAGCACGCATATCACAGTGCTTACAGCACCGGTCACCATAACCTGATGCCGGAATTGCGAATAAAATGCATTCCCTTTATTCCCCCAGTATCCATATTGCTCCAATAATCGCCTTCCCTGTTCGTTAGTTTCAATATCCTTATCCTTAAGCAATTCCGAAACAGCATCCAGCCCGGAAAATTCTTCCTTTGCAGCAATCTCTGTCATAAGATTCATTTTATATTTATAATCTTCATAAAACACATACGTGGTAAAGCAATTTAATATTGCAAACAATAATATGACAGGTAATACCAAGGAGAGCACTACTGTAATCTTCTTGCGATATCTCTTTGTCACTGCCTTACCTCCTGATTCCATATATACCCAAGACCTCTGATATTCTTTATATAGACCGGTGCAGCCGGATTGTCTTCAATTTTCTCACGGAGTCTTCTGATATTGACAGCGATTGTATTTTCATCCACAAAATCCCCTTCCAGATCAAACACATTTTCCAATATTTGTGTTTTTGAAAGAATCTGTTTCGGATTCTGAAGAAAAAAAGTCAGCATTTTCAACTCCGTTTTTGTCAGACTGATTTCACGACTCTTTATCAGGACTTTCATTTCTCCTGCGATAAATACGATATCTCCCGAAATCATCTTTCCGGCTTCCGTTTTCTCCTGTCTGCGGCGGAAATGTGCTTCTATTTTCAAAAGAAGTACCGAAAGACTAAACGGCTTTGTAATATAATCATCTGCCCCTGCTTCATATCCCATAACCTGATCCATCTCCTGATCTAGTGCTGTAAGGCAAATAATGTATGTATTATAATTGCATCTCATCCACCTTACAAATTCCAGTCCATTCCCATCCGGAAGATTCACATCACAAATGGTAACATCCACATTATTATCACTTGCAATTCTTTTCGCTTTTTTCACTGATTCTGCTGAAAAAACCTCATATCCGGATTTTTTCAGTGAAAATGTAATTCCACGATTTAAATTTTCATCATCTTCAACCACGAGGATACCTGGCATAGCATATGCACCTCTCTTTATTAACTATATATATCAGCTGGGAGATGACTCCCACCTCTATAGGTGGTGAGAAACAAGCTTGTATCAGTGGGGGAGTCAATCCCCCATTGATTATGCCTCCTCCTTTTTTACATATGTGAGCTGAATATCATAACCGAGAGCATCCAGCATCTCTACAAAAGTTTTATTCATAACGCCATCGCCCTTTTTGATGATACGATTTACATATTGTCCTGTTGAACCAATCATCTCTCCCAGCTGTGCCTGTGTTTTTCCAGCTTCTATACACTTGATTTTTACATCTACTTCTATATTATTTTTCAGCATTCGTATCACCTCATCTGAAATTTGTAAAATAACACTAATCGGATAATATTATAACACATCTTGGCTTTCACTTCAATCTACTCATCTCGAAATTTGCACTTTGTGCACATAGCAAAAACACCCAGGACATAAATCCTGAGTGTCGTATCTGCTTCATACCTTATTCTGCTTTCATTTCGGTGCCGTCTTTGAATACCACCGTCACACCTTCCTTGCTCTTTCCTACAATTTTCTCCACTAGGCTGCTCCAAAGGGCATCGTCAAATTCTGTGATAACGCCTTCCTGGTCTTTCAGGACTGTGATGAATCTGCCCATCTGTTCATACCTTTCTTCATTGTCAGAAATTGCGGTGCTGACTTCATCGTATTGCGCTTTCAGTCTGTCATAGCGTTCTACCAAGGCATTGTAGCGTTTATTGTAATCATCCTGATCTTGTGCCACTCGTGCGTTCTCTGCTACCGCATTCTGCGTAAGTTCTACCGTCACAGCGATTTCTTCCTGCAGGGCATCACGCTTGGCTTCCAGTTCAGAATTATGTAAGTGCGGCCGCTCCCACACGACTGCGGTTACAAACAAAAAACCGTGCTGCCTGATATGGCCGCACGGAAATAAAGCCCCTATCTACTTAGATAAGTGCTGAATATTTCGGCTCCGGTCATGGCAAGGCACAGGGCAGCTCTCAGAAGACCTGACTTATTCTGACCAAGCAGACATCACAGTGACCGACTCGCGGGGCTCCTCACCCCATTCCACCTGCAAGCACATGGCTTACGCGAACTACCCGATATTCATTTTTTATCATTATAACATAGAAATACGCAATTACTAATATCATTTTTCTGCGCGATATATTGGATTTTGCATAGCTTCATCTAAAAAATGAAATAGTCCGCTGTAACATCTCCTACAGCACGAATTTTACGTCAGAGATCTTGATCTCCTGCGCAGTGAACTTAAAAAACTGCCCGTGAGACGCTTCTCTCACAGGCAGTTTTGTTGGTTTATGCCGCTGTATAGACCTTTTCCCAGCGGACAGTCGCGTAGAACACGATCGAGAGCGCCGCTGCGATCGTCCAGCCGATGGGCCAGGAAATCCAGATGCCGGTCGTGCCGAGCGCGGTGCGGGAAAGCACCTCCGCCAGCGCCACGCGGAGCACCAGATCGGTGAACGTCGCAATCATGAACTTCTTCATAAGGCCCGCGCCGCGGAGCACACCGTCGGAGACGAGCTTGGCAGACACGATGAAGTAGAACGGCGCGATGATGCGCAGGAACGCAACGCCTGTATCCATTGCCTGCCCCGTGGGGCTCTCAAGGAAGATGTGTACAAGTGGCTGCCCGGCGAACACATAAAGTGCCACCAGCGGCACGCACAGCGCCCAGACGAGTTTGATACCAGCCCGAAAGCCGGACTTGATGCGATCATATTTGCTGGCCCCGAGGTTCTGCGCCGTATAGTTGGAAATGCCGTTGCCGAGCGTGGTAAGGGACGTGATAACCATGTTGTTGAGCTTCACCGCCGCAGAGTAGCCTGCCATGACGGCCGCGCCGAAGCTGTTGATGACGCTCTGGATGATGATGTTGCCGACGGAAATAAAGCTCTGCTGCAAGATGCTCGGAATGGCGATGACCGCGAACCGTCCAAAATGGTTCCACGAGAAGATCTTTACTTTTCCTTCCGTCTGGATTTTCGCAAAGCGGCGGAAGACGACCACAAGCGCCAGCACGCAGCTGATCCCCTGGCACAAAAACGTCGCCCAGGCAACACCGGCAACGCCCATGTTGAACGCCGTAACAAACAGAATATCAACCGCGATATTAGACGTGGACGAGCAGGCAAGAAAGATAAACGGCGTTTTGGAGTCGCCCAGCGCTGAGAAAATGCCGGTTGCGACATTGTAGAGGAACACGAACGGCAGACCGTAAATGTAAATGTCGAGGTATAATTTCGAGTCCGCGAAGACCTCTTCCGGCGTTTTGATGAGCCGGAGTAAGCTGTCGCAGCAGAGCGTGCCGGCAAGCATCAGCGCCGCGCAGATCACGCAGCTGGAAATGAGCGCCGTATAGACCGCAGTTTTGAGATCCTTATACTGCTTTGCGCCAAAAAACAGTGCCGCAAGAACCGAGCAGGCGATATTGCAGCCGAAGGCGAACGCGATAAAGATCAGCGTAATTTCGTAGCTGTTGCCGACGGCGGCGAGGGCGTTGTCGCTGATGAATTTGCCGGCCACAAAACTGTCCGCGATGTTATAGAGCTGCTGGAAAATGATGCTGCCAAAGAGCGGCAGGCAGAACTGCCAGAGGACTTTCTCGGGCTTGCCTGTCGTCAGATCCTTATTCATGTTGCATCGCCTCCTTCGCGGATGCAATAACGCTTGCCGCGCCGCTTACGCCGTATTCGCTCGACGAGAGCATCAGATCGTAGCTTTCCGGTTCGCCCCAGAGTGTGTCCGCGTAAAAATCAAAGTGGTGCTTGCGCATCCGGTCGACCTTCTGCGCCTTATGAAGAGCGCGTTTTTCATCCAAATTATTACGCGCTGCAATGCGCTTTGCCCGGTCGGCGCTATCCGCATAGATGAAAACGGAAAGCGGACGGTAGCCTGCGGCCCGCAGAATGGCGGAGGCACACCGGCCAATGATGACGCAGTCACTCTTTTCTGCAAGCTCTAAAATCGCGCGGCGCTCGGCTTCAAAGACCCGCGCTTCTTCCGAGTAAAACGCCTCGCCCAGCGCGGCGGTGTCCGCAAAGGGATTGCCCGAGACGGCAATGCCAAAATCCTCGCCCTTTTCGTCGTATTCCGCGACGGCGGTTTCGGAAAGCCCCGCTTCCTGCGCGGCTTTTTGAATGAGGCATTTATCGTAGCAGGGAATCCCCAGCTTTTTTGCGACTGCTTCGCCAATTTCCCGGCCGCCGCTGCCATACTGGCGGCTGATGCAGATGATCGTCCGTTCCATCTTTTTTCGCTCCTGTCTTACATTTTTTCTCTTGACCGCCCCTATCGTAGCAGAAAAATGAAATATGTAAAATCTATATTTGACATTTCCGATATATCAAAATAGAATGGCAGAAGAGAAACGAATGCACGGAGGGTGCCATGTATATCAGCTACGAGTATTACCGGATTTTCTATCACGTCGCCAGGTGCGGCAATCTGACGAAGGCGGCGGAGGCGCTGCAGAACAGCCAGCCAAACTTAACACGCGCGATTCGGAACTTAGAGGCGGAGATCGGCTGTCCACTCTTTTCGCGCACGAATCGGGGCATGATTTTGACCCCGGAGGGCGAGGGGCTGTACCGGCACATAAAGATCGCCTGTACGGAAATTGAAGCGGGCGAAGCCGCCGTGACGCAGAGTCGGACGCTCGAGCGCGGAAACGTGTTTCTGGCAGCAAGCGAGGGTGCGCTTCGGTGTTTACTCCTGCCGGTACTTAAAAGGTATCAGGAAAAGTACCCCGGCGTGCATCTTCGCATCAGCAACCACTCCACGCCGCAGGCCGTCGCGGCGCTGCACGAGACGACGGCAGATTTTGCGGTCATCACAACGCCGGTTACGCTCTCGCCGTCTCTCACGCAGACGATCGTCAAAGAAATTCGGGAGGTTCCGATCTGCGCGCCGGCCTTTTCCGGTTTGCTTGGACGAAGCGTCGCGCTTTCCGAGCTGGAAGCGTATCCACTCATCACGCTCGGCGCGGGCACGACCTCCCATGCGTTCTACGTCTCTGTTTTCACCGCGCAGGGCGTTGCTTTTCAACCCGCCATCGAAGCCGCCACGGCTGACCAGATCATCCCAATGGCAGAAGCGGGTCTTGGCGTCGGCATCGTGCCGGAGGCGTTCATTCGTCCGTCTGATAATGTGCGCCGCATCGAACTGCAAGAGCCCCTCCCGCTGCGTGCCGTGTGCATCGTGAAACGGAAGGGGCAGCCCCTGAGCGTCGCCGCGAGGGAGCTGGAGCGGATGCTGCTGGCGGCTGGGGCTCAGAGCACCTGACTCAGATTTGCTGCTTCAAAAGCCGAAGCAGCTTTTCTTTTCTGTAATGCAGCGTCATCACCGGGATTCCTGTTTTCTCGCTGTAGGCACGCAGGGTCAGCGGCGGCGTTTGCAGATATAACGCACGAAGCAGCGCCGCGTCTTCCTCCGGAAGTGCATCTACTACTTCACGAACGCGCTGCACGGCAAGGATACAGTTTTCCGTGGAATTCTGTAAAATCTGCGCTCTTTTGACGATGAAAAAACCGCAGAGGCTCGAGCCTCTGCGGGGCAGAATAACGGGCGCAATGATCGCGGGTGGGAAATCGCCATTTCTCACACCGTTGCGGGGCAGCCAGCCGTGCGTGTCCGGCTGCCTGTTCCGATTGCGTCTGTATGGCTCCCGGCTGAGTTCTCTCAGCCGGGAGCGTTTGTGTGTGCCGGTTATTTATAATAGCCGGTCTTTTTCTGGTATTCCGCCAGCTCCCACCAGTTGGGGTTGCTGTTGATCTGGTTCTGCAGCTTCTCCCAGAGCGACTGCGTGGGCGACGGCTCCTCGGTGTACGCGGTGACGGTGTAGGTCACATACGCGCCGTTGGAGGCATAGACTCTGTAAGCCTTCGGCGTGGACAGGTCTACACGCTGGGTAGAAGAGGGCTCTACCTTGGACGCGTTCGCCGTCACGATGGTCGGCGCAACATGCTTCAGATCCGCGCCGTAGGGCAGAATGATCGTGATTGCCTTCGTGTCGCTGTTGATGACAGCGGAAACGCCGTTGATCATAAACGCGGTAATCTGCGGCGGGTTCTTGAGCGGCGCGTTGGCGTCGTCTTCAAACTGGGCGTTGATGTTGATATCGCCCGCAGGCATGATGAACGTCAGTGTGCTTTCGTCGATCGCAACCGGTGCCGCACCGGCAGACTGGAGGCTGTACTTGAGCGAACCTGCGACCAGCTTCTTGCCGTCGTTCGGCTCGATGGTCGTGCCTCCGACGGTCATGGAAAGGCTGTACCAGGCAGACTTGTATTCTGTGCTCTGATAGGCATCCGGAAGCGTCTTACCCGGCGTTGCCAGCTTGTTCACATTCAGAACAACTGCTGCGCCGTCCGAGGAAAGAATCGCGCCAACTTCGCTCACACCCTGTTTTGCAGAAGGATCTGATCAAGGCACATTCGGAAATTCCGTCATTGACGCCCCATGAGCTTCGGCACACGAGAGCAACGCTCTGGTCGGCGCAGGGCGTACCGCAGCACCTGATTGCAGACCTGCTTGGACACTGCGACACCAGAATGCTGGAACGGGTCTATAATCACACAACGACGGACACGCTGAGACAGGCGTTGGAAGCCGTACAGACGAAGGAGGGAGAGAGAGCCTGACGGCTCTTTCTCCCTCCATTTTTGCAAAACTGTCGTATTTTTGTCGTACAATCGGTTTAGCCTAATAGTTGTTTCTACTATGCCAAACTTTTTTGGCTTAAAAAGCAAAGAAAAAGCTCCGAAACCATGAGATTTCGGAGCTTTTATATGGTGGACAGTACAGGACTCGAACCCGTCTTCCGGGTTTCGGGTCCTGTTTTGTCGTGCTCCACGATCATTTTTTGTGCTGGGAATGATGTGTATTGTGCTGTCTAATGTCCTGTAAGTCTTAGCCGTACTTTTGCCGTAAGGCTAAAAATAAGGCTAAATTTGAAACCCTGTCGGACGAAAACGCATTTTTTATAAAGCAAGCATGAGCCTTACAGGGCGGTTAGAAATTATCGTTCAGGTCCTTTATTTCGTTTGTGATGGTTCTGTACCAGAATGCTTTTCTCCACGAAACGTTCCAGCATCGTCTTCTTCTTTTCATAGCCGGTGAGAATGGAATCCACAAATGCGATGCTGTCGTCTTTCGCGTACAGTTTCTCAATTTCTTCCCGGCTGGGCAGCAGGTCCATATGGACACGGCTGCGGTCGGTGACGAGCTTGAGAAGCTCCGTTTCTGTCTTGCGGAAGCTGTTGACCGTGATCTCTGTGCAGTTACTGCGCTCCGGCAGGCGCGGGGCGTCCCAGAACATCGAATTGCCGGAATCAAAGATCGGTGCCATCCGCACAAATTGCAGCGTCCGGCTGTTGCGGAGGACACCAAAGTTGTTGAGATGCCGATCCGTATTCGTCAGCACGAAATCCGTGAGGATCTGATATTCCAGAAAACTTCTTACTTCCAGCTCAGACAGACCATGTGCCGTGCAAACATGAATGAAATGCTCATAGGTCGAGACAGCGTTATCTTTCTTCTCGGAATCCACAACGTCAATCGCCGGAATAAACTCCAGCGTCTCCGATGCAAAATCCTCGCAGATACAGCCGTACTGCTCGCTTGCGCTGCCGGTGAATTTGACCGGGCGATACCGCACATGGTTGGAAAAGCCCTGCTTTTCATGCAGCATGGATGCCAGCACTTCATTGAGGCTTTGCTGGGAATTCGCACCGCGGTTGCCTTTGAGCAGGCAGCGCGTATCGTCGACAATCACCCATTTCTTGATCAGGTCGCCTTGCAAAGCAGCCTCCGGCGAATAGAACTGCGCCGACGCAGTTTCTGACAGGTCGCCAAAAGCATTGGAGAATGGACTAACATCTTTCCACGTCAGGTCGCTCTTTTGCGGCCTGATCCAGTAATGGTCAGACAGGCTGAGACCGAGGTTCCGCACGAGCAGGCTCTGTGTGGATGGAATGCCCTCCTGCTGCAAAAGCGCGGCAATGTTGCCCTGACTGATAGGGACGGCACGGCGCAGCCACCATTTGCGCAGACTGTCTGCGCCCTGACTGCCTCCGAGCGGCAGCAACTCTGGGTTTGCACCGGGCGTGACCTTGAGGATAGCGCCGGACAGGTCGTCGAGCTGCAAGGACGCAACGACATCGTCTTTGTGCATCAGATCATATTCTTGCTCTGCCATACGCACCACCTCCCAGCTTTTGTTGGTTTGAGTATATCACAGTTTGGCGTGCAAATCCATCCAAACTGCGCTTATTTTGTGATCTCACTGTGCATTTTTCTCTGGTCGGAATTCGCAGTTCAACACTAGGCAACCTTTCGCGGAAGGACTGAACCTCATAAAGATAGTCTCTCGCGCAGTTGGGGATGTCGCAAAACCGCAGCACTTCCCAGAGCTTGCATTTCAGCCCGTCCCAGTCATCTGATGATGCGTTTAATAAATGCGTATATTATTTTTCGCGGTGGTCACTCTGCGCATTTGGCTCGACCTTTTTAATTTGGAATCTGCGCGTCTGTCAAGCAGGTCTTGGCTCTCTCCTCCGGGAGCTGTTATTTTGGTCAGCTTATCTTAACGAAATCACGGCAAAACCAGCGGCTTTCTTTATGCAAAGCCCCGTCTGCTCTTTTTTGCAGCAGACGGGGCTTCTCTATTCCTTATGCCTCGCGTCCGGCGAGGAAGACTTTTTTCACGTGGACGAGATCGTCGATGAGGAGCAGGTTGGCTTTTTTTCCGGGGGCGATGGAGCCGAGCTCGCGGTCCAGCCCCAGGAGCTTTGCCGGGTTCAGGCTCGCCATGCGGATCGCGTGGCACAGGCCGTAGCCGGTGTGCGCCATGAGATTCCGGCACGCGCTGTCCAGCGTCAGATGACTGCCGGCCAGATGCCCCTCATAGTCATAATTGAGATCCGGGCCCCAGGCGATCCCGTCGGCCTCGTTATTCTTATAATCGCCGTCGGCCGGCATGGAGTCGGTGATCAGGATGATCTTCTCCACGCCCTTCGTCCGCACGACCATCTTCAGCATGTCCGGGTCGACATGGATCCCCGTCTCGTCGCAGATGAGCTCCGCGTACATATCCGGATCATACAGCGTATATTCGTCGCAGCCGGCGCCGATGGTCCCCTGTGCAAAACCCGGTGCCTTGCCGGAATCGCCGTGGTGCGTCTGTACCTTCACGCCGCAGCCGCGCACCCGGCGGCACTGCGCGGCGGTCGCGTGCGAATGGCCCAGCGCGAAGATCGCGTTCGGATCCGCCCGGCGCACGTCCTGCATGAACCGTTCGATCCCCGGTCTGGCCGGGTCGATCGCCCAGATGCGCGCAAAGCCGCGCATCGCGTCGATCAGCGGCCGGTATTCCTCCGGCCGGATCTCCCCGCGCCAGAGGATCGAGTTCTGGTTGCTGCCCTCGCCGCTCATATACGGCCCTTCCATATACAAGCCGCCGAGGTTCCCCGCCCCCTGCGCAATGGCAGTCTTCACATTTTCCAGCCCCTGCAGCATCTGCTGCAGCGTCAGATTGCAGTAAAAGGTCGGCAGGACCGTCGTCTCGCCGTGCGAGAGGAAAAAGTCCGCGCATGCGCGCGGCGCGGCATAAAAGTGTTCCCGGACCGTGCCGTGGTTATGGATATCGACCAGCCCCGGCGCGGTATATAGTCCTTGTGCGTCGATCAGCTCCGCGTCCGCCGGGATGTCTACCTCCGCGCGCTTTCCGCACTGCACGATGCGCCCGTTTTCAAACGTGACCGCACCGTCCCAGACATAGCTGTCTTCCAGGATCAGCTTTGTGTTGATAATTGCCTGCATGTCATTTCTCCTTTGTAACGCGGGATATCCCGCAGGGTTCCCTGCGGGATACGGGATCCTCTATAACAGCCGCCCTTCCTGCCGGCGGCAGTATAGCATTTCAGAACGCCGCTGCTTCCGTCACTGCAGCGTTTTCTCAGATATCCTTGTCCGCGATGCCGTTATACCAGCTGCCGAAGGGCTTGGCGATGGCTTCGGACACGTAGCACACGCCCTTCTTGAGACGGTAGATGGATGCCGGGCACTCCATGCTGATCGGGCCGTACAGCTCGAGCCGGGAGACCATGCGCTGCCACGAACTGCCGTCCGCATTGGCGAAATTGTGCAGCTCCACGACTTCCTTCGCGTGCATCACGTCGCGCGGACCGATCGTCGCGGACTTCGGCGGCACGGCCCACACGTCGCCGGACGCGCCCATGGGCCCGAACAGCGAGTTCTCGCAGACCGTCAGCGGGACCTCCGTCGTGATGCGGGAGCCCAGCTGCAGGAATTCTTCCATGGAGGCAGCCTTGAACTCCTCGCTGCGAGGATCGATGAACGCCGTGTGGCCGGGCCAGCCCGTCGCCGTGTAGATCACGTCCACGCCGCCGCCCGTCACTTCGTCGATGACGTTGGAATACGCGTCGTTCGCCCGGAGTTCGTTCGTAAAGGTGTGCCAGTGGTCGCGCGCCGGACGCAGGTCTTCCCGGATCCGGTAATAGAAGTGGTTCAGGAAGCTGTAGCCCAGGCCCGCGCCGTAAGTCAGCGGCGCGACGTTGCCATTCTCATCGGCCCACTCGTCCATGGCAAAAGCGTGGAGATTGCGGCAGTTGATATTGAACTTGTTGATCATTTCCGCGACTGCCGAATAGGCTGCCGGCCACTGGTTCGGGCAGATCATGGAGAAGGGCTTATCCTCCAGATCGCTCTTTACGATGCGGTAGAACATATCCTGTACCATGCAGAGCGTCGGATCCAGGACCACGCGCACGGAATATCCGTTCTCGTTCGTGTATTCCATGTCCTCGCGTCTGATATTGCGCACGCGCTCCAGCTCCTCCAGCGGCAGCTCGCTGTGCGGCAGCCACGACGCCGGTCTGAATCTGAATTCGTCATAAAGTCCCATGTGTTGTTCTCCTTTTTTCATATAAAGGTGTAAGCCAATGCGTTCACCCCTGTTTGCGGGCTACGCCGTCCTTTTTTCGAAAGCTGTGACATCAGGGTTTCAACGTAGCAAGGACATCTTCCGGGCTATTTTTATCAACATAGAGAACCTCACAGTTCACATGCTCAGGAATATCCGTGTCACCATTCAGGTACTTCAGCAGCATTTCATAGGCGCTGGAAACGATGCTCTCACCCGGGATATTGATAACTGCAAAGAACGGAGAATCCGGATCAGTAATAGCTTTGTAGAGTTCTTCGCCAAATCCGCCGCAAGCGTAAATCGGAACGCCGGTAATCCCCTTCGACTGCATACCTGCCACTGCACCATGTGCGTTGGAATCAGAAGCAGCATAAACCAAATCGTAGCTATCACTGATAGAGACAATCGTATTCATAGCTTCTTCACGAGTCTGGCAGTCAGAATCATTGACAATCGTGATTTTATCGCCAAAGCGCTCGTCGAGCGTTTCCAGGAAAGCTTTCTGTCGAACAGCCATATATTCGAGGCTTTTGGAGTCAAGGCAGACGATCCTTGCTTCGCCGTTTAATTCATTCTCAATGTAATCGCCAGCCTTTTCAGCAAGTACCTTGCCCGTATAGGCCTGATCCCAAACAATATGGGAAACAAGGGGCGGTCCCTCCAGCGTACCATCCATCGCAATGACAGGAATGCCGGCATCGGTAGCCTGCTGTACATAGGGAAGAATTGCATCCGTAAAACTGGTCAGAATGAAGATCGCGTCATATTCCTGATTGATAAAATTTTCGATCTGCTTGACCTGTGTTTCAAGGTCAAACTCCGCAACCTGAATATTCACTTCATCCGCGCCATATTCCTTGCCGATCTGTTCCATTGCATCTGCAACACTGACGCACCACTCATCAAACAAAGTCAAATGGGCAAATCCAATCTTTTTCCCAGCCAACGGCTTAGATGAATCCGCCGTAGGGGCTTCCGTCTCAACTGTGTTTTCAGTTTTGGTAACGTCCTCGGTCTTTGCAGCATCTTCGGTTTCTGGGGATGCCGTCGTCGTCTGAGCTGCGCAGCCTGTGAAAATACCGATCACAAGCAGGAGCGCGCATAGAATCGCCAATAAATTTTTCTTTTTCATTTCATTTCCTCCGTAAATATTTTTTATGGCACGGCCATAGAATCACTAATTTTTCCGTTGCACTCAGACACACAAGCGCATAATTGCCTCTTGGTTGGCCTCAGCTGCAGACATCTCGCCGACCTTTCTACCTTCGTGCAGCACAAGGATCCGGTCGCTGACGCCGAGGACTTCCGGCAGCTCTGATGAGATAACAATAACCGTCTTACCATTGCGTACAAGCGAGCAAATCAAATCATAAATTTCTCGCTTTGCGCCAACATCAATGCCTCTTGTCGGCTCATCCAGAATCAAGATATCACTGTTGCGGTACAGCCACTTGGCAATAACTACTTTCTGTTGGTTACCACCGGACAGATTCTGCACAAGCGCATGAATACTTGGCGTTGCAATATGTAGTTTCTTTCGGTAATCCTCTGCAACGCGCACGGCTTGTCTGTCTTTTACGAAGCCGCAGGATGACACCTTCGCATAATTTGTCATGCAAATATTCTCTTTGATCGAGAACGACTGCGTTGCGCCATGCTGCTTTCTGTCCTCCGGAACAAGACCAAAGCCAGCCTGAATTGCCTCACGGAAGTTTTTATAGTGTACAGGTTTTCCGCGGTACAGGACTTCGCCGCTTTTATACTCGTCGATCCCAAGAATCGCACGGGCAAGCTCTGTCCGCCCAGCGCCAACCAACCCCGCAATGCCAAGGATTTCTCCCTGCCGGAGCTCAAAGCTGATATCCCTCAGCAACGATTTTGTAGAGAGATTCCGAACACTGAGGATCACGTCACCTGGCGTGACACCGGAACGAGGATAATCAACATTGATTTCCCGTCCGACCATCATGTTGATCAGTTCCTCCTGATTAGTTTTAGCCACCGGAAGTGTTCCAATAAATTTACCATCGCGCAGAATGCTAACATCGTCTGCCAGCTGAAAAATCTCTTCCATCCTATGGGATATATAAATGATGGTGACACCCTGACTACGCAGTCGGCGAATCGTCTCAAATAAAACATCCAACTCATTCTTGGTCAGTGTTGCAGACGGTTCATCCATGATCAGGACCTTGCACTGGTGCACAATTGCCTTGCATATTTCAACAATCTGCTTTTTTGCGATAGTCAGCTCCTGCACCGGCTGTGTTACATCGAGCTTTACCCGCAGCTGATCTGTTAGTTCCTGCGCCTGCCGGTTCATTCGTTCCCAGTCCACCCATCCCTTTATGCGCTGGGCCGGAGCCCCAAGAAAGATATTCTCCGAAACGCTAAGGCTTTCTGCAAGTTTCAGTTCCTGATGTACAACGCTGATCCCTGCTGCTTGTGCATCACTTGGCTTACGAAAATTCACCTTCTTGCCATCGATGTACGCAGAACCTTCATAGCTTTGATATATCCCGGCAAGAATTTTAATCAGTGTTGATTTTCCCGCGCCATTCTCTCCAACCAGTGCGTGAACTGTACCTCTCCTCACACCGATGGACACATCATCGAGCGCCTTGACACCTGGAAACTGCTTGCTGACATGCTCGACTTTCAGGATATAGTCTTGCTCCATACTGTCTCCACCTCCAAGCACTCAGTTCTTAACCCGATTACGCATGACGTCGATAGCAATTGCCAGAATCAACACGAAGCCCTTAATGACCTCTTGGTAAAAAGCATTCACATTCAACTGTGTCATCCCGTTGAAAAACACCATCAGGAACACAACGCCGAGCAGTGCCTGACTCAGCTTCCCTTTACCGCCGGACATACTGATGCCGCCCAATACGCAGCCGATCACTGCATCAAACTCATATGCATCGCCGCTGGACGTTGTCGCAGCATCCAATCGGGATAGAAGTACAATACTGCTGATGCCTGCGGCGGCACCTGCAATGACAAAGGTGAGAAGCGTATAAAGCTTGACCTTGATACCGGAATAAAAGGCCGCCTCACGGCTCGCACCAATAGAATAGATGTACCGGCCAAGCACTGATTTTGAGGCAACTAGTCCCATGATAATATATAGCCCCAGCATAATCACCACGCTCACCGGTATCACACCAAACAGATATCCGCGGCCCAGAAAGGAGATCTCCTTCGGCATGCCCGAGAACGTGGCGGCATGAGAGATGATCTTTGCCATACCGGTACAGATATTCATCATGCCAAGCGTCGCAATAAAGGTTGGAATCTGGATATAGGCAACCATAATACCATTGATCAGACCAATCAATGTCGCACACAGAAATCCAGCAAGCAGACCAATCCAAGGATTCACCCCATAGGATTTGATCAGAATCGCTGAAACGAAACAGCTCAAGCAAACATTCTGGCCAAGTGATAGATCCAAATTGCCACCCAGAACGACATAGGCCTGGCCAATTGCAACGATGGCGACCGTAGTGCTCTGCAAAAGAATTGTCAGGAGGTTATTGGCAGTCAGAAAATACTTCGATGCCAGGCTAAAGATTACAACCGCAATCAACAGTGCAATCACGATCATATAATCTTTGCTGAACCGGACAAGTTTCTGTTTCCAAACAAGTGTCCCATCCAGCCGGTTCGATGCAGTCTTATTCACTTTCTTTTCCTCCATATTCCTCTTTAATAAAAGCACGCGCCGGTGCGCAGCTGGTCCGGCAGACCTTGATTGGCAAAATGGTAAGTGTGCATCGGTCTGGTCCAATGGTTTCCAGTGATACAAACGGTCCTCCCATCAAAATATCGGTCTCGTAGAACTCCGCAAAAAAATTCTGCGGATTCTCCATGCTGTCCCACTGTGGGACATCGCAACCAAGCAGGAATGGCTTCTTTTCAATCAGCCAGTGCATCGCTTCATATGTAAAATATGGTGCTTCGTTCATAGTCTGTGGCTGCATCCAGTATTTCCCCCAACCAGTTCCGATCAGGATCGCGTCTCCTGGCTGAATCAGCCCCACATTTTCACAGTGCTGCAGCTGCTCTACCGTAATGGGCTGGCGGCCGCCCTGCCCCATAGTTTTCCAAATTCCAGGGTTCAGAACTACACATGGAATATCGATCAACTTCTGTATCGAAACATCGATAAGCAAATAGCTGTTGTCATTTCCATAGTAATGTGCAGGTGTTTCCAGATACGTTCCGGTTTGTGAGTGCATTCCATCAAAGCGTTCCAAGCCAAAGCTCTGATCGTTCAGCCAGGGAATTGGCGGGAAGGGAACAATATTGATATCTGGAAATGGCGCCCTTAAATTCCACATTCCATTATCAATTATACCTGTAATGTCTGTTATGCGATTCATAAATCACTTTTCTCCCGTTTTATTGTTTATATCATATCCGTTTTCCTCATTTTATTTCGGATAGCCATTTCATTAATTTGTTTTTTGTTTAAATTATATCATCCGTATTGCTATTGTACGGCTTATCGTGATTTGTGTCAATTTGCAAATATCCACAAAGTGTCATTCGTATTTTTGTTTATATATAACAACAATTATGCGAGAATTGTGACTTTTCACAAGAAATTCCGCTCTTTTTTAGATACTATTCTCTATTGACGTTTGCTTGTGTTCGAAAATATAATCAAATCATAAAATAAATAAACGTGCAAAGGAGACCAGTATCCGTGACCGATCGAATCAACAAATTGCGTGAGCTCTTTTTTGCAAATGCGCATAAGGCCTACCGCGTAGAGGATCTTGGCCTGAGCATTCTCAACGAAGAAACAGAAAAGCTCCCATTCGCTATCCGCAAGGCAAAGGCCTTTGCGCTCGCTGTAGAAAAGATGCCGCTGTTTCTGCTGGAGGGTGATTTGCTCTGTGGCGGAAAAACTGTATATAAGCTGCCCACTTATATTACGGAAGATGAAATTAAATGGGGCAATCACAATTTTGAGTGCAGTGGATATAACAACATCTTTGACTATCCCTTTAATCTCGGTCAGGATGAACGCGGTTTCGGCTTGAACAATTCCTCGATCCCAGCGTACTACAAAATTATCCCCATGGGTTTGCCCGCACTGATTGCAGATATAGAGGCACTCAAGGCTGCCGCAACCGACTCGGATCAGATTATCTATTATGACTCCGTTCTAATTGCGCAGCATGCCGCGCTGCGGATTATGGCGCGCTACGAAGCTCTTTGCCGGGAGTTTCTGGATTCCTGCAAAGATGAACCGCGCTGCAGAGAACTGCAGATTATGGCAGACAATCTGGCGCAACTGCAGGTCGGCGCTCCGCAAACCTACTGGCAGGCACTGCAGCTCATGTATTGCATACAGTTCCTGGTCTGGGTAGAAGGCGGTTATCTGGTGCCGCTCGGCCGACTTGACCGGATTTTACAACCGTTTATGGATCATGATCTGCAGGCTGGCATTCTGGCGAAGGACTTTGCCTTTGAACTGTTAGAAGCGTTCTTCATGAAGCTCAACTATGAGGTCGATCGTACGCACGGGGAAGCCATCCGCATTAACAGTGATACTGGCCAGTCCGTTACAATCGGTGGTTGTGATCCGCAAACCGGCGAACCGACCTATAACGAGATGACGCGGATGATCCTTGACGCCAAGTGCGATATGCGCATGACCGATCCCAAAGTACATCTGCGTGTGAATACCGGCATGCCGGAAGATATTTGGCAGAAGGCTGCCTACCTCAACAGTCTCGGCATGGGCTTCCCAACCTACGAAAACGATGACATGATCATTCCCGCCATTCTTCGTCATCCAGAGTACACGCTTGAGGACGCGCGCGACTATGCCGCCTCTGGCTGCTGGGAAGTTACCATTCAGGGCAAAGCGCTCAACCGAAACATGGGTGCAGTCTGCGCACTGCGCATGGTAGAATGGGCACTCAACAACGGGCGCTTTGCGCTCGGAACGCCAAATGTCGAAACCGCCACAGGTCTGATTGGCGATCGATACGGCATTCCGACCGGTGAATTGGAATGGTTTGATACCTATCCAAAGTTTTTTAATGCTGTCAAGGTGCAAATCAAGCATCACATCGACATGGTATCATCGTACGTAAACCGTTCCATGCTCTCTCCGTCTCCATTCTATTCCTCGCTGATGGAAGGTACGCTAGAAACCGGCCGCGACTTTGATGCCAACGGCTGCATTTACAATGAAACAGATTTCCAGCTTGCGGCCCTCTCCAACGCAGCAGATGCGCTCTACGCTATCCGCAAACTTGTCTACGAGGACAAGCGCTATACCCTGCGCGAGTTTAATGAAATTCTGCTCAACGACTGGGCCGGTCACGAAAACCTACGCCAGGAGATCCTGAACTCCTTCCCGAAATTCGGCAACAATTGTGCAGAGGTCGATGCTATTGCAAACGAAATTTTGCAGTATTACACGCAAGAAGTTGACAAGCAGCGTAATGCTGCTGGACAAACTTATCGTGCACGCGTTGCCAGCGCGACCTCTTATGTCTATGGCTCCCGGATTCTGGGTGCCTCTGCTGATGGGCGAAAAGCCCGGCAATTCTACGCAGACGATCTTTCACCCATGCTGGGTGCCGATCGCAACGGTCCAACCGCCATTGTGCTCTCCTGCGGCAATTTGGATTTCAGTAACTGCGCCGGCGGTGAAGTATTAGACATGAAATTCCATCCATCTGCGCTGGCTTCTCCAGAAGGTCGTTCCAAATTCAGTGCGCTGATAAAAACATACTTTAAGATTGGCGGTATGCAAACACAGATCAACGTGCTTGACAACACCGTTCTTCTCGACGCACAGAAGCACCCGGAAAACTACCGGGATCTGATGGTTCGGATCTGGGGCTTCTCCGCCTATTTTGTCGCCATTGACAAGCACTGGCAGGATCATATCATCGCTCGCTCCACTCTCTCATTTTGAGATAGACAGAGAGCGCTGCACTCGCAGCGCCCTCTGCAATCTTACACCAGGAGATCTTTGTTATGGAAACCGCAGCAATTTTTGATGTAAAGCATTTTGCCATCCACGATGGTCCCGGCATCCGGACAACTTTTTTCCTGATGGGTTGTCCGCTACGCTGTCTGTGGTGTCAGAATCCGGAATCGCAAAAAAATGAACCGCTTTTGATGTTCACGCGTATAAAATGCATTGGTTGCGGGAATTGTGCCGCGGCCTGCGGCAAGCTGGACGATCTGCTCCAGCTTCCACGTAGCGCATGCACACTGTGTGGTGCCTGTATCCGCGCCTGTCCAACTGGCGCAAAGCAATTTGTCGCCGAACACTATACACCAACTGATATTCTTGCCGCCGTCCAGGCTGAAACTGTTTTTTTTGATGAATCCGGCGGCGGCGTCACCTTTTCAGGCGGTGAATGTTTGACCCATGCAGTATTTTTAGAGGAAGCCTGCCGTATCCTACAAGAAAACGGCATCCATACAGCAATTGACACCTGTGGTGCCGTCCCTTGGTCCTCCATAGAACGAGTACTACCCTATGCAGACCTGTTTCTATATGATATCAAGAAAATGGATCCTGTACTGCACAAAGCTTATACTGGCATAGATAACACACAAATTCTGAACAATTTGAAGCGGCTTACCCACGCTGATGCAAAGCTGATTATCCGTGTACCACTCATTCCAGGATATACGGATTCTCAAGACGACATCCGACAGATCGGCTTATTCCTTCGCGATGAACTGCAATTGAAAATTGAGCGGTGCGAACTGCTGCCCTATAACAAACTGGCGGCATCTAAATATGGTAACAAAACCGGTTGGAGTGATTACACGATTGGCACATACCGTTTGCCGGAGCTGGAGCCGCAGTCAAAAGACGAGCTTGCCGCACTCTGTAATCTTCTGTCTTCTTTCGGCGTAAACGCCTACGCCGAGTCGCTGTAATCGAAGTCCCAGCTTTACAACGTCTATCTAATTTGCTAAAATAAGAAAAAAGCGAATCTTAGGGGGTAGCAAGCTTGAATCCTGCAGCATTTGAGGCAAAGCAAAAAAATGCGCGGCGGATCGTTGATTATATTGTCAGCCACGGCGAAACATCCAGAGTTGCACTGGCAAACATTTTCGGTCTGAGCACAGCTACTGTCACAAACATCGTGACCGAACTGTTGGATCAGAAGCTCCTGTATGAGAGTCGGCGGGAACAGTCAATAGCCGGCCGTAAGGCAACACTGCTTCAATTTAATTCCAACCTCCATTACGCATTAACTGTCTCGATCGGCCGCAGCCCAAAGGATGAGGACTGTGCCGAGTTCACGATCTGCAATTTGCGCGGAGAGATTATCTCAGAAAAAAAAATGTATCAAGCCTTTACTATCAGTGAATCTTTTTCAGAATCCGATATGCTCAAAGGCTTAATTGCCGCGCTGCGAGCATTCATTGCTGAGCAAAGCAGCAGCACACAAGCCGCCCTCTGTGCAATTGGTATCTGCATCCACGGTATGGTTAATTGCCGCCAAACCGTTGATACGCCCATTCTAAATTGGAAAAATGTCAATTTGACTATCCCGCTGCAGGCCGCATTACATCTTCCGGTTTATGTAGAGGGTGTCACTCGTGTAAAGGCTTTATATGAGCTTCGGTTCATCGATCTTCAGGAAAAAAATGTTTTATATTTGAATCTTTCTTCCGGCGTCGGCGCCGTGAATTTCTTCAACGGAAAAATGGTAGTAGGCCGAACCGGTATTGCCGGCGAAGTTGGTCACATCACCCTCAATTTGCACGGACCAAGATGTTACTGTGGCAACCGCGGCTGCTTTGAGCTATACTGCGGCATGAACAATATTATTGTCTATGCCGAGCGCCTATTGACCGCCGAAAATGCCAATGATGTCTTCTTCGACATGGCCATCCAGCAACATCGGCCGTTGACGCCCGAACTGATTTTTGAGGCACGTGAGGAGGGAAGCCTTATCATTCATGAGCTTCTATGCAATACGGCAGAGTATCTGGGTGCCGGCATCGCCTCCCTATTCAATATTTATGACTTCGATCGCATGATCATTTCCGGATATCTTGACAACGGGAAGGACGATTTCCTTATTAATCGTGCAATCGAGTACGCAAAGGGTTGGATCATCAACCCATACAGCCGTGATCTGATCGTCTCGCGGGCACATCTAAATTCTAACCAGTTGTATCTGGCATTGAGCGCACTTGTTTTAAAGCATCTCCTTGATGATACCTTCCATACATAAACTTTTGGTTTTCTTCTTTTGGCACGCTATTGCCTTTGCCATCAGAAGAAAACCTATTCTTTATGTATTCGCAATTGCGTCAGTGTTGTACACACCCATGAATCGTAGTTGCCTTTTATTCACCGTTTTTCTTCGTACATGCCGTTATCTGTCAGCGAAAGCCGTTTTCCAAAAGCAGGCTCAAGTGTCTGCTTCAAATGATTGAAAACCGTACGGTTGATGATCCTGCCGTTCTTTGGACAACTGCTCCACACTCCAAGGTCGTCCGCGCGTTGGATTTCCAGGTTCATCCGCACCAGCTCAGGCATACCTACATCACACGACTGTTTGAGAGCGGGCTGGATATCAAGGAGATTCAATATCTCGCAGGACACGCTACGGTCAATATGACGTTGTGCGTTTATACCCATTATCAGCACGAATCGCGCCAGCAAAGCACCGCGCAAAAGGTTTGCGCCGCATTTGGCTGAAAACAGGTGCCACACAGGTGCCACATTGGAAGCGTGCCACTGTCGTATTTCGGGCATAAAAGACGCTCCGCGGAAAACGATCTCTAACGGTTCGCACTTATTACGATTATAATTTTCGTCAATCCGCGCAATTACTTCTGGGAGAATGCTCTGAAGGGATGATTTCTGATAGATCTCCTGCTCTGTCAAAATGCTGTTTGTAAGCTGCCCCCACTCCCGTTCCGAATCTGTCCGCCAGTTATAGAATATCTGCGTGTGATACGGGTCATACTCAATTCGCACCTGGTTTGCCATGCTGATCCCTCTCTTTCTCATGTATTTCCTGAATATAGTCTCCCTGACTTCTCATCCACATTTCAATCCCCTTGCCGAAGACCTCCGCCGAGATTGTCCAGCCGGAATCGTCCTGCGAGAGGATTTCGGCGGTCGGGAGCCGGTCGAGCACCGCTTCAATTGACGGGCCGGTGTATCTGAACCGGATCTTTTGCAGCCTGCCGCCGTACATGAACTGTACGCGCCTGCGGAATTCGCCCTCCTGAAAGCGTCTGGCATAGGCGGGCGTGAAGTGCTCGCCGGTCGCGCGGAAGGCGCGGATGCGGTCGATGCGGTAGATCGTCGGATAGGGGTCCTTTGGATTTTCAAAGCTTTGCTTCCGGTCGACGCCGCGCAGATACGCGGCCAGATAGAAATAATACTCCGAAAACAGGATGCCGACCGGCTCGACCGTCCGGCGTACCGTCTCGGCTCCCCTGAGCCGCTGATAGTCCAGCTCCAGCACATGACGCTGCTGCACGGCCTGCCCCAGCCCCCCACAAGCCGCGCAGGATGGGCTGCCCATGGTGCGGCTCGATATAATGGAGCTTTTCATTGCCGATCATCTGCTGCACGGCGCGTTTGTTCTCCTCCGGTACGCAGCAGTCGACCAGCTTGTCCAGAATCGGCAGCATTTCATCCCGCCGCATGGAGCGGCTTTCGAGCAGGATCTTGCACACGGCCAGAATCTCGCTGTTGCTCAGGCCCACCGGCTTTGCATGCGTCAGCCGGTAGCTGCCCGCCGCGCGGTCCTAGATCACGTCCTGCGGCAGCATTTCATTGGAGAGGAATGAGCGCAGCGATTCCAGATCGCGCTGGATGCTGCGCGCCGTAACGCCGAATTCCTGCGCCAGAAGCGCCTTTTTCAGCAGCCGCCCATTCAGGAGTCTGGCATAGATCGAAAGCAGCCGTGCAGATTTGAGTTCGCTGAATTCTTCCATCTCAGTTCCTTTCTATGCGCTTAAAAGCACAATTTACTATCTGATAAATAGTATATTATATCTTGTAAATCATGTCAATCCTTGTCGCTGTTGGGTAACATAGTGTTGAGGTGAAACCCATGCGGCAGGAGTTTGAACAGGAATACTTACAGCTTGGTCTGAAAATTGCATACTACCGGAAACTGCGCGGTCTGACGCAGGAGGAGCTGGCCGAGCGCATCGACCGCTCCCCGGCCTTCGTCGGCCATGTGGAGGCGCCGAACATCAAAAAGGCCGTCTCGCTCGACACCCTGTTTGCCATCGCGCAGGCACTGGATGTCCCTGCATACCGCTTCCTGATTTTTGATGATTCTGGATTGTAAGACCAATATAGCAAAGCACATAGACAGTCTGTGTCTATGTGCGACATTTTTATGTGATTTTACCATAAAATTTCCACAATATAGGGTTCTCTGGCTAAGCCGATGATAGTGCTTCTCACAAAAGGAAATTTAAGCCCGCTCCGCCTGATTGGGTGTTTCAATCGGAGCGGGCATATCTCTTAGATTACGAACACGATTGTGTTATTTTTGAAAGTGCAATCACATATTCCTTTACTGCTTCTTTCGGTACACGCCATGTTCTTCCGTTTTTATAGGCCTTTAATTTTCCTTCGTTCAGCAGCTTATAAATTGCATTCTCGCCGATCCTGAGGGCTTCTGCGGCCTCCTCCGGTGAAAGGATATCCGGGTAATCCTCAAACATTACACAGCCTCCTTTGCTGCTTTTTGCAGTCGTCGGATGGTGCAGGCTTCCGGGTCTGCTGTGCATTCTTTGCACAGGCAGCCGCTAGGAAGCGCGGGTCGTGTCCTGTGTCGGCGGCGCTTACGCTCAAACAGGCCCATCTGCTCTAGCTGTTGACAGATAGCAGGCTCTCCGCGCCGGAGCTCCAGCGCAATTTCGCTGATACCAAAACCCATGTCGAACAGGCATTTCAACCGCGCACGGTCTTCATCGCTCCAGTAATCTCCTTCGTGGGCGGGCGGTTCCAAACCGGCCCGCTGCTTGATTAAATCTTGTCTATCATAATCGTTCATGATAAGAACTCCTTCTTTGTTTTTTACCATGATGTTCCCTTATTTCTCCGGAAAACTGCGTAAAAATCGCTGATTTCAATCACATATTATTGCTGTGAAGCCGCCGGATGCAGATGCGTCCGGCGGTTATCTTTTATCTGGAGGAAACCGACTATGCGAGACTACCATGGATGCAGCATCTGCGGACGGAAATTCCCAGAAGATGCGCTGACGCTGTTTGCGGGAGCTTATTTCTGCGAACACTGCCTTGACGAAGAAACCATTGTCTGTGCCGACTGCGGGACCCGGCTCTGGAATGATTCTAACGCCGGGTCTGACGATCACCCGCTCTGCCAGCGGTGCTATGACAGCTCCTACACGACCTGCGAGCGCTGCGGACGGCTGCTTCTGTATGATGATGCCTGCTATCTGAACAACGGCGATGAAGATTATCCGTATTGTGAGAGCTGCTACCAGCAGCTTCGACGGGGCGGTATCCACAGCTATGATTACAAGCCTTTACCGATTTTCTATGGCGTGGGTCCGCGCTATTTCGGCGTAGAGCTGGAAATCGACGGAGCGGGGGAATGCGACAGCAACGCGGACAAAATTCTTGCCATCGGCAATCACGACGAACCACGTGTGTACTGCAAGCATGATGGCAGTCTGGATGAGGGCTTCGAGATCGTCAGCCACCCGGCCACGCTGGACAGCCATATGCACAGCTTCCCGTGGGAGCAGATGATGAACGCGGCAGTTTCGATGGGCTACCGCTCCCATCAGGCCACCACCTGCGGCCTGCACGTCCATATCAGCCGGGACGCCTTTGGCCGAACCGAGCAGGCACAGGAGGCCGCGATTGCCCGCCTGCTGTTCTTCGTGGAAAAGCATTGGAACGAGCTGCTGAAATTCAGCCGCCGGACAAACCGGCAGTTGGAGCGCTGGGCGGCGAGATACGGCTACAAGGACACGCCGAAGGAAATGATGGATCATGCCAAGAGCTATCACTATGGGCGATATACCTGCGTGAACCTGACGAATACGGACACCGTGGAGATCCGGATCTTCCGCGGAACGCTCAAATACAATACATTTATCGCGACCTTGCAGTTGGTGAACCGCCTCTGTGATGTCGCGATTTATCTTACGGATTCGGAGCTCCATGCCATGTCATGGTCGGATTTCACGGCGGGCATCACAGAACCGGAGCTGATCCAGTATCTGAAAGAACGGCGGCTGTATCTCAACGAGCCGGTAGAAAGCGAGGTGGAGCTGTAATGTGCTGCCTGTTTGGACTTTATGATTACGGCGGAACGCTGTCCGCAAAGCAGAAGAACCGGATGATTGCGGCTCTGGCCGCCGCCAGCGAGGTGCGCGGGATTGACGCAACCGGGATCGCGTATTGCATGAACGGCCATCTGAGCGTCTACAAACGGCCTCTCCCGGCGCATTGGATGCGGTTCCGCATCCCGGAACAGGCTGCTGCCGTGATGGGACATACCCGCATGGCAACGCAGGGCTCGGAATACCGGAATTATAATAATCATCCTTTCTCCGGAAAGGCGGGCCAGCCGTTTGCGCTGGCGCATAACGGCGTCCTTACGAATGACGGACTTTTGCGCAGACAGGAAAAGCTGCCCGTTTCCAAAATCGAAACGGACAGCTTTATCATTGTGCAGCTTTTGGAGCAGGCGGGCAGCATCGGCTTTCAGACGCTTCGCGCTGCCTCGGAACGGTTAGCCGGTTCCTTTACCTATACGGTTCTGGATGGCGGTGGGCGGCTTTATATCGTGCGCGGGAACAATCCGTTTTGCCTGTACCATTGGCCGGAACAGGGGCTGTATCTCTACGCCTCCACGCAGGCGGTGCTGGATGCGGCTGTGTTCAAGATCCGGAAGCTGCTTTCCGGAAGTATGCAGAAAATTCCGGTTGAAGAAGGAGAGATTCTTCGGCTATCTCCGGATGGCAGCCGGGCAAGCGAAACTTTTTCTATGAAAAAGCTCTATCAATTCCAGCTCTGCCAGTCCCCGTATTACGGTTCCTGCTGGCCGGATGTACAGGACAATACTGGCTACGCCGAGGAGCTTCGCCGGATGGCCCCGGCATTCGGATTCTCGGCGAAGGACGTGGACACACTGCTTCGCGGCGGAATGCTGCCGGAGGAGATTGAGGAGTATTTCTATTGCACAGAAGGGAGGGAAGATGTATGGTTTGGTATGTGCTCGGATTCTTGATTACAGCTGCTGTGATGCTGCTCAGCGGCTGTCAGCTTGCCGGAAAATGATAAACCTTGCTGCCATCGCCAACGCGCTGTCCGCGCTCCTGAAGGGAGCGCTGCTGGCGTTGGAGCTGCTTGGTTCTTATGACGCAGAGAAATAACAAAACCGCAGGGGCATGCCGGTATGTCCCTGCGGTAACTTTATGACATTGGATCTGCCAGGACGCTTTGATAGTTTCTTCTGGCGTACAAAATGCGGCGGATCTGTACGGTATCGCCGACGACAACATAGAACACCAGATATTTCTCTACAAGCAAATAGCGATACCCCTTGGCGGCCAACGCCGCGTCGCGCGGTCTTGGGCAGCGGAAGGGCATATGGGACAGGCTGCTGATCTGTTCGACCAGCAGGTCATAATACCGCAGCGCGGCCTGCGCGGAAAGCGTGTTGAGATAATCAACGATCTGCTGCAGGTCGCGCTTGGCTACCGGATAGATCTTGACCTTATAAACGTCCATGCACCAGCCCCCGCAGCTCTCCGGCGACCCGCAGAAAGTCTTCGCCTTCCGCGCCGTCTGCAATTTCGGCTTCCGCGACAGAGAGCTTGGAATACAGATCGATCAGCGCCTGCTGCCGCTCATACTCCGCCATGCTCTGCACGACCATATCGCCGGTGCCGTTTCTTGTGATAAAGACCGGCTCGCGGGTCTGCTTGCAAAAATCAGAAATTTCATTCGCGCTGTTGCGCAGATCAGAAATCGGACGAATATTTGGCATACTGCATCCCTCCCTGGTTGCAGTATAGCAGAATTATGAGTATTTTACAAGCAAAATTACGATAAATTTCAGGGCTGGACAAGCGTTGTCCAGTACAGGGATTATGATTAAAGAAAAGGATGTGATATATATGGAGCTATCGGTTTCAATCGACCAGAATCAGCTCAAGGAGCTGCTTTTGCAGGTTGGGCTTGTCCGGCCCGTTTTTATCTGGGGTGCGCCCGGAATTGGGAAGTCCGCGATTGTAGAGCAGTTTGCCGCAGAGCTGGGCCTGCCCTGCGTCTGCCTGACAGGAAGCCAGCTTGCCCCGGAGGAAAAATTGAAAATAGGCATGAGGGCAAGCGCGAATTGATCGATCCGTTTATTCTCCCGCCTGACTATAAACCCGGTGCATTCAGTCATTCCGTTGAAAGTGGCTGCTCGAAGCATGAGAAACAGGATGAGCAGAATTCTGTGAAAGAACCGGACACTGTTGTAAAAAACCGATTGCTTTGATCTTGTCCGTCCGTTCCTGAAATCCAGCGAGTCAGTATCCTGTGATGAGCCGATGTGCGCTGTTGCGCCTGCCGCCCCGCCTGCAGCTCCGCCTTCCAACCCGCTTGTACCGAAGCCCTTTATGCTGCCTTCGCCGCCTGATATCTGGAAGGGATCTGCGCCGACAACCTATAGGCGCAATGCACCGAACGCAATGGAACTGGAAAAGTTGTATCTCTCGCAGCGGCTTATTCGGACGAAAGGAAATGCAGTGTACATCTGGAACGGGAATTTCTATCGCAATATAAGCATGGATGAACTGAAGCGTGATATAAAGGGGCTTCTTCGTCCTGAATTGGAGATTAGAGGGACGCCCAATCAGCTTCATGACATAATCGAGTGCATTTTGGCAGAGCCGACTATTGCGGTACGGGATGGGGTGGCTGATCCTCCACACAACCTGTTGAACGTAGCCAATGGGCTTCTCAATCTCAATACCATGACGCTGCTGCCGCCCGCACCCCAGTATTTCTTTACATCTGCGATCAAAATTCCTTGGGATACCGAAAAAACGTGCCCTGTTTTTGAAAAGTTTTTGTTTGACTCTGCGGGGGGAGATCCGATTTTGGTTGCTCGGCTTTGGGAAGCGCTGGGTTATATTTTGACTCCGGATAACCGCGGCAAACGGTTTTGCCTGCTTCTCGGCCCGTCCAGCACGGGTAAGTCCGTGTTTGGAAACACTGTCAGAAAATTTTTCAATCCGGAATTTCTCAGTTCTGTATCGGCAATTGGGCTTGGCGCACAGTTTTCGCTTTCGGCGTTGCTGCATTCCCGCGTGAATCTGTCCATGGATCTGACGGATGCAGCCCTCACGCCGCAGGCTGTCAGCATTATTAAATCGATTACTGGACGCGATGCTATCGCCGTAGAAGAAAAATATCAGCCTATCGTAAATGCAGTGCTGGATACAAAGCTTGTCTTTTCGAGCAACCACGTCTTGAAGCTGATGGCAGCGGACAGCGCACTTCTGTCGAGAGTTCTCCTTTTGCCTTTCCGCTACCCTGTACCTAAGGAACGTCAGAACCCGCATCTGGAAGAAATGATTGGGAAAGAGCTGTCCGGAATTCTGCACCGTGCAGTAAGTGCATATGTCAATGTGGTCAACCGTGGGTATATTTTTACTGGCGATGATATTTACCAGCCCGCCGCCATGGAGCAGTCTGTTCTTGCGCTTGACAGCGGTTCTGATTCGCCTGAGGACGCTATGTGTGCATTCATCGCTGATATCTGCGTGTCTGACAAAGACGCCTTTACTCCTATTGATGCGATTCATGCGGCATACCGCAGGTTTGCAAATGCAAATCCGGCAGCAACCTCTTATGCCAACACGCAGACGTTCGCTCGTATGCTCCGCCGTTGCTTTGAGATCATGAGTTTCCCTGTGAGTCCGCAGAAAAAATTCATTGATGGAAAAACGGCAAATGTATATTTCGGTGTCCGCTTGAAGCAGGAGGTGTAATCGATGAGCGAAGCGATTGGAAACAGCCATTCAGCGGTGCTGCATTATGTGGATCTGATGCCTACTGAAATGGTCGAACGGCGGGTACAGTTGAAGAAACTGCTTGAACGGTATCCGGTTGCCATTCCGGTCACTGAGGCTGCAAACTTTCTCGAAATGAAAGAGGAAGGACTGCGTAAGAGTCTCCTGCAGGGCATGTGCCCGTTCGGTTTCGCGTACAAAAACGGAGAGAGGGCGGCCTATAAGATCCCCAGTGACACATTCCTTAGCTGGTTCAGCGCTGGTAGCTGCTAGCACCTAGTATTTACAAGCGGGAGATGGGCTTCCATCTCCCGCAGTGATAAAGAAAGAAGGAGGATAATTTGCCCGCGAAAAAACGTTATGAATACAAAATTGCGCTGGGAAAGAAAATAGATGGAACCTCGATCCGCAAATCTTTCTATAGCACAAAATCCAAGCGTGATGCGAAACGCAAAGCAGAAGAATACGCTGAAACGTATAAACTCAACCTGCTCTTGGGCGAGCCGGAAAAAACGAAAACAATCACCTTTGAAAAATGGGCAATTCGTTGCTTGGAGCTCTATAAGATGCCCTATGTCAAGGCCAACACATACAGGGATACCTACCTTGCACCTGTCAAACGGCATTTGATCCCCCACTTTGGAAAAAGGGAGGTTCAAGCGATTCAGCCGGCAGAGATACAGGAGTACATCAACAGCATCAACGGAAAATACGCACCCGAAACAATAAAAAAGGACTTTAACATGCTGCATTTCATCCTTCAACATGCCAAGGAGGAAGGATACTGCAAAGAAAACGCTGCCGCATCGTCTGGTATTCGGTTGCCAAAATATCATACCGTTGTGGCGAAACACGCATTTTCCCCGCAGGAATATAATACCACATATGAATTTGCTGTCAACCACCCGAAGGGGCTTGCAATTATGCTGCTGATGGAAACCGGCTGTTCCAGAAGTGAACTGTTGGGACTTCGCTACGAAGATTTTGACGCAGAACGTGGGTATCTGCACATCAATCAGGGATTGGTTGCTGTTTCCGCGACCGGCGGTAAAAAGACGCTGCTGGCAGACGGTTTGAAGAATGGCTACCGCCAGCGCACAATTCCGATTTTGGAGCCACGCCTGCTTGCAAGACTGAAAGCAGAGCCGAAAATCATTACATTGGAATCTGGCGGAGAGAAGCGTCAGGTTGAAGCAGAGTTTATTTTTCACAGTCCGGAAGGGAAAGCCTATTATCCACGGAATTGGTACGACCGTGAGTATCGTTCCTTTATGAAGGATCTGATTAAAGCACATCCGGAAATTCCGTCGTTGACGCCCCATGAGCTTCGGCACACGAGAGCAACGCTCTGGTCGGCGCAGGGCGTACCGCAGCACCTGATTGCAGACCTGCTTGGACACTGCGACACCAGAATGCTGGAACGGGTTTATAATCACACAACGACGGACACGCTGAGACAGGCGTTGGAGGCCGTACAAACGAAGGAGGGAGAGAGAGCCTGACGGCTCTTTCTCCCTCCGCTTGTTGTGTATTTTTTAATTGCTATTCCCTATGTCCCTGTGTGGCCCAACGACTGACGAATCTTTCTTGGAATTTGTGTTGCTGTCTCATTTATGGATTTGTCAATCAATTCTTTCCTGTTATAGACGCAAACTGTTCCCAACGACTTACGGATAATGTACTCCGCTAATCGTTTGGAATCACTATCATCCGAAAGGAAAATGCCGCAGCCGCAAACAAGACACAGCGATAGCGAATGAACCTCGCCAAGGCTTTCTCTCCGCTTCCAATAACTAAGCACCTCGCGCCCAGCAACAGGCAACGAGCATCCGTTCAAATTGGCCGTACAGTTCGCCAACAAGGTAGCAATAGTAGGTTTCTTCGTCTGAGCCCTGTTCAAACGCATCACCAAAGGTTAGTCTCCGGATAACTTCTTTTTGGAACAACAGTTTGATTCGGTCCGTTTGAGAAAAGAGCTCTTTATCATATACAAGGGGGTGAATTGCGGCGACCAAACTCAGTGAATTAAAAATATCCAATAACGCGCGAACTAGAAGGTCGTCCGCTAGCCGACTGCCTGCAAGATGGTTGATAAAGTCATTGTCTACAATGGCTGTTGAATTATCTATCTGCATCCTATTATGCCTTCCTATGTGGTTAGTGAAATATTTCCGTCCAGATCCACGTCTGTTCTAAGTTCTTGTATGTCAAACTTCCTTCGGATATAATCAATTTTTTCTTGGGGAAGCAGATGATTCTGTTCGGCCAGTAACAGCTTTTCGGCCAAACCATCGATCCATTTTTTGTTTGAAGGATTTTGCAATTCCGTAAAGCCCAGTTCGTGAATAAGACGAGTCACTAACATGGAGATCGAGCGATCTTCTGTTTCGGTTCGCCCTAATAAAAGCTGCGCATCTGACTGTGCCAGACACTCTAATTCCAGCATCCGAAGAACGATAGCCTTCATTGGAACAAAAAAGAAATTCATCAGAATCACAATAAGCTTATACATATTTGGTAGACTGATGGAATTATCTTTGTTGGATAAGTTCTTCACCTCGGCGAAGAGAACGGCCTTAAATTCTTCCTCTGGAATCAGCAGGACTGCGGCAAAACGGTTAATTACGAGCTCGTGATTTTGCAGAGTGTTTTCGAGACCTAACTCGCCCAAGATATCGCTATCGACGTTCCAGATATGTCCCAGTTCGTGCGCTGCTGTAAAGACCTGCTTTTCCATTGTCTGTGCAGTATTTATAAAAACAAAATCCTGCATTTGCCCGTCCATAAAAGGAACGCTGACATGGAACCCGTTATTTGATTCCTTGGCTACGGGGTAATAGACAACTGTACAGAATTTATCAAGCAGTCTTAGAACGTCTCCGCGCAGCAACTTGTTGGGGAAGTCAGTTTGCAGACCATTTTGTTCATACTTGCGTGCAATAAAAGATTTTATTGCGGTCTCGGCCTCTTTCGGAAGCAGTTGAATGTCTTTCATGCCGCACTCTCCTTAAAAGAAAAGGCACGGTCAAAACCATGCCTTTAATTTGTTATTGCGCAGATACTGCGTCAACGATATCGATATAGTTGTCGATCAGGTCAAGAATCATTTCCCGGTTTTTCGTGTCCTGAAATTCATTCATACAGTCAACAACTGTTTTATCATAATGCTGCATATCTCCCGCCAACAATTCCGATACCGATGCTCCAAGCATCTTTGCGAGACTGGAAATCTGGGAAAAAGACGCGTAGGAACGACCCTTTAAAAAAGAAGTTACCTTGGTTTGATCACAACCAAGTGCTTTGCTCAAATCAGAGACAGAAAGCCCCTTTTGCTCGGCTAAATACTCTACATAGTTCCCTAGCATTCTTGCATTTTGCATAGCTCTCATCCTCCTTTTTAAGCTGCTATGATATTTTATGTTGCGAAGCGCACATTTTATCACACAGCATGAGAAAAGTCAAGAGTACAACTTTGTTCATATTATATTAGGAAATCTTGTGATTGTCAATTAAGCATATTTTGAGAATTATTCTATCCCTAACACAATATATAGGGATGTTAGCATTCCCATAGTCGCTGCCCGTAAGATTTCAGCAAGATAAACTGACGCAAGCATATGCAAGCCCTATTTTTGCAAAACTGTCGTATTTTTGTCGTACAATCGGTTTGGCCTTATAGCTGTTTCTGACATGCCAAACTTTTCGGGCCTAAAAGCAAATAAAAAATCCAGAAACCATTTGATTTCGGGATTTTTATATGGTGGACAGTACAGGACTCGAACCTGTGACCCTATGCACGTCAAGAACTATC
>OLWS01000179.1_pt1 | contig 37412 bp, 30 predicted proteins | sample 1673601 | NCBI WGS metagenome assembly OLWS01 (sample SAMEA103958116, study PRJEB25191) | human gut metagenome | biome: human-associated habitat [ENVO:00009003]; feature: intestine environment [ENVO:2100002]; material: feces | place: Germany | collected 2013/2015 | reverse complement strand
TCCATTGTGGATGCACCCGTTAAAATGATCGTGGGCCTGGGCAACCCGGGCAGAACCTATGAAGACACCCGCCATAACGCGGGGTTCATGGTGCTTGACCGCCTGGCCGCCCGGTGGGGGGCCGTATTCAAGGCAGACAGGCAGCGCAAGTGCGAGGTGGCCGCCGGCCCCGGCGTCCTGCTGGTGAAACCCTCCACGTTCATGAATGAATCCGGTCTGTGCGTGGGCCCCATGATACGGTTTTTCAAACATTTTGTGATATAAAATCAAAATTTTTACAATGTGTATATAATGTGTATAATCAAAGGAGAAGAGATGAAACAGAGAGAATTGGTAAGAAAGTTAAAATCAATTGGATTTCGATTTGCAAGACAAATATAAAAAAATGGGGAATATAATATAGTATCCCCGGTAGATGAGGAGATGATTACTATGAAACAGGTGTATCCAGTTATATTTACAAAAATACAGGATGAGAAAAATACGATTTTGATTGAAGTGCCAGACTTGGAAATACTGACAGAAGGATTTGGCATTGTAAATGCAATTGACATGGCGAGAGACGCAATAGGTGTAAAGGGGATATATTATGACGATCAGGGAAAAGAATTGCCGAATCCAAGAGAATTGAAAGATATAGATATATCAAAGGGTACATTTTATGGAGATGGGGAAGGAACAGTCACACTGATAGATGTTGATTTTAATGAATATCGCAGAAAATTAGATAATAAATCTGTACGACGCAATGTGACACTTCCGAATTGGTTAAACCGAGAGGCAGAAAGGGCACATATCAATGTGTCGGGGGTTCTTCAGGAGGCACTTGTGCTAAAACTTGGGATACGAAAATAAACACCTAAAATAGGATTCAGCAGTTTACATTTTCGGGGTTGACACAGTTATTTATTGTGCTAAAATGTTTTTTGATAGATGCATTTACTGAATGATGATGCACCTGCAGGAACATAATAAATAGAAAGACGTTGAAGGTGCAACAAGGATTTTCAAGACCTGACAGAGAGACGGGGTCATGGCTGCAAGCCCTGTTCAGTAGAGGAAGATCTCATTTTCACACTGGAGTCGCGGATTTGAACATACCATTGTCGTGGTGCAGTGGAAAGTAGGATTCGTCGTGTTATGTACGTTACGCATACAATGAGAGCGATTGTCACAGTCGAATCAGGGTGGTACCGCGGATATTACTTCGTCCCTAGTCAAGGGCGAAGTTTTTTTGTTGCCTTTTATGACTGGTTAGAAACACATATCAGATGATTGCAGTTCCAATATGTGGATTGAGTGATTCGTAATTACCAATTCTAAAGCAGACCTTTGAAGCACGCTGGTACTTAATGAACGACGGATTTATCGTCGTGAATTTAGTACCACTGCGTGATGAACCGAGCGAGAGCGTGTCTGCGTAGAAATGGTAATTATGAATCGCTCGTATGATGTGTTTCTGGTTTGCAATCATCTGAAATTGGTATAACATGGAGGAAAACAGGAAATGAAAGAAAAGTTGCAAAGCATCAAAGAACAGGCACTTTCCAAGATCGCAGAGGCACAGGATATCAACCTCTTGAATGATATCAAGGTGTCGATCCTTGGTAAGAAGGGTGAATTAACCCAGGTATTGAAGAGTATGAAGGATGTGGCTCCGGAGGATCGTCCGAAGGTTGGACAGATGGTAAATGAGACACGTGCAAACATCGAGGCAAAGCTCGAGGAGAAGATGAAGTCCATCAATTCTGCTATGCGTGCAGAGAAGATGAAGCGTGAGACAATCGATGTTACACTTCCGGGTGTGAAGAAGATCGACGGACACAGACATCCAAACCAGATCGCGCTTGAAGATCTGGAGCGTGTATTTATCGGTATGGGATATGAGATCGTATCCGGACCGGAAATCGAATATGACAAATACAACTTTGAGCTTTTGAATATCCCTGCAAACCATCCGGCAAAGGATGAGCAGGATACATTCTATATCACAAAGGACATTCTGCTTCGTACACAGACATCACCGGTACAGGCAAGAATCATGGAGCAGGGCAAACTGCCAATCCGTATTCTGTCACCGGGACGTGTATTCCGTTCTGACGAAGTAGATGCAACTCATTCACCATCTTTCCATCAGGTTGAGGGACTGGTTGTTGACAAGGGAATCACAATGGCAGATCTGAAGGGAACACTTGATCAGTTCGCGAAGGAATTCTTCGGCGAGAAGACAAAGACGAAGTTCCGTCCGCACCATTTCCCATTTACAGAGCCTTCTGCAGAGGTGGATATCACTTGCTTCAAGTGTGGTGGCAAGGGCTGTCGTGTATGTAAGGGCAGTGGCTGGATTGAGATTCTTGGTTGTGGTATGGTTCACCCACACGTATTGGAAATGTGTGGCATTGATCCAGAAGAGTATTCAGGATTCGCATTTGGTATCGGACTGGAGCGTATCACACTTCTGAAGTACGAGATCGATGATATGCGTCTCTTGTACGAAAACGACACAAGATTTTTGAATCAGTTCTAAGATGGAGGTAAGAAGATGAATACACCGATTTCATGGTTAAAAGTATATGTTCCTGATTTAGATGTGGATGTACAGGAGTTCGTAGACGCGATGACACTGTCCGGTTCCCATGTAGAAGGATACGAGAAGAAAGATAAGAACTTAGAGAAAATAGTAGTTGGTAAGATCGAGAAGATCGAGAAGCACCCGGATGCAGATAAGCTCATTATCTGTCAGGTAAATATCGGTGCTGAGACAATCCAGATCGTAACAGGTGCTCCAAATGTAAAGGAAGGCGACCTCGTACCGGTTGTCTTAGATGGTGGTAAGGTTGCAGGCGGACATGATGGCGAGCCACTCCCGGAGGACGGCATCAAGATCAAGAAGGGCAAGCTTCGTGGTATCGAGAGTAATGGTATGATGTGCTCCATCGAAGAGCTTGGTTCATCCAGAGATCTGTACCCGGAAGCACCAGAGTATGGTATTTACATTTTCGGGGAAGAGTCAGGCGTAAAGCCGGGCGACGATGCGATCGCAGCACTTGGTCTGCATGATTCTGTTGTAGAGTACGAGATCACATCGAACCGTGTCGATTGTTTCTCGATGATCGGTATGGCAAGAGAGGCTGCAGCAACATTTGACAAGGAATTCCATGAGCCGGAGATAAAAGTACAGGGCAGCGGCGGTGATGTGAATGATTACATTACGGTAGATGTACAGGCGCCGGATCTGTGCCCACGTTACACAGCCAGAGTTGTGACAGATTTGAAGATCGGTCCTTCCCCAAAATGGATGCGTGAGAGATTGGCTTCTCAGGGAATCCGTTCGATCAACAATCTGGTTGATATTACAAACTATGTTATGGAAGAGTACGGTCAGCCAATGCACGCGTATGACTTAGATACGATCGCAGGCAAGAAAATCGTTGTAAAACGTGCCAATGACGGTGATACATTTGTGACACTCGACGGACAGGAACGTAAGATGGACAAGGATGTTCTGATGATCTGTGACGGCGAGAAGGAAATCGGTATCGCCGGTATCATGGGTGGTGAGAATTCTATGGTTACGGATGACATCAAGACATTGTTGTTCGAGGCAGCCTGCTTCGACGGTACGAATATCCGTCTGACAACAAAGCGAATCGGTCTTGCGACAGATGCAGCCGCAAAATTCGTGAAGGGACTTGATCCAAACTTGGCAGAACAGGCAATCAACCGTGCCTGCCAGCTGATCGAGGAACTTGGCTGTGGTAAGGTCGTGGACGGTATGGTGGATGTATATCCAAACCCGGTCAAGGAGGTTGTACTTCCGTTTGAGCCGGAGAAGATGAACAAGCTGCTCGGAACAGACATTTCTTCTGATGTTATGCTTTCCATCTTCAAGAAGCTGGAGCTTCGTTATGACGAGAAGACAAATATGCTGACAATCCCTACTTTCCGTCAGGATCTGAAATGTATGGCAGATCTTGCAGAGGAAGTAGCACGTTTCTATGGCTATGCAAATATTCCGACGACTCTGCCACACGGCGAGTCCACTGCAGGTAAGAAGAGCTATGCAGAGCGTGTAAATGATATCGTAAGAAATATTGTCGAGGGCGATGGTTTCTCTGGAGCTATGCATTATTCGTTCGAGAGTCCGAAGGTATTTGACAAGCTGCTCATCCCACAGGATTCCGTATATAGAAAGGCAATCCAGATCATGAACCCACTTGGCGAGGACTTCTCTATCATGAGAACGCTTCCGTTAAATGGTATGCTGACATCCCTTTCTACAAACTATAACCGTAGAAATAAACATGCGAGACTGTATGAGCTTGCAAATGTATATCTGCCGAAGGCACTTCCATTGACAGAGCTTCCGGATGAGCGTATGATGCTGACACTTGGTATGTTCGGCGAGGGCGATTTCTTCGATCTGAAGGGTGTGATTGAAGAGCTGACAGAGAAGCTTGGATTTGCAAAGGAGATCAACTACGAGCCAACATCTGAGCATCCATTCTTACATCCGGGACGTCAGGCAAATATCACGAAAGGCAAGCTTTCGGTTGGTTATCTCGGACAGCTTCATCCAGAGGTTGTTGAAAACTATGGCATGAAGAAGGAAGTCTATGTCGCAGTTCTGGATATGCAGACAGTTACAATGCTTACGACATTTGACAGAAAGTACGAAGGTATCGCGAAGTTCCCAAGCGTTACACGAGATCTGGCACTGGTTGTAGATAAGAGTGTATTTGTTGGCGAAATCGAGAAGGTCATCAAGAAGTGTGGAGGCAAGATGTTAGAGAGCTACAAGCTGTTCGACGTTTACGAGGGCGCACAGGTGGCACCGGGTAAGAAGTCTGTTGCGTACTCTCTCGTATTCCGTGACAAGACAAAGACTTTGACGGATGCGGATGTTAATCCAGTCGTAGAGAAGCTTCTTGCAGAGCTTTCGAAGATGGGCATCGAGATCCGTGCATAATAGCATAGTTCTGCGTGCAGAATTTTATGGAGCAGATAAATATGAACGAAATGAAATTAAGTGATTTTAATTATGAATTGCCACAGGAGCTGATCGCACAGGATCCGCTCCTGAAGCGAAGCGATTCCCGGCTTATGGTGTTGAACCGTGCGACTGGAGGAATCGAACACCGACATTTCTCGGATGTGATCGAATACTTAAATCCGGGTGATTGTCTGGTTATCAATGATACAAAGGTCATTCCAGCCAGACTGATTGGCGTCAAGGAAGATACAGGGGCATCCATTGAGGTGCTGCTGTTGAAGCGCCACGATGATAAGGTCTGGGAGACGCTGGTAAAGCCGGGGAAAAAGGCACGTGTAGGTGCGCGTATTTCCTTTGGTGAAGGCAAATTGGTCGGCGAGGTTATCGACATTGTTGAAGAGGGCAATCGTCTGATCCGTTTTGAATACGAAGGAATTTTTGAGGAAGTGTTGGATGAGCTTGGACAGATGCCGCTTCCACCGTATATTACACACCGTCTGGAGGACAAGGATCGTTATCAGACGGTCTATGCAACACATACCGGTTCGGCAGCAGCACCGACGGCAGGCTTGCATTTTACGAAGGAACTTCTGGCGCAGATCAAAGAGAAGGGCATCAAGATTGCAAGAGTGACCTTGCATGTCGGACTTGGTACGTTCCGTCCGGTGAAGGTGGAGAATATTTTAGAACATCATATGCATAGTGAGTTCTATGTGATTGATGAGGAAGCTGCCAATACGATCAATGAGACGAAGGCAAATGGTGGCAAGATCGTATCGGTTGGTACAACGAGCACGCGTACGCTCGAGACGGTTGCAGATGAGAACGGACATGTGCGTGCCTGCAGTGGATGGACGGATATCTTTATCTATCCGGGATATAAATTCAAGGTGGTTGACCGCCTGATTACGAATTTCCACTTGCCGGAATCCACATTGTTGATGCTGGTTTCTGCATTGTATGACCGCGAGAAGATTCTTGAAGCATATAAGATTGCGGTTGAGGAGAAGTACAGATTCTTCTCATTTGGAGATGCTATGTTGATTTTATAAAATTGGAGAATGGCGTTGATAAGAAAATAGAATACGATATATGATGGTATAATCGTATAAAGATTAACAAAGAAATGGAGGAAAAAGTTATGAGTCGTTTGAAGCAGGCAGTGAAGATGCTACGGTATAACTTTTCCTCCATTGCTTTTTTTGAGATAGTTTACCGGGTATTGTCATTGGCAATTCTGACACCGGCAATGTATGGACTGCTGAATGTGTCCATGGATATCGCAGGCGTTTCGTATCTGTCATCCGGAACGATCTACCGGTATATGCGGTCGCCGATTACCTATGTGGCATTCCTGCTGATTTTGATTCTGATCGCATTTTTCCTACTGATTAATCTGTCGGGAATTATTTACAGTATGGAAGCGTCGGTGCGGCGCGAGAAGCTGAATCCGATGGATATTTTGCTGCATGGAATCGGAAATGCCTGCCGGAGTCTGACACCGAAGAATCTGCTCACACTTGGTTATGTATTGTTTGTTCTGCCATTCACATATTCGCTGACATTGTCAGGCACGTTGCTCGGCTTGAAGCTGCCGGAATTTTTGACACATTTTCTGAAGAATTATAAGTTCGGAGTGATGGGGGGGCTTGCCATCTACCTTGTGCTCTGTCTGACCTTCTTCAAAGAAATTTTTACGCTCAACTATTTTGTCCTGTATAAGGTCAATTATAAGCAGGCACGCCGTATGAGTAAACAGGCGATGAAACGGCATGTATTACTTATGATGATCGGTGTCATTTCATTAAATCTGGCGATTGCCGTCATTGCGGTGCTGCTGGAAGGTGCATTTGCAGCGGGAATCTCGAAGGTTGTACTTAACCTGATTCCGAACAAAACGGTTGTGACAGTGATTGATACAATCTTCCGTGTCGCGACGGTGATTCTTTATGTGTTGATTGTCATAGTTGCAACGCCGCTGATTCATGCATATATCTGCGCACATTTCTATGAACGTGAAGGCGATATGGATTATGAGGAGTTCAAGAAACTCCATGTAAATAAGATTCAGGAGCGGGAGGAGAAGATTCTTCTGAGCCGTTCACGGAAGAAGCAGCGTACATTTTTGGCTTCTATTGTTGCGTTCGGTCTGATACTGAATGGCTGTTATGTGTATCTGTCAACCAACAATTACATGTCCTTTCGTATTGCATATCCGACGAATGCATCGGTGACAGCGCATCGCGGGGATGCCGGAAATGCACCGGAGAATACAATGCCTGCATTTGAAAAGGCAGTGGAAGCAGGTGCGGATATTATTGAGTTGGATGTACGACAGACGGCGGATGGCGTGTATGTAATCATGCATGATGAAAGTCTGAACCGGACCGCGAATGTCAAGCGTAAGGTCGGTGAAGTGGATTATGATTATATCAGCAAGCTGGATGTCGGAAGCTCCTATGACCGGTCGTATGATGGCACGCGGATTCCGACGTTGGAGGAAGTGCTGATTTTTGCCAAGGAAAATGATGTATTCTTGAATATTGAGTTAAAACCGGCAGATACTGATCAGAATTATGTGCAGGGCATTGTGGATCTGTTGCATGAATATGATTTTGTGGATCAGTGCATGCTTGGCTCGCAGAGCGTCGCGGCGTTACGCGAGGCAAAGGAACTGGATCCGGATATCTCAACGCTCTATATTATGACGATGGCATTTGGCGATTTTGCAGGCATGCAGGGAATCGATGGATTCAGCATCAAACATACGTATATTAGTAACAACATGGTAAGTCGGATTCACGCAAAGGGAAAGAAGATTTATGCATGGACGGTAAACAATGAGTCGGACATCAAGGATCTGTTGCTACTGGATGTGGATGGAATCATCACGGATGATCCTGCCAATACAAAGGAAGTTATATCCAACGCAAATGATTCCATCATTGAAGATTGGATGAAACGGTTGATCTATAAATACTAGATTGAATGTAAAAACAGATTGATTGGAAATGAAAAGGCTGCCAGATGTGGCAGCCTTTTTTGCTATGGTGACGTGAAAAATGCAGTGATCAGATCAGCTAAAGCAGTGTAGTCATCCTTGTGCATCAGCTCGCTTGCAGAGTGCATGGCAAGAACCGGAATACCGATATCACACGCGCGCATTGGCAGGTAGGAGGATACGATCGGACCAAGCGTCTGCCCGCCCGGCATGCCGGAACGGTTGACGGTGCGCTGCAGGGCAATTCCATTTGTGTTGCACAGGTCAATGATGCAGGCACCAGCTTCACTGTCACATACATAACGTTGACTGGCACTTGATTTCAGGACAGCACCTTTTCCGAGCAGAACTGTATTGGTAATGTCGGATTTCTCGTTGTAATTTGGATGTGTGGCATGTGCGACGTCTACGGACAGATAAAATCCATCTTCAATCAGTGAAAGCTGGCTGCCTGCAGCCAGGCGTTTTACGATATCGGAGAGTAATGTGCTGTCAGCTCCCTGCTTGGAGCGGCTTCCGATTTCTTCATTATCAAAAAGTGCGCCGATGCAGAGTGTATTGGAAGGCTCTGCACTTGCCAGTCCTTCTAGGATGGCACAGACCGAAGAGATATTGTCGATACGCGGACTTGTCACAAATGCATCATTCATACCGACGGTCGTTGGTGCATCGCAGATGTACAGGTACAGATCGAAGTCTAAAATATCATCTGGAGAGATGTTTAGTTTTTCTGCCACATAAGAAAGCAGAAAATGGGAATCTGCTGCGGGCGAGACCATATCTACAATCGGAATCAGTTCCTTCTGTACATCCAGTTCTTCTTCTTTGCCGCCACGTTTCAGATGCGGAGCAAGGTTCGGGATGATAGCAACCGGTTTTTGGGAATCGAATAGACGGACTTCCGGGTGGAAGCTTGTGTCGCCCTTGAGGATAACTTTTCCTGCGAGTCCGAGCGGACGGTCAAACCATGTTTCCTTGATAAGTCCACCGTATGGTTCCACGTTTATTTGCAGATATCCCAGCTTTTTTAATTCCGGGTTCGGCTTTACCTTGAGCATCGGGAAATCCGTATGGGCGCAGGCGATGCGCACCTGTGTGCTCTGTGCGCCTTTGACGAACGGAATCACGATCGAAGAAAATGGGGCAAGGTAGTATCTGCCAGCGGCGAGCTCGGTGAGATTTTCCCGGTCGGATATCTGTGTGAAGTTATGCGCATCTAAATATTCTTTAGCAAGGGCGGCAACATGGAATTGGGTTTTGCCGTTCTGTAAGAAACGCAATAAAGTTTTCATGTGATGATCTCCTTTCGAAATCGTGTGGTTCATTTATGTAGTATAGAGAGTTCCTAGTGAGATTGCAAGGCTGGGAGGAAACTTTTGTTGGCGAAATGGGCGTAGAGAGGAAATTTCTGGGAAGAAAACCCACGCGGTGGGCGTGGGGAGCAGCAGAGAGCAGGAAAAGCCCAAGTATAGCTTGTGCATATGGAATAAGGAACGTATAATGGATGTAGTATTATATATGCAACATAAGATAAAACAGATTAGTGAAGAACATGCAATGAACATGGATAAGAACATGCAGTGAATATGGAGAGAAACAAGCAGTGAAAAAGATTATAATAACGCTGAAATATATGGTAGCTAGTTTGCTCATCGCGCTTTCGTTCGCGGGATGTGTAGCCGGGCAACCCGCCGCGGATGATTCGACCACGGCTGCCATAGAAGCGCAGGATATAACGGAGAATCCTGACGCGCGAGATAAAGACTCGCAGCCAGATGCACAATCGGAGAATGGGCTTCCGCGTGCAATCCAGACGGGAACTCCAGTTTCGCTTGCTGACATTCCGGCTTACGACGGAACGTCGTATATCCAGCTTGAGAATAATATGCCGGATTTTACAGAGGAAGAAAAGAAGAGTACGGAAGCGTTTGAACGATATAGTGATCTGGATTCGCTTGGACGCTGCGGGCAGGCGTATGCGAATATCTGCCCGGAATTACAGCCGACGGAAGAACGGGGCACAATCGGAAATGTTCGTCCAAGCGGCTGGCACACGGTGAAGTATAATGATCTGATCGACGGGAATTATCTCTACAATCGCTGCCATCTGATTGCGTACTGTCTTGCCGGTGAAAATGCAAATGAGAAGAACCTGATTACCGGGACAAGATACCTGAATGTGGATGGGATGCTTCCATTTGAGGAAAAGGTAGATGCATATGTAAAAGAGACTGGAAATCATGTGCTGTACCGGGTGACACCGATTTTTGAAGGGGATAATCTGGTTGCTTCCGGCGTGGAGATGGAAGGATGGTCTGTCGAGGATGAGGGAGCTGGAATTTGTTTTTATGTGTACTGCTATAATGTACAGCCGGGAATTGGGATCAACTATGCGGATGGAACAAGCTGGGAATCTGAAATACAGGAACAAACACCGAATTCAGAACTAATGGGGGACAATAAAAATGAAACGGCACAGACCTATATTTTGAACACAAACACGAAGAAGATTCATCGTCCGACTTGTTCGAGTGTCAGCCAGATGAAGGAGAAAAACAAGCAGACCTATGAGGGAACGGTGGAGGAGTTAGAAAACATGGGATATACCCCGTGTAAGAAATGTAATCCGTGATTGTAATCCGGCTTCCTATATGTGCATCGAGGCAAAATAACACGTAAATTAATATGCAAACAATCCGCGGATGTGTGTAAAACAATCCATAAATCGGTTGTTGCTGGAAATGAGCCGTGTTATAATGATGTAGATTTTTATGGCGAGACGTTCAGGCTTGAAAATGAAAACAAAAACTGTGTACAGATACAGGATTTGAAAAGACTTAAATATGCGTATTACATAATATTAGACATGCAGAAAGAGAGAAAGTTATGAAATTATCAAGAGTTCATGGACTCTCCGGCGAAGTGACAGTACCAGGAGACAAGTCCGTTTCCCACAGAAGTATTATGCTTGGCTCGATTGCGAAGGGCAACACGGAGGTAGAGGGATTCCTGCAAGGGGCTGACTGCCTGTCGTCGATTGCCTGCTTTCGTAAGATGGGTGTCGAGATCGAGAATAACGGAGACAAAGTATTGGTACATGGTCGTGGCCTGAGAGGCTTGAAAGCACCGGATTCGATTCTGGATGTTGGAAACAGCGGAACGACAACACGTCTGATGTCGGGAATCCTTGCGGCACAGCCATTTGTATCAACGGTCAATGGCGATGCGTCGATTCAGAAACGTCCGATGAAGCGGATTATCACGCCGCTTTCCCAGATGGGTGCAGATATTCAGAGCTTACGCGGGAATGACTGTACACCACTTGAGATTCATGGAACGAATTTGCATGGCATACATTATGATTCGCCGGTGGCTTCGGCACAGGTCAAATCAGCGATTCTGCTTGCAGGACTTTATGCGGATGGCGAGACATCTGTGACAGAACCAGAAGTAAGTCGGAACCATACGGAGCTGATGTTTGAAGAATTCGGCGTGGATATCCGTACAGAAGGAAAGAGCGTGTATGTAAAACCAGCAGACGAGCTGTATGCAAAGAAAGTAATTGTGCCTGGTGACATTTCTTCGGCAACATATTTTCTGGTAGCGGCTGCGATTACACCGAACAGCTGTGTAACGGTGAAAAATGTAGGCATCAATCCGACACGAGATGGTATCCTGCGTGTGCTTTCGGATATGGGAGCGGATGTGACAGTTGAGAAGACATCTGGCGAGATCGGAGAGCCAACGGCTGATGTGACAGTTCGCACCTCGGATCTGAAAGGCTGTGTCGTTGGAGGCGAGGTAATCCCAACTCTGATCGATGAGATTCCGGCGATTGCGATTCTTGCCTGCTTTGCAGAGGGTGAGACAATCATCAAAGATGCGACGGAGCTGAAGGTGAAGGAATCCAACCGGATTGATGTGATGGTAGATAATCTGAAGAAGATGGGCGCAGATATCGAGGCGACCGAAGATGGTATGATCATCCGCGGTGGCAGACCGCTTCACGGCGCAGTGATCGACAGCCATTTGGATCACAGGGTTGCGATGAGCTTTGCGGTTGCTGCAATGAATGCAGAGGGCGAGACAGAAATCACCGGCGCTGAATGCGTGGATATTTCGTACCCGGGATTTTATGAAGACATGCGCAAGCTGGTGAAACTGTAGACCAGACAGCAAAATAGACAGATAGATCAAGTGTGCAAAGCCAATACATAACATGGATTTACGCTTTGCAACCCAAATAAAAAGTTCGATGAAACATGAATCGTCTCATCGAACTTTTTATTTCCGGATTCTCAGCAATTACTCCGCGTCAGCATCTTCAGCCTTTGCTTCTTCTACAGGCTCCTCAGCAGCTGCTTCCTCTGACTTCTCGGAATCATCTGGATTGATCGTCACGTAATCACGGTTTGCATCTTCCATCTCAAGATCGAGATCATCTGCAAACAGATCATCCTCTTCGATGTCATCCTCGTTATCAAAGATCTTTGGCATTTTGTCCTTGATTGTTGTCTTTACTTTGTTGATCTTTTCATCAACGTTGTTATCCTGATATACCTTAGATTCTCTGATCTTGTCCTTGAATGCATAGCACAGACCACCAACTGCGGCTGCAGCAACTGAAAATTTTACGACACCCTTAAAAAACTTACCCATGTCTGAATCTCCTTTTCCATAATTATCTATATTTTACCACGATTATATAAAGACTATTCTAATACATGCAATAATAAAAAGCAAATGAAAATCTGTGGTTCACAGAAAGTTTAGAATTATTTCTTTGCCTTGCACTGTGGGATATGGTAGACTAGATTGTAGTAAAAAGACCGGAGGGTAATATAAAATGAAGAATTTAAAAGAATCCGAGAAGAATTTTCTTACCTGTGCGATTTTGATCGCGCTTGTTGGAATAGCATTGGTTTTCTTAGACCAAACTACATTAGGAATCCTGAGCATCATTGCGGCAGGCGTGTTTGTAGCAATCTTTTTCAAGATGGTGATCACGAGAAAAAAAGAGGAAAAAGAGGAAGAAAAAAAGCATGAGGATAGTAAGTGAGAATCGAAAGCAGTTTGAACAATGGACGCTGGATTATCAAAAACAAAAAGAACAGTCGGACCGGTTATTCAGCCGGATTTCCACGTTTCGAATACTAACATTTTTAATCGGTGCGGCGGGCTTGATCATTGGAATTACTGAAAAAGAAAAATCATATGCGACGCTTCTGGTGATCGCCGGTGTGTTGTTCTTGATCGGCTTTGTAGTACTTGTGAAATGGCATAGTGTTGTAGCAGAACGACAGGAGATGCTTACAGAAAAATGGGAGATCTGCCGGCGGTATTGCAATCGTTTTACCGATGGATGGCGGAAGTTTGAAGAGAAAGGAACTGTGTATCTGCGCGAGGACGATTGTGTTGCCGCAGATATTGATTTGCTTGGAGAGAATTCTCTGTATCAGATGATTTCTGTCTGTCATACAGAGAAGGGAAAACAGACATTTGCAGACCATCTCACAACGCGGTATATCGAGGAAGCGGAGCGGGAGCAGCGACATGCTGCAATCAAAGAGCTTTCGGGGAAACCGGAATTTGCCGTAGAGTTTGAGACAGCCGGACGCAGGATGGAAGCGGAAAAAGAAAAGTTTGACGCGGAAGCGTTTGAAGATTTCTGCGGGGACGTGGCACAGGGCAAGCTCCCGGCATTTGCACATGTATTGCGTTTTTTGTTGCCGGTTTGTGAGATTGCGAGTCTGGTATTGTTCCTGACTGGCACGATTTCCTATGGATATCCACTTGCTGGATTTCTGGCATTGCTTGTCATTTCGTGGCTGACCAAGTTCATGACGGACGGTATCATTCAGCCGGTTTATTATGCAAGTACCGTGAGCGGAGAATACGAAGTGATGCTCTCCTTGGTCGCAGAACAGGCATTTCAGAGCGAAGTCCTTGCCAGGATGCAGCAGCGCGCAGGCGGGGCGACCGGAGCGGTCCGGGCATATCATAAGCTAAAAGCAATCAGCCAGGCATATAATATTTCTTTCAATCCATTAGTACATCAGATCCTGTGTGGACTTTTCCTGTGGGATTATCAGCTTGCAGCGGTCGTTTCACGGTGGAAGAAAACATATGGAACACAGGTTGCCGGATGCTCGGACATGATCGCAGAGTTGGAGGATCTGATGAGCTTTTCCGTGCTGGGAATGGTGCGGGAGACTGGAGAAGGGCAGATTGATTATACGGAGACAGAGGTGCATCTGGAGGGAACGAATCTGTATCACCCATTGCTGTTGCCAGATCAGGCACAGGGCAACGATGTAACACTTGGCTCTGGTATCACGATTATCACGGGATCAAATATGTCTGGAAAGACAACCTTTTTAAGAACGGTTGCCATCAATCTGGTACTTGCTTATCTTGGTGCACCAGTCTGTGCAGAAACATTGAAGGCATCTTATATGCGCATCTTTACATCTATGCGGGTAAAGGACGATGTGGCGCATGGTATCTCCACTTTCTATGCGGAGATTCTACGCATCAAGGAGATGGCTGTCTACCGCAAAGAGGAAAAACCAATGCTCTGTCTGATCGATGAGATCTTCAAGGGAACCAATTCCGCAGACCGTATCGTCGGTGCGAAGGAGGTTATCACGAAGCTCGCAGGCAGCCGTTGCATGACGGTTGTTTCTACACATGATTTTGAGCTTTGCAGCATTACAGATAAGAACCAGACACCGGCGGTAAACTATCATTTTCAGGAATATTATGAGGGAGATGAGCTGCGGTTTGACTATAAGATCCGCGATGGCAGATGTACAACGACAAATGCGCGGGCAATCCTTCGGATGGCAGGCTTTGAGGTCTGATGATTTGTGAAATATTGTACAATTTTGATAAAAAATAGGTTTCCATTTGTCGAAAACGCTTTGTCAATTATGCACAATGCCAATTATGAATTATTGACAAATCGAAGGTTGACTTTGCCTCGTATTTTGTTATAAAATCGAAGTAGTGAAATTTAATTACAAGGGGGTATATGGCAATGGCATTACCAGCAAATATTACCGCAGAATCAGACAGCAATGTCCTTACAATTGCGGCATCAAATAACAAAGGACTGTTGATTCGTTTCCTGAATGAGCAGGTAGAAGATGGATTTTATGCATTGGTTATTGACTATTTAAAGGATAGTAATTTTGACCTCAAGAATATGATGGTTGATGACGATGTAAAGACACAGTGTACAAAGCTTTACGAGTTGGGTGAGTTCGTAGACACCAACATCAAGGCGACAGGACGTTATGAGATTGAAGAGTGGATTGAACCATTATTCAAGTTTGTATATGGCGATATCGATCCGTTGGATGTGGATGCTCCAATCAGCACATCCGGTATTTATCGTTACAGCATCTGGCTGATCTATCTGTATCAGAGAGAGTGCTTCGGTGATGCGATGCGTCTGATCGGTGAGCGTATTGCACCATTGCTGATCAATCTGAGCTATCAGATTTTAGAGGATGATGACAGACCGAAGAACTTTGATAAGGCAATTATGGGTTATCTCGATCTGATCAACGTTATCATGGAGATGGGACTTCCGGCGGACAATGCAAATTCGGATGCATATATGAACAATCTGGAAGTATTGTTTGATTATGTAGTAGAAGACCCACATGTAGGAAATGATTATAAGATTCAGTTCTCAATCGGACTGTTCAACGCATATATTCACAACAAGGAATACAACAAGGCATTTGAGTTTTATGGATTGAATGCAGAGTATATTCCAATCGACAATATGTCAGTCTATGAGAGCTTCAAGGAATTGATCCGCAACACGAATTCGGCAGCCGATACAACAGTGCTGAGCAGAAGTGTGATCAATGCAATCTCTAAGCAGGAGATCTATAACAAGCGTATTGATACACTGATCGCAGAGGTATCTTCCTTTGTAAGAAAGGTATATCTCTATATCGAGAACGAGCCAAATATGAAGAAAAATCTGCAGATTCTTGGCGCAGGTGCTTCCTTAAGTGACAAGCACAATATCTTCGAAGGCTTGTACGAGTATAACCTGGTGTTCTATGAGTGTGGAATCAAGGATCTGGTAAATCAGGACAATTCCAACAAGTCATGGGAAGAAAAGTACGAGATTCTCGATTTACTCTATACAACGTTGAATGTTATCTTTGATGGCTACAATGTATATGAGATCTCAAACAAGATTGAGCATCAGTATGTAGAGCTTACATGGATTGGAAATTATGTTAACGCGAATCCTTCTCTGCTCAAGCTGTTCTTCAGTGTAAAGGAGAAGATTAAGGCGTTTAAGGTTCGTAAGAATTCTATCCTTGAGAAGTCTAAGACAAACTACGAGATCAAGCAGATGATTGATGATCGCCAGAAGGCACTCGTATTTATGACAGCAGAGGATATGATCTGCAACGGTTTGAACAGTGGTAGAATCAATATTATTAATAATAACTATGATCCAAAGGTAGCTGAAAAGCAGTTGATTAAGACCTACGCAGAGATTGTAGTTCCTGCAAAGTACAAGAAGGCAGAGGCACCACAGTCTGGCGGTAAGTTCTTTGGTAAGAATTCTGGACCTGCGATGGATCCAGATCTGCAGAAGCTGTTGTCTGACACAAAGATAGAGGAGATGCTCCTGAAGTCTGAGTGGCTGTGGAACCAGTATGAGGACAAGGGAAATGATCAGCAGACACCAGAGGAAGCTACATACAGTGTTGTATGCCTGATCAAGGTAGTAGAAAAGCTCCTTGACAGAAAGGGTGGAAGCTCTTCTCGTTCAGAATCCTCTCCGAACAAGAAGGTTATCATCACAAAGACTGGTAAGGTTATCGAGTTATCTGATGAGGGTGCACAGACACAGAACAATAATACAACACTTCAGCCAACCGTGATCGAGAACCTGAACAACATCATCGTGACATTGAAGGACAAGTCCGATGCAAATGTAAAGTATGTACAGGCGTATGTAAATGACTGGTTGAATTCCGTTGTAGATGCGAAGCTGGATAAGAACTCTATGCTGCAGTTATATGAAGCAGAAGAGCTTCGTAACAAGACATTGACGGTGATCAAGAAGCTTCGTGCAGATCTTTTATAATCAGACCACAAAAAAACCTTTATTATAAAGTGGGAGGTATCTTACGGATACCTCCTAATTTTATTCTGAATACCTGCACAGAACAGGAGTCAATCGAAACATGGCAGAGAAGAGACAACGAATCAATGTGAATATTTATCGTGCCAGCCACAACGCGGAGGAAAGTCAGTATATATTCGACGTGGAGGAGGAACTGAAAAAGCTTCCGAAAAGTCCGGGTGTCTATATCATGCACAGCAAGAATGATGATATCCTTTATGTGGGAAAGGCAGTGAGTCTGCACAGCCGGGTGCGGCAGTATTTTCAGACCGGACATGGACACGGAGGATCTGCAAAGATTGCCAAAATGGTGTCGCAGATCGCGTATTTTGAATATATCGTGACAAGCTCTGAGATGGAAGCACTTGTGCTGGAATGCAATCTGATCAAAGAGTACCGCCCGAAGTATAACACGATGATGACGGATGACAAAGGTTATCCGTATATCCGCGTGACGGTGGAGGAAGCTTTCCCACGGTTTTTATACAGCCATTCTATGAAGCGGGATCATTCCAAATATTTCGGACCATACACCAATGCACGGGCAGTCAAGGATATCCTGGAATTGATCAATAAGCTCTATCATCTGCGTACATGCAACCGCAGACTGCCGCAGGATATCGGCAAGGATCGCCCATGCCTGTATTACCAGATCGGGCAGTGTAAGGCACCTTGCAATGGGAAGATCAGTCAGGAGGATTACGGCAGACAGGTGCAGGCGGCGTTGTCGTTCCTGAATGGAAATTACAAGGAGATATTGACGGAACTTCAGGAGCAGATGCGGGCGCAGGCGGAAGAAATGGAGTTTGAGAAAGCGGCTGAGACGCGGGATCTGATCGAGAGTATCCGGCATATCGAGGATAAGCAGCAGATGAATAAGGCGTCTGGTGAAGATCGGGATGTTATCGCGTGTGCATCGAACGACAAGGATATTGTCGTGACCGTATTCTTCGTGCGGGATGGTAAACTGCTTGGACGGGAAAATCATCATATGAATGGCAACAGCAAGGAACGGTTGTCAGAGGTGCTGGCGGCATTTATCAAGCAGTTTTATTCGGGGACACCGTATCTGCCGAGAGAGATTCTGGTTCCGGAAGTGCCGGAGGAACAGCAAATCTTAGAGGCGTATTTGAGTGAACGGCGCGAATCGAAGGTGCAGATTGTTGTGCCGCAGAAGGGAGACAAGAAAAAGATCTTGGATCTGGCGGCAGAAAATGCGAGATTGGTACTAGCGCAGGATATGGAACGTGTGAAGCGGCAGGAGAAGCGGACAATCGGAGCGGCAAATGAGATTGCGGAGCTTCTTGGAATTCCGTCGGCGAACCGGATGGAGGCGTTTGATATCTCCAATATCTCTGGCGTATTGTCAGTGGCGTCGATGGTTGTGTTTGAACAGGGAAAGCCGAAGAAGAATGCGTATCGTAAATTCCGGCTGCGGACGGTAACGGGTCCGGATGATTATGCATCCATGAAGGAAGTGCTGTCGAGACGATTCACAGATGAGAAGATGGATGTTTTGCCAGATGTCATTATGATGGATGGTGGTAAAGGACAGGTAAACGTTGCATTGATGGTATTGGATAGCCTAGGGCTTGACATTCCAGTGTGTGGTATGGTAAAAGATGATAACCACAGAACAAGAGGCTTGTATTATAATAATGTGGAAGTGAAGTTCTCGAAGGGCAGTGAAGCGATGTTGATGGTGACGGCACTGCAGGATGAAGCGCACCGCTTCGCGATAGAATATCACCGGCAGCTCCGCAGCAAAAATCAGGTACATTCCGTGCTCGATGAGATACCGGGGGTAGGTGAGAATCGGCGGAAGCAGTTGCTTAAATATTTCGGTGAGATACGGAAGATCAGGGAAGCGACAATTAGCGAGCTTGCAGAAGTGCCGGGAATTCCAGAGTCCATTGCGAAGAATGTGTATGAATTTTTCCATGCGGAATAAACTGTCTAACCGGTATTAGAAAACAGACGAATAAAGACTTAGGAGAACACGATATGTTTCAGAGATTTTTTCCAAACGAATATTACGACAGCACCTATCATATTGATTTTCAGGCATTCTATGACAAAGGATACCGCGCGGTACTGTTCGATGTTGACAATACACTGGTGGAACATGATGCACCTGCCAATGCGCGTGCAAAGGCATTGATACAGAAATTAAAGGATATGGGATATGGTGTCTGCTTCGTGTCAAATAACGATGAGGAACGTGTAAAATCCTTCAATGAACAGGTTGGAGCAACTTATGTATATAAGGCAGGAAAACCGTCAGCCAGAGGATATGTGCAGGCAATGCAGAAGCTTGGTACTGACCGGACGAATACGTTGTTTGTCGGAGACCAGATCTTTACTGATATCTGGGGCGCAAACAATGCGCAACTTTACAGCATCTTAGTACAGCCGATTGCAAAGCACGAGGAGATTCAGATTGTGTTAAAACGAATCCCGGAAAAATGGGTGTTGCACAGCTATCTGAAGAAACATACATTGCAGACAGGAAAGTAAAAAAGAAAACACACGAAAAAGAAAAAGACGCGGAAAGCGTCTTTTTCTTTGGGTTAAAATATATTTATCAATAAAATAATTAAGCAAGCTTGTTAACAGCAAGTGTTAAACGGGAAATCTTTCTTGAAGCGTTGTTCTTGTGGTAGATTCCCTTTGAAGCAGCCTTGCTGATCTCGGATGTAGCAACCTGAAGTGCAGCTTCTGCAGCAGCCTTATCGTTTGCCTCGATAGCAGCCTCAACCTTCTTAACTAAAGTCTTAATCTTAGACTTGATCATTTTGTTTCTTAAAGTCTTTGTCTCGATAACAAGAATTCTCTTCTTTGCGGATTTGATATTAGCCAAACCTGACACCTCCATAAAATATTATAATAGTTTAAGTTTATATAATTATCACTTTGGTCAAGACACGAACAATCCGTCCACACCACTAGACAGATTGGACCAGTGAAAATTTCTAATTGTGTTCACACACAAACCATAGAATAGCAAAAAGCCATTTTTCTGTCAATACTTTTTGATGAAAAAACCCGTAAAAACCTAAATTTTAGCTTGCAGAATAGTCCTGGATCATCTTATCGTAATCTGCGATTGGCATAGGTTTTGCAAACAGGAAGCCCTGACCGATTTCACAGTTGATGGAACTGAGCATTTCCAGCTGTTCGACAGTCTCGATGCCTTCGCTGACAACGCGGATATCGAGGGTGTGTGCCATCTCGATGATACTGCGCAGGATGCTGATTGCATTTTTGTCGTTTGTCGTTGACCGAGACAAGAAATCATGGTCAAGCTTGATGACATCGATCGGCAGATCCTTGAGCAGTGTAAGGGAAGAGTAGCCAGTTCCAAAATCGTCCATGTTGATGATGAAATCCATCGATTTCAGCTTGTTCAACACATCGATCATCTGTGAGTAATTCTCAGAGAAAATACTCTCGGTGATTTCGAATTCCAGATAATGATGTGGAATGTAGTACTTCTCGACGATCTCCTGTACTTTTGACAGGAAGTCCGGATGCGCCAGCGTTACCCGTGACAGGTTCACGGAGAACGGAATGACGTAGATGTCGGAATCGAGATACCGGCGGATGGACTTACAAGCCTGCTCGAGCATGAAACAGTCGATCTGATAGATGAAACCGTTCTTCTCGAAGGATGGGATAAAGGCTGCCGGTTCCAAAAATCCCTTGGAAGGAGATAACCAGCGCACCAGAAGTTCTCCACCGATCAGGCTCTTCGATGCAATATCGTACTTTGGCTGTACATATGCACAGAATTCGTTGTTCTCAAGGGCACCGTGGATGCTGTTCTCAAGCTGTGCATCGTTCAATACCTTCTTGTGGTATTCGTCATCATAGAATGCATACGATACGCCGGTTGAAGCATCGATGGACTTGCCAGCCATCATTGCGCGGTCGACTAAGCGGTTGATGCTGTAGCTGTGCATTGTTTCGTCGATGATAAGAATTCCGGTCGTGAAGTCTACGACGAACCGATCCTGAATGGCAAGGCATGCATCATGCACCTCTGCCTTGATGTTGTTGAAGATGGACATAAACTGATCTTCTGCCTTGTAGTGAATCAGCATGATGTAAGTATCGCTGATAACACGGGCAAATGTCTCACCTTCCTGCATATATTTGTTCAATACATCTGCGACTGCCTTGAGCGTCTGATCGCCCACATTATGACCATAGGTTTCGTTGATGTATTTGAAGTTCTTGATGTTAAAGTAGAACATAACATAATCGGTGTCCGGGTTGTCGTTTAAGATTGCCTGTGCATCGACCTTGAACTTCTCGAAGTTTCCATATCCGGTTACAATATCGCGGTAAGAAGCCTCGGCAATGCGCTTTTCGATGTTGATGTTCTGCTCGAGTTCCTTGCGGAGCTGTTCTGCCTTTGTCTCCTTGTGTGCGGAGGTTGAAATCAAAAATGTATGGCTGCCGGAACTCCAGTTGATCGTTGTCATATGGACATCCAGCGGCTCGTCGAGCGTGCGATTGTGCTTGATGCAGCCAACAGTCGGATTACTGTCAGAGATCTTATGTACAGGACAATCACGGCAAGGCCCGCTTTCCTGCTGCAGGCAGGTGTAGCATTTGCTGTTTAAAGCAAGTTTTGGAAAATATTCCCGCGCACATTCGTTGAAATACATGACGTCGTAGGAGTCCTTGTCGACAACGACCATCGGATTCTGTACGAGATCAAACGCCTTGATCGTGTCATCACGCAGCAATGACATCGCACGGTTTGCCTGTTTTGTCTTGATCGCTTCTCCGAACAGGCGGAAGATCTGCTTAAATGCGGTCAATGTCTGCGCGTTCCATGTGACGTCTTTGTCCATGGAATAGAAGCTGATAAAGCCAATCCGTTTGCCGTTTGTATTGATATCGCACTGCATGAGCTTGCGGATGCCTTCCGCATACGGGTTCATGCTTGCGGTGTTTGTCTTGATCAAAGATGTATCGGAGGAATAGGTAATGCCGTCCGTTCCCATCGCAGATAATTCCTCCAGAATCGCAGCAGGCGTATGCTGGCGGAGCGTCATATCGTTGTTGATTCCCTTTTTGCACCATTGATGCGTACAGTCAACGAAGCTCTTGTTGTAGCTGTATTCCCAGATGCTGATCTTGTCGATGGCGTAGTGCTCGCCTACGATTGCCATTGCCTGTTCGATCGCAGTGTAGGTGTTGGTGCTGGCAAACAGTGTAGAAAGCAGGGAATCCAGAAGAGCAGAGGTTCCTGTTTCTTTTGCTGTCGGCTCGGAACGATCATTTTCGTACTTCCCACGTTCCATATCATCGGCATAGAAGAAGTAGCCGTTTTTGCCGTTTAACTTCGCCTGATACAGGGCAGTATCTGCATTTTCCAGCAGGACGTTATATGGAATCTGCTGGTTCGTTGCGGCGATACCGATACTGAGTGTGACCTTGCAATCGTGCTGGTACAGCTCACGCAGACGATCGGCGATCATAACGGCTTTTTCGCTTGCAAGCTGGGTATCTAACACATTGGATAAAAATACGCAGAATTCGTCGCCGCCGAGACGCCCGGCAATGCCGTAATCGCCTTTGAATTCCTGCAGCGCCTTTGCAATGTCGACGATGACTTCGTCACCCTTCAAATGTCCAAATGTATCATTGATCTTCTTGAAATCATCAATATCGACCAACATCAGAACCTGATAGCTGTTTCCGTTTAGTTCACGCAGGGATGCTTGAATTTTGCTCTCGGTTGTCGCCTTGTTGTAAAGTCCGGTCATCTGATCGGTCTCTGCACGGATCAGAAGCTTTTGCTGTTCCACCTTCTGGGCATGGATATTCCGGAGCAGACCAACGACACGAAGCGGCGTTCCCTCTTCGTCGTAGATGGTGGAGAATGTGGAGAAGTACCACTGGAAACCACCATTTTTCGTATTTAATTTGAACTCTGTCGAATGATATTCTGTGCCGGCTTTTGCCAGATAAAACAGCTCTTCGATCGCGGACTGTGTATCGTAAGAGACGAGTCCCATCTTGAGCATATTTTCGGTCGGGTTCTCAATCACAGATTCACCTTCAAAGATATGGTTGAACTTCTCGGCAAAGGTGATCGTATCGGTTGCAATATCATATTCGTAAGGAAGTTCCTCAGAGATATCAGAGATGATCAGATATTTCTGCTCTTCGAGCATTGCCTTTGTCTCTGCAATCTTCAGACTTGTAATATCTGACATAACGAGGTTTACAACCGGGAAGCCTTGTTCCTCGGAACCGGAGCGGGCGATGACTGCATTGACCCATTTGATATTGCCATCCGCACACTGGATACGGAAGTTCATGATCTTGGAATTCTCCTCGTTTTCCGTCAGGTCAGCGAGTGCGTCAATCACAAGCGCCAGATCCTCACTCAATACGAGCTGCAGTGTGCTCTTGCCGAACTTCTCCTTGTAATCATGCTCAGAGTAGCCACACATATCATAAAAGAAATTATTTGCCCATAAAAGAGAGAGATTGTTGTCGAGCAGATGCTTGCTCACGCCGCTCGGAACGGTATTTGCGAAAATCTCCAGATCGGTCTTGGCACGGACGGTCTCGTTCGCTGCATTTTCCAGGTTCGTGATATCGGTAAAAACGCACTGTAATACGTCACGACCATCGTTCAAAGAAAATGCCTGTCCATTGCAAAGAACCGTAAGCACCGTACCGCTCTTCGTCACGATCCGATGCTGGATACTGATCAGATTCGAGATACTTAACTGATAGTTCATGGAGGCGATCACTTCTGTGAAATCCTCCACATATAACAGATTATCCAGGGTACAGATCTTCTTGGACAATTCACGCGGAGAGTATCCGGTCATTGTACAAAGCCCCTGGTCAAAGTCTAAAATATTGTATGGTGCATCTGTCTCCAAGACAAATGTAGCCACGTCATTTCCATTTACAAAATTGCTTGATGCCATTATCGCCCCACCACCTCATGCTGTATAAAAAAACTACTATTATTATAGAGGAAAACAGCATATGACGCAAGGCAAAAATGACGCAGAATTCCAGCGATATTGGACGCATTTATAAAATGGTTTCTTTACTTTGCAGGGCGGAAATGGTAAAATAAATAAGCTTATAGGTTTTTAAGATTTTACAGGAAAAAGATAGTAATCAATTATTATGAAAAGAGAAGAATATAGAAAGTTTCAATGGCTGGCGAGTGTCTGCATTGCGGTGTTTATTTTGAGCTTTGCTGTGTGCCTGCTGGCGTTCAACCGGAGTGTGTACCGGCTTTCATCGACGGACTACCGTAACGGTGTGACCGTGGAGATCAGCAAGGCAGAGGCAGAGCTTTACTACGGACAGATTGCAGATTCGTATTGTCGCTTTTTTACAGGAAAATACAGGATTGCAGGATATGAATTATCGGACGAAAATGTGCATCAGCTGAACCGATTGAAAGGGTATTACCGGTTCGCATGGATTTTGTCCATTGCATCGCTGGCTGGGATGATATACAGTTTTCGCAGGCTTTGGCGCAGGCGGGAGACGATGCCGTGTTTTTATGGAAGTGCAGGCGGCGCGTGTCTGGTGGCGCTTTTGATGCTGCGGATCGTGACATCAAAAAGAGAGGTCTATGCAGGACTTCGGAATATGATATTCCGTGGCGATTATGGTTATTTTTCTTCCGGAGATGTGCTGTGTAAGATTCTGCCGGAAACCTTTGCAAGGAATCTGGCGTTGCTATATCTTGGCATAGTTGCAGCGGAGATTTTTGTGTTTGTGATGATTCGTGTGTGTGTCCGTCTGGCGGGGCGGCCACACCGGTTTTAGATTTAGAGAAGGATATTTTTAAGGAGGGTTACAAAATATGAACAAACGACTGGAAGATTGGGTAAACTGGATTTTGTACGATGAATTGAAAAATGGGGTTATCAATGCACCGAAGCATCTGCTCGGAAACCATGTTTATGGCGATGGACAGGTGATCACCGTATATCGTCCATATGCAGAGAAAGTCTGCGTCGTATCTCCGACAGGCAAAAACCGTGAGGAGATGGAATGTCTGGCAGAGGGCTTCTATGGATTTTACAGTGCAAAGAAGAAATATAAGGGAACAAAATACCGCATCGAGACAACCTATCAGGATGGTACAACGGTTGTGACTGCCGATGCATACGCGTTTGACTCACAGATCACAGAGTTTGACACATATCTTTTTGCAGAGGGCAAGCACTATGATGTCTACGAAAAGTTTGGTGCGCATCCGATGACGATCGATGGTGTGAAGGGAACATACTTCGCAGTATGGGCACCGCATGCGAGACGTGTCAGTGTCGTAGGTGATTTTAACATGTGGGATGGCGCACTCAACCCGATGCAGATGATGCAGACCTCCGGCATCTATGAGCTGTTTATCCCGGATGTAGCTCCGGGGGCTGTCTACAAATATCAGATTCTGACAAGAGACGGTGAAATCTTATACAAGGCAGATCCATATGGAAACCAGTGTCAGGTAAGACCGGACAATGCGAATGTCGTTGCGGATCTGACCGGATATAAGTGGAAGGATACGGACTGGATCGAGAACCGGAAGCAGCAGACGCGTGAGACCGAGCTGAAAAAGCCGATGGCAATTTATGAGTGCCACCTCGGTTCGTGGAAGAAGAAAATTGAGGATTCAGATTTTGGATTCTATACCTACCGTGAGCTTGCAAAGATGCTCTGCGATTATGTAAAGAAGATGGGATACACCCATGTCGAGCTGATGGGTATTGCAGAGTATCCATTTGATGGATCATGGGGTTATCAGGTAACGAATTATTATGCACCGACCAGTCGTTACGGCTCGCCGGAGGATTTCATGTATTTTGTAGATCACATGCATGCAAATGGCATCGGCGTGATCTTAGACTGGGTACCGGCACATTTCCCAAGAGATGCGCATGGACTTGGAAGATTCGATGGCATGCCGCTTTATGAGCATCCGGATCCAAGACGCGGCGAGCATCCGGACTGGGGAACCTATATCTTTGATTTTGGAAGAAATGAAGTATCAAATTTCTTAACAGCCAATGCATTGTTCTGGGTGGAGAAGTTCCACGTAGATGCATTGCGTGTGGACGCGGTTGCCTCTATGCTGTATCTGGATTATGGAAAACAGGATGGACAGTGGCTGCCGAACAAAGATGGTGGAAATGAAAACTATGATGCGATCGATCTGCTCCGCAAGATCAATACGGTTATGGAAGAGCGCAATCCTGGCGCGTTCCTGATCGCAGAAGAGTCTACGGCATGGGCAGGTGTTACAGCACCGGCGAGCATGAAGGGACTTGGATTCCTGTACAAGTGGAATATGGGATGGATGAATGACTTCTTAGAGTATATGAAGATGGATCCGTATTTCCGTTCATTTAATCACAACCGACTGACATTCAGCCTGTCATATACATATGCAGAGAATTATGTGCTTGTGATTTCACACGATGAGGTCGTACATCTCAAATGCTCCATGCTCAACAAGATGCCGGGCACCGAGATGGATAAGTTCGCAAACCTGCGTACTGCATATGGATTTATGTATGGACATCCGGGCAAGAAGCTTTTGTTCATGGGACAGGAGTTCGGACAGCTTCGTGAGTGGAGTGAGGCAAGAAGTCTTGACTGGTTCTTATTAGATCAGCCTCTGCATAAGAAGATGCAGAAATGGGTGGCAGATCTGAACCATATGTATACAACCTATGACGCATGCTACTACAATGACAACAATCAGATGGGATTCGAGTGGACCAAGGTCGATGATGCAAATACAAGTATTATCGCGTTTGTGCGTCGTGGAAAGACGGTGAAGGATCAGTTGTTGTTCGTATGCAATTTCGTTCCGGTAGAGCGTAAGGATTACTGGATTGGAGTGCCTTGCCTGACCGAGTATGAGGAGATCATCAATTCGGATGCGAAGATCTACGGCGGTTCCGGTACGAAAAACGGTAAGGTAAAGGCATTTGAAGAAAAGTGTGATCGTATGCCGTATGCGATCAGCATTGATATCGCACCGCTTTCCATGATGGTATTCAGATACGATTATGTAGACAAGAAACAGGCTGTTGTGGATGCACCTGCGACAGCAGCAATTGAGAAAAAGCCGGAGCCGAAGAAGGCGACAACGGCGAAGAAGTCAACAGCAGCAAAGAAGCCGACTGCAAAGAAAGCGGCTGTGGCAAGGACTTCCACAGAAAATAAGTCAGTAGAAAAAAAGACGACGAAATAATGGCAGAAAGATATGAGTAAGAAAAAAGCAGATAAGAAAAAAGGCGGATTTGTGCGGGCAATCAGGAATATATTTGTGTTCCTGATTGCGTGTGCGCTGCTGATCCTTCTTGGGTTGACAGGAATCTATATCTATGTTAAACATGATGTGAATCCCCGTCTGCTGAAAGAGGAGGACGCAACTGCACTTTCGGATGTGGATTGTATTATCATTCTAGGGGCATCTGTAAAGAATGGAGATACACCGAGTCCGATGTTGCGGGATCGATTGGATGAGGGGATTGCACTTTACAAGGCAGGCTGTGCACCGAAGATACTGATGAGTGGTGACCACGGCAGCGAATATTATAACGAAGTCAGTGTCATGAAGAACTATGCGATCAAGCAGGGCGTTCCGTCGGAGGATATTTTCCTGGATCATGCGGGATTTTCTACTTATGAGAGTATGTACCGTGCCAGAGCAATCTTTGGCGCGGAAAAAGTTGTGATCGTCACGCAGAAATATCATTTGACACGTGCGGTCTACAATGCCAAGAATCTCGGTATGGATGCATATGGAGTGGCGGCAGCACCGATTAACTACGGTGGACAGACCATCCGGAATATCCGCGAGTATCTGGCAATCAGCAAGGACTTTGTTATGACATTTATCAAACCGGAGCCGACTGTACTTGGTAACCCGATTTCCTTAGATGGAAGCGGGGATGTTACCAACGGCGCAGATTAACATAGACACAGAAAAGAGGAGGAGCGAAGAGCGTGAAGATGATTTCATTGGAAGAAGAATTGAAGGGCAATGCGTACCCGGGCAGAGGTATCGTGATCGGAAAGTCACAGGATGGCAAGAAAGCGGTAACTGCATATTTCATTATGGGACGCAGCGTGAATTCACGGAACCGTGTATTTACAGAGACAGAGGATGGCATAAGAACAGAGGCAGCAGATCCTTCCAAGCTGACAGATCCACATCTGATCATCTATGCACCAGTGCGTGTATTAGGCAACAAGACGATTGTGACAAATGGAGATCAGACCGATACGATTTACGAGCTGATGGATAAACAGCAGACATTTGAGCAGTCTTTACGCACGCGAGAATATGAGGATGATGCACCAAATTATACACCACGTATTTCCGGTATCATGCATGTGGAGAATGGTTCGTATAATTATGCAATGTCCATCTTAAAATCCGCAGACGGAAATCCGGATTGCTGTGAGAGATTTACATTCTCTTATACAAATCCACTTCCGGGAACCGGACATTTCATTCACACCTATATGGGTGATGGCAATCCACTTCCAAGCTTTGAGGGTGAGCCGAAGCTGGTTGCAATCCCGGATGATATGGATGCATTTACCGATATGCTGTGGAACTCTTTGAATGAGGATAACAAGGTATCTTTGTTTGTTCGCTATATCGATATCGAGACAGGTAAGGCAACATCAAAGATTATCAATAAATACGACAGAGTCTAAGAAAGCGGAGGATGAAAAATCATGGCAAACGAAATTATGCTTAAGTATGGATGTAACCCGAATCAGAAACCATCCCGTATCTACATGGAGGATGGAAGCGAGCTTCCAGTCAAGGTGATCAATGGCAAGCCGGGTTATATCAACTTTTTGGATGCATTTAACGGCTGGCAGCTTGTAAAGGAGCTGAAAGAAGCAACCGGACTTCCGGCAGCAACTTCCTTCAAGCATGTATCTCCGGCGGGGGCGGCTGTGGGACTTCCGCTTGATGATACATTGGCAAAGATCTACTGGGTAGACGATCTCGGCGAGCTTTCTCCGCTGGCATGTGCTTATGCGAGAGCCAGAGGCGCTGACCGTATGTCTTCCTTCGGTGATTTCATTGCACTTTCTGATGTGTGTGATAAGGATACAGCAAGACTGATCAAGCGTGAGGTATCCGATGGTGTGATTGCGCCGGGCTACACAGATGAGGCAATTGAGCTTCTGATGCAGAAGAAAAAGGGCAATTACAATATTATTCAGATTGATCCTTCGTATGTACCAGCTCCAATCGAGCACAAGCAGGTATATGGCATCACATTTGAGCAGGGAAGAAATGAGCTTCCAATCAACGATGAACTGCTTTCAAACATTGTGACAAAGAACAAGGATCTTCCAGAATCTGCAAAGAACGATATGAAGATTGCTTTGATCACTCTGAAATATACACAGTCAAACTCTGTATGCTATGTGAAGAACGGACAGGCAATCGGTATCGGTGCCGGACAGCAGTCCCGTGTACATTGTACAAGACTTGCCGGACAGAAGGCAGATAACTGGTATCTCCGTCAGGCACCACAGGTTCTGAATTTGCAGTTTGTAGATTCGCTTGGACGTGCAGACCGTGACAATGCAATTGATGTCTACATCGGTGATGAGTATGAGGATGTACTTCGCGAGGGCGAATGGCAGAAGCGTTTCAAGGTAAAGCCACCGGTATTTACACGCGAGGAGAAGCGTGCATGGCTCGATGGAAATACCGACGTAACCCTTGGCTCCGATGCATTCTTCCCATTCTCTGATAACGTAGAGCGTGCAAAGAAGAGTGGTGTGAAGTATATCGCACAGCCGGGTGGTTCTGTACGTGATGATCTTGTAATCGAGTGTGCAGACAAGTACGATATGGTTATGGCATTTACAGGAATCCGTCTGTTTCATCACTAATCGGATGTTGTAAAGCGAAATAATAGTGGAAAGAAAAATGTGAATCCGCAAGGTCAGAAATGGCTTTGCGGATTTTTGGCACAATAAGCGGCACACAAAGGGAGAAAAATATTGGTAAAACAGTAGAAATCACGTTTGACATATGATGGAATATCCGATATAATTCAAGCATGTATGCTCGGAAGAAGTCTGGGCAAGTATGTCGTGAAAGAAAGGAAAATAGAGATGGCTGAGAAGAAAAATCTGTTGACTAGAGAAGGTCTTCGTAAGTTAGAGGACGAGTTACAGGACTTAAAGGTAAATAGACGTCAGGAAATTGCACAGAAGATCAAAGAAGCAAGAGAGCAAGGAGACTTGTCAGAGAACGCCGAGTACGATGCTGCAAAGGACGAGCAGAGAGATATCGAGGCTCGCATCGAAGAAATCGAGAAGATCCTGAAGTATGCAGAGGTTGCTGACGAAGAAGAAGTAGAGCAGGGTGTTGTAAACTTTGGTTCTGAGGTATCTATTCTGGATATCGATATGGATGAGGTAAATACATTCAAGATCGTTGGTTCTACTGAGTCCAATATTCTGGAAGGAAAGCTTTCCAATGAATCTCCACTTGGCATGGCTATTTTGAAGAAACGTGTAGGCGAGACAGTCACAGTGGAAGCACCAGACGGAAACTTTGACTTCCGTATTTTGGATATTCGATAAGAAAGAGAGAGTTAAAAAGTGGCAGAGAATAAGCAGCAGGATACAAACAAGCTGTTGCAGGTGCGTCGCGATAAGCTCGCAGAACTGCAGGCAGCAGGAAAAGATCCATTTGAGATTACGAAATATGATGTGACAAATCACAGTGAAGATGTAAAGGAAACTTACATTGCGCATGAAGCAGAGCTTCTGGCAGGCAGACCAACACCGGATGTAGAGGGGCTGGATGACGAGCAGAAGAAGGAAGTTCTGGCAAACGATTACAATGAGAGAAGAACAATCATGGATGGCTCTCCGATTCATGTAAGTATTGCCGGACGTATGATGTTCAAGCGTGTTATGGGTAAGGCATCTTTCTGTAACATTCAGGATTTGAAGGGAAATATTCAGGTCTATGTTGCAAGAGACCAGATCGGCGAAGAAAGCTATGCAGATTTCAAGAAGTCTGATATTGGAGATATTTATGGTGTGAAGGGATATGCATTCCGTACAAAGACGGGAGAGATTTCCATTCATGCGGAGGAGATGACACTTCTGTCAAAGTCCTTGCAGATTCTTCCAGAGAAGTTCCACGGACTGACCGATACGGATATGCGTTATCGTCAGAGATATGTGGATCTGATCATGAATCAGGAAAGCAAGGCAGTGTTCATCAAGCGTTCCCAGATCCTGAAGGAGATTCGTAATTTCCTTGCAGACCGTGATTTCATGGAGGTTGAGACACCAATGCTCGTATCGAATGCAGGTGGTGCCGCAGCAAGACCATTCGAGACACATTACAATGCATTAAATGAAGATGTAAAGCTTCGTATCTCTCTGGAATTATATCTGAAGAGACTGATTGTTGGCGGTCTGGAAAGAGTGTTCGAGATCGGTCGTGTATTCCGTAATGAGGGTGTTGACACCCGCCACAATCCGGAATTCACATTGATGGAGCTTTATCAGGCATATACTGATTACGAGGGCATGATGGAACTGACAGAGTCTATGTTCCGTTATCTTGCAGAGAAGGTATGTGGCAGTACAAAGATTTCTTACAATGGTATTGAAATCGACTTTGGTAAGCCATTTGAGCGTCTGACAATGAATGACGCGATCAAGAAATATACAGGTATTGATTTTGATCAGGTAGCAGATGATGCAGAGGCGAAGAAGCTGGCTGACGAGCATCATATCGCATACGAGGATCGTCATAAGAAGGGTGATATTATCAACCTGTTCTTCGAGGAGTTCTGCGAGGAGAAGCTGATCCAGCCAACATTTATCATGGATCATCCAATCGAGATTTCTCCACTTACGAAGAAGAAACCTTCAGACCCAAGCAAGGTAGAGCGATTCGAACTCTTTATCAATACGTGGGAGATGTGTAATGCATACTCTGAGCTGAACGATCCAATCGATCAGCGTGAGCGTTTCGCCGCACAGGATGCAAACGCAGCCGCAGGTGATGATGAGGCAGAGCATACAGATGAAGATTTCCTGAACGCTTTGGAGATCGGTATGCCGCCAACGGGTGGTATCGGTTATGGTATCGACCGTCTGGTAATGTTGCTTACAGATTCACAGGCAATCCGTGACGTACTTCTCTTCCCGACAATGAAGAGCTTGGATAAATAAACCTAGTGTTTATGCGGGGTTGAGGCATTTGAGTACGTCAAAGGACGCATTAAAAGACGCATTTTGACATAGTCATTTACATCAGTATGAAAGAGTACACAATCTGAAAAGAAAAAGATTCAATCAAATATGAACTACTAAGAGGACATTTTCTAAAGAAATTTAGAAGATGTCCTCTTTTTTGCGTTATGGAGAAATTACGTCATTTGTTATGAAGTCAAAGTGAAAGGAGCACAGCAATGAATCAAAGAAGAAAGATAGATATGAGGATGCAAAAAAGTTTGTAAGATATTCAGATGGTGCAAAAATGTACAGTATGGGAATGACAAAATTTCAAGAAGTGGCTAAGGATGCCAAGGCTTGTTATAAAATTGGTCAGCTTGTACTTGTTAATACAGAAATATTGGATAAGTATCTTGAAACTTTTCATATTACAGATTCTGAGTTTTATAAGTAGGTGATGTTATGGTAAATACATTGAGTGGTTCAGTTTGTGCCTATAGAAAAGAAACTGTAAAACCAAGATTTATTCGTATTGATGAGGTAATGGCTTTATTAGATGTAACACAAGATGAGGCAATGGATATAGAAAAGAGGTCATAAGGCTATTAGGCGGAGTGATATCCGGGATGAATGTTGGTCAGCCGGTAATAATGCAGGCAGCCAATAGTGAAGCACAAGAACCTACAGAAGATGTTATGGACGATGCAGATGTTGCATTGTAGGAACTGCTGATATTGTCTCTGAGCCTCTCATAATAGCTGTATGAAGAATCAGGACTTGGTGCTGTGTTACAGAGCTTTCTCGCTGCTGAATCACCGCTTCCGGTTCCAAAGATATCTGCTACTATTACCCATACCATTGCCTGAGTTGCGATATACTCATCACACTGGCTGTTGCTTGGTGCCGCCTTTTGTGTACTGTTAAACCCATAATAAAGGCAGTAACTTAAAAGCTTTCTCTGCTGTGCTGACATTGATGTGCTCGCATCATCGTAGCTGTTCATAAGCTGACCGCCATCTGCTCTTAATCCGAAATTCATACAGTATGCCGAATTTCCGTCAAGAATTGAATACAGAATCTTGCCATGATTAAATCCGGGCTTCAGCTCACTTACTTCTCCGGAATTTTTGACTGATGCATTCCAGAAAGCAATATTTGCCTGCGGACTGGCTGCAAATGCTGTTGTACCATTCGCAAAGAGTGTTCCAACCAGTGTGAGCATAGCCATAAATCCTGCCATAAAACGCTTTAGTTTCTGTTTCATGTGCTCTTTCCTCCTTAATTTACGCATAAAAAAAGAAAGACATAAGTTTATGGCTTACATCTTTCTTCCTTCTGCTTCTATTCGTTTTTATTTATCTGTGACATCGAAACTCGTAATAGTCTGTGCCGCCTGTCGTGTAAACTCCATCATAACTGATGTAGAATACCGGATCTGTTTCCAAAAGTAACATACTTGCAATATATTCTGCGATTGCATCCTCAGATGATAACCGCTGTCCATCAATGGTACTTGCTTTGTTGAGGTCTGTCTCTACAAACACACTGTAATAAGAGCCTTCCATACCATCGTAAGGATAATACTCATTGTACTCTTCCTGCGTGATACTGCCGTCATTCAAATGATTCTGTAAATTCTGCTGTGTGGTAATCATCCCTCCTGCCTGACACTTTGCTGTTGCAAGTGACACAATATTCTGTGGGCTGTATGCTACAGATGTCGTCTGCGAACTATTGTTATTACCTTGTCCACTATCATTCTGATTACCAGCAGAATTGTCATTGTCACCTACTGTAGCCTTCTGCTCTGACTGTTCATTCTGCTTTGGTTGTGCTTCCTGATTTGAAGTCTTTTGTTGATCCGTAGATTTTTTATCTGACGGATTATCCTTTTCAGCCGGCTCCTCAGTTTCAGTCAAAGGTTCACTTGTGACTTCGGATACAACCTCTGTTGTTGCTTCCGTATCTACTTCTGCAGTTATTGATACCTCCTCAGTTGGCTTTACGCTTTCCGTCTGTTTCTCTGTCTGATTATCAGCCTTTTCCTTACCACCATTACAGGCAGCCATTGAAAAGACCAGTACTGCGGATAATAAGATAATACTTATCTTCTTCATAGTAATCACCCATCCCTTCTTCGCAAGAGGGACGGGCTTTGTGTTCCGTGCCATCCACCCTTGCGGTGAACTATTTATCTGTAATGCACGGGACACATAGGACTGTCCCGTATTCTGTGCATCTTAAACTCCTTTCATTATACCAGCTCTCTTAATTTAAAGAAATACTGCATAAGTCGTCTGTTTTTCTTATAATTCAAGAATAAACCCTTTGCCTGCATATATGCTCACCTCCTCTCAGAATGTGCCCATTCTTACGAATGAAAGAAATACCCTTGCCACCATTGCGAATAGAAGAAGAATTATTCTGGCAAGTCCTAAGACCAGCTTCAAAGCTCCAAGAATTATCCTTAATATCCACTTGAGTATCTCTAAAATCACTGTTCCTACGGCTCCCATAACTCTTCTCATAATAATCAGTCTCCTTTCGACATCCATCCCATTGCAAGTCCTGCAACGCTTCCAAGTTTTGCATCACGCAGAACCAGTGAGACACCAACTTATGAGCTGAAGTGGAATGAGGGAAGTCAGAGATTTGAAACAACATTATCTGACAGCAATGGTGTTTTATCGGATTTTGATTTTGGCATCAGCGGATATTCTGTTGATAAGAATGGCAACAGTATTACAATCTCTTCAACGAGCGTGAATACTACAGCTACAACAGGAACATTCACATCCAATGCTGGCAAGGTTGAGACAACATCCAGCTGTGTATTCTGGCTTACAGGAAAGAGCGGATATCAGGAGTTTATTTCTGAAAGACCGACAGCAGATCCTATAAAAGCCTATATCAAGGTCAAGACAGAGAACATCGGATATGGGGAGCTTACAAAGACAGACGAGTCAAGCGGAGTGAAGCTTTCCGGTGCAGTCTATGGAATCTATTCTGACAGCGGATGCACAAACAGAGTTCAGACCATGACAACAGATGGAAACGGATATGCAAAGTCAGCTGCACTTGTTGCAGGTACTTATTATGTAAAAGAGATTACCGCACCAAAGGGATATGTCCTTTCAGGTAAGGTTCATACACTTACTGTAAAAGCAGGACAGACAACAGGAATCTCCGCTACAGATAAGGAACAGCTTGGAGCAATCACAATCTATAAGGAAGGTGAAGTATTAAGCTCATGGAATGGAAGTAACTTCACTTACGAGAAAAAGAAACTTCCGGGAGCAACATTTAAGGTAACTGCAGGAGCAGATATCTACAAGGCAGATGGTACAAAGGTTTACAATGCTGGAGATGTAGTTGCAGAAAGCCTTACCACAGGAAATGACGGACAGGTGGTATTATCTGACCTTCATCTTGGAACCTATGTGGTTACTGAGATTAAGAGCATTGATGGATATACAATCAATACCACACCTCAGACAGTAGCAGTTGAGTATAAGGACCAGACTGTGACAGTACAGTATGAATCAACTACGATTGAGAATACAAGACAGAAAGCGGATGTATCTGTCGTAAAGAAGGACTCTGACACAGAGAATCCTCTTGATGGCGGCAAGTACACACTTTATGCCGGAAATGACATCAAAAACTATGCCGGACAGGTTATTGTGACAAAGGGTACAGCTCTTGAGACAGTAACTACAGGTGCGGACGGAAAGGCAAGCTACAGCGTGGATCTGCCAATCTCTAACGGATATTATATCCAAGAGACACAGGCACCATATGCGTATATCAGAAACAGTAAAGATGTTTACAGCTTCAATTTCAATGTATTACCTGAAACACAGGCAAAGGCATCATTCAGTCACACATTTGTGAATGACAGAACTACAGCAAAGATTCATATCTACAAGGTAGACAAGGAATCAGGCAAGGCAGCAGCCCAGGGTGATGCAAGCCTTGAAGGTGCAGTTTATGGTCTTTATGCGAGAAACGATATCGTGCATCCGGACGGAGCAACAGGAGTCGTATTCAAGGCAGGAGACCTTGTAGCAACACTTACAACAGATAAGAATGGCGAAGCAGAGGTCAATAACCTTTACCTTGGAAACTATTATGTGAAAGAAATCACTCCATCAGAGGGGTATCTCTTAGACGAAGAGGAGCACGATGTAGTATGCGACTATGAGGGAGACCTTGTAGCAGAGGTATCAAGAAGCACAACATCAGCAGAGCAGGTCATCAAGCAGCCATTCCAACTTATCAAGGTATCTGACAATGGCGATGATACTGAAGCAGGCTTATTGGCAGGTGCAGAGTTCACAGCTTATTTGAAATCATCTTTACCTGTAAAGGCAGATGGAAGTTATGACTATGACAAGGCAACTCCGGTAGTAATCGGGGAAAACGGAGCAACAACAATCACATCCGATGACAAGGGACATGCAGTTTCCATTGCAATTCCTTATGGAACCTATGTGGTAGTAGAGTCAAAGACTCCGCATAACATGAAGACAATCAAGCCATTTGAGGTAAAAATCAGCGAGAATCATCCTGACAAGCCTCAGACATGGAGAGTATTCCTTGACAGGGAGTTTACTGCAAAGCTTCGTGTAATCAAGAAGGATTCCGATACAAAGCAGACAGTACTTGTACCAAATGCAGAGTTTAAGATCTTCAATATTGATAAGAACGAATATGTGAAGCAGTACACAACTTATCCGTCAAAGGTAGAGCATACTTCATTCTTTACTGATGAGGACGGAGATTTGATCTTACCGGAGGCACTTAAAATCGGTAATTATCGCGTTGAAGAGGTCAAAGCACCATTCGGATATGTTGTAAATGATAAGTATGTCAACATCTCTGTTGATACTGACACAGCATTTGAAAGGAATATTTGTAATTATTAGGGAAAAGAAAATTTGAATTTTACGCACTATTAACTTTTGGATATAAAGTGCCGATATTACAGATATAGA
>OLWS01000170.1_pt1 | contig 38053 bp, 44 predicted proteins | sample 1673601 | NCBI WGS metagenome assembly OLWS01 (sample SAMEA103958116, study PRJEB25191) | human gut metagenome | biome: human-associated habitat [ENVO:00009003]; feature: intestine environment [ENVO:2100002]; material: feces | place: Germany | collected 2013/2015 | reverse complement strand
GCCGACACTGCGGCACATCGCCGCGCCGGCGTTATAAACCGCGAGAGCCGGGAACGAATACGCAGTAATGCGCATATACTCGACGCATGCCGCCATGACATCATCCTCAACCCTGCCGAAAAGCAGATTCAGAAGCGGGCGTTCAAAGACGAGAATAAGAACGGATATAACAACCGAGCTGACAACCGAAAACATCAATAATTGACTTGCGGCTTTGCCCGCCTGCTCGTTATCTTTGCTGCCGATATACTGACTGATTATTACAGCGCCGCCGGATGCAAGGGCGGAAAATAGGAAGATCGCGACGGTGTTAAAGGAGTTTACGAGCGACACGCCGGAAACCGCCGCATCGCCGACGAAGCTGACGACAAATGTATCCGCCATGCCGACGAGCAAAAGTAAAAATTGCTCGATAAACAGCGGAATAATCATCGCCCGCAGGTCTTTGTTTGTAAACATCCTGTCGTTCATTAAAAGCCGTCAATCCTCCGGTTAGTTTATATATAGATATTTTATCATATGTTGGGGGATAAATCTACCGAAGTAAAGCTAAAAAGTAAAATCGGCACATGGATGTATCTGATAACATCCATTTGATTTGATAATTTGTTGCTTGTTTGTTAGTTATATGTTAGTTGTGTTTGATTACATAACCGAAAACAGTCCGTTTTCGACTGCCTTAAAATAGCCACAGCTCTTGAAAACATTGGGTAGTGAAAAATGAATAGTGAAGATGTAATAAGTAAAACTCCCGCACTTTCGTGCGGGAGTTTCTGGCTGGGATGGCTGGATTCGGACCAGCGAATGACGGAGTCAAAGTCCGTTGCCTTACCCCTTGGCTACACCCCAAAATATCGGTAATATATAAAAAACGCAAAACATTTCTGCTTTGCGTTGGTTTGCTGGGGTGGATAATCGGATTCGAACCGATGACCTCCAGGGCCACAACCTGGCACTCTAACCAACTGAGCTATACCCACCATTTAGTTTGCTGCGGGCACATCAAGAGATATGCCCGCAGGCTTGGCGCGCTTGAAGGGACTCGAACCCCTGACCCACTGCTTAGAAGGCAGTTGCTCTATCCACCTGAGCTACAAGCGCATATTGGAGCGGGTGATGGGAATCGAACCCACGTAACCAGCTTGGAAGGCTGGAATTCTACCATTGAACTACACCCGCAGTTAATTGCCGTTCTGTGACGACGGCAATTATTTTAACAAATAACTTTCGATATGTCAAGTGTTATGGCAAGATTTATTTAAAAAATCATTCACATTTTGTCGGCTCGTATCCGGCATCCTTGACAGCGTTCATTATAACGGCGTTATCGACATCATTTTTGAGCGTAAGTACCGCTTTTTTGTCCTCAAGGCTGACTTCAACGCTCTCAACTCCGTCGAGCGCTTCGAGTGCCTTCTGAACATGAGCTGTGCAGTGGTTGCACATCATACCTTCGATATAAACTGTCTTTTTCATAGCTGTTTCCTCCGTATTTTTTATATTCTCTTCTGCCGGCATGAGCTCAGGGAGCTTGACCGGCGGTTTTGACTTGCCTTTGAACGGGCGATCAGGCTTGAAGAAATTGAGTCTGAGCGCATTGGTGACAACACAGAAGCTCGAAAGACTCATTGCCGCCGCACCGAACATGGGATTGAGCGCGATATTGGACACGGGTATCAGCGCGCCTGCGGCTATCGGAATACCGATGCAGTTATAGAAGAACGCCCAGAACAAATTCTCATGAATATTCCTGAGAACCTGGCGCGAAAGGCGTATCGACGCCACAACATCGCGGACGCTCGACTTCATCAGCACAACATCAGCCGCATCGAGCGCAACATCGGCTCCTGCACCTATAGCAATACCCGTATCCGCCTGAGTGAGCGCAGGAGCATCGTTTATGCCGTCGCCGACCATGGCGACCGTGCCGTACTTCTGGAGCTTTTTGACCACATCCGCCTTGTCACCCGGGAGCACATCTGACACGACATTTTCTACGCCTATCTGCTTTGCCACAGCGAGTGCCGTACGCCTGTTATCGCCCGTGAGCATAACGGTTCTGACACCCATGCTCTGAAGTTCGGATATTGCCTGTTTGCTGTCGTCTTTTACTACATCGGCAACCGCGATTATACCGGCAAGCTTGCCGTCAATGGCGAAATACAACGGCGTTTTACCCTCACCTGCGAGTCTCTCGCCGGCGGCTTCCATTGCAGAATCTAGAATTCCTTTTGATTTGAGCAGAGATGCATTGCCGCCTATCGCGGATTTTCCATTTATCTCCGCACTGACTCCGTGACCGGGCAGAGCGGAGAAGCCCTGCGCCTCATCAGCGATTATATTGCTCTCCCCTGCCTTGCGCGTTATCGCCGCGGCGAGCGGATGTTCGCTCTTGCTTTCGAGCGAAGCCGCGAGTTTCAGCAACGAATCATTATTAAATCCGTCGGCGGGCACGATATCGGTGACCTGCGGCTTGCCCTGAGTCAGCGTTCCGGTCTTGTCGAGGACGACTATCTGAGTTTTTCCGGTCTGTTCAAGCGCGGTCGCAGTCTTGAACAGCACTCCGTGCTTTGCGCCCATACCGCTGCCGACCATTATTGCGACAGGAGTTGCAAGTCCGAGGGCGCACGGGCAGCTGATGACAAGAACGCTTATTGCGCGGGCAAGCGCAAAGCTGAACGGGCGACCGGAAATAAGCCACGCCACGCCAGCAACAAGAGCTATCGCCATAACAGTCGGGACGAATACACTGGACACTTTATCGGCGATTTTCGCTATTGGGGCTTTTGTTGCCGAGGCATTTTCGACCATGTCTATTATCTGGCTGAGCGTTGTATCCTCGCCGACACGCGTCGCTTCGCAAGTAAGAAATCCGTTCTGATTGAGCGTAGCCGCGCTGACGAGACTGCCCTGCGCTTTGTCAACAGGGATGCTCTCGCCGGTAAGCGCCGATTCATCAACCGCGCTCTCGCCGCTTATAACTCTGCCGTCAACAGGGATGCTCTCGCCTGGTCTGACAACGAAAGTATCGCCTTTTACGACTTCCTCCGCGGGTATAACCTGCTCCTTGCCGTCTCTTATCACACAGGCGGTTTTCGGCGCGAGATCCATGAGGCTCTTTATCGCATCTGTTGTGCGCCCTTTGCTGACGGCTTCAAGATATTTGCCGACGGTTATAAGCGTCAGTATCATTGCCGCCGACTCAAAATAGAGTCCGTGAAGATGGTGCATCGCCATCTGAACATTGCCGTTCACCGCCGCGTTGCACATTTCAAAGAGCACCGCTGTACTGTATATATAAGCTGCCGCGCTTCCGAGCGACACTAGCGTGTCCATGTTCGGCGCACCGTGAAAAAGGCTCTTGGTTCCGCTGATGAAAAATCGCTGATTTATAACCATAACAGCTGTCGTCAACAGGAGCTGATAAAGTCCTATCGCAAGCGGATCCGAAGCAAATATCTGCGGCACGGGCCAGCCCCACATCAGATGTCCCATCGAGACATACATCAGCGGGAGGAGCAGCACGACCGATGCTATGAGCCTATGGAGTATTTTTTTCGGCTCGTTGCTTTCAAGCAATGTTTTTTTGCTTTCTTTTTTGCCGCCCTGATTCTGCGGCGATGCGCCATAACCCGCCGCAGATACGGCTGAGCATATTTTCTCGGCAGTGGCGGGTGAAGAGAAATCGACGGTCATGGAATTTGTCAGCAGACTGACCGTCACCTCTTTCACACCCTCTACCCCGCGCACCGCGCGTTCAACATGGGCGCTGCACGCGGCACAAGTCATGCCGGTAACATCAAATTTTTCCATCTGTCTCACTCCGATTATTTGAGCTTCTTAATGAGTTCAACAGCCTCCGCTATGACCTCATCGTCGCCGTTTTTTATACCCTCGGCGACACAGGTCTCCATATGCTCCTCGAGTATAATATAGCCCACATTTCGCAGCGCATTCTGTGCGGCTGCAAGCTGAATGAGGATATCGCCGCAGTAGCGGTTATCGTCGAGCATATTTTTTATCCCGCCGAGCTGACCGATTATTCGGCTGAGCCTGTTCTGCAGCGCCTTCACCGTCTCGTCGCTCCTCGGCGTCGCCTTATGCCGACAGCATTCGCAGCATTTATTCCCATTTTCCATCTTATCATCTCCCGCTTCTGTCTTTAGCCCAATTATATACCCCCACGGGGTATTTGTCAATGCCTGCTTTTCACTTTTCTTTCAAAATCACGCAAAAAAAGAGCTGCCCATTTCTGAGCAGCTCCCAAAAATTATGTTTTTAAAGCAATCAGATATTCTCGAAGCCGCTGAAGCCCTTGAATATACGCTCGTCGTACTCGTTGTTCTCGTCCTTATCGTGGAGGGGATACCAAACCTGAGCAAAGAACGGGTTGACCTTTGCTTCGGCATCGTATGCCCAGTGGAACTTCTTGCCTTCGCTGTCGGAGGGAAGCTCCTTCGGGCACCAATGGCCGCCCTTGAGAACAAGGTTCGGGGTCATCTCAAACTCATGGCCGTGAGCGCACTTCCACTTGAGAGGAGTGAACAGGTCGCCCTTGGTCATCTCGGTCGAGAGGCACTCGCCGCCGCGGAAAGCAGCAGCCTTCTTCATATCCTCGAGGTCAAGCTCGCTTTCGGGCTTGCTCTCATCATAACCGTGGTCAAGAAGGGTAACTTCCTCGGTGGGACGCTCGATCTTGAAGGTATCCCAGTTGCCGATAGCTTCCCAGTTCTTCTTGGAACCATAGTAAGCGGTGATCCTGTCTTCAACATTGTTGGAGATCCACCACATGGTGCCGTAAATCTCGGTGTTTGCAAGCTTCTTCATGAAGGTCTTCTTGAGAATACCTGCGAAGGGCTTTGCAAGGAAAGCGAGTTTATAGTAAGGTGCAACCTGAGTCATCATCTGCTTGAAGTATGCCTTCACGGGGATGTTGGCTCTGAAGTGCAGGTACTCCTCGAGCTTATCCGAGTCAGCATACCACTGACCGTGGAAGTTACGGAGGATGAACCAGTTGGCATCAAAGAGCTTCTTGGTGGAGCCGATGCCGAGAGTGCCGAGGAGCAGCTCCTCGAACTCGAAGTTGGTGAGTCTGTATTCCTTACCGCTGCCGATGTTGTAGAACTTTCTCCAGAAGTCCTCGGGAACGTCGGGCTCGCAGATGTTTGCAAGAAGGCGGCCGGAATCCTCAACAGTTGCCCACTCAAGCACGCCGTTTATCGGAACATGGAACATGATGGGGTCGATGTTCTTGAGAATGTCGGGATAAAGGATACCGGACTGACGAAGAGATACCCAATGCTTAAGACCGGACTCGGCGAAAATGCTCTCGGCGATGGTCTTGCTTATCGCATAGTGATCGTAGATGCTGATTTTAATCGGGTCACCGGTTCTTGCCCAATGGATAGGAGCGTTTCTGTCGCCCGTCTGAGCAACGGTGCCGATGTAAACGACCTTGATGTCATCCTTGTTGGGCTGAGCCTTAACGGCGTCAACTATGTTCTTAGCAGCGGTGGTGTTGGTCTGAATGGTCTTTGTCGGATAATAGTCAGCCGAAGGCGAGACCATTCCGCCGACATGGAGAACATAATCAGAACCCTCAACGCACTTGAGAACATCGTCATATTTCTTCAGGTCGCCCCAGACGATTTTAACGCTGGGATCATTAAGGTAATTTGCGAATTTCTTTCTGTTTTTCTCACTGTCGCGAAGAAGCAGGACTATGTTGAGCTTGTCTTTTTTGCTGTAAAGCTCTTTGAAGCCTGCCCAGCCCATATGGCCGGAAGCGCCGGTGAGAAACACTGTCTTTTTTTCTGCCATGAGTGTTTTCCCTCCATTTGCATTATTACAGAGTGTATGATAGCACATTAAAATGCGTTTTATTTTATATTTTAGCATTATATGTCAAAAATTACACTCAAGTGCAAAAAATATAAGCGCAAATGTATCGATAAAGCCTTATCGGTGTATCTCGAGAAAGCGGGATATATTTTCGACAGTTCTTCTGTCGAGAAAGTGTTCAATAAGCTCGGTCTGGCGCAGCTCGGATTCACTCGAATTCATTCGGCGCAACAGGCTCTCTATAACATCGTGGCGGAAGATAAGATACTCCCCTATTCCCCTTCCTCGCTTGGTGAGATATATCGTTCCGTATTTTTCAAATGTCACGAGCCCTGTCTCGCTGAGCTTATGCACCATTTTAGATGCGGACGATTCGCTGACATTTATCTTTCGCGCAAGCACGCCGAGGCGAACCGAGCCGGACTGCGGACAGTTGCGGCAAATCATCTCAAGATAATCCTCCTGCGACGCCGTGAGTCCGTATTCTCCCCTGTATTCGCTGCCGTTGAAAGTAAAAAATTTTTCGCCGCCGTCCACGCTCATTCACCCTTTTCGCAGATGCCGATATTATGGTATCGGGAAACTTTCTTTCCCCGGGTAAACTTATATTAAAGGGTGAATCAAATTATGAGTCTTGTCTCTTTGAATACATTATCGGTCGGCGAACAGGCATATGTAAACAAACTCGGATTCGGCGCGAACGACCGACGCAGAATGCAGGACATCGGTCTTATCGACGGAACGCGCGTTGAGTGTCTCGGCAAAGCGATATCCGGCGACCCGGCGGCGTATTTAATTCGCGGCGCGGTCATAGCACTCAGAAGCGAAGACGCCGCAAAAATAGCGGTCAGCAAGATATGACGGCGCGGAGGCGGTAAAATTGGGACTGACGCGCACTTCAACGGGAAAGCACAGCATAGACACAAATACGCCCGCTCTCAAATCTGATCCCGGCGATATTGTGATAGCCCTCGCCGGGAATCCGAACGTCGGCAAAAGCACGGTGTTCAACGCTCTGACCGGCATGAATCAGCACACCGGCAACTGGACGGGAAAAACAGTTGCCACCGCCTGCGGGTCGTTCAGAAAAAACGGAAAGAATCATATTCTGGTCGATCTTCCCGGCACATACTCGCTCTTCACGCACTCGGTTGAAGAGGAAGTGGCGCGGGACTTTATACTCAGCGAAAATGCCGACGCCTGCATAGTTGTTTGCGACGCAACATGCCTCGAGCGAAATCTGAATCTTGTTTTGCAAATAATTGAAATAACTCCGCGCACTGTCGTTTGCATTAATCTCATGGACGAGGCGAAGAGGAAGAAGATATCAGTTGATATTCCCGCTCTGTCGCGCGAGCTCAGTGTACCCGTAATCGGAACGAGCGCGCGCAGCGGCAAGGGGCTCGACGAGCTGATTGACGCAGTTGACTCGGTAATATCAAAAAAGTCCGCTCCCATAGAGCCTGTGCATTATGGGAGCGGAATCGAAGAAGCACTAAAAATACTCACGCCCGCTCTGAGCGAAAATTCAAGCCACCCGCGGCGCGATTCAATGCGGATACTCTCGGGAGAAATTGAAGCTCCCGACGCGGCGCAAGATGAGGCAAAGCTCGCAAATGAAGTAATTGACAGATTCGGGCTGACGCATGAAATGATACGCGACAAAGCGGCAATAGCCGCCGTTATGAGGGCTGAAGATATATTCAAAAAATGCGTCACAACAAGCGCAAAGCACTCGGCGGCAGACAGAAAGCTCGACCGCATATTCACGGGGCGTGCCGGGATATTCGCCATGCTCCTGCTGCTCGCCGCCGTGCTGTGGCTCACTGTATACGGGGCCAACTATCCGTCAAATCTGCTGTTTTCGGCTTTTGACGCGCTCGGTGTAAAACTGCGGCAAATACTATATTTGATAAACGCTCCCGATATTCTGACGAGCGCGCTCATTGACGGAGTATACAGAGTTCTGACATGGGTCGTTGCGGTCATGCTCCCGCCGATGGCGATATTCTTTCCGCTGTTCACGTTGCTCGAAGATTCAGGATATCTTCCAAGGGTAGCTTTCAATCTCGACCACAGGTTCAAGAAATCCGGCGCGTGCGGAAAGCAGGCATTAACAATGTGCATGGGATTCGGCTGCAACGCGGCAGGAGTTACGGGATGCCGGATAATCGATTCGCCGCGCGAGCGTCTCATGGCGGCAGTCACGAACGGATTCGTGCCGTGCAACGGGCGATTCCCGACGCTGATATCGCTGATTTCACTGTTTATCGTCGGCGCACTGCCCGCCCCGTTTGACTCGTTTGCCGGAGCCGCTCTGCTGACGGCGCTCATAGTTCTGTCCGTCTTTGCGACCTTTGCAGCGTGTTCCCTGCTTTCAAAGACGATACTTCGCGGAGTACCTTCATCATTCACGCTCGAGCTGCCGCCGTATCGCCGACCTCAGATAGGCAAAGTTATAGTGCGCTCCGTATTCGACCGCACGCTCTTTGTGCTGGGGCGCGCCGCGGCTGTTGCGGCTCCCGCCGGGCTTATAATATGGATTAGCGCGAACATAAAAATAAGTGGCACAAGCATTTTTTCATACTGTTCGGATTTTCTCGACCCGCTTGCGCATCTATTCGGCATGGACGGAGTCATTCTGACTGCGTTCATTCTCGGATTCCCGGCAAACGAGACTGTTGTGCCGATAATGCTCATGGGCTATCTCGCCGACAGCGGCATCACACAGACTGACGGCGCCGCACTGCACACACTGCTTACAGCAAACGGCTGGGACATAAAAACAGCCATATGCGTGATAATATTCATGCTTTTCCACTGGCCGTGCTCAACAACGCTGATAACGGTAAAAAAAGAGACGGGCAGCATGAAATGGGCTGTTATCGCCGCACTTCTGCCGACCGCCGCAGGGCTTATATTATGTTTTGCCGTGTCTCATATTTTCGAGCTGATCTGAGAGAGCAAGCCGGGAACTTCAGAAAGCTCTTTTATTGTATAATCCGGCTTTATGTCGCTGTCGTTTTCTATTCCCTTGGGATTGAACCAGACGGTTGTTATCCCGGCGTTTATGCCGCCTTTTATATCAGAACTCAGACTGTCTCCGATTATGACCGTCTCGCTGAGCGAAAAATCGGGTATTTCCGCAAAACAGATATCAAAGAACTGCCTGTCCGGCTTATTGGCGCCGAGAATCTGAGAGATAAATATGCCGTCCATATATTTTGCGATTCCGGAGCTTCCTATCCTGCTCTCCTGTACCTTTGCGGTGCCGTTTGAGACTATATAAAGTCTATACTTTCTGTAAAGATCCTCGAGCAGCTCGGGTGCACCGGGCATAAAATAGTGGCCGATTGCGAGCATACTTTCATAATACGCAGTCGCCTTTACGGGATCGCACTCGACGCCTATCGTTTTAAACAGCTCGCGGTAGCGCCCGACTTTGACTTCTTCGCGTGAGATTTCGCCGAGTTCGAGGCGCTTCCAATGGGCTGCGTTTATTGTGCTGTAGAGAGCCAGTGTCTCCTCGGTCGGGTCGATGCCGAAATGCACAAGTGTTTTTGTGAGGGCTATTTTCTCCGCCTTATGAAAATCGAAGAGCGTATCATCCAAGTCAAAGAGCACATTTCTTATCATCACAAACCTCCGCGGACTTTTTCGACTATTATAGCACCGATTTTATTTCTATATAGTATATATCAGAATTTTTTAACGAATATTTTTCGTTGTGAGGTACTTGTTCACAGTTTGTTTAAATTCGAGTGGTACGATTGTCGCGGTCATAATATGGGACACTTGGGAGGCCGCACAAAAATGAATAATGCAGCAGAAAACAGACGAAAAAAAGCACTTCTGATAGTCAATCCCTGCGCAGGAAAGAACAGAACGAGATCAGATCTCGGCGAGATAGTCAACGCCTTTCCGGACGGCGTTTTTGACTTCACCATCAAATACACCACCTGCCATGGCGACGCAGTGAGTATAGCACGCGATTTTGCAGAGGGTCACGACCTTGTTATCTGCTGCGGCGGAGACGGCACGCTCAACGAGACTATAAACGGACTGATGAGCGCGGGAGCAAATATTCCGATAGGCTATCTGCCGATGGGTTCGACAAACGACCTCGCGGTGACGCTCGGAATACCGACAAAGCTCAACGAAGCCGCCGAGCTTATCGCCTCGGGGCACACGAACGGATACGATGTCGGCGACTACAACGGACATCAGTTTTCATATGTCGCCTGCTTCGGCCCCGGCACAAAGATATCATACAGCACCCCGCAGAAGATGAAAAACCTGCTCGGATACAGCGCATATATGATAAACGGCTTTTTCCTGCATCTTATCCCCGCTCTCGCCGATGTCAAGCCGAGACACATTAAAATAGAATATGACGGAAATGTGCTTGAGGACGATTTCTATTTCGGCTCGTTTTCAAATTCTACTTCTGTTGCGGGACTTTTCAAATTTGACAAAGATGATGTCAAGCTTGACGACGGTCAGTTTGAGCTTCTGCTCGTGCGCAAGCTCTCTAATCCGCTTGCGGCGTTCAACATGCTCCACAGAATAATGAAACGCGACTTCGACGGCGACTCTCTTATATACATAAAAGCTTCCGAAGTAAAGCTCACATTTGAAAAGCCCGAGATATGGACGCTTGACGGAGAATGCGGCGGCGAGGCAACGCAGGTGAATCTCAAGGTTCTCCACCGCGCCGTGAATATATTCTCGCCCGAAAATCCGATGTTCTCGCACAGAGAAAGCAAAGAAGAAGCAACCGTATAAACCGCAAAAGTTTTATCCGCAGACTAAGCTCTGCGGATATTTTTTTGTGTTTTTATATTGCTATTGATTTCTTGCGGATGAGCTATTATAATGTTGTAGATTTTGCGGCATATATGTGGTATTATATTTACATATATAGTGTTGCATTCAACCGCCTATCTTATCGGCGCAATCCACAGGAGGACACAGCATGAATCTTGTTCATCTGAAATACGCAGTTGAAGTGGCTGAGACCGGGTCTATAAACAAAGCTTCTGAGAAGCTCTATGTCAGCCAGCCCAACCTCAGCAGAGCGATAAAAGAGCTCGAAGCGAGCCTCGGAGTTACCATATTCGACCGAAGCGCAAAGGGAATGGTGCTGACGCCGGACGGCGAGGTTTTTGTGCGCTACGCCCGCTCGATACTCCGTCAGGTTGACGCTATCGAAGAGGTGTTCAGCAAGGGTACGACCGAAAAGAAGAAATTCTCTATATCCGTGCCGAGGGCGAGCTATGTGACCGACGCATTCGCCGAGTTCTCAAAGCTTCTCGACAAGGACACGCCGGTTGAGATATTCTACAAAGAGACTAACTCCATGCGCTCGATGAAAAACATTCTCCAGGATGAATACAAGCTCTGCATAATCCGCTACGCCGAAGGATACGACAAATATTACAAATCGACATTCGACGAAAAGGGGCTCACCTACGAGCTTATAACCGAGTTTCAATATGTTCTGCTCATGAGTAAGAACAGCATGCTCGTAGAGAAAGAGGACATTACCTTCGACGATCTTCGCGACCGCATCGAGATAGCGCACGCCGATCCGTATGTGCCGTCCCTGCCGCTGTCCGAAGTCAAAAAAGAAGAACTGCCGGACAATTCGCAAAGGCGCATATTCGTGTTCGAGAGAGCGAGTCAGTTTGAACTGCTCTCGCGCAACCCCGACACTTTCATGTGGGTCTCCCCCATTCCGCAGGAGCTGCTCGACAGATACGGGCTCATCCAGCGCGTCTGTCCGGAGAACACACGCAAATATAAAGACGTGTTGGTTCACCGCAAGGATTATGAGCTGACCGAGCTTGACAACATGTTTATAGAGCAGCTTGTCAAAGCGAAGCGAAAGACTTTCGGATAAAGGAGAAAAGATAAAATGAAATGGTTTATAGCATCCGACATTCACGGCAGCGCTTACTACTGCCGAAAGATGCTTGAAAGATACAAGGCCGAAAACGCCGACCGTATGCTTCTGCTCGGCGATATACTCTATCACGGTCCGCGAAACGACCTGCCGGAAGGCTACGCGCCCAAAGAGGTCATCGGGATGCTCAATGCGATGAAAGATGAGATTCTCTGCGTGCGCGGAAACTGCGAAGCGGAAGTCGACCAGATGGTGCTGAAATTCCCGGTTCTCTCCGACTACGCGATAATAGACCTCGGGGACAGCATTATTTACGCGACGCACGGACATATATACAATGAAAACAATCTTCCACCTATGAAAAAAGGTGACATTCTTCTGCATGGACACACGCATGTTCCGAAGTGCGTTGAACATGAAGACTATACATATATGAATCCCGGTTCGGTTTCGATACCGAAAGAGAACAGCCATCACGGCTACATGACGCTCGAAAACAAAAAATTTGTCTGGAAAGATCTCGACGGAAACGCCAAAAAAGAGTTCGTTTCAGGTTAATAACACCATAAAAAAACTGAATATCCCCCACTATCTGTAAACTATGCCAAATAAAAGTAAAGGTATATCGATATCAATAATATCGATATATAAAAGTCGTAATTCCCTTTTGCCCCGTTATGCGATAGAATAGTATTGGTCAGAAGTCAGACTACTACTTTTCGGGAGGTGCAGCATGAAAACTACGGACGTGTCCAGAGCTGCTCTGGGGCGCATCCCTGTTTATCTCAAATTTATTGAGAGTCTGCCGCAAGATGTCGAAACGGTCTCGGCGACAACGATAGCAAAGGCATTGGGCTTCGGCGAAGTTCAGGTTCGAAAGGATCTCGGAGCGATATGCGGCTCCGGCAAACCGAGGATAGGTTACACCGTATCCGACCTCAAAGCGAGCCTTGAATGTCTTATCGACAGCCGCAACGGCAAAACGGTGATAGTCGGCGCAGGAAAGCTCGGAAGGGCGCTGCTCGACTACGGCGGATTTTCCGACTACGGGCTTGACATTCTCGCGGCGTTCGATACGGATGTTTCGCAGAATAACGCAAGCGAAAAACCTATACTGCCGATTGACGGACTACACGATTTCTGCAAAGAAAACGATGTCAGCATCGGAGTCATTGCAGTGCCGGCAAAGGCGGCGCAGGAAGTATGCAACAAGCTCTGTCAAAGCGGCATAAAAGCCATAATGAGCTTTGCGCCGTGCAAACTCACCGCACCTGAGGGCGTAGCGATCCAATACGAAAACATGGCTCTCTCGCTCGCACACCTGAAAACACAGATAAAACAGTAAACCGTTTAGGGGGATAAAATCATGAACAACGAAAGAAAAATCATCGACAGCGTTGAAACACTCGAATCAGCTCTTGCTTCGCTCAAAGAGGCAGAGAAAAAGTTTTCAACTTACACCCAGGAGCAGGTAGACAAAATCTTCCTCGCCGCCGCTTCCGCCGCAAACAAGGCGAGAATACCGCTTGCAAAGATGGCGGTCGAAGAGACAGGCATGGGCGTTGTTGAAGATAAGGTCATAAAGAACAACTACGCGGCAGAATATATTTACAATGCCTACAAAAACACAAAAACCTGTGGTATAATTGAAGAGGACAAGGCATACGGCATAAAGAAGATTGCCGAACCCGTCGGCGTTATCGCGGCGGTCATACCCACGACGAACCCGACCTCCACCGCCATATTCAAGTGCCTGCTTGCCCTCAAGACCAGAAACGCTATTATCATCAGCCCCCATCCCCGCGCCAAGAAATCAACTGCGGCGGCCGCAAAGGTAGTTCTCGACGCGGCAGTCAAGGCAGGTGCGCCCGAGGGCATCATTGAGTGGATCGACACTCCGAGCCTTGAGATGACGAACCTCGTCATGAAAGAGGCGGATATAATCCTCGCCACCGGCGGTCCCGGAATGGTCAAGGCGGCATATTCCTCCGGCAAGCCCGCAGTCGGCGTCGGCGCCGGCAACACGCCCGCTATAATCGACGACACCGCTGATATTGTCCTCGCTGTCAACTCGATAATCCACTCCAAGACATTCGACAACGGCATGATCTGCGCATCCGAGCAGTCCGTTATAGTTCATCAGAATGTCTATGACGCAGTCAAGACAGAGTTTGCGGCTCGCGGATGCTACTTCCTCGACCCCGAGGAGACCGAGAAGGTCAGAAAGACCATTCTTATAAACGGCGCACTCAACGCCAAGATAGTCGGTCAGTCGGCTTTCAGAATCGCAGAGCTTGCGGGAGTAACCGTTCCCGAGGGCACAAAGATACTTATCGGCGAAGTCGAGAGCGTCGACCTCTCCGAGGAGTTCGCTCACGAGAAGCTCTCCCCCGTGCTTGCAATGTACAAGGCAGAGGACATTCACGACGCATTCAGCAAGGCTGAACAGCTTATTGCAGACGGCGGCTACGGTCATACGTCTTCAATATATCTCAATGAAATAACCGAGCATGAGAAGCTCGACGAGTTCGCGGCGCGCATGAAGACCTGCCGTATTCTCGTCAACACCCCCTCCTCCCACGGCGGCATCGGCGATCTTTACAACTTCAAGCTCGCGCCATCGCTCACCCTCGGCTGCGGCTCATGGGGCGGCAACAGCGTCAGCGAGAACGTCGGCGTCAAGCATCTTATCAACATCAAGACTGTGGCTGAGAGGAGAGAGAATATGCTTTGGTTCAGAGCACCTGAGAAGGTCTATATCAAGAAGGGCTGCCTGCCCGTCGCGCTCGACGAGCTCAAGAACATCATGGGCAAGAAGAGAGCGTTCATCGTCACCGATAACTTCCTTTACAAAAACGGCTACACCAAGCCGATAACCGATAAGCTCGACGAGATGGGCATTGTCCATGCGACATTCGGCGACGTTGCTCCCGACCCGACTCTCCAGTGCGCCGAAAAGGGCGTTGATCAGATGAGAGCCTTCGAGCCCGACACAATAATCGCCCTGGGCGGCGGCTCCGCGATGGATGCGGCAAAAATCATGTGGGTTCTCTACGAGCATCCCGAGGCGGACTTCATGGATATGGCAATGCGCTTCATGGATATCCGCAAGCGTGTCTACACCTTCCCGAAGATGGGTGAAAAGGCATATTTCATCGCCATCCCGACCTCGGCAGGTACCGGCAGTGAGGTAACTCCGTTCGCCGTTATCACCGACGAGACCACCGGCATCAAGTATCCCCTTGCCGACTATCAGCTCATGCCCAACATGGCAATAGTTGACACAGATTTCCATATGAGCGCACCCAGAGGACTGACCGCCGCTTCCGGTATAGACGCAGTCACCCACGCGCTCGAAGCTTACGCTTCCGTTATGGCTACCGACTACACCGACGGACTCGCAAAGCAGGCGCTCAAGGTCATATTCGACTATCTGCCCCGCGCATACGAGAACGGTCAGACCGATGTCGAAGCCCGCGAAAAGATGGCGAATGCCGCAACAATGGCAGGTATGGCTTTTGCAAACGCTTTCCTCGGTGTCTGCCACTCCATGGCGCATAAGCTCGGCGCTTATCACCACCTCCCCCACGGCGTTGCAAACGCGCTGATGATCGAAGAGGTTCTCCGCTTCAACGCTGCCGAGGCTCCCGCCAAGATGGGCACTTTCCCGCAGTACGACCATCCGCACACCCTTGCCCGCTACGCAGAGGTTGCCGACAGTCTCGGACTCGGCGGCAAGAACGACAAGGAGAAGCTTGAGAATCTTATAAAAGCTATCAACGAGCTCAAGGAGCGCGTCGGAATAAAGAAGACAATCAAAGACTACGGCGTTGACGAGAAATACTTCCTCGACACTCTCGACGAGATGACCGAGAACGCATTCGACGACCAGTGCACCGGTGCAAACCCGAGATACCCGCTCATGAGCGAGATAAAGCAGATGTATCTCAACGCATACTACGGCAAGAAGCACTTTGAAGAGAAGCCCATGCCGACCGAGGCAGACATCGCAGAGGACGACAGCGCCCACAACTTCAAGCAAGCCTACCGCAGAGCGGAGAACGGCAAGAATAAGGCATAAGGAGGGTTCACAATGAATCTTGACAGAATCATAGCAGTAAGGAACAACAAGACAGTCTACCGCGACGGCGACCGCTGCCTCAAGGTTTTCAACGAAGGCTATTCAAAGGCCGACGTGCTCAACGAGGCGCTCAACCAGGCACGTATCGAAGAGACCGGGCTCAATATTCCGAGAGTTCTCGAGGTTACGGTCATCGACGGCAAATGGACAATAGTGTCCGACTATATCAAGGGCAAGACGCTTGCGCAGCTGATGCAGGAGAATCCCGAGAAGAAGGACGAATATCTCAATCTTTTCGTCGACCTCCAGCTCGAGATGCACTCAAAGACCTGCCCCCTGCTCAACAAGCTCAAGGACAAGATGAACAGAAAGATCTGCCAGACCGATCTTTCCGCAACGGTCAGATATGACCTGCACACCCGCCTTGAGTCGATGCCCAAGCACAACAAGGTCTGCCACGGCGACTTCAACCCCTCGAACGTTATAATCACCGACGACGGCACGCCTTATATCATCGACTGGTCGCACGCCACCCAGGGCAACGCCTCAGCCGACGCCGCGCGCACATATCTCCTCTTCTGGCTCAACGGAGATATCGACGCCGCGAAGAAGTATCTGAATCTTTTCTGCGAGAAGAGCGACACCGCGATACAGTATGTCCAGAAATGGATGCCCATCGTTGCCGCATCACAGACGGTCAAGGGCAACGCTGCGGAGCGCGAATTCCTCCACTCGTGGATCGATGTTGTTGATTACTCGTGAAAGAGGTGAAATGAATGAAAATAACCGTTTGCATCGGTTCCTCCTGCCACATCAAGGGATCGCGCCAGGTAGTTGAGCAGCTCCAGTACCTTATAAGAGAAAACAATCTTGACGACAAGGTAGAGCTCTCCGGCACCTTCTGCATGGGCAAATGCCAGCAGGGCGTGTGCGTCACGGTGGACGACAAGTTCTTCTCCGTGAAGCCCGATACAGTCAAAGACTTCTTCAGCGAAAACGTTCTTGCAAAGGTCTGAAACATATGATAATCCAGATTTGCGTAGGCTCTGCCTGCCACCTCAAGGGTTCGGAAAAAATTGTCGGGCTGTTTGAGGACGCTCTGAAAAAATATGACCTCGAAAACGATGTTACACTTGCCGGCAGCTTCTGCACCGGCAGGTGCAACCGCGAGGGCGTGACTATATCAGTCGACGACGATGCCTACACCGGAATAACGCCGGAGGGGTTCAACTACTTCTTTGAGGAGAATGTACTAAAACGGATAAGGGAAGAGAGGGTGTAGCGGCATGGATTGCCTGACTCTTAAAAAATCCAACTGTAAAAACTGCTATAAATGTATCCGCCATTGCCCGGTGAAGTCTATACGCTTCTCGGGCAATCAGGCATATATTATCGGCAACGAATGTATCCTCTGCGGTCAGTGCTTTGTCGTATGTCCTCAGGATGCAAAGCAGATAGTTGACGAGACCGAAAAAGTAAAAGTCCTGCTCCAGAGCAGCGACCCGGTCATTGTCAGCCTTGCTCCGTCTTTCATTGCAAACTATGAGGGCGTGGGCATAAACGCGATGCGCGAAGCGCTCAAGAAGCTCGGCTTTTTCGACGCCGAGGAGACTGCTGTCGGCGCAACAATAGTCAAGACAGAATATGAGCATATGATCGACAGCGACACGAGAGATATCATCATCTCCTCCTGCTGCCACTCTATTAACCTGCTCATTCAAAAATATTTTCCTGCGGAGCTGCCGTTTCTTGCAAACGTGCTCTCCCCCATGCAGGCTCACTGCAAGGATATAAAGCGCAGATATCCGAACGCAAAGACTGTTTTCATCGGTCCCTGCGTTGCGAAAAAAGACGAGGCGCAGTACTACGAAGGCATAGTTGACGCCGTTTTGACATTCGACGAGCTGACAAGCTGGTTCAAGTCGGCGGGCATTGAGCTTGCCCGCGAGACGGACTCGGACGAGCACAGCCGCGCGCGCTTCTTCCCGACGACTGGCGGCATACTCAAGACCATGGCGCAGGACAACCCGAAATACACCTACATGGCGATTGACGGCGTTGAAAACTGCATGGCGGCGCTCAAGGACATTGAAAACGGCAAGATACATAACTGCTTTATCGAGATGTCCGCCTGCTCCGGCAGCTGCATCGGCGGTCCGGTAATGGAAAAATTCCACCGCGCGCCCGTAAAAGACTACATGGCTGTGGCGCAGTTCGCCGGCGACAAGGATTTTGAAGTCGAACAGCCGGACAGCTACGAGCTTCAGAAGAACTTCACCGTCATCGAGCGCAGACTTCAGCCCCCGTCAGAGGCAGAGATAACCGAGATTCTTCACCGCATGGGCAAGACTAAGCCCTCTGATGAGCTCAACTGCGGTTCCTGCGGATACAACACCTGCCGCGAAAAGGCTATCGCCATATATCATGGCAAGGCGGAGATATCGATGTGCCTGCCCTATCTTAAAGACAAGGCGGAGAGCTTTTCGGACAACATCGTCCGCAACACGCCCAACGGACTTATTCTGCTCAACGAAAAGCTCGAGGTTCAGCAGATAAACAAAGCCGCGCTCAAGATAATGAATCTCCGCTCACCCTCCGATATTCTCGGAGACGGCGTTGTACGCGTGCTTGATCCCAAAGATTTCCTTAACGTTCTTCAGACAGGCAGAAATATGCACGACAAGCGCATGTATCTCGCCGAATACGACAAGTATGTTGAGGAGACCATAATATACGATAAGGAATACCGCCTGCTCATCTGCATCATGCGTGATGTTACGCAGGAGGAGACTGTGCGCGAACAGAAAGAAAACATCAGCCGCCAGACGGTTGAAATAGCCGACAAGGTCGTTGACAAGCAGATGCGTATCGTTCAGGAGATCGCATCGCTGCTCGGCGAGACGGCGGCAGAAACAAAGATAGCGCTATCCAAGCTCAAGGAGTCGATCAGCAATGAATAACCTCTGCGCCGAGATAGGCTGGAAGAGTATAAACCACGAGGGCGAACAGCTCTGCGGCGATCACGTTGACATAATTGAACAGGACGAAAATTCAACCGTCATCGTGCTCGCGGACGGGCTCGGAAGCGGCGTCAAGGCCAGCATTCTCTCCACCCTCACCTCAAAAATAATATCAACGATGATGGCTGAAGGTCTGCCGCTTGAGGAGTGCGTGGCGACCATAGCCGCCACCCTGCCGATATGCTCGGTGCGCGGAGTCGCATATTCGACCTTCACCATCATACACCTCATAAACAACGAGACCGCCGAGATAATTCAATACGACAACCCGCATGTTATAATGATACGCGACTGCGAACCGTTTAAATATACGGAGACGGAGCTGAACATCGGCGGAAAGAACATTTTCAAGTCGCAGATAAAGCTTCAGGAGGGCGATGTTTTCGTCGCGATGAGCGACGGATGCCCGCACGCGGGAATCGGAACGGCTTTCAACTTCGGCTGGAAGCGCGACGATATCGCGGACTTCATGTCCGGGCTTGTGCCTGTCGGATACACGGCGAAAACGCTTTCGACGATGCTCGTTGACGAGTGCGACAAGCTCTACGGCGGTCATCCAGGAGACGATGCGACTGCTTGCGTTGTCAAGATACGCAAGCGCGAGCCGATGAATCTTCTCTTCGGTCCGCCGCGCAATCCCGACGACTGCGACCGAATGATGTCGCTCTTCTTCTCAAAAGAGGGCAAGCACATCATCTGCGGCGGCACTACTTCGTCCATCGCCGCCAAATATCTGGGCAAGCCGCTCAAGGCGAGCCTCAATTTTGAACAGAGCGACGTTCCGCCGATTGCTGAGATTGAGGGCGTTGATCTGGTGACCGAGGGAGTCATAACGATAAACAAGGTCATTGAGTATGCCAAAGATGCGTTAGGCAAGAATGAACTGTATGAGGAATGGGGCTTCAAGCGCGACGGCGCTTCGCTCATATGCCGCATGCTGTTCGAGGAGGCTACCGACATCAACTTCTATGTCGGCAGAGCCGTCAACCCGGCTCATCAGAATCCCGATCTGCCTATCAATTTCAATATAAAAATGAACCTTGTCAAGGAGCTCTGCGCCTGCCTCAAAGAGATGGGCAAGAGAGTCAAGGTCAGCTATTTCTAAGGGGGATATTAATGAGAAAATTCGACACTAAGGTACAGTATCTTAAATATAAAGTCCTGCGCGAGGTCGCGCGGCTTGCATGGAACGACACGCTGCTTGAAAATCTTTTCGAGATACCGAAAACCATCGTCCCTGGCAACACGCCGACAATGCGCTGCTGTGTCTACAAAGAAAGAGCGATACTCAGCGAGCGAGTCAAGATAGCTATCGGCAGCAACCCGAACATTATAGAGGTTATCGACATCGCCTGCGACGAGTGTCCCATGGGCGGATACGAGGTCACCAACGCCTGCCGCGGATGCCTCGCCCACCGCTGTGAGGATGTCTGCCGCTTCGGCGCACTCTCTTTTGACCGCGAGCACGTTGCGCATATCGACAAGACGAAATGCAAGGAGTGCGGCGCGTGCTCCAGAGTCTGTCCCTACACCGCGATTATAAACCGCAAGCGTCCCTGCGAGATGGCGTGCAAGATAAAGGCTATCAGCATGAACGAGAACAAAGCGGCGGCGATAAACTACGACAAGTGCATATCCTGCGGCGCGTGCGTCTACCAGTGCCCGTTCGGTGCGATAACGGACAAGTCATATATGCTCGACGTTATTGATATTATAAAGAAGAGCGAGAACAACACTAAATACAAAGTGTTCGCAGTTGTTGCGCCTTCTATTTCAAGTCAGTTTACATACGCGAAGCTCGGTCAGGTCATAAAGGGACTCAAGGAGCTTGGCTTCCACACGGTTATCGAAGCCGCTCTCGGCGCGGACATGGTCGCATATGCGGAATCCGAAGAGCTGGCGGAGAAAGGCTTCTTAACAAGCTCATGCTGCCCCGCGTTTGTCAACTACATCGAAAAATCCTTCCCGGCTCTCAAGCCGTTCATTTCCCACAATCTTTCCCCCATGGCGACTATATCCAAATATATCAAAGAACATGAGGCGCCCTGCAAGGTCGTGTTTATCGGCCCCTGCACGGCAAAGAAAGCGGAGGTTCAGAAGGACGAGGTCAAGCCCTATGTTGACGCGGCGATGACTTTCGAAGAGCTTCAGGCTCTGTTCGACAGCAGAGATATTGATATAATGACCCTCTCCGAAGATGTCCTTGACAATGCATCATATTTCGGCAGAATCTTCGCCCGCTGCGGCGGTCTTGCCGATGCGGTGGCGCAGGGACTCAAGGAACACGGCATTGAGGACTTTGATCTCAAAGCCTGCTCCTGCGACGGAATCGAAGCCTGCCGCGCTGCTCTGCTCAGGAAGAGCAAGGGCATGCTCGATGCGAATTTCATAGAGGGTATGGCGTGCACCGGCGGCTGCATAGGCGGCGCTGGCTGCCTGACCCACGGCGAGAAGAACAAGAAAGAGGTCGACAAGTACGGTATGCAGGCTCACGAAAAGACCATAACCGACGCCATATCGATACTCAACAAATAACAACACCGCCCCGTTCGTCAGAGCGGGGCGTCTTATATGAATGATATGTAAAATACGGCGCGGATTTGTTGACACCGCCGCCGTAACGGGATAAAATATAATAAAACAATCTGAAAACAGGTGAAAAAACATGGACGAAGTAAGAATTCTTGAAATCAAGCAGAGCGTGTTTAAAAATAACGACGAGCAGGCGGACAAATTGCGCCGCGAGCTCAAAGAGAAGGGCGTATTCCTACTCAACCTCATGTCCTCGCCCGGAGCCGGCAAGACAACAACCCTCAAGGCAACTATCGCCGCGCTGAAAGACAAAGTCAAGATAGGCGTTATGGAAGCGGATATCGACAGCGATGTTGACGCGAAGAGAATCGCCGAGACGGGAGTCAAGGCAATTCAGCTGCACACCGGCGGAATGTGCCACCTCGACGCGGAGATGACAAGACAGGGTCTTGACGGACTCGAAACCGGCGATGTTGAACTCGCAATACTCGAGAATGTCGGCAACCTCGTCTGCCCCGCAGAGTTCGACACGGGAGCCGTTAAAAATGCGATGATCCTCTCCGTACCCGAGGGCGACGACAAGCCGCTCAAATATCCTCTGATGTTCTCTATCTGCGATGTTGTTATCATCAACAAGATTGATGTTCTCCCCTATTTCGACTTTGATGTCGAGAAGTGCAAGGAATATATAAAGCGCCGCAACCCGAACGCCAAGGTATTCATGATCTGCGCCAAGACAGGCGAAGGCGTTGACGAATGGGCGAACTGGCTTCTCAGCGAAGTCAAGAGCTGGAGAGACGAGAAGTAAAAGCTATAAAAATAAAAGACAACCGAGCAGTAAGATTTAAGTCTTACTGCTCGGTTTATTAAACATGATAACTATTTCAATCTATAAAGTAGAGCACACAGTTTGAGTATGGTGACGCCCTGCATTTTAACACTTAAAAATTATTTGCTGAGTTTTTATAAACTAAATAAAAAATAAGTCCTACAATAGGAATAAAAAAGCCCAAAAGTGACCATCCACTGTTACTCCAAACTTCCTTTTGAATGTCACTTAAAGCTTCCTTAATTTGCGGAACACTATTTCCCTGCACATTATTTTGCACATTGTTTTCCTGTGCACAACCACAGCCGGGACAAATCACCGCTTTGTCCATAATTTCCTTTCCACACTTTGAACAATACTTCATTCCAAATCACCTCTTAATATTTTTTGTTGATAACCAACGGTATTATTTTTCCTACTTTATCCTACTTGTAAATAGTAAATAAGATTTCAGCGTATAATTATTCTAGAGGTGATAGCTTTGAAACCATTGAAAGGAAAAATAAGCATAACTATTGACAGTGATATTTTGGAAACATTACGAATTTTGGCAGAGGATGACGATTGTTCGTTATCTCAATACATAAATATTGTTCTAAAGACGCACATAGCCGAGAAGGCAGCACATTCTAATCATTAAAATACTAAAAGCGATGGGACAAAATCGGGGCGAACTATCATAAAAAGACAGCTCACAATTGCAGCAATGGGACAAATATGGTACACTGTTACAGGTATAATATAGCCGAGGTGAAAAGAACATGTACAGTCCTGAATCCAAAAAGTTGGCTCTGACACGCATTAAAGAGATATTTGAAACCTACAGCGACTTCGAGCATCCGCTCACACAAAACGACATAGCCGAACACCTTGATCACGACTACGGAATCAATATAGACCGAAAAACAATCGGCAGAAACATATCGCTTCTCAAAGAGACCGGCATTGAAATAGAATCCGACCACCGCGGGAGCTATCTTGGCAGCAGATTGTTTGAGGACTCCGAGCTTCGTATGCTCATCGACGGCATTCTGTGCAGCAAATATATCACCGCCAAGCACTCTGAAGATCTGATAAAGCGCATTTGCGGGCTTTCGAATATATATTTTCGCTCACACATAAAAAATATTTTTTCCGTTACCGACCGCTGCAAGACGGAAAATCCGTCTCTCTTCTATAATATTGAAGTGATCGACGATGCCATCGAAAAGAATCGACAGATAACTTTTGACTACAACAAGTACGGAGCCGACAAACAGCTGCACAAATCCGCCGAGCACACCGCCTCGCCCTATCAGCTGATAGTTCACAACCAGCGCTATTATCTCATGGCGCTCAACGAGCAATGGCAGAATATAATCTATTATCGCCTGGATCGCATAACAAACATGCGGATTACCGACCTACACATGACCCCGCTCAGGAGCATAAAGGGATACGAGAACGGCATTGACTACGGCGAGATTTCTTCCGCGCTCCCGTATATGTTCGCAGACAAGCCGCAGACCGTCGAGATGATTGTAAGCGTCTGCATAATCGACCAAGTTATCGACTGGTTCGGAAAAGAAATACGCATCTGTGATATCGGTGACGGCAAATTCAAGGTCACCCTGCGGGTGAGCCTCAACGCCATGGAATATTGGGCGATGCAGTATATCAACTTCGCCGAAATAGTTTCCCCTGCCGGTCTGCGCGAGAAGATCAAAGATAATCTCAGCAGCGCTGCAAAGAAATATGAATAATAAACAGGCTGAGCAAGCACTGAAGCTGCTCAGCCTGTTTTATTTATTGCTGTATGCTTTTAAATTCATCTTCAAGCTTTTTAAGCTTATCAGTATCTTTTACGAGCCAATAGCTCGGGTGATAAACCTCGAGCACCGGGACCGACTTGCAGGAATCAACATTTGAAAGACAGTCTCTCACGCCCGACCCGCAGCACACTATAATATCCGGCGAAATTATTTTGATTTCCCTGTCTATCAAGTCCTTATAATTTTGGGCATAATCGCGAAGAAGCTTGGTTTTACATTCCGTAAACCCGCCGCGTTTGTTTATATTCATGAAAGCCACATACCGCAGAGCGGAGATATCTTTTTCAGGCGTTTCAAAGTTTTCGTTCAGTATTGCATTGGCAAGAAGTGCGAGCCCCGAAAAAAAACTGGTTCCTCTCTTCTCTTCCCCGAGCACCACTCTGCGGCACCAAAAACCGTCGTTTTGAGCTGTTTCGAAATTTTCCTCGGCTGTCTTCTTTGTCTTATCGAGGCACGCTGCCTCTTTGGCAATAAAAAGTATCTTCGTTGGGCTTTGCATATACGAAGCCTCATCGATTATCCCGTCGGGGATGAAGTTATTCTTTGATATTTTGTCGTTGCTGTAATCTTCGGATATGTGACGTTTTCGCCACTCATCAAACAGTTTCTCCAACTCTGCGCTGCGGTTATTACTCATAGCCTTGCCTCCCCGTTTTTTATTTTATTATATCATCCCGAGCCAACTTCGTCAACGAAAGTCATGTCTGCTTTTTGGGTCATGTGTTTTGCTAAAATAAGAATCGGGAGAGGTGAAAATATGGCTGAAAAAGCAATTTTAGAAATTCCGGACGGATATAAAATCGAAGAGAAATCATATATTGTTGACCGCGAAACCGCATGCCGCATTTTAACATCGGACAAACAAAGGAAATTCACATATGCCAAAAAGCTCGGTGAAAAAGTTGAGCTCACACAGCATATAATTATCTGCCCTGTCTGCGGACACCGGATGCCCGCCTATCCGCAATATACAAACGGTTGGCTGACGCAGAGCTCTTCAAAAATAGCAAAGACTCCGAAAAATGTCATCAGACAATGGTGCGAAGATAAAATAAGCGATTCAAAAGATACTATTTACTTGAATTTCATATCACAGCCGGTGCTTGAAAATGTAATATACACCTGTCCCGAATGTCGCTGTGAATCTAATTTGTTCAGCAAAATTGTGCGCTGCGAATTGAATTACCGCCGCCACAAGCTCTCAATATCCAGACAAATCGACGACACAAAAACGCTTTTGTCCGTCTCATGGCTCAAGGGAACGGTGAGCGTAAATTTTCCGATGTATGAGGAGCTTACATTTAACTTCAGAAACGGTCACACGTTCGTGCGGCTTCTGGACAGAAACGGGGCGGCAATTGCAACATGCGATGTCACCGAGCGAAAGGAGCTTTTGGACGGCGGTTTTTTTGCAAAATTATTGGGATGCAACAAAAGAGTCGTTCGCCTTGTCAAAAATTTTTTTGTCCGCGAATGGCAGTCTAATCTGCCTTTTAAAACATCGGAGCTCAATCTGACAAAGTTCATGCTTTTAACCGAGTTTATAGGATACCCGAAGATTTTCTATCATTCGATACCGTACTCAATCGGGACACACAATGTATACGCATTATTTAAGAGCAGGCGCAAAACTCTGCACAGCGCTCGGCGGATAGTAAAACGGTATGAATCCGTATCATGGATGAGAACAAAAAGCATCCGAAAGCTGATTTTTTTAAATCCTGCTTTTTTATTCTACGAACATGAATGCGAGGCTCTCTCCGAAATCTTTGTCAACGTAAATCTGTTCCGCTCGGTTTTGTGTATGCCCGATATTTTTACGGTTCTCGGCAGACTCAACGAAAATCGCGGCATACTTGACTTTTTGCGTGATTACGCCGCCGTTAAAGGTGAAATGTCGTTGAAACGCGAGATGATGACCTCACCATTTTATTTAAATGAGTACGCCTTCCGTTACGGCGGTTTGAGCGACCGAGCGAAAGTGCACGAGAGAAAACAATGGAAAAACGGTATTTCAATAAAGGATATATATAAATTTGACACCGCAAGAGTATCACTTCCCGTCTTCTCTTGTGATATCGGGATACCCGATTGCGTCGTATACGGATTTCATTTTTTCCGTCTCGGCTCCGAAAGCGACTATTTTGAAGCTTCAAACAAGCTGAATAATTGTCTGCGCTTTTTCCTGGATCGCTCCGACATGGCCGATAATAACCCTGTCATATGTGTATCTAAAGGCGAGAAGTTAGTCGCCGCGATAGAGGTGCACGGCAAATCAATTGTGCAAGCTTCCGGATATTCAAACAGACCGCTTGAGTATGACCCATATTTATACAAGGCATATACGATTTGGCGCAAAAAATATAATCTGCACGAAGGCAGGCAGTAAAAACTCGCACAGAAAAAACGGTTCGGTTTATTAAAAGCCGAACCGTTTAATTCATATTAACTCGCTTATCGGGATCTTATTGATATCTCTGCCTTTTTCATCTTTGAAGAAATCTTTTCTTCCGGTGCTTTCATAATCCCACAGCACGGTAATGTTATCTATCCGAGCAGCATTTTCGCAGGCGAATCTTTTGATGACGGCCGTCCAGTCAAATCCACTGCCGGAAACGCGAAAAAACATATCGCGGCAGTCCTCAACAGTGTCGTACATCCCGCCCAATCTGGCTCGCAAAAACTCGTCGTTCAGAGCTTCGATAACAAGCGAATTTAGCTCTCGGACATTCATATTAATCCCGGTCGGCAATTTATCGGCAACCGTCAAGACAAAATCGGCAGTCAGAAAATTATACTGTTTGTCCTCAATATCAATCATGAGATCGTGCACGGTATCCCCGTTGTAACCCGGGTACTCATGTCCGGAGTCTCCACGGCTCAGACCCTCGGCGTATGCCGATATGAGATTCAATATCAAACATTTCGTCCCGCACCGTGCCGTGTGTTTATACAGCCACTCTGCGGCATAGAGCGTGTCCTCCGCATCCTCACTGTCTGCGTAATAGTGACTGGTGCACGCAAAAGCCTTGCCATCCTGTCTTATCATCCACGCCGTTTCTCTGTTCATAACATTCCTCCTTTGATGCATTATACCAAACTCAATGCGTCAAAATCGGGACAAAAAACTGGGGATAAATTAAACAAAGCAGCAAGAATAAATCTTGCTGCCCTGGGATTTGTCTTTTTTTACAGACCTGTTCAATTATTTAATCAAGCGACTCCAAAATTTTTTCAATGGCCTCCGCATTGATTTTCTTTCTGTCTCCTTTTACGGCAACAGTCATATTGCATCTTCTGAAAATATACTTTGCGGCGTCGATTATCTGCTCCTTAGTTACTCTGAACCTGCCGTAAAATTCATCCGAATAATCTATCGGCTGCGTTTTTAATATATGGTTGTAGTAAGCCATATTCCAATTCAAATTATCCGGATTATCCAAATCCAGTTCCCAATTAAACATCTCATAATTAAGATTCGCTTCAAAGTTAAACCGACCGTCTTTTGCCGCATTTAACAACTCGACAACCGTTTTGAAAACGTCCTCAATCTTATTTCTGTCAACTTCAAAGCTGAAGTTAATATTGCCTACATTGTCATATTGCTCAAAAGTGCTGTCGTATGAATAAATAATAGGATTGTCCTCGGACAGATAATTATACACCAGCGCTTTATCGCCATTGAACAGCAATGCATAAAGTAAATCATAGACTCCGCCCGGATATTTTGAACAATCAACATCAAATGCTAATTACCAAGTACACCCGCAGTCCTTGCACTTAAAGCTCTTATTTATCTTATTAGAAAAGATGCCGAAGAATCCCACAGATACTGCACGGTCAACGACGTCGAGTTTTTTGATGTTAGTTGACCCACAGGTGGGACAGTGGGGAAGGTCTTCATTTCTGAGCTTCTCCATAAGCTGTCTGTTCTGCTCCTTAAACTCGGGCGTTTGCTTCATCTCTTCAATTTCTTTGTCTTCCATATAGGCGGTCTTTATAGACAACTCCTCGTTGTAGAGTGGATTTTTGTCTATATCCAGCACCATTAGTTTTATCAAATGAAGATTTTCAGCTAACGGTTTATCCATTATAGGATTGCTGCTAACTATCATATTTTTTCTCAGTTCAAGCTCTTCTGTCATAAACATACGCGATGTATATTGCTCTGGCAGTTTTACAAGTCCGTCTTTAAATCCGCAAAATCTACAAACGTTAATACGAAAGTCTTTTATATCTCCCACTCTGTTATCTTTAAGAATGTGTCCACATTGTGGGCAGTATGCCAACATATTACTCATTAACATCAGTCTCCTATGTAAAGGTTTATGATAATAAGGTTGAAGGAAGCGACCTAAATACTACCGATGCTACTATCGGTGGCATACAATCTAAACCCAAAAAGTTCGTCCTCCGCAAGATTATCGGTATCTAATCAATATGAATAAGAGGAGTTTATATAAATGACAATAGAAAACGCCTACAGAGCCCGTGCGGCTCTTAATAAAATAAGTCATAGTGCTATGCCCGCCAAAACGGCATACAAAATCTCAAAGCTGTCTAACTTCCTGAAGGACGACGCGAATTTTTACACAGAGCGTCTCTCTCAGATAATTGAACAGTACGGAGAAAAAGACGAAAATGGCGAACCCGTCATAAGTGGTAACGGCTACAAAATCCAAGAAGATAAGACGGATGAGTGTGCTGCTGCTATTAAAGAGCTTAGTGGGATAGAGGCTACTACGCCCGACACAAAGATTTATTTGTCGGAGCTTGATAACGTTGAGCTCTCCCCCGACGACATAGCCGCGATCTATGACTTTATTGAAGAGGATTGATGCTATTTGCGTGAAATCTACATAAACGCCGAATATCCCAACACGCAAGAAGTGGTGTGGGGGTACGATGGCGAAAACAATAGTGCAGACCTAAAAATAAAACTCCCCGATTTTATGGTCGGGGAGAAATTCAATTACACGATTCATTTTAAAGACGCCTTCAACAAAGAGTCATCTGTTGGTGCGACGGCAACCGACGGCGTGTGTTCTGTGTTGCTTACAAAAAGTTTAGCTGTCGGCGGACGACTGAAAATACAGGTCGTCGGAGTTAGCCCTAAGACGGCGACGACGGGTGTGTATAAAGTAAAAGCCCCTAAGTCAGCAGAGAAAATCAGACTTGTGATAGGCTCGCAAACTATTACTTTGGCGAAAAATGACTCAAGGGTTCTATCTGTTGATGAGTTTGAAAATTATGATATATGGACGCTCAAATTCAAGATTAATGACGGGGCATATGCCGTAGAAGCTAAGTACGGGGTGGAGTGGGTTGCAACTGATAGCGTTCTACTCGTTGCAAATGAACAAGTAGTCAAGACACCCGTCTTGACTTTAATAATTAAAAGTAAGGATGGTGACTTAATCTGAGAGAAGTATATATAGATTTACAGCGTCCTGTTAAAGTAAACATAGGATATATTGGCGAGCATAAAGCCACCAAGCTTATAATTGCTTTATCGCCCGATCTCAAAGACGCAACCTCTTACAAGATAGAGTTTAGTACCTGCGGAAAGGTAATCGCGTCAAACACAGTAATTGCAAGTAACGGCGTAATTAACTATGCCATTCCGCAGGACATCACACTAATGCCTATAATAGAGTCCGTTATGGGTATTCAGGTTATAGGAAACAACGGAGAAAACATTATTAAATCTCCGATAGTAGAGGCTTATATTGGAAGTAGCTTGCTGGACTCGACTGAAGTAGCTTCTAATGCCCCCACAGATATCTCGACAAAAGTTGAACAACTGATGGCGGCTAAACACAGCCACAGCAATAAGGCTGTCTTGGATAAGTTTGCTGAAACCAATGGCAAACCAACCTATAATGGCATAGCCATTGGTAGCGGTGGTACCGGTGGGGCGTCAACCGCTGAAGACGTCAGTTATACCAACACACAGTTGCCGAATGTCAAAAATGTTAAGACGGTACTCGACGAGCTTGTTCCCAAATCTCACAGCCACGATAACAAAGACACACTCGACAAGCTCTCTGTCTCGAACGGCAAACTTCAATATAACGGTTCGGATGCCGGTTTAAAGGGCGACAAGGGTGATACAGGAGCGACAGGCGCACCGGGTCTTAAAGGCGACACAGGCGCACCGGGTAAGGACGGCGAAGACGGTACAGACGGTATAACACCGACTATTGGTGCAAATGGTAATTGGTACTTAGGCACTACAGACACCGGGAAACCGTCTCGCGGCGAAAAGGGCGATAAAGGCGATACGCCCGTCAAAGGCACTGACTATTGGACGGCAGCAGACAAGGCAGAAATAGTCAAGGACACCCTTGCCGCCCTGCCGAAGTGGACAGGAGGTAGTTACTGATGGCATACGACAAAATAGTTGACTCCGCCGTACTTGATGCCGCTATGACCCACACCGCTAACCGCATCCGCAGCAAGACAGGCGGTACTAATCAGATTGCGTGGGACTCCACCAAAGGTTTTGGCGACGCGGTTGACGCTATAGCTGGTTCAGACGAGGATAAAATTCACTTCCGGTTTGATTTCGCTTTTGCAAAATTTTTCCGCTCCGATACCGCCGACTTCCTCATCCTCCGTAAAAAGCACATGACACCGGAGATCCTTGATAACCTCAAGAATCATCGTAACTCCGCATCTGTCGTCTCCACCTATTCCGAACGGAGACATCATTATGCTTTTATCATCGGACATACAGATGATATCCGGCGTGTGCTTATGTACCGTGTCCATGTGAGCGACAAGCAGAACCGGAATTTCGCCCTCAGCATACACAAACCCGTCTCTTACTATTGGTGAATACCCCCTGTCTCTAAGATGACAAACCAACGCCGCCTTGAGCTTGTCCTGCGGGAATTTAAATATGTTAAGCAACTTCATTTTCGTTTTTCTCCTCAGCTTTCTCTTCCATATATTCCTCATAGCAGCTTCTACACATACAGGTGTCGTCCACAAAATGAGCTTCGTCTTCCCACTCGTAGTCACCGCATCTCTCGCAGTACACCACATTCTCGTCGAAAGCGTCACTACACATCGTGTAAAGCTCTCCGTTTATATCGACATCTCTCTTGAGGTCGATACCCCTATAATCATACCTAATTTCCCACTGCTCATGAACTCCACACCAGAAACAGCAATCCTCGCAATAGAGCTCTCCGTCTATTTCATGTAGATAATCCCCGTCATCGAACGAGCAACCACAACGAGAACAATAATTTCTTTCGCAACACTCAACGCACTGCAACTCACTCTCTTTATCATCACGAGCGTCCATCAAGTCGCCGCAATCAACACAATAGGAGTCTCCGCCGATATACAAGCCCAAATTGATTTTCGATTCCATTTCCTTGTTGTGTGTAAACACACATTCATCGGGAAACTCGTAGTAATCGCGGTAATGAAAACTATTGTCGTGGGTTGTTATAAGTTCATCCCAATCGCAATCCACTTTCTTCCACAGATTAGGCACTTCAAGACAAGTTGACATAATATCCTGAACAACAGCTCTATAATCGCGGTAATTTTCGCTGGTCGAATCGCCACCCTTTGGGTACAGACGGGACTGTAGAAGCAGACCGTTCTCATAGAAGAAGAGCTGTCGAGTAATTTTCTTTTCCATAAACCACTCGTCACCCGCATAGGATTCGGGAAGTGTATAGAAAATCATACTCGTACCGTCGTTAGCATAGCTCAGCGTTCCTGCCTTATAACAGCCCTGATACGCACCTGAGCGGTTAATGAAGTGACAACTACTCCACGAATTTCCATTTGACATCAGAAGAAAATCGCATATGTTCACACTCAGTACGGTTATTCTTTTTATTTTAAGCGGGTTAGTATCGTCTGCGGCTTTTGCAAACAACTTGTTATAGCTTAAATAATTTCTGTCACCCTCCTCGTGTTCGTCTGTGAATTTCGTCGCGTCAATTTTACGGTCATCGCCTATCGGATATTCCTTGAATACTGTATTGATTACACGGCTGCGCTTCATTCCGGAACGCATTTCCTTATAGTACCCGAGTCGGTTTATCGACTCCGCTTCGCGTTCGCTTATCTCTCGACTTGCGTTCTGAGAAAGCAAGCTTATAACCGCATTAAACATTTTGGACTGCTCAAGCTCGTTTTCAATTATTTTTCTTGATGTATACGCGAGCAGTTCATTAATGTCTCTTTTGAACGCAGATGGGTCTGACCCTCTAACTTCATCACGGAGAAATATTATTGCCTTTGCTTCTTCGTTCCACATAGGATGATTTCTTAGAATACGAAACAGAGTTTCCTTCTCATAAAACCACTCTCTAACATTGGCTTCTATTCCTGCCGTAGTATAATCATTATCAATTCCGACCTCAAGAAAAATCCGTTCCACCTGTTTTGTATAGTATTCTATCTGCTTTGAATTGCTGTCGTATTTTTCTAAAAATTCCCTATTTTCGTTTTCAAAATACATTTTATTTTCCTCCTTGATTTAAAACTGAATATATTCTCGTTCTGAAGCCTTCTTAGAGAACTCGGGTGTCAAATTCGATGCGTCAATCCAATACCCATGTCCGCTTTTGCAGTGTCCCACGCAATTATGCATACCAATAAATTCATCGTAAGCTATTCCTATATCATTTGGACATTGTTCGTCCGCATAACAAACTGTGGCTTTTGCGAACATCTTCGGTCCAGACAAGCTTATAACCCTGTCGCCTACTTTATATTTGTGACTCATTTTATTTTCAATTTCCTTTCCTTTTACTCTTCGACTTCACCGAACACGGACTCATAGCCATCCGCATCCATATTCTCTTCAGCAAACACCTTTGCTTCATCGATACCGATCGGTGCGATTTTGTTTTCCGTGTCCCAGCAATTCATGCCGCTGGATATTCGAGCTATAAAGAACTCACCGGTTTTCTTCTGATAAAGAGTTGTCCAACTGCTCGGCGTTCCGTTGCAGTAGCTTGTTCTGTCGCAAATTTCCTTTGCAGTTTCTGTGTTGTATTTCTTTCCCTTGATAACCTTATTCATTTCATTTTCCTCCTGAATTTTAATTTAATTTCTGAATCATCGTTCTCGCCATATTATCTACAGCGATATAACTGGAAGCCGTCGCCAAACGCTTTTCATCTTCGGTTGTCAAACTCACGCCCAATTCCTTTAGGACTTTGATTTTGTGTTTAACGAACCTTTTCATTCTGTCTTCTTCTGTCAACCGCAGCTCTCCTCCTTCTGTTTATGATTTTCTTCGCAAGCCATCGAGCTACGGCATCCTCCATCCGTTCCTCGAAAGCTATAATTTTACCCTCGTGCCACAGCGCATACAAAAACGCGACGACGAAGGCAATTTCAATTACAGTTGTGATTGCAAATCTCAATTCCATTTTGATTCCCTTTCTGATTTAAAATAAGTTTGTACCGTTTTGTCTATACGCCTCATTCCATTTTCGCGCCAGTTCCTCCGCCTTTCTACGGCTTTCGCATAAATGGCATATATCAGCGTTGTATCTTTTAAGTATGGCGATCAAGTTATTACCCGTCGCTATCGTGTCGGCGAAGGCGAAATACTTTCCGTTTTCGGCAGTGACAACCACAACAAAAATCATTTTCATTTCAGATTTTCCACTCTCCGCATATGTTTCCGTTGCTGTCTATCGCCAAGCCGTCTGTTCCCCCTTCGGCTACAGCTCTGCTTATCTGCCCGAAAATTCGGTCAAGCTCAGCCGCCGTGGCGTAGTAGTCGGCATATTCATTTTCCGCGTCACAGTCATGAAAAGCGGCGTTCCCGGTTTTGATTTCGATTTTCATTTTGATCTCCTTTCAGAAATTAACCACCATTTTCGCGTTGTGAACTGGACTCACCAATTCGCCGCCAAAACAGACTAACTGCCCAGTACCAACTTCAACAGCGTTGTACTTTGCTGACCCGCTTACCCTCATATAGTAATAGTAATCGTCGTCCTCGGCACGAAACACATCTCCGCAGCGTATTTCGTTAAAATCTATCCAGTCTTTCGTTTCCTCTCTGATTTCCATTTTGTTTTCCTTTCTGATTTTAAATTTAGCAGCCGAGTTTGTTTTCCCTTTCACGGCGGCTCTATCTTATATCACGACTTCGGTTATTTACCAAAAATCTTTTAAAATTTTATGCCACATTTTCTTCGTATTAGCTAAAGCTATACTTCGTATTCAACATAAATATCGCCGTTAGGCATATATACGCACGACCACACGCAGCCGCGCTCATATACAGCCCGTTCGGCTACACACATAGCATCATCGAGATTGTTGAAATGCTTTCCGATTACCAAACCGTTTTGCTTTTCAACTTCGACCCCATAGGTACTATAGCTCATGATTTCCTTTCCTCCTCTAATTTTATTCGCGCCGAATGACCGTCGCCCCAGCGCACCAATACAAGAGCGGATATGCTATTTCCGTAGATAATAATTCCGCCCGTTATGTATGCCGTATACTTTTCGCCGTCGTTTTCAAAACGGATTTTCGTTTCAAATCCGACTTTCCATATCACTCCCTTTACAAACTTTTCGTATGACATAGTAAAATATTCGCTCCTTTCATTTTCGTTTTAATTTTGTAGTATTTAGATTATGTTTTGAGAATAGAAACACTTCGGGAATATAATTTCATTACCAATTTCCGAAGTGATTTTCTTTAGTTTATTTCCCGCAATTCTTCGAGTATTTCGCCCTCGTCGAATACGCGCTTTACTCCTTCCCATTCGTGACAACACGCCTCCCAAATCTTATAAGCGTTCGGATTTCGCGTTAGTCTGCCGAATTCGTTTTCGGTTTCGGTTTCATACCCAAATTCCGAACAAAAATCCTCATAGTTTCCGGGGTCATACTTCGTCAAACACGCGAGAATGTCATAGCAAGTCGGCGTAATATTGTGTGTTGTGTTATATATGGAATCCCAAAATGTCACGCGCATAACCTCGCCGGTATCGGTATTTCGGATATAAACCGAATAGCAGTTTCGTTTTGCGTTGTCGCGCCAAAGTCGATTTGCTTCGCGGTCTTTGAATATGATACTCATTTTGATATTATTTCGCATCAGAAAATCACGGGTTTCTGTCTCGTAGGCACTTACCATTCTAAACTCAGCTCCTCATAATAATATTTTTTGCCGTTTATCGTGACTTCCGGCTCACCGTTTATAGCGGCGTCGTTCGAGTATTCACCCGCGAAGGCTATAGCTTCGTCAAGTGTAAAATCGTGATTTGTTATGATTTCATATACGGTTTCGTTTCCGTTTTTGATTTTCATACCCAAATTCCGACCTCCTCCTCCATAAACTCGCGGAAATCGTCGGTCAAAAGCTGATTCCCGTAGTAATCTGTAAACAGTCTTGCAACCATTTCGCCGTCGAGATTGCAAAGTGCATCCCAAATTTCAATCTGATTTTTATCCATGATTTTCAATTCCTTTCTGATTTAGATTTAATTCCACGCTTTTAGAGTTTTTAGATAGTCGATTTCATCGCAGACCTCCGCGAAGGCGGCGGCGTCGGTGTACATAACATTCCTGCCGTCGCTTTTGAGCGCATTAATTTTCATCTGTACGCTGAGATTCCACACGCTCAGGGCAATCAGTACGGCATAACAAGCGGTCATGATGGTTGCGATTATTGCATATATTTTTGTTTTCGTTTTCATTTTAAATTTCCCTTCTAATTTAGATTTTTAGTTTTGATTTAATTTCACTTTTGAGCGTAAAATTTTTTATGCCGCTTTTGTTGCCTTTGTCTGAGCCTTTGCGCTCGATTTTTTCGCGGATTTTCTTGCGGATTCAATAGCCCCGGCGGGTTTAGGATCTATCTTGCCGCTTGCGCGTTCTTTCTTTTCCTTGAACTCGATATTATAGGATTTTTCGGTAACTATGCGGTGAAGTATTTCCGCGATAAGCTTTTCCAGATACTTCGGGCGAGCCGCCGCAACACTCAGAACGCCGCGCCCCTTCTTTGCGTAGAGGGACAACAGATATCCGACGTCGTGAGAATTTGCCTTGTAGATATTGCCCTTTTCGCCCTCTACATAAAGCATAGAGTCAATTATCATCTGTAATTGCTTGAGTAATTGTGTGTTGCTTGTTGGCGTTTTGCCGAGATTGATATCGCGGGCTTGTGTAGGCGTGGCAAACTTTTCCGCGACTGTTTTCACATCCGCGCCGATACTCTGCGCCGTTCTCATGCAGAGCAAACGATTAAAAGCCGCGACTTTGTAAACCCATGCAGATTCCGCGCCGAATTTCTTTCCGCGCTCAACAAAAAATGATTCAAGCGCGACAAAGTCAAGCGGGCGTTCAGCCGTGACAATTTCACGCGATTTTATGCCGTTTTCATCCTCTTTGTCTTTGTGTTTCAGCGTCTCGAAAGTCAGAGCCGTTGCCGCCGCAAGCATAGGCGCGGGGTTGTCGAGCAGTTCGAGAGCCGCCGCATGAAACGCGGCGCGGGTGTACTCTTTTTCAAGCTCTGATGTTTCATTGTCGAGCTTTTCGAGCTCTGCCGCCTTTGTATCATCGGCGTTTATTGCCGCGTTGTAGGCGTTAATGTGTGTTTCAAGCTCTGCTTTAATTTCCGTGATATTCCGTAATGCTTTCTTCTCTGTTGTCTTTTTCATGATTTTTTACCGTCCTTATTTAAAATTTTTATATGCTTTTAGCACATTAAAGAACGCGCGAACATATAACAGCTCACGCGCTCGGAATGTGTTAAAAATGAATTAATTATATATCGTCATTATTCATTCAATGGAATATTAATATTTCCGCTTTGCAATAAATATTTATTCCTGAGAATAAAAAATTACTGTCCGTTGTCCGTATTTCCTGAGAAATAGCGCGAACAGTGTAAAGCTAAAATATCTTTATAGCATTAATGAATAGTTTATTTTTTATCGTGGCTTTTGCGGCGTCCGAACACATACACACCATACGCGGCGGGAGGTTTTAGCCCCCTCCGAAAATTTTCTAAATCTTTCCGCGCCCTCTGACCGCGCGTCACCCTTGCAACCGAAAAATTTAATAAACGCGATAATAGCTATATAAATAGCTTACAAGGTATTTTGCATTATTGAAAAATCGGGAGCGCGTCACGGCACGCGCCGCCTCTGGCTGATAGCTAAAAAAAGCCGTCAAAGCGTGATAGCAATATCAAAGTATTGCAAGGCTATATCAATAATTATGTGTTCCGCTTTCCGTCTTTTTACCCTTGAACGGATAGCAAGCCGCTTGAATAATGGGCAAGCCCCGCGCCGCTTGACTTTTCGCGGCATTGGTGTATAATCTTATGTATTGTGTACCGCGTGAAAACTCTGCCTTGCTTGTCGTTATGGTGACTTGCACCGTGCCGCGCCTCTGCGGTCACTCGCTCAGCTTGTCGGCGGCGGCTCTGCCGCTCTGCCGTGCCGCTCGGGTGTCGGCGTTGTTCTCTTGAGTACGCCTATATACTACCATAAATTTATGGACTTTGCAAGAGTTTTCTATAAATCTATTGTTATTTGGAGGATTGCACAATAAATGAATGAAAATAAACCCGCCGAATTGTACAATATGGCAAATATTGAGCCGCCTATAATCTCAAAGAGAATAAAACATATGTGCCATTTTAGGCGCGTGCCCGTCAGCGTGATGTTGCATGACTTAAATATATCTAAAAATACACTATATTATATGGATAAAGGTACTGCAATGTCATATACTATACTTGTATCTATATGTAATTACCTGAATATGCCCATAGATACTTTGTTACGTTGTAACACCGCGCCTACACCTACACCCGCGCCGCCTGACCTGAACACGGCGGTGTCAGTAGTAGCCGCTGCCGCGCATATATCCCCCGATGCACTCCGCGCCGTGCTGCACCTACCAATCAACGATAAATAATTCTTGCGCAGAATAATAGATGTTCGTGCGTCTATATAGGCGGGCATAGCCCGCCGATGGGGACGGTGTAGCCGTCCCGACATTATAGGATATATACCTA
>OLWS01000153.1_pt1 | contig 40962 bp, 39 predicted proteins | sample 1673601 | NCBI WGS metagenome assembly OLWS01 (sample SAMEA103958116, study PRJEB25191) | human gut metagenome | biome: human-associated habitat [ENVO:00009003]; feature: intestine environment [ENVO:2100002]; material: feces | place: Germany | collected 2013/2015 | reverse complement strand
TCTGTTTTACTGCTCTTTGGAGAAAGTACTTTGCATAATTGATTTCTGTTCATAATGTCATTTATGTGCTTCAATACATAAGGGACATTTTCCCAAAGCGGTTTCATTATAAACAATTCCCTCCCGTTCGTCTGTTTCTGTTCCTGTTCCTTCTTCTACCTGTTCTTGCATCGGGTTTTGAAAGCGTATCACATCTGCAGGGAAAGCCGCGCAGGCTCAACTCATCTTTGTACGGCAGAATTGGCGTATAAAGCTGCGTGTAAGCCCTTCCGATCGCGCCTTCAAACAGGATATACTGCGCACGGTTGTTTGGATCTCCCGAGTTGCATACATGCCGCTGCGATATGCCCGGATATGGTTCGATATAATAGATCTTGCTGATCTGGTGCTCCTTCGCATTTTTCGCGCACATCTCACATGGACTCGACGTAGTAAACAGGCAGCCTCCTTTGATCTTTGGGGTTCGCCCCTGCAGGAGCGCTTTTTCCTCACCGTGCATTGCGCGTGCGCTCATGGGGTTCTTTTCCCCGGTCACTTTTTCATTCAGCGTCTTAAAGCAGAAGCTGGACGGCAAGCCATGAAGAATATCCGGATCCGGAAAACAGTATTGCCGCAGCTTGATATAGAACGGGGAATCGCTTTGCCACTCATAATCGCTGAACGCACCCAGATCCCCCTGCTTCTGCAAAGCCGCAAAGCTGCGATAGACACATGGGGTTTGACCGTACGGCACATCATTCCAGCCGAGGGAAATGATATTGTATTCACTATCCGTGACAACGGCACCGGTCTGTCTTGAAATGCAGCCGGAGTTGACCTTTGCTGTGTATGCAAGCTGCATACAGCGCTCAACAGGCGTCGGCGGAACCAGCCCCGGATGCATCATCAGCGAAATATAGCGGATAACGTTCAGTTTTAGCCGACGCTTGGGGCCGGAATCGTCTTCATTGTTCGTAAGAAAGACATCCGCATTCTGGATGCAGTATTCCACATCCTGAAGGAAAAAGGGATATAGCTTCGTTTTATACAGAAATGCGCGCAGCGGATCTGCCAATACGCTCAGGTAGTAATTGCAGAGTGCGGGAGAAATACCCTGCTCCCGAAATCTCGAAGAAACCTGTTCCCCCGATTCAAAAACGATGCTGCGGATTGCAGCGGCCACATGATCCTTCTGAAGATCCTCCAGCATTTTCTGCTTCGCATCCATAGGATTCGACCGAAATGGTATGCAATATGTATAGTAAAATGTATTGCTGGAGCGCTGGCACAACGCAGCAAGATACTTTTCAAATTCTTTGTTAAAATTATCACCTTGTCCAGCACTGGAGGCAAGCTTCATGCCCTTCACGTCGACGTCTTTCAAGGCATTCACAAAGCTGATGAAACGGCCTGCTGCGGCCTCCGGGCGTTCATTCAGGTCAATGATATCAATTTCATCCTGCGAGAGTCCCTTTTTCTGATCCTGCAGCAGATGGCGGATCCGGATCGTTTCATCTCTCGATACGGCAAACAGATAGTAAGCAGAATAGCGGTCACGCAAATAGTTGCTTTCATATTTGTTTTTCATCGAGTCGATCACAATCGCCGTTCGTGCGTTGTCTCCTGCACCGGCTCGGATATGCTTAATCATTCGGTTGATCCGCTCGGCGATAGCGTAAAGCCTGTCTTTATTATCCTCATAAACTGCCGACTTGGCTCTTGCTCCTTTATCGGTTTTCAGCGTGCCATAAAAGCGAAGGTCATTTCCGAATTCCTGAAATAAAACGGTGTACTTTTCTGCCAGGTACTCCCGGATGCTGTCGGAAAGAAGCGGTAAAATATGAAGAATATAATTTCGAATCTCTATTTCTTTCCCTATTTCCAAATTGCTCTTTTTGAGATATCTATTGTACTCCGTCAATAATTTGGGGCTTCTCTTCTTATCCCAACCCGACAGCATTCTTCTAACGCTGCTGTTCAGTGTTTCCGCTTCATTCCTGCCAGCTTTCTTTCCGTCTATGAAGGCGTCTCCACCTCCGGGCTGCAGAACGATATTGTATAAAAGTCGTTCTAGTTTTCCGTGAAGCAATCTCATAATATCAGACTCGGCTTTTTTAATATTCTGCTGCCTGATCGCAAGCCGAGCCCACGCGTCATTTTCTACGATAAAGCTTGTAATCACATCCCGCACGCGGATAACGTGAAACGGGATACGGTTACATTCGAAATATCGAAGCAGAATGTTGTCTGCCCGCTCTTCATCGGATGAATAGTTGTTGCATTCCGATGATGAACAGGGGATTTCCTCGCCGTTGCTGGCCTTCTGAATAAAGGATGAAACGTAAGAGCTCCCAGCGCCTATTTTGCCTGTCAGTGCAATGATGAGGTACTTCTTCCTTTCGTCAAAAACGCGCTCGATCACGGCTCTTTGAATAGCGCTATCCGAAAAGGTCATATTAGATGCCTGTCCGCTCATTGACATATCCTCCCGACGTATTTGATGTATTATTGCAGGGGGCAACTGCTCTGGATAGCACAAGATTTCTGCATGATTGGACATTGGGAACATTCCTGTGCCGTGCGAACCCCATATGCACTTTGGAAAGCAGCGTTGTCTTTTTTGGTATCGGTCGCACCTGGAGCGTTGCCGTCTTCGTCCTTTTCAATCGGACGGGGAGTTTTACACTGTGCGCCAGTGTACAGACACATATTACCGTCCTTGATTGCGTGCCGAATATACATTTGGGCAAGCTCACTCTCCAGGAGAGACTTATGTCCGTTCAGAACGTTTTGTTTGAAGATTTCCCGGTACTCTGTTTCTTTAATCAGGCTTTTCTTATCAAGCAGGTTCCAGCCATAGGTCGTAATCGTCAGCATTGCTTTTACCAGAACGGACTCTGGGGCATCATTTTTTATGTTGATGGTCATTCCGACGATAGACCCAACGCCGTCGTATTCTTGATCCTTTCCTGATGGAATGTAGTAACGGCTCACCGTCTTTTTGTCATTGATGAACACAAAGTTTTCCTGATCCAGCCGGAAAAAGAAGGACTCGTTGCTTCTCAGAAAATCATGCAGCGTATAGTTGATGCAGGATGCATCTCCGCTGGTGATGAGCCTCCATGCGTTTTCCGGTTGCTCATTACCGTAGTGGAGGGAAGGCTCTGGGAGCCGGCCAGAATAATTATCATCCGGGTAGCAATAAACCAGATCAACAGTGACCTTGTCCGAATCCGTTTCATCGGAGAGTGCCAGAACGGAGTCCCGGATTTCTACCAGAAGTGTGCGAAGCTGCTCGTGAATATCATAGACGAGGACATTCTTCCGAAAGTTGAACGGTCTCCACTCCGGAACACGTCCATAAGTCAGCTGCAAAATGTTCCTTGTCTTTGCTTCATTGCTCTTTTGCTGCGCAAGTAGGGTGGCCTTTGACAGGGCTTCCTGCCGGCACATAATCAGGTATTTCCGCTTTGTCACACGCTCGAATATGGAAACGGCAAATTGACATGCAGCTGCAACAAATGCAGCTCGGAAAGCAAACTGGCGAAGAGAGACTCCACCTATCAATATATTTTCGTTGCCACAGATCGATAGAATCAATGACGCAAAGGCAAAAACGAAGGAAAGCACGGGAGTAAATACTGAAAGTCCGACCCTGTGAAACCATCGAACGCGCTCCTTCTTTTCTGGAGATAAATTCATCTTTTTCTGCCCCTCTCTTTATATTGTTTCTGCTTTCTTTCTGGATTTAACCGGCAATGCTGCTTGCGTGTTTTTATCAGATCCTCCTTTATCACCAACTCTACAAATCTTCTCGCTCTGTTCTTTGCTGCTACCTTTGTGACGAAGAACATGACCGACAAGTAAAGCACCGGCACGGCAAACATCTGCCAGCACTCCTGACCGTCAGGCTTCAGCGCAGTAAAAATCGCCACAGTTAGCAGTGTCAAGATGAGCAGGGACAGCGTGGATATGCAGATATCGCGCGTCATCAACTGCATCCGCTGTCCCTCTATGACATTCCCACAGTCGGCCTCTTTGCTGGCGTGCAGCAATTTGTACCACTCAGATCTCTGTTTGTCTGGAGGAAGCGCAGAAAAGTGTTTATACTTCTCCTTTGCCACATCAATGTCAAAGCAACGCTCATTTTCCCCGGCTGCAATCTCGGAGAAAATGGTATCACTCGGCATACTGCCATACACAATCTCTGTCTTCATTGCATCTGGCCATATCTCATTCAGGATTACAACCAGAACGCTGAGCCCACTGACCCAAATGTCGATAGCTGCCATTTTGAGCAAGGTATCCAGAAGATTTTCGTTATCAGCAGAGAAATCCGTATGCAGCGCAATGGATGCGACTGTTATAAGCAGGTACGCAAGAATATACTGCCGCAGTTCTTTTTCTTTGTAGTCTTTGACATAGTGATCTTTCATGTCGCAGTTATCTTTTCAAAGGCCAGACGAATTGCCTGCGTGAGTCCCTTTTCACGATGCATGAATACTTCGCGTTCGGATCTTGTCGTAGAAAAGCCAAAGGTTCCTAAATTTTCGGCATAGTTGAAATATTTCCCTTCTGCCCCCTTCTTCTGTCGAGCCAGATATAACTCAGATTGCAGGTTATAATGCTTGATGGTATGTAGCAGTTCGAGCTTGAAATTATCAGAGACTATGCACGTATTCAACGCATAAATCGTCTTTTTATCATTCCGAATTGCGTTTAGAATCGTAATCGATTCATCAATGTGCGCCGTAAGTACAATCCCATATTCGCCGTTTTCCGACCGACATTGGTAGTACTCCACGATTGGTTTTATATAGCCATCTCTATCTGCCTCAGCAACATGTTTTTGCCACGGAGAAACGTGCGCCTGCGACACCAACTCAATATACTCATGTCTGGCACTTAGATTTTCGTCCGTCCCGGCAACGCTACTAGACACAATCCAGATCACACAGGCACACCCTTTCTTTTTCAGCACCTTTCAGTGTTGACGAAGCCGAAAACAATGGCAACTCTACAACACCATTCTTTGTATTGTGTGCAGCATCGTATTTTCCTTTTTTCATGAAATCAACCAGCTTATCAGAACCGCCGCTCGTTTTTCCAGAACCGCTATTGTCGGACACAAGGTACTGCTTTTTATAAGCGTCTCCGCCCAGCTCATCAAAAATGGCTGTGGCATCATCCAGTTGCCCATGATGCGGAAGCTGAATGTACACATAGCTGTCCAGCTCATGCAGGTAATCCGGCGATGCGTCACCGCAAAGCAGAATCGTATTTTCATCACTCAGCGTACACTTCAGCTGAACGCTGGCCGCGTTCATGACCGTTTCCTGCGCATCACCCTCGCCGATATTGTCGCTTTCCCGTGAGTCGATCGCCTTGGCTGCAACTTCAATAAACTCATCCTCCGTCGGACCGACGATCGTGCATGTGCCGACTGCGGTATCTGGAACCGCGTTCACGCAGTCAAACCCGCAATCCGTTGCCGTCTCGATGATTTCCTTGATATGGTCAAACTTCTCCAGCAGCGATTTTTTCAGGGACTCCCGGTTCCTGCGTCCGTCGTCTACAGTATCAAGAATTTTGTCGACGTACTTTAAATATTGGTGTGTAAACACCCGGACGGTATATTTTCCACTGTCTTTCAACCAGTTCAGCAGCTCGCAGACACCACCGGTGTGGTCAGAGTCGTTGTGCGATACCACAACATCGACTGCCTTGATTACGCTATGCTTTTCCAGAAATGCTTCAACCTCCTGCGCGTGCCGCGAGTGCCCGCAGTCGTACACGACCAGAGATGTTTCGTCGTAGAGCAGAATGCAGTCGCCGAAGCGTGTGTCCATATCATTGTCATAATGACTGAGTGCTTTGAGTTTCATTTAGATTCCTCCTGATAAAACGAATTATAAATGCGGGGAGCAGATTGTGCCTGATGTGAAAACGGATAAACGTTTTGTGCCATATATGGTGGCAGAACAGCCGTCGCTGGTCGCGATCAAACAGGCAAAAATACTTCTAACTATACAGACACAGGTTTCCTTAAAATGCAACAAATAATTTCAAAAAAATCCAAATTTCAATCTGACATATGTTGCATTATATCGAAATATGCGTCTTATATTCAGAGAACGTTTATGGGCGTTTTCAACAAATAATAGATGGGAGAATTTTAAAATGAATGGTGATACTCGCTGCGCCTGTTGTGGTACCCCGTGTCAGGGCTTCAAAGGACCTGATGGAAAATTGTATTGTGCTGATTGCTACAAAAAACTCTTTGGCAAATGGCCGTGGGAATAAGAGAACTTATCAATGCGCTTGTGTAAGTGTTTGGAACGACAGTCTTTCCAACGGCACCATATACGTTTAAGAACCAGTTGATATGCTATTTCCTTTGTATAAAAACCGCCTCCTCACAAAAGAGGCGATGAAATAGTATCTCATCATAAACAGTACGCATTTGCCTGTTTGCTGCTAATCCGTTCTTGCGCGATCCGCAAGTTTTCCTTTCCTGTCTGATTTTATACAATATCCCTGTATTCAGGTCAGAGCAGTATCAGGGCGGAGCAGTTTGAGGGCGGAGGTGATTTCTCGGGGCGAAGTATGTCCCGGTTCTGTGTGCAGGCCAGTGAATACCAAAATACAAAAAGGACCAGTAAGACCGTAATTGCCGTCTGGCAGTTACGGTCTTTTTGCGTCCAAAAACGATGAAAGGAGTGAAACCATGAATGCCAGAAAAGAGCCGGTTAATGCCAATCAGCTATTACAACCCCAAGCAGGCGATCCGTCTCAGCGCGTATGCGGACACGATCGTACTCGAACCGGATGGGCGTGAGCAGCGTCTTCGGGCGATCCGCTTCGGCGGGTACCCGGAGATGGTTCGCGCCATGTCGGACGCGATCTACGCCGGTGCGACGCTGGAAACGGAATTTGCCGGTGAAACAGCCATGCTCACCTGCGAACCCAAGAAATACGAATGCCATCTGAGCCACGACGGAATTTACGCCGAGGCGACCATCCTCTCGCTGGACGATGCGGACACTGCGGCAAAAAAGGATGAAGAATCACAGGCGGACGGGCAGACGAATGTAGAGCTGCCGCCGCGGAAATGTGTCCTTTTTTGCCCGGCGGGAGACCGGCGGGCGCTGTTTGAAGCGCTGGACCGGAAAACGGCTGTGCCGCTCATCCCGGAGTTTCAGGACTATGTTCTGGACGAATTGCAGCGGCGCAGACTTCTCAAGCCGCTGCGCGTCATCTCCATCCGGGAACGGCTGGAGGCGTGGCTGCTGCTGTGCAAGAAGGACGACGCCAATATCGTCAAGGTGCTGGAGGAAGGCCTGAAAAGCGGCGCAATTCGTATTCCCGGAACAGTTCAGAACCTCAACGGCTTTGACAGTGTGCATTCTGTCACCAGCTACCTAAGCGCGTTCGGCGTGACCGTGGCAGAGCGAATCCGTAATCAGTTCCAACCGCTGTTTGACCCCGCTGCGGAGCAGCTTTCCCCGGAGATTTTACGCATCAACGACCATATCCGCGCACGCGCAGGCTACAGCCTTTACCCGGCACAGCTTGCCGTCGCGGAATCGGTCAAGCGCAAGCTCTCGGAGGGCAAGTCTGCGTTCATCGTGGCAGAGTGTGGAAGCGGCAAAACGAAGATCGGTGCGACCGCACTGGCAGCGTATCAGGTGCAGAAACGGAAAAAGACGTTCAACATCGTTCTCTGCCCGTCGCACGTCGCAAAGAAGTGGGTGCGCGAAATTGCCGAAACGCTGCCGGACACGGCGGGCATCATCGTCCGCAGCATTACAGAGCTGGACAGCCTGTACGCGCAGTACCAGCAGGGCGACAAAAGCATCTACGCCGTCATCAGCAAGGAAAAAGCCAGAGACGGCTATATGCGCCGCCCGGCTGTCCTGTTTGACGCACGAAAAGGCGCGTTCCGCTGCCCCGGCTGTGGTTCCGTCATAGAATTGCCAAGCAGCGACGATACATACGACTGGGTGACCGCGAAACCGGAGGCGTTCCGCATGGAAAACCGGCGCAATCATCAATGTATGAATTGCGAAAGTCCCTTGTGGACAGCGGTGAATCCAAGCGTGCCGTCTCCGTGGGTCAAGATTCCGGAATACGGCTGGGTGCATCGGAAGCTGGCAGTCCATGCCATGCAGAAGACGAAGAACCCCGCTGCACTGGATGCTTTGCTGTCACTTCACGAGAATCCAGACGGATATTTCCCGACGCGCGGCGCGTGCCGGCGGTATCCGCTCAGCTCTTACATCAAGAAGCGGTACCGCGGCAGGCTTGACGGGCTTATCGTGGATGAGCTGCACGAGTACAACAACGACAGCGGCCAGGGCGACGCGATGGCAGAACTGTTCGGCACGGCAAAAAAGGTTATCGGCATGACGGCCACGCTCATCAACGGCTACAGCTCCGGCATTTTTCATCTGCTCTACCGCACGTCGGCGCAGCTGATGCTGGCGGACGGAAAGCCGCATGAAAAGCCCGCGCTGTTCAATACGGAGTATGGCGTCGTGGAGACGACCTACACCGAAGCCGATGAAAACTATGCAGCAAAGCGCAGATCGCAGAAAAGCGGCGTTCGGACGCGTCAGCTTCCGGGCGTTTCGCCGCTGGTGTTTTCACGGTTCCTGCTGGAAAAAACGGCGTTTTTGTCGCTGTCCGACATGGGCAAGGCACTCCCCAGCTACGAGGAAATTCCCATTGCCTGCCGTATGGATGAGGCCGTGCAATCGGAATACAAACGCATTGAGAATGCGCTTGTACGGGTATTGCGGTCGGACCGCCGCGCGGCACAGAAGATTCTTTCCGCGTATCTGAATCTGTTGACTGTCTATCCGGATCAGCCGTATGACCAGAAGCCCATTCTCTACCCCGACAGCGATGTACCCATCGTCGAACCTGAGAACATCGGGGATGCGGATACGCTCGGAGAAAAGGAACAGCGGACGCTGGAGATCGTAAGAGCTGCCATCCAGAACAGGGAGCGTGCGCTCATCTACACAAGCTGGGTGCGCACGGATTCCCAGCAGAAGCTTAAAAAGCTCCTGACGGATGAAGGCTATCGCACGGAGATCCTGACCGACAAGATCAAGACCACTGACCGTGAGGACTGGGTGCAGAAAAAGCTCGCCGCTGGGATGCAGGTCTTGATTGTAAACCCGTCTCTGGTAGAAACGGGGTTAGACCTCAACGCCTTTACGACGCTGGTGTTTTACAGCATGGGTTACAAGCTCTTTACACTGCGGCAGGCGTCGCGCCGAAGCTGGCGCATCAACCAGAAAGCACCTGCGGTCAAGGTCTATATGCTCTACTACGAGGACACCATGCAGCAGAAATGTCTGAAACTCATGGCCTCGAAGCTGGCGGTCGCCGGACTCATTGAAGGAAACTTCTCCGAGGAAGGACTTGCCGCAATGAGCGACGTACAGGACATGACCTCTCAGATGGCGAAGGAGCTGATGCTCGGTATCCGCGACAATGTGGAGGATATTGCGGCAGCGTTCAAAAAGATGGCGTTTGAGAATCCTGACCGCGAGATGCCGGAAGTATCCGCCGGAGAAAAGTCTTTGCTGCCGGAAACCGTGCCCGCGATGATCGAGCAGCCGAAGCGCGTGTTTACAGTGGAGCAGGAAGAAAAGCTGCAAGCTGCCATGGTGCAGCTGGAACAGCAGAAAGCCAAACGGACGAAGAAAACGCAGCAGGTGGAAAACCAGCTGAGTCTATTCGATTCCGTTGCGTAAAAAGGAGGATGCTATGAAATTCACCGTCAACCGAACAGAGCTGCTTGCCGCGGCGCAGAACGCCGAACGCATTGCGCCAAGGGTGTCTACGATCGAGATTCTGCAATGCGCGTATTTGCAGGCCGAGCAGGATACGCTCACCATCGCGTCTGGCAATCTGGAGATCGCGCTGGAGCAGAAGCTCCCCGCGCAGATTGAAACGGAGGGGTGCGCCGTAATCAAAGCGCCGCTTCTTTCGGGGATGCTCCGCTTGTTGGAGGGTGAAACAGTCACGTTTCAGATGAAAAACGGAACGCTTGTGATCTCCTCAGAAACCGCCGAATACGCCATCCGCGTCATGGACGCGGCAGCCTACCCGCGCATGGAGATCCCCTGCCCGGCGGCAACTGTGCCTGTGAGCGGCATTCCGTCTCTGACCAAACGAACGGCGTTTGCCGTTTCTGAGGACACGGCAAGACCCATGCTCAAATGCGTGAACCTGATCTTCGGCGCGGAAGGTCTGCAGGCGGTCAGCACAGACAGCTTCCGCATTGCGTCCGCCAAGGGCGACCGTGAGAGCCGCGGGAATATCAGTTTTCTGATCCCGGCCGCCTCTCTGGAGAAGCTGGCGGCGCTGGTGGACAACCGCGAGAAATTGCAGGTCGGTACGACCGGAAAAACCATTGTGTTCACGAAAGAGAACTTCTCGTTCGCCGCGCGAATTATGGAAGGACCATATCTTGCCGTGTCGCAGGTGCTGTCCAATCTGAAGCAGCAGTTTACCGTCCTGACCGACGCCGCCCTGCTCCGTGATACCATTTTGCAAGCCCTGAGCGTCACCGGCACGCAGAACCGATTTTCCCTGTCCTTTGCAGGAAGCCGGCTGACCGTTCGCTGTGAGAGCGAATACGGCATTTCGGAGACGGCGATGGATGTAGTCGCGCTGAGCGGCGAGCCTGTGGGCGTGTACTGGTACAATCCGGCGCAGCTTATGGAGTGCCTGAAAGCGCTGAACGGAACGCTTATGCTGGAGGTCGTGCAGCACAGTGCGCTGCTTCTCAAAACAGACGAGCTTGTCTGCTTCCAGATGGCGGTGCGTGAACCGAAGGCAATCGAATCGAAACTCCAAAAGACAAAAAAGCCGCGCAAGGAGGCGGCATAAAAAAGGAGGACACGCCTATTTGAAGAAACCAACCATCTGCCGCTACTGCGGCGGGATCATCCGTCTCGTTCCAGCTGCTGATGTCTATGGCACCTCGACGGAACGGCTTGGAATGCAGAACGAATATCTGTATCAGTGCCAGAACTGCAATGCCCGCGTTGGCTGCCACAAGGGAACTACGCGGCCGCTCGGTGATGTGGCGAATGAGATTCTGCGGCTCAAGCGCATCGAAGCCCATCAGGTGTTCGACGCTTACTGGCAGAAAATGCACATCAGCCGGACGAAAGCCTATCAATGGCTGGCACGAGAGTTAAAGCTCCCGGAGGAGGAGACGCACATCGGCGGGTTCGAGATCGATACCTGCCAGCGTGTGATCGACCTCTGCCGGGCCAAAATGGATAAAAAGTAAGGAGAATGTCGTATGAAGATCCGGCCAAAGGTTCCCGTATGCACAGACTGCGATCACGTTTTCGAGTACAGAGGCCGAAACCCTGGTCAGCTCGGCGGCGTGGTGGTGCAGTTTGGAGAAGCCTACTGCACGAAGAAGAAAAAGCCGCGCTTACTAAAACGCTGGCACAAGATGCTCCGCGTTCCGGACTGGTGCAAAAAACGCATCCGTCCGAGCCTGGTGCGCATCTATGATTTTGCCAGCACGGAAAGCTGGCTGATGCACGAAAATCTCTGCAAATCTTTCGGACGGGAGATCGGCCCCACGGCATCCAGATACACGCTCTCCGAGGTGCGGCAGCTTGATCTGGACGCATACGCGTTCCAGAAACAGGTGCGCACCACACCTGTGGAGGAGCTTTTGAACGTGCATCTGGGGCTGCATCAGGTCGTGGAGGTGTTTGACGGCGTACAGTCCGTCATCCTCTATAAAACGCTGGATGGCTTCATCCCAGCCCCGTCGTTTGACGCCGAACGCGCCAGACAGAACCGCAGAGAACAGAAAAAGACATCCGCCTGACAAAACACACAAATGGAGGCGTCTGCCTCCCCAAATACGAAGGAGAAAGACCATGAAAAACAATTTTACCATTTCTCAGAGAAACGCTATCGTGGAAAGCCATCTGTGGTGCATCAAGGCCGTGATGAAACAGAACCGTGCGCTCATCCGCGCGGCGAAGCTGGATGCGGACGACGTGTATCAGGAGCTTGCGCTGCGGCTCATCCGGGCGGTCATGTCGTATGACCCGGAGAAAGGCGATCTGGAGCAGCATATCTTCGCACAGCTCCGCATGGAGCTGCAGAAAACAGCGCACAGCAATGTGATCTCGCTGGATGTTTACCGCATGAGGGCCGCCGCATGAGCTTACGAGATAAAATGCTGGCTGTTATGGCCGATGTAAATGCTTCTGTTGCCGAGCGTGAAGAACTGGTCGAGCTGATTGCCATTGCGCTTCTGACGCGGAAGAACCTGTTTATTCTGGGCGATCCCGGACAGGCAAAGAGCTACGCGATCAACGCTTTCCGCAGCCGCATCACGGGTGCGAAGCAATTCGAACGGCTCCTTTCTAAGCAGACGGACGAAGAACAGCTTTTCGGACGACTCGATCTTTCCAGCCTGATCCCCGGCTCCGTGCCGGAATCTGCATTCGAGGGCGACGGGATTTACCAGAACCTGCGCTTTGATTTGCAGAGCTTCCTGAATGGTCTGCCGAAGATGAAAAACGAGACGGCGACGTTCGAGAAGCTGGCAGAGATCAGCGGCAAGCTGGACGCCTACCGCAAAGCCGTTGCCGCGCTGCATCCGTGTGAACCGGTCGTGCAGACCGCGGGCAAAATTCCGGAGGCCGACATTGTGTTCCTCGATGAGATCTTCAAATGCAATGACGGCGTTTTGAACGCATTGCTGACGGCGCTCAACGAGCGGAAATACACCAACGAGGGGCGTACCTATCCCATTCCGACGATCTCCTTTTTCGCCGCATCCAACGAAATCCCGAATTTCAATGACCCGGAGGAGAAGATCCTTGCGGCGCTCTATGACCGGCTGGAATTGAAGATCGTTACGGAGAATATTTCGGAGAAGGCGCACCGGCTGGCGATCCTGAAAGACAAGCTCGGCGGCTCGTTCGGCGCTATCCATGCGACGATCTCGCTGGAGGAGTTGTGCGCTATGCAGCAGGAGGTCAAAAACATTCAGGTACCGGACAGCATCCACGACCTGATGGACGACGTACTTTGTGCGCTGCGTGCACAAATTCCCGTGTCCGACCGTAAATTCCTCAGCTACTTCTCCATTGCGCAGGCAAAGGCGTGGCTGGAGGGCCATACGGAGGTCACATCGACGGATCTTCTGGTGCTGCGGAATTACTTCTGGCAGCAGCCGGGTGACCGCGAATTTGTAACCGGCACGTTGGAGCGCCTGTGCGTCAACCCCATGCAGGAAAAGGTCAGCGACCTCCTTGCCATGGCACAGGACGCAAAGGACGATTTCGACAGCGCTTGCGGTGCAGCGGAAAATGTACGCACAAAGCAGGCTGCGCTCCGCAAATTCCGCGGCGAGCTGGTGCGGCTCTACCAGATGCAGACCGAGATGGCCGCAAACGCCGGCTCTGACAGCGAAAAGACGCTTACGGACGGACTGCTTGCCGAGCTGGAGCGCATCAGCAAGGCGGCGCATGAGGCCATTGGCTTTACTTATACGCCGCTGGAGCAGCTGGCAGCTTTGCAGTAATGATTGGGAGGTCAACGTTGGAAAGTCACATCAGGATTAAGGCAACCGTGCCGGAAATGCACGCTTATTTCGCGAAAGAACCGTGTATGCGATTCGTAGAGATCCGAGATGCGCGGTATTCGTCGGATGAAATCGGCCTTATGCCGGCAGCTGAACGCAATAAAACCGTGTTCAAATGGTTCGCGATTCTTCGGCATCCTGAAGCAGAAAAGGAGCTTCACGGTACCTTTACGATCCCCGGCTTAACAAAGAGGCTGGAAAAGCTGAAAGCAAAACAGAACGAATTTTAATAGGAGGGTCATTTATGCTGAATCACATTGTAATTATGGGTAGACTCACACACGATCCGGAGCTTCGCAAGACGGCCTCCGGCGTTTCCGTTGCGTCATTTTCCGTGGCAGTAGACCGCGATTTTTCGCAGCAGGACGGGAAAAAGGAAACCGATTTTCTTGATGTCGTCGCGTGGAGAAACACGGCTGAATTTGCGGCGAAGTATTTTACGAAAGGCCGCATGGCAGTCGTGTCCGGACGTTTGCAGATCCGGAACTGGGAAGACAAAGAAGGCAACAAGCGCCGCACGGCGGAAATTCTTGCGGAAAACATCTATTTTGGCGACAGCAAGAAGGAGGACGACGGCGGTTCTGCCCCTGCACCCACGCAGGGCTTCGGTGCGCCTGCGCAGGCAGGCAGCTTTACGCCCAACTTTGGCAGCGCACAGCCCGGCGGCTTTGTGCCGAATTTCGGTGGGAACTATTAAACTGACAGTGCAGGGTGGGATCTTCCCACCCTGCCTTTTCTATGGAGGTGCATGATGAAGAAATATTTTCGCACGATACAAAACGTCATGGATTCCCGCTGGGGCAATTTTCAGTATGCCGGAATGCCCACAGCACAGAAAACAGACCGTGTTCTGCAAAGCTCCAAGCTGGAGGACTGCATTTACCGCGATCTGAGTAAAGACGATGAGAATCTGGATGCTATCCAGCAAGAGGCTGCGCCCAAGCTGCACAGCTTTCCCGCGCTGTCCAGAGATATTTTTCAGTCGTTCTACTCGCTGTTCCCAAAGCGAACCGACGCGGACAAGCTTACGGCAGAGGCGCAGAAATTCAACGCAAAGCTGCTCGATCATGTGACCGAGGACGCGGACTATCCCACGATCAAGTCGATCTGCGAAGGCCGGGAGCTTCCCGCTTATGAGGCCGCGTCCGAGTTTACGGCAAAGATCGGCGCACAGCTGGACGGTCTGCTGTCGGAGCTTGGCGGCAAGGACGGTACGCTGAAGACGCTTGAAAAGCTGCAAGCAGCGCAGAATCAGGCACAGCAGAAGCTCGCAGAGCTTTTAGAGCAGATGCGGGATTCTGCGCTGAATCCCACGCTGGAACAGGCGGTGATCGACGCGGCAAATCAGGCTGAAAGCAAAACGCAGCAGGCTGAGGCCGTTGCAAAGATGGTAGATACCACAGCACGGCAAAACAAAGCCGCTATATCTGAAAGCGTTTCTGCCGCCGTCGATGCGGCTGCGGAAAAGGCAAAGGAAGTCCAGACGATCCTCGGCGCGTGGGGCGATGATGCCGGTACCATGGAAAAAAACGCGGTGAACACCGAGCTTCTTCAGAAGGTTCGGCAGAATCCTGCGCTGTTGGAGATCTCAAAGCACCTTGGCCGGTTTCGAGAGATCTTCGCGCAAGGCAAGCGCAACGGCTACGCCTATGGTCGCGGAGAAACCTACGCGCTGGAGCTGGGCAATGATCTTTCCCGTGCCATCGGTTCGGAGTTTGCCATGCTTGCCTCGCCACAGACGGTTCCGCTGTTTGTGAAGAAATATCAGCAGCGGCGGCTCAAGCAGTACCGCAGGCGTGATCCCATCCACAAGGGCATGGGCGACATCATCTGCTGTCTCGATGAATCCGGCTCCACGCGCGGCGACGCTGCCGCATGGGGCAAGGCTGTGGTGATGACGCTGCTGGATATTGCCGCAGAAAACCGGCGCAAATTCGCGCTCATTCATTTTGCCGGCTCTTCTGAGTGCAAGGTGGACGTTTTTCTGCCCGGCCAGTATTCCATGCAAGATAAGTTGAATGCCGCAGAGACGTTTTTAGGCGGCGGCACGAATTTCAAACGTCCCTTGGATGAGGCAATCCAGCTTATGAACGCTGGCTTTGAGAATGCAGACATTGTGTTTCTGACCGACGGCCTGTGTGAGCTGCCGGAGGATTATCTGGCAAAACTCTATAAAGAGCAAGCTGCACGAAAATTCACCGTGACCGGCATCCTGCTGGACGCGGGCAATCCCGGTATGGATTTCAGCCTGACGCCGTTTTGCCAGAAGATCTATCGGACCAGCGAGCTTGCCGGTGATGAGATCGTAAGAGGTTTGGTTACGCAGCGCATGTAACATATAGGCATCAAACCTGAAAGCACCGCGCTCTCACGGCTCAATGTTTCCGTATCTAAGCCAAGGTGAACCCCCAATGAACTTGTCCTAGAAAACATTTACGGCAGGCCCGAACAATGAGCCTGCCGTTCTGCTTTTTGTGCTTGTCGAAATCTATCCACTCCACAAGAGGGCGCTTACTCTCGCAGCGCCTTCAAGGGGTGAGGTTTAACGCTTACGAAATACCCAATCATTCTTTATAAAAGAAGAAAGATTAAAATACCATGCCGTAAACGGAAAATTTACTTTTCCATTCACGGCATGGTATTTTATGTGAATTTTATATATTTTAAAAGCAGAAAAAGGAGGAACGAATTATGAAACATATGAACTGGCTAATCCTGCTCAATATTTCTGTAGTCATTGCACTATTTTTTGCGCTAACCATATTACCTACAGTTGAACAATACACGCACTCTAACATTATCGAATTTTTTTCCATAGGTTATGGCAAATGATATCATAATGTTTACAAAGCAGCCGTTGTATACCTGTGAAAAACAGACCTGCTTTCGAACACTGAAGCAGGTCTGTTTCTATCACATTGCGGTATCATCTAATAATTTGCCCAATATATCTCGTAAAGTACTTGAAGACATTGTCGATGGAGAAGAAATTGATAAAATGTGTGCCATCAATACAGCCTTTTCTTGCTCTGTTTTCAATTCTTCAATCAAGTTTAACAATACCGATGCGCGACTTGTTCTTTGTTTAAATAGATTTGTTCTTAGGATAAAACGAGCTTTTTGGATGGTTGTATGCAACAATTCAGAACATTCTTGAAATTCTTTATTCGACATGGATATGCCATCTTCTAATTGAAAATACGGAGTTCTGGCATCTATCCAAATATAGTAAAGTGCAAATATTCTTGCATCGTCATTATCAAAAGAAGGAGATGTTGTGATAATCTCCCACATTTTTTTATAAAATGCCTCTACGGGCAGATTTTTAGAAAGGATTTGCTCAAATAACGCATCTACAAGTTCACCGTATTGCTTGTGTAACTCTTTTGAAGCGGTTTCGGAAATGTAACTGCCTGCTGCTTTACTATTAGAAGACTCCATTCTTTCCGAATTTTCAAAAAACCACCGTAATGCTTCTGCTGCGTCAGCAGGAAATTCGATTAACCTCCGATATATATCTGCGCATATGTTTAGTTTGTCATGTCGGGTTAGATTGCGAGTCTCTGACAAAATGGATTGTATTTCTATCCTAAGTTCTGCAATTGACATAAGAATTTCTCCTTATTTTGAAAAGCATTATCAAACATAGTTGCTTTTGCGTGCTTTTTTAACTGTTTTGAAGAAAGATATATATCTATTGAATTAACCATGCTATTTTGTATGGCAACATCTAGGTTGTCTAACTTAGATATTTTTTCATGCTGCTTAAGAAGTACAGTGTACAAAAGAATATTGAGCGTCTCCTCATCCAGTTCATATGAATTAGCAATCTGAATATCATCAGAAATAGTTAACAACTGTGGAATGATTTTTGCCCCATCTTCTTCTATTATAATGGGTGTTGCGCCTGACGATTTCGCTACGGTCAATGAAATAGTTTTTTTATTTAGTTTCCATAAAGAAACCGAAAAATATGCTACCCCTATTAAAAGACATACTATCGGTAAAGCAAGCAACATAATACCAATCATGTTTTCACACACGCTTTCATTGAAATCGTTGCATTACACAACGCGCCTAAAATAATAGTGATTCCAATTAATACAGAATTGTATATTGCTGTAGTCTTTAAATCCATCATAGAGAACAAATCTTGTCTGAAGAAGAAAAGGCAATATAAAACAATTAAAATCACGAAATAAATAAAGCTACCACATTGAAACTTACGATATATAGGTGCGAGATCATCATCTGCAAAAAAAACTTCAATACACAGAATAAATAAAACACTTACACTGATGAACGAAAAATCAAAATCACCTATTGCCATAATGGCTATCGTCTTCACACCTGGAAAAGTCTCTACTGTAATACTATTCAATTGTTTGAAAGCAACTGGAACAATATTAATGGGAATTCCCAAAAACCACAGTCCAAAACGGCTAAGGAACTTTATCCATTGCATGCTATACTTTTTCTTTTCCATATTATGCTCACACCGCTTTATTCTATGCAAAAAAGAGCAGGTCAAGACCTGCTCTCATACAAATACCTCGGCAGGAGTTTATGGTTGCAACCACCTACATCTTTGGCATAAATATTTACTTTGTATAGGCATTATATCATAGAATTATTTAAAGGTCAACTCGAATAGTTCTAATATTGGCGCTTTTTTGAAAATTGTTGTATTTTGCACAAGGATTTGTGCCTACTTAGCAAATCTGACATACCATCACCTTTGTAGAGGACGCGGACACGCCAATGACTATCGACACATCGGCGCCGGGAGATGTGATCGAGCTTAGTGATGACTTTGATTTTGATGGATATCAGGTGGTTCGCAGGGAGTTCTTCGCTCATACCTTCGAGCCGTCTATCACCTTCAACAATTACAAAGTCTATGTCAATACTGCCTGCTTGAACAAGTTTCCCCACGCGGACTGCGCTCAGCTTTTGATCAATCAGGAGTCACGCATCCTTGCACTGCGTCCATGCGCTGAGTCTGAGCGGGACGCGTTCTCCTGGTGCAATACATCTGGCGGAAGGCGGAAGCCTCGACAGGTGACGGGTAAGTTCTTCTTTGCAAAACTCTTTGAGCTGATGAACTGGAATATTGATTACAGGTACAAACTGCTTGGCAAGGTCATTCACGCCAACGGTGAGTATCTGATCGCATTCGATTTGAATGCGTCGGAGATCTATCAGCGTATTGCAAAGGATGGGGGCAAACCCAAGACGGCGCACACCCCTGTATTTCCAGCCGGTTGGAAGGATCAGTTCGGCTTGCCCTATCATGAACATCAGAAGTCTTTGCAGATCAATATCTTTGACGGGTACGCGATTTATGGGATCAAGGATAACACAGTGTCCTCCACGACTTCTGAGGAAAGTGCCACACCAGTTCAGGCCGCATATCAACCAGAGGTACCTGTGCAGGAGGGGAGTGTAAATGGGTAGTATCGGAGCTTTTCCTATGACGGCGAGCGAAAGCTCTCAAAGCAGATCATTGACGGCACGGCGGAGCATATCACCCTGCCGGAGGGCGGCGTGGGACTGGACATCGGCTGCGGCAGCGGTGCGCTGACCATTGCCTGCGCAAAGCGCAATCCCCAGGGAAAAATGATCGGTATCGATCGCTGGGGCAAGGAATACGCCTCCTTCAGCCTGCCGCTGTGTGAAAAAAACGCCGCTGCGGAGGGTGTGAAGAACGCTTCGTTCCGGCGCGGGAACGCCGTAAAGCTGGATTTCCCCGACGAGAGCTTCGACGCGGTGACCAGCAACTATGTCTATCACAATATTGCAGGAAAAGATAAGCAGGCGCTTTTGATGGAAACACTGCGGGTGCTGAAAAAAGACGGAACCTTTGCCATCCATGACCTGATGGCACCCCGCAGATACGGCGATATGCAGGCTTTTGTCCAAAAGCTCAGGGACATGGGCTATGAGCGCGTGGAACGGATCGACACGACCGACGGCAGCTTTATGACGCCGAAGGAGGCCAGACGCCTGATGCTTCGCGGCTCAACATTGCTGGTGGGAAGAAAGTAAAGCGGCAACGGCATCAGCGAAAGCTGACCGCTTCCTTGCTGAAATTATGCATGCAGGGCTTATCCTCATGCAGACCGAAATGCTACGCGGCGGCGGTTATTGGTATGTTGGGGACAAAATCCCGGTGCTTGAAAAGCTCAGGAATCAAATGCAGATATAAGACATAATAAGCGCAGCAACCCCCGCACCGACCAGGCGACCAATGTGGGGGTTGCGGCTGCTATTGAAGGTCTGAAAGCGAAATTGACCGTTCAAAGTCGCTGTTTTTTCATTTTTCCGATCAGTTTATCTTATCTATCCGGACATAGCAGTTACACGCCCGGTTCAGAAATTCATAATCGTGTGTGACGACAAACAGGATATACCCGTGCTGCGCCAATTGCTTCAACCATTCGGTCACCTGGCACATATGGCGGAAGTCCAATCCGCTGGTCGGCTCGTCGAAAATCAAAAGCTTCTTTTTGCCCAGGAGCGCCTGACAGATGGCAAGCCGCTGCCGCTGCCCGCCCGGCAGGGTAAGCGGATGCCGGTCGATGCAGTCAAGCAGGTCAAAGCTGTTCAGCAGCTTCTCAATCTCCTGATCGGTGGCATTCGGATTGGCCGACAGGCACTCGTTTTTCACGCTGTCCGAAAAAAGCTGATGGTTGACATCCTGCATCACCATACCGAACTGCTTGGTTCTTGCACTGCGCGAGAGCTTCCTGCCGTGGAAAATCACTTCTCCGTCAACCGTCGGTAAAAGACCGCAGAGAGCGCTGCAGAAGGTGGATTTTCCGCTTCCGTTTTTGCCGACGATCCCGATGATGTCTCCGTTATTGGCGGAAAGGAAGAGATCGTGGAGGACGGGCTGCTTGTTTCGTTTTACGGAGAGATGGCGCACCGCAAGGGAAGGATCCGGCTGCATAAGCGTGCGCTCGGGGATTTTGATTTCTTCGGAACGGATGCTCCGCAGACCCATGGCGGTCTGTTCGCTTTCGGGAAGGCCGGCAAATTCCGCTGCCGTAAATTCTTTTTCGATCCGCCCGGCTTTCAGGTAAACGATCCGGTCGGCAAGCCCAGACAGATAGGACAGCCGGTGTTCGGCAATCAGCACGGTATGGCCACTTTTTTTGACGGTTTCGAGAATCTTACGCAGCTTTCCCATTGCCTCGTGATCCAAATTTGCCGACGGCTCATCGAGAACATAAACCTGCGGATTCATGGCATATACCGAGGCGAAAGCAAGCAGCTGCTTCTCTCCGCCGGACAGGGAGAAAACGCTTCTGTCCGCCAAGGTTTCAATTCCCAGATCGGATATGGTTTCCGCCACTCTTTTGTGCATGGAATCCCGGTCTGTGCCGATGTTCTCCAGCCCGAAGGCAATCTCGGCAGAAGAGTCGGTGTTGAAAAACTGCGTTTTCGGGTTCTGAAAGACCGAACCGAGCGATTCGGCAATTTTGTACATGGGCGATTTGGCGATGTCCAGCCCCTCGACCGTAACAGTGCCGTCGATCTCAACGTCCTTGACAAAATGAGGAATCAGCCCGTTTACAAGGCGCGTCAGCGTCGTTTTGCCGCAGCCGCTCTCTCCGCAAAGGAGAACAAACTCTCCGTCGTTTACCGTCAGATTGATGTTATCCAGAATTCTGCTGCCCTGTATTGCGGCGCTTACATTTTGAAATTGGATCATAGCCGATACCCCATCCATATAGTCGTAGCCGTGCATACCGTTGCCAGCGCCATGATGAGCCAATCGGAAGCGGTGATACGGAGCCGGATATAGCTTGTCTTTTTGCAGGCGTTTTCAATGCCCCTTACGCCACGGCGATATTTCTTTGCATTTTTGCCTTTGACGTAGACGATTTTGCTGATGCAGAACCTCTGAAAACGAGATTTGTCTGTTTGTTCGCAGCACTTTCTGATAGCTCATGCGTAAGCGTCAAACTTGAAAGTGCCGCCTCTCTCACAGTTCGATGCCTCGGCATCTAAGCTGAGGCGAACTGCCAAATGAACTTGTCCCTGAAAACATTTACGGCAGGCTCAAACAATGAGCCTGCCATCCTGCTATCTTTCGTATTTAGCGAAATCCATCCGCTTGCCAAGTGGGTGGACAAGACGTGGGAAAGTTTGACGCTTGCCGTAACATCGAAATAATATAACGGTTTTATATGCAAAGCCGCAGGAAAGTATCATCACTTGCCTACGCTTTTTCTATTCGCATTTTAAATTATTATTGCACACGGGAACTGCATTTAGGTGCGCACAAAAAGTTGACGATTTCCAGTTTCTTATGTTGCATTTTGCGGATGAAAATGTTTTGTATAATGAAACCACTTATAACATGGTTCCTATAGAAAAGATTCGATTTCAGGCAGTTGCTCCAATGCAAAAATCTTTAAAAAATACATGATAATTTCTGTCTTCCAGATAATAGCAATTTCGGTGGTGCCCGAATCATTTGAGCAATGAAAGTGCTCCGGATAGATTTCTTTCATTTTCAGAAAAAGCATAACGTGCCATTTGGACGAAATGGGGAAAAGAGAACGTTTTCAGGATATAGCAGTGTATCTTACAAGTAATGCAGCAACGATAGAACCTTTCGATTGGCAAGAGCTGCGAAGAGAGACTGCAATTATCTGCGCTTTTCAATCTGTAAATCTGCGCTTTTAAGGAATTATATGCCACCGTGGTGCAGAAATTGTCCTCAACAGTTGCTGTTCTTCCCGGGATATGATCAGGAATAGCGCTGATAGGAAAATATAATTTGAAGGGAGATTCTTATGAGAAAACACTATCATTTCAAAACCTTGCTTTGCCTGATGCTTGTCCTTGTAAGCATGCTTACTACTGTAGCATCTGCGGCAACACTCCGTGGTTCCCCGGAACAGCCGTATAGTCTTACATCTTCTGGAACCATTGATGAAGGTCTGGATCGCGACAAAACTGACATTGCAGCAGCAGATATCTATCCTGATGCAGGCGGCTTTAGTGATGCAAACGGGGTTGGCCTGAAGTTTACGATTAAGGCACCCGGCCCCTTTAGTACCCATGTTGTTGCATCCAGCGCCCCAGCACTCCGGTATAATGCGAATCACTTCACCATTGGATATAAGAACGCATATGCATGCGAGGGTAAACGGAGGCTTTGTATGGTCAGCAACACAAATGGCTATTACACAGCTAGTTCCGGTGTGTGGTATCCGTAATAATTTTCAAAACACCTGTTCTTTTTATAGCCGCCCCTTACGGGGCGGCTGCTCCAAATAAGCAGATGAGTATCTTTTTCGCAAGTTAAAAAACGATTTCCTCATTTTGCGGCATACCGTTATATTGAGTCTCGGTTTTCATATGTTGAGGTTTTGCTATGTTCTTAATTGCGGACTTAAAGCGCGCGTTATTCTCGTATCGTTTTCTTATATCATGTGTGGCATATGGACTGCTTTTGTGTATAAATTTCCCAGAAGAAAAATATAATAGCGCAGCCTTAAATTTCTACGTTATGTACAACGCTGGTTTTTTTAATATGTTTTTTATCTGCGCTGCAATTCCGTTTTCTGGCTGCTTCGCGGCCGATGCAAAAAACGGCTTTCTTCCATATGCTATTATACGGGTCGGATTAAAAAAGTATTCAGTGGCAAAAATCGTAGTTACATATATTTCTGCATTTGCAGTTACAAGCATAGGCAGCAGTATTCTTGTCCTGTTTCTTTGCTGTAGATCTCCACTTGAAATTGAATTTTTTGTTGACTTTTGGGGATACGATGCTCTTCTAGGTAATCAGCAATATTTGCAATATTTTTTTACCAGAATTACATTAACATCAAGCATCGGTGCCGCATTTGCGGTCATTGGACTATACCTTTCTAGCTTTAATGAGCAAGAATTAACTGCTGCGATATCGCCCATTGTTATATATTACGTCTACAATGAATTTGCAAACTGGGGCATTATTCCTCGGCAACTGAATATCTCATATCTTCTTTTTGCGCCAATTGATGATAATAAATCAATATCCATGAACGTTCTATACGTCATTTTCTTTTCCCTTTTTATTACTTTTTCCTTCGGTATCCTTTTCTTCCTTAAAATCCAGAGAAGGCGGAGATAATGCAGATGCTAAATTATATATTATACCGATTTAAGAGATGGCGAAAAACCCCCAGAGTTTTTCTGGCGTTGATTCTAATTACAGTTTTTATTACAACCCCCAGTCTCTTTCTGGCTAGGCTGGCGGTAAAACAGGCATCAAGAATTACACCATGGCTATTTCCGTTCATCATGTGTGACCGATTTGTACTGATGTGTGTCATGTTAGCAGTCATTTTGGTTTTTTCTGATGTTCCTATTTGTGATGATACGCTGAACTATATTCTTATGAGGATAGGCCGCAGGTCTTGGATTCTAGGTGAAATCTTGTATGTTTTTCTAACCAGTCTCATGCTAATGTCCTATATTTGGATATACTCTTTGTTTATTAATTTCTCAAATCTCTCTTTTGATACTGAATGGGGAGCAATTTTACTTTCATTTGCTTCTCCAACGATAGACCGAGGTGTCGGAATCGCACAGTTAACTAATATATATACAGATCCAGCAGCGGCTTGCGCACTTTGTTTATTTCTTTCAATCACAGCATGTACATTTCTAGGACTAATTATATTGTATTTAAGCTTGAAATATAACAGAGTTGTTGGAATCTCAACTGGAAGCTGCTTCGCTATACTGGATTTCATGATTTATTATGTCTTGGGGGATTACCCTGCAGCATTTTTTCTTTCTCCGGTTTCTTGGGTAGATATTTCGTGTTTAATTGGGGAAATGTACCCAACTGTTACATATGCAGAGTTGGCAACATTGCTGATAATAATAACACTTGTCCTACTTTGCGTACATAATGTTAAAGGAAGAGATGAGCTAACCATTTCTTAAAATGCGCATATGTCTTGATATATGTCTGTCTGATTGATGTTTCCATATTGAATGTCGACTGTAAATCTTAGCAGCATCTTCTGCACGATTTATTAACAGGCACATTGCTCCATGGACAGAGGAAATATTAAATACCAAAATGATTGACAATTGTCCGACGCTGAACTTGTACCAAAATGCGCCCTGATGTACTGCACTAGATGTATAATAACCAGCAGCAATTTGAAACTGCTATATTTAGTATCAGGTGAAATAGCATTGGGATAAGTAACCACATTTTGGGCTGCTCAAATGATTTCATGAGGTTTGTATATGAAATTTACGAAAAAAATCTTTTCAATCCTGACACTTCTTACACTGTCTTTGCTAGTTGGATGCAGCAGCGAGAACGCAGCTTCTATAGAAAGTCAACCAACATCTCACAGTATAGAACATACAAAAGAATATGCAAAGGATATTCCAGAGAGCAAGTTCCATCTGGACGAATTAGAGCTGGATCATGCCATCAGCAATCCGCTTTATATGAATGCCGACAATGAATCTCTTACTTTGGCCGATATGAAGCCAGATGCGGTTGATATCCTGAGGTTCGATGGGAATGGACAATTCATTGCGGAGACAACGCTGAATCATTCCTTAACGGCTGGAGACAACGAAATATCCGGTATCAGGAACATATCTTATCAGCCATATGGAGTGTGGTGCGTGAATTATCTGCAAGAGCAAGGCGTTGGAGGCGATCATTATCAGGAAAACAGCTGTACGGAGTTTCTGACACGATATGATGCAAACGGAGCGGTAATAGTTGAGATTGAACTGAGCCAGGAGTTAGAAGTCCGAGACGTTTTAGCGATCAGCGACGGTTGCCTTCTGCTGACGGATCATGCAATTTTACACTATTCAATGGAAGGCAGTCAGGATTGGAAGATAGAAAGCGATGCATATTTTTCAAATTTCATATATGGCTCGGATAAAAAAGTCTATTGCGCAACGCTCTATGATGATGGTTACGTTTACTTGGTCGATGAAGAGAACCGCTCCCTTATTGAGATACTATCAGACTGCGGACAAGTAGACTTTTTATATGCCTATGAAAATACGCTATGCGGATGCGATGAAACCAGACTTTTTATGTACAACCTTGAAAATGGGGATGTGTATTCCTACATTGATTTTAGTGAACTCGGAATTCTTGCGGTTTTGGACGCTGCTCCATATCGCAACGGAATAGCTGTTATTTTCTATAGTGCGTTTGGTGGAAAAAGTGTCGGAATCCTACAGAAGGATGACAGCGTATCTGCGACTACGGATGAGTTGAAAATTGGAATGCTTAGCGGAGACGGTGTGGACTTCATAAGGGGTGTTATCGAATTATTCCAGCTGCGCAACACAACTTACAGCGTTCAGATTGTGGAATATGCAGACATTTCCACGCTTTCCACCGCGCTGATCGCCGGCAACGCTCCGGACTTGCTTTGTCTCAATGGGTTGCCGGTTGAAAAGTATTGCCGAACAGGCGTCCTTCGAAACTTATATGACAGTATTGATGCGAATACGTTGGTTTCGGCCTATCAGCAATTTGAGACAAATGGCGAATTGTACGCAATTACACCGGATTTTAGTCTGGGGGTTCTTTTTTGCGATCCGGACATCATTTCTCCATCTGTGTCCTCGTTCAGCGAAATGCTGGATGCTGTTTCTGCCTCGCAGGGCTTCGCCTCCAGTCATGAATTTGCAAATGTAATGGTCGCATATTCCCTGAATTCTTTTGTTGATTTGGAACAACGCACATGCGAGTTTGATTCTCCTGAGTTTGAAGCATTGCTTCAAATGTGTGCACCCTCCCAAAACTCAATTTCAGAGGAAACGCTTCCTGCAATCGCGCCAGTGGAGATCACAACGATCGATCAGTACGCTGAAATCAGAGATTTAGGCATGGAATGCGCAGGATTCCCGAAAGGTCCGGTTATTTCCCGGCCTGCTAATAACCTTATTGGAATCTGTGCAAATACGACACACTTAGAGGAGGCAGAGCATTTTATCCGGTTTATGTTGGGAGAAGAAGTTCAAAATGCTGTCATCCGGAATGGAGATTCATTTCCGGCCAATGCTGCAGTCCTCCGGGGTTTACTCAGTCAGAATGATGCTCAGTATGCCGACTCGTTTTATGCACAGCTTGACCGAGTTCAGGGAATTGACCTGTCCTCAACAGGAATATATGAAATTATCAAAGCCGAGTTGAGCCTTTTCTTAAACGAAAAGCAGTCCGTCAGCGTGACAGCCAGTCATATTCAGTCAAGAGTTTCCATCTATTTGTTAGAATCCAACTGATAAAGGAGAGCGCAATTGTGGGTGTTCAAATTGCTGTCAACAACATTAGTAAAAGATATGGAGACCAGTTAATTCTTGATCATATATCTGCAGAATTTCATACGGGAAACATCTATTGTATTGTGGGAGAAAATGGTTCTGGAAAAACAGTATTTCTCAAGTGCATATGCGGGCTTATTTCTTGCTCGGAAGGAGAAATTCATATCAAGGGTATCCCTTTACGTTCGGAGAATTGCCTATCTGGAGAAATTGGTGCAATAATAGAACGTCCCGGATTTTTACCGAATTACTCAGGATATGAAAACCTATATTATCTTGCAGCATTATTGCATACCCCAAACAAGGATCAAATTCGACGTGCAATGTACAAAGTGGGTCTTGATCCAGATAGCCGAAAAAAAGTAAAACACTATTCTCTGGGTATGAAGCAACGCTTGGGGATTGCACAGGCAATTATGGATAATCCAGCTATAATGGTTCTTGATGAACCATTTAACGGATTAGACAAAGCAAGTGCAAATGACATATGTAATCTACTGTGTTCACTAAAAGACCAAGGGAAACTAATTATTCTCGCAATGCACCTCAGCAAAGACTATGCTGATTTCTATGATCAAGCCTATGAAATTGTCTCTGGAAAACTCAAACCATATGTGCTACATGGTAGCAAATCAACTATTTAATGTCACCATTCACAAAAGTGTTTTATGCCATATGAGGTTGATGAAAGATATTCTCAAAAGCGCAGATGTTCTTTAATACATCTCAAGTGTCCGCCGAAAAAATTTCGTGCTAGAATACTTCTGTATTCCAGGTCAGAGCAGATGAAGGGCGGAGCTATTTCAGGGCGGAGGTGAAGACTTGGGGACAGGTATGCCCCCGGTTCCGCGCGCAGGACATGGAATGAAAGAATGGACTCATAAGACCGTAATTGCCGTTTGGCAGTTGCGGTCTTTTTGCGTCCGGACACAAAAATGAAGGGAGACACAGCATGACAGACACAGAAAACGTATTTGACGGCTTTGCCTTACTGGGCGATGATGAGGAGTTTGACGTAGATAAGATCTTCGGCAGCGGTTCGGATGATCCCGCGCCGCCTCCTCCCTCGCCAGCTTTGGCAGAAGAAGTCAAGTCTCAGCCAGAGCCGAAACAGGTTCAGACGGAGACGCCGGCATTACAGCCCGAACCGAAACAGACGCTTCCCGCAAAAACGCAGGAAGTACCGGCAGAAGAAAAACAGCCTCTGGAGCTCTTTTCGGCGTTTACAAGCGCAGAAAGTGACCCTATCCCAGAGGCCGCCACGGTCAAAAGCATTGCGCCAAGACCCCAAACACAACTGTCGCTCTTTGACAAGCCACCCGTTTTTCAGTATGGCGGCGCCAGAGAGCAGATCACAGATCCCGACATGACCTTCGAGGCCCTGCGTATCCAGAAAGCGGATGATTTTCCCGAGCTGGAGGATGCGTCGGCTGTCACATGGCAGGTACGGTACGGAGATATTACGAAGGCCATTCCTACGCCAAAGACAGACACCATCGCAGCCATGAAAGCGGAGATCGAGAAATCCAAAGCATTTCTGGACAGCCTGAAAAAAGGCAAGGTCAAGGACCCGGAGTGCGTCGTAAAGCCGCAGATCCGGATGCAGAAGAAGGGTATCGCGGACTACAAGGGCGTATTCCCGACGCTGGAGGCTGCGCGCGCATCCAACAAGGTCATCTGCCTCATCCCCTCGCGGGATGGACAGACGTATGAGATGCGCCGGAGTGAGCTCGGCGAGTTTATTGCGCCCAAGCACAAAATCACGGAGTTTTCAGTGGTAAGAGCCGGCTTTCGCCCGGCTCTTCCTCGCATTCCGCAGGAGCTGCTGCGCGCCATCATCGGCTTTTTCAGAAGCCAGATGGAATCTAGCGCGGAGCTTGAAGCGCTTGTCCGCATTTACTGGGATCGAAAGGAACAGAAATTCATCCCATTCGTGCCGAAGCAGCACGTCACCAAGGATCGTGTCACGGTTCGGATGACGGACGAAGATCTTCCAGACGAGTGCCGGTATCTGTATTACGCAGACATCCACTCCCATAACAGCATGAAGGCGGTCTTTTCCGCCATCGACGATCAGGACGAACGCGGTACGCGGCTGTATCTCGTGATCGGCCGTCTGGATCGCTTCTTCCCGGAGATCTCTGCCCGCATTTCCTGCGGCGGCAGCTTCGTCCCTATTGAACCAAGTCTGGTGCTCGAAGGGCTGGATGGCAGCTTTCCCGCGGAATGGAGCGGCAAGGTCGTCCATCAGCTTCCAGAACTCCCGAAACCGCCGTCCGCACATTTCGCGGGTGTGCGCTCGTTTCTGGGTGGATTGCTTGGAGGTGCGGGATGAAGTTTTCAGAGAACCGCCCCGTGAAGATCGTCATGCTGGGAGCCGGCGGCACCGGCGGGCATATCGCGCCGCATCTGTACCGGCTTCTGTACGCGCTGGACCGCCCCGTCCGCTTTATCATCTGTGACGGGGATATTGTGGAGGAAAAGAATCTCGTGCGTCAGAATTTCACGCCGGCTGACCTTGGAGAAAACAAGGCAAGGGTGCTGGCGGAGCGGTATTCCTCCGTGTTCGGAATGGAAACGGAGTATGTGCCGGAGTTTATCGAGTCCGGCGAGCGGCTTCTTTCCATGCTCCGGGCACAGACGTTCCCGACCGGGCCGTACTGGCATTCTCCAACCGTCAAGGAACTGGTGATCCTCATCGGCGCGGTGGACAACAACAAGAGCCGAAAACTCTGCCACGAGGTCTTTTACAAGCTGGATGATCTTATCTACATCGACAGCGGCAACGGCATGCACACCGGGCAGATCGTCTGCGGCATCCGCAGCGGCGGGCGCACGTTCTACCGCCCCGTCGGAGCGGCATTCCCGGAGGTTTTGCAGGACACAGACAAATTCCCGACGGAGCTGAGCTGTGCCGAGGCGTCTGTTTCCGCGCCGCAGAGCATCGCCGCCAACATTACGGCGGCCACCGCCGTCGTGGACATGATCTACAACATCCTGACCGTCGGAGAAACGCGTGTGCGGCAGATCACGTTTGCAACGGGGTCTGTCAATATGCGCGCCACCCTACAAAAATCAAGAAAAAAGGCAGCGTAAAAGAGAAAGGAAGTTCGAACATGAAAACAGTCTATATTCCCGCCGGTGCGACCTACAACTATGAAACGCTTGTCACGGACGATGTGATCGTCCATGGGCATCTGCACGTCACGAACGGCTTGAAAGCAAAGCATATTTCCGGCCGAGGTTTTATTACCGCCGGTGAAGTTTCCGCAGACATCGTGGATGTGACGGAGCTGGAATGCGGCACAGTCATCTGCCGGAGACTGCTGGCGCAGCGCGTCAGTGTCAATGAGGCGATGATCTCGGAAAGCGCCGCTGTTTCCCGCTTCTTCTCCGCTAATTTCGTTAAGGCTCCCAACCTGACCGTGGCGGTCAGCGAGATCGGTGAGGTAGACGCTGATGAGATCGTGCATCTGACGCCGAAGCCGCGCGGCATGCTCCTGACGCTGCTTTTTTCAAAGCTTCGTACATTCTGGCTGCGCCTGACGGCAAGCCGTCCGCAGGGACGGTTTGAGAAGCCGCGCACGGAAGCGCCGGTGGAAGAACCCTCTGACACGCCGGAAGACGCCGAAACGAAAGCAAACATCGCAAAAATTGTGCAGGAGGTGCTTGCACAGCAGGCGGCGGAAAAAGCCGCCTGCGAGAACGATGCAAATGATGCGGACGACTTTGAACTTCAGCGCATGATCGGCACGTTCAAGCTGCTGCGAAGCAAAGGCTACACGCTGCGCATTCTCCCCGGCACGCCGGAGGAAAACGCACCGGTCTTTGACTTTGCTGCTGAGAGCATTCAGCCTGCGGCGTGAGGAACGGCAACATGGAACAGGAATTGCAGAAGGAACCCAAACGTTCCTTTTATGCCTTGGAACAGCTTCGGCAGACGGCAGAAGCCATTCTGCGCGGCAGCCAGCGCCTTCTTAAATGCCGCGCCGGTGTGGAGAAATACCGCACGGCGCAGCCGCAGCGCGCGTATGCGTACTATCTGGAATTGCAGAAAACGCGGGACGCGCTTCTTGCGGCGTTCGGCGATGCACAGCGGTATCTTCTGGAATTGGAGGAGTCCGCGCTTGCCCTAAAAGCCGGGCAGCTTCAAGCAGGGTTACGCCGCTTTGATCTCATGTCCAGAGCGTACAAGCCTGTGTATGAAGTCCTGACCAGCTTTGCAAAATCTCTTCCGCAAACGGACACCGTCAACGCAGCAGTCATTGGGCGCCTGATGAACCATGTCCGCATGGGCTATTACCCAACAGACCCGGGAAATATCACGCACATCCTGCGCGGGATCGCGTTTCCGGAGGGCGTGACGACGAACCTTCTTGACCCGTGCTGCGGCTGCGGCAAGGCGCTTCGGCAGCTTGCCGACGGCAACAACTGCTACACCTACGGCATGGAGCTGGACGAACACCGCGCGGAGGAAGCGCAGACAAGACTTCACCGCGTCGGCTTCGGAAGCTTCTTTCACAGCCAGGTCAGCCGCGAGGCGTTCCATGTGCTGTTTCTGAACCCGCCGTATCTGTCTGTCATGACGGAGGGCGGCAGCCGGGTGCGCAGCGAAAAGCAGTTTCTGGTGCAGAGCATCCGGACGCTCATGCTGGGTGGCCTGCTCATCTACATCGTGCCGTATTATCGGCTGACGCCGGACATCTGTAACATTCTCGCGGAGAATTTTTCAGACCTTTCCGTCTGGAAATTTACAAGCGGCGAGTTTGCCAGATTCCATCAGGCGGTCGTGCTGGGGCTTCGCAGAAAACCCACAGAGGACGACGAAACAGCCGACCGGCTGGGTGCGCAGACGCTGACCCCGGATATGATCCCGTGCATTACGGAGCTGGAGGAAAACCGATATGTACTGCCCGCCGTTACAAAGACTGTCGAGGTCTTTCGCGGCGAACGATTCAATGAGAAGGAACTGGAACGGCAGCTGACGCACTCCGGCAGCTTCAAACAACTGCTGAATGAGAAAAGTGCGCTGGACAGCGCAGAAAAAAGGCCGCTCCTGCCCCTTTCCATTGGGCAGATCGGTCTCATCGGCGGCTCTGGGATGATCAACGGACTCATCGAATGCGATACTCCGCATATCATCAAGGGCCGTATTGTGAAGATCAAAAATGTAGAGCGTGAAGAACAGTTTGACCAGCGCGGGAACCATATCGGCGCAGAGGTGCATGAGGTCATCAGCAACAAGATGATCTTCAACGTCCTGACGCCGAACGGTTTCTTGGCACTGAGCTAGGAGGAATTATGTTAACTACAAATCTTGCAATCGTTGCACCCGTCACAGAAGCCGATGACCGGACGACACGCGAAGCTGTCTGGCAGCAGGTCACGGAGCGGATCGTCCCGCAGATGGGAAAGCTCTGCACGCGCTTCGAACCGTCCGGCGGCGCATGGGGACAGAAAGTGTCCAGTCCATACAGCGTCATTCTGGGCAGAAACGAACCGGCGCTGTTCCTGTACTTCTACGCATCTGCGAAGCATCAGTTGGATGAGCGCGCCAAGGCGCATCTGGACGGCTTCATGGAGCATCTGGAGATCGGGAACGAGCAGACCGTCGGCGATACAAAGATGTGTACGGCCTATTTCAAGGGTGACACCGCCGAAGCGCGTTCCCACATGGAGTGGCACATCGCCAGCATGTTTGGAGAGCTGATGCCGGACTGCGGGATCTATTTCCTGCGGGAAGGCCGGTCATATCTGAATGAGGCGGAGCACAAGAAGATCCTCTGCAATATGAAGGATTATGCCATCTGCGTAGTGAAGCTGGTATGGGAGAAGCCGCATGAAGATTGATCTTTCCAAGCTCTTAAAGGGACTGGAGGCGCTGCCGCATACGCCGGCACTGGAACCTGAAAATGTTCCGCCGTATGTACTGACAAATATTCTGGCTCCACTGAAAAATGATGATTGCATCCGTTTTGCTGATCTTGATTTCGAGGCATTTACCGAAGAAGATATTGACAGCTTGTACAGTGCATTGTCTGATGCAGAGGATCGGGAGCACCGCTTGAATCGCCTGCGCAGCATTTTTGATCATTCCAAGCCGAAAGCCGCTGCATAGCGAAAATTCTGTTGAAGGAGGCGTGAATATGGACTATGAATTTGCTTGCGGTTCGCTTCAAACAGTCAGAGCGGCTCGTATGTTCTACGAATATGGGAAACTGGATCGGCTGTTGGAGCGTGATATCACGACATCGAGCGATGACCTGTATGAGGTCTATTATGAGCTTCTGATCGCCGCCACGGATTATATGGATCAAAAATACAACGAGTCCTATGAATACGACCCCTGGTATTTCAGCTTTCGCAGCATGATGCAGTATTACCGGCTGATTCGGGAATACGGGAGTCTTCACAGCATGAAACTCTCGGAAAACCCGTACGTTAAAAAAGCCGAAGAAATGCTTTCTGCTGCGCTTTATTCCTGCTGTCTGAACGGCGGTATGGGCTGGGGTTACCAGAAAAAGATCAGCTCAGAATGGTCGAGCGGCCTTATTGTAGAAACAGACGGTTATTTTCACTATGAACTTGACCTGCTGGAAGCGCTGCTTTCCATTGACGCATGGTACACGGAAGAAATGCAAAAGTTGGAAAACCTGCTTAGAAAGGAACGTGCGCTTGCAAAGCAGTACGTTCCGGAATTGGAGGCGGCATGAACAAAGACGAACTGCGGATCCGGATCATTCCGGAAGACGGACAGCTTCTCATCGAGACGCACACAGACGGGATCGTAAAGTGCAAAGAAGTACAGGAAGATGCGCTTCTGGACTGCATTAAAAACAGCACCAGATGGAATTATGTTAACAGCGGACTGCTGCCGTCAGACTGTATCCATGTCAAAATCCATCCGAACGGGAACAAGGAATATTGTCTTTGGTACCCGCACTTATACGCAGACATCAGCTACCATGAGACGGCATATCCGAACTTTCCGCTGCCAAGACTGGTCTTTGCGTTCCACGCTGACACAGAGGGCAAGATCAGCGGATGCAGGATGGGCGTTGTCGCGGACGAAAGACCAACGATGGAGACCGTAATGTACCGCTATCCGTTTTCAAACGTCGGCGGTTCCATGGGGACTATTTGCATTGGCAGAAACGCTCTGCCACAATACAAAACGCCGCACGCACTTGCCAGCTTGCCGACATTCCTGCTGTCCATCCCAAATGGAGATCACAGCTTCAGCGTACTGAACAACAAACTAGGGCTGCAATACCGCGATCTTCTGGAGCATCTCAAGGACAAAGACCCGTCGTATTACTATTCCGATGTGCTGATCCACAACGGAAAGACCTTGAAAGACTTTATTGGAGGGTAACGTATGGCAAAAGACGCAAAAACCATCCGGGAAGAACTGACCCGACCATTTGCGCCGGAGGACTTGGAATGGCGGATACAAGTGACATCGAAAGATAAGACCAGCGGCCTTGCCATTCCGTATGTCACAAACCGCGCCATTCAGGACCGTCTGGATGAGGTCGTGGGACCGGAGAACTGGTACAACGACTACAAGCCGTGGCACGGAAACGGAAAGAAGGACGCACAGATCTGCGGCATTTCCATCTATTTTGAGGGCAAAGGCTTTATTACAAAGTGGGACGGCGCAGAGGATTCTGACATTGAACCCATCAAGGGCGGTTTGTCGGACTCGATGAAGCGCGCCGCCGTGCAATGGGGCATTGGACGTGTCCTCTACAAGATGACAAAGCCGCTCTGGGTCAAGATCGAGCAGAAGGGCAACTCCTATGTGATCTGCGATACCGAGCGGCCGAAGCTGAACGCTGCATATTTGGAATTACTGGATAAGCTGCATCAGCTTCCCACATCTCCGGGCGCAGCACAGGCGCAGCTCAGCTATAAGCGCGACGGACAGGCAGGACAGCAGGCGCAGAATACCGCCCCGGCGGCCACGCCGCAAAAGCAGCAGCAAATGCCGCAGCAGCAAGCACAGCAGTCTCAGCAGCCGCTTCCGTTTACGACGCGGCAGGTCTGCCAGTACGTTGTGGTATCGGTGAGCAGCCAGCAGGATATGTCCGGTCGGCCGTTGGTCTGCGCCGTTCTGCAAAACGCAGAGGGCAAGCAGGCGAAGGTCTACGCGCAGGGCAGCCATCCGATGCTCGTGCCCGGTGCGCAGCTCTATGACGCGCAGATCACCATGCGCAAACAGGGAAACGTCGCATTTTATACGCTGGACGGCTATCAGGTCGTGCAGCAGGCAGCGTAATAGGAGGTGTCAGTAAGCAAAATGGAAAAGATCAAAGGCTTTCAGATCAGCAGCATGACCGTCTCCGGCTTCAAATGCTATGAAGCGCCTATGGAGATCACGTTCGGCAATCCTACCATTGTGACCGGCGGCAACGGCCGCGGCAAATCCAGTCTGGCGACGCCATCGCGTTCGCCGTCACAGGACTTCCCTTTTTCGGGGAGCGCGGCATTGACCGGCTGCACAATGAGACGAACCCGGACCTGCAGATCACGATGCGATTTACGGATGAATCCGGAAAGGCGCACGAACTGACCCGCAGCCGGCAGAAGGATCGTATGAGCATCACCTACGACGGCTACGCCATTCGGCAGACGGATCTCAATGAGATGTTCGGCGAACGGGATGTGTTTCTCTCCATTTTTAATCCCCTGTACTTTATCGAAGAACTCGGTGAGGATGGAAAGAAGCTGCTGGAGCGGTATTTACCGCCCATTCCGCAGGGCGACGTGCTGGCACAGCTCAATGCGCAGACGCAGCAGCGGCTGTCCGGGCTTAAATTGTTGTCTCCTGAGACGTTTCTCAAGAATCGCCGGGAGGAGATCCGGGAACTGGAACAGAACGCAGTCTATCTGAGCGGCAAGCTGGATCTGGCGCAGAAGCAGCGGCAGAGCAGCAAAGAACTCTCCAGCAGACTGACCGCGCAGATTCAGGAATTGCAGCAGGAGATCGCGTCGCTGGAGGCGCGGCGGTTTGAAAACGTCAATTTAGAGGATTTGCAGGAGCAGCTTGTGCAGGCCAGTGAGCAGTACGAGGAGCTTTCCGGTGAAGCGCCGGAAACGCCGGATACAGCGGAGCTGGACGCGAAGCTGCAGGAATTTCACGCAAAGCTGGGCGCTCGGTCGTCCGAGGTTTACCAGCCAAAATACACAGGCCCGCTGGCGGAGGATACGGCAAAGGTGCAGGCGCTTGGGAAAAAGTATCAGCAGAATACCGCGCTTTTGAAGCGGTTTCAGCCGGGGACAAGCTGCCCGGTCTGCCGCCGTGTCCTCTCCCAGCAGGAATATCCGGCGTTCCGTCAGGCTTTACAGGCGGAAACGGAGAGAATCGCTGCCGACGGCACACAGCTGAAAGGTCAGATCGCGGAGCTTCAGGAGATGGAGCAGAAAAGCCAAAGCACGTTCGAGCAGTTCAAGGCGGATGATCTGATCAGATACCAGTCTGAGATCGACGCGCTGAATCAGAAACGGAAGCAGCTTCAGGAAAACGCTGCGCAGCAGAATATGAAGCGTCAGCGGACCTTGGAGCAGCTTCGCGCACGCATCCAGAACCTGACGGCCAGCATCGAATGCGGTACGCTGAGTCCCGCGGACAGCGAACGCCTTGCAGAGTGCAAAGCGTCGCTGGAGGACTGCCGGGTGCAGCTTGCCGCCGCACAGCAGGTTCTGAGCGCCGCACCGGAGGACTTTGATACGCGCATCAAAGCCATTGAGGAGGAGATCACGGAAAAGAAAATCGTTATGAAAGACGTGATCCTCTACATGAGCAAGCGCGCGGAACTGACATTCTCCAAGCTTGCGCTGAACCGTGTGAAGATCTCGCTCTATGATGTGGTCAAGACGACCGGCGAATTAAAGGATGTGTTCCGCTTTACCTACAACGGCCGCCGCTACGACCGGCTCTCGCTCTCTGAGAAGATCCGGGCCGGTGCGGAGGTGTCCGAACTGGTGAAGCGGCTCACAGGCCGCAATTACCCGGTATTCTTTGACAACATGGAATCTGTGGACGATCTCAGCAACATCCGTCCGACCAGTCAGATGATCCTCGCCAAATGCGTCCGTAATGCGGAGCTTTCCGTGCGGGCTGGCAGCACTGCAATGCCGAAGGCGGCGTAACCTTACTTTTCAGAAAGGGGGCGCGCCGTCTGGCCTATCAGAAGCTGCCGATTTTGGAAGCCGCCAGACGGTGCGGGCTTGTCCTCAACGACCGGACGCTTCACAGTGAGGAAGTTGAGGCAAGCTGCCCCTTCTGCGGTGACCACGGAACCGGCAAACATCATCTGAGTCTGAACACGAAGACCGATCAATACCGCTGCAATCTCTGCGGCGCGAGCGGCAACAGCGTGACGCTGTATGCGCGGCTGAATGGTCTGACAAACAAAGACGCATACTTGGAGCTGGCTGCAAAGAGCAACGTGTATAAGCTGCCCTTGCAGCCCAGCTCCCCAAACACAACGAGCCGGGAACCGTATGCGCTAAAGCAGCGCCATGCGGCCTATTCGGAGATGCTGTCACTTCTGACGCTCTCCGACCGGCACAGAGACAATCTCCATGAACGAGGACTTCCTGACGAAGTTATTGAGCGGAACGGCTATAAGTCCATGCCGGAAACGGAAGCCGAACGGCGCTTGCTGGCGTCGCTTCTTGCGTGCGATCATGAATTGCACGGATTACCCGGTTTTTACACAAAGGACGGGACATGGACGCTGGCAGGCGCGAATGGCTTCCTCATTCCGGTGCGGAACAAGGACGGCTTGATTCAGGGCATGAAGATCCGGCTGGACGACGACGCAGCGCGAAAATACCGCTGGCTATCCAGCCGGTCGAGCCGCATGGAAAACGGTGCACGCAGCTATTCGTGGATCCACGTCACCGGAGACACCACGAAGAAGCGTGCCTATCTCACCGAGGGGCCGCTCAAGGGCGATATTGCGAGCTATTTTGCAAATAACGCGCTCTTCGTGTGCCTTGGCGGCGTGAATGCCCACAAGGGACTGCGGGAAACGCTCCAGTCGCTCGGCGTCACAGAGGTCATGGAGGCGATGGACATGGATCAGTTCACAAATCCGCAGGTCCGGCAGGCGATCACCACTCTGCGCCGCGAGGTGCAGTCAATTCCGGGCATCCGGTACTACCAATGTACATGGAACCCGCGATTCAAGGGCGTGGACGATTATCTGCTGGACTGGACGAAACGAAAGACGGCTTAGAAAGGAAATGCACATGACAAATATTACGAATTTTCAGGACATCCTTGGCGCAGCCAACGGCGACAAGACCTCTGTACTGGGCAAGTTTCTCTATTTCTCGCTTGCCAACATTCTGGTGGAGAAGGAGGCACTGGCGCAGCTCTGCGAGGATCTGAACATCCCATATTCCGGCAGCAAGCGAATTTCTGTGTCGGATGCGTTTCGCTCCGCGACGGGCGATATCAAAGACCGGATCACGGTAAAGAATCCCGGTGCGCATCATATCTACGCGGTCTACTGCCGCGACAACGCGCACACCGAGGACGTCTATTCCCGTGAGCTGGTCAAGGAAACGCTCAACCAGCGGACGAACCAGTATGAAAAGCTGGCAAACATCTTCTATGACCGGCGCGATAATCGGTTTGGGTATGACAACATCGGCTTTGATGCCGATATTGATCCCCTGAACTACTGCCGCCGGGCGGAAGAACTGTTCGAGCTTTATCAGGTCTGCGCGAACCGCCGGCAGATCGAGACGATCTGCCTGAGCTATCTGCGGATGCTGGAGGCCACCAAGGTCAGCTCGACCGGGCACCTCTATTTCATCCCTCGACAGCACATGGACAAAGTGGATACGTTTGAAACGTTCATTGAGCAGCTCAGCGATATGAGCCAGAATGACAATGCGCTCAGCGTCAACAGCTTTTACATCATTGACGACGCCAAGCAGCGCGACAAAATGACGGAGGAATTTTATTCCGCGGTCAAAAAAGAGATCGCGCTGTATCAGGAGAAGGCCGACTACCTCATCCAGAGCGGCAGCCGCAGCCCCAGCGTCATGGAGCGGTGGGGCAACAAGATTGCCACGCTGGAGCAGAAGAAACAGCACTATGAAGAAATTCTTCGCCGGGAGCTTGACGGCCTCGACGACGAATTTGAAACGCTGCGGCTTCTCTCGCAGGAGTTGTCCGTGAGGGCAAACGGCCTGCGATTTCGGAAAGCAGCTTGATGTGGATTTTTGATGGACAAACGGCAGCCCCGACTCGGAATACCGAGCCGGGGCTACTGCTTTTTGAAAGCGGAAATTGCCGCTCTGTGGACTGGATCAGTCAAAGAATGCTCAAACGGCATCAAGCTTAAGGAAAAGCAATTGGCAAAGTACCTTTATGAACTGAACCTATCATCAAAAGTGAATCTGCTTTTTTGATAGGAGTGAATGAGGAATTGAACACGCACGCACGATTGGACGAGTTATTACATGAGAGAAATATGACGTTGTATCTGCTATGCCAAAGCGGAAACATTCCCTACACAACGCTTCGCATCTCTCGCTGCAGAGGCAGTCAGCTCTCCGTGGATACCATTGAGCAAATTTGCAAGGTGCTTGGAATCTCGATGGCGGAGTTTTTTGCCTGTGTCGATTCGTCGCGCATATAAGAATTTTCCCGCAGAACCGCAGCATTTTGCAGTCCTGCGGGAAGTTTTACTCCGCTAAGCCATATTTAACCTTAATTCTGTCGAGCTTTTCGAGCATCGGTTCTGCGCCGAGCCAGAGGAAGAAGAACGTGCCAATGGCGCGAACCAGGTCGATAGGAACGCCGGTGAGATAGTAGCTTTTGAGGATGTTCCAGTTGATCGTGTTCGACCACATGAGCACAGACGCGGGATTCATAATGCCGCCGTAGATGATCGTGGACGCGATCACGCCGAAGATACAAAGGCTCAGCCGCCCGCGCCGCAGAACGCCCTTGCGGTACAAGACACCTGCCAGCCAGCCGATGATGCCCATGGCAAACATCTGCCACGGCGTCCACGGCCCCTGGGAAAAGAGCATATTGGACACCAGCATGGTCATCGCGCCAACCAAGAATCCCGTTTCGCCGCCAAAAGCCACGCCTGCGAGAATCGTCATCGCAACGACCGGCTTAAATTCCGGCAGCATGAAGAACGCAGCGCGCCCTGCCACATTCAGCGCAACGAGCACGGCAATGAGCACTAGCTCCCGCGCCTGCGGCTTTCTGCCCTCGAAAATCAGGAAGAACGGCAACATACATTCCAGCAAAATGAGCAGCGAAATGAAGTAATATTTTCGCCCCGCGAAGTAGTACACGCCGACAAACAGCGTCAGAGGAATCAAAAGCAGGATGAGCAGCGTGGCAGTCACGGTGCGCTTTTTCAGCTTGCGCTTTTCCACGGGTGTCTGGATGAGATAATCCGGTCGGTCGGCCTTGCGGCCAATGGACAGTGCAAACACAAGAAGTGCAGCAAGCAAAATGCCGTAGAGCTTGAGCTGACCGCCTGCCAGCGCCGTCATGCCGTTCGCGTCGATGAGCTTTGTGAGGTCTGTCACGCCGATGGCCTGCGCGATGAGCGCCAGCGAAGCGGCACCGGACACGGCGGCAAGGATTTTTCGCCAGACCGGAAGCTTTTTCACCGTCCGCGTCGCTTTCTCCGGTGCGGGCGGGATGCGCTGATATTCCGGTAAAGCCGCCTCCGGTTCGACCGCACCGCCGCAGGCAGCAATGACGTCCTCCGGCGTGACCGCATCTGGCAGCACATCGCGCGCAATGCGGTTCGCAGCCGTCGTGTAGAAGCTGTTGCCAGAAAAGAACGTTTTTGGGGTAGATTCTGTGACGATATTTCCGTCAAAGAACAGGGCGCAGCGGTCGGCGTACTTTGCGCAGAACTCGATGTCGTGGCTGACCATCAGAATCGCCACGCCGGATGCTTGCAGCGTCCGGAGAATCTGCCCGAAAACCTGCTTGAACTCCGCGTCCAGAC
>OLWS01000143.1_pt1 | contig 42089 bp, 39 predicted proteins | sample 1673601 | NCBI WGS metagenome assembly OLWS01 (sample SAMEA103958116, study PRJEB25191) | human gut metagenome | biome: human-associated habitat [ENVO:00009003]; feature: intestine environment [ENVO:2100002]; material: feces | place: Germany | collected 2013/2015 | reverse complement strand
AACGTTCCTGCACCGTGGGCTGAACTTGCTCTGCGGCGGGGTCGCGGAACACCCTTGTCCCATCCGCGCCGAACTCCGCTTCATAGGCATTGATGGCGGCTTCGGCCTCATGGTCAACGGAACGCAGGGTATAGGTGTGCCGCTCCGAGCTGTTTTCGCCCTTTGTGGAAATGGTCACGTCGTACTTATCTCGCAAACTTTCCACATATTCTTCCAGCCGATCCGCTGGAACGCCGCACATCTCCACACGGCCAGCGCCGGGGATATTGCGGGTAGTGAGATTGATTTCAAGCAGTTCCGCCGCCTGTTTTGCGTCCTCGCCATACAGCTCAAAGAAATCCCCCTCCTGAAACAGCACGAGGTCGTCCGGGTGGGCTTCCTTTACGGCGTTGTAGTCATTCCATGCTGCGCTTCGCTCTGCGGTCTGCCGCTGAAGCTGCTCAAAGCGCGCCTTTTCCTCCGGGGTCAGGAAACGGTCTTTGCGGATCAGCTCGGAGATATGGGAGGCAACCTTGCTCCATTTTAACTGCACATCGGGACAGTCCTGCTTTTTCAGGCTGACGCCCTTGCCGTTGTGATCCTCACCGCTGTGGGACGCGCCGGATACCGCGTGGGAGCTGCCTCCAATGCCGTATTCCTTTCTCAGGAAGTCCGCCTGCTCTTTGGGGCTGTGTTTCTCTTTGAAATAGGCGTAGATGCGCCCCTTGCTCCCTTCAATATTGCTGCCACGGGTCAGGGTCGCGGCGATCTCGTCCTCCGTAATGAACCGCTGCACGGCGGGGATCTCCGCCATTTCGGTGCGGTACTCCCTGCGGGGCAGGGACAGCTCCCGCAGGCCCTGCTCGATTTTGTCCGGCTTGTGGTGATGGAAGCGCAGCAGGCTCCTGTCCTCCCGGTAGTCGGATCGGAGCTGTGAAAAATCATCCATGAGGACTTCGCGGAACGCGGGGTCTGTCAGCCGCTCGGCAAGCCGCGCCGTTTCCTCCGGGAAACCGCCGCCCCGCATATCCGACAGGCAGGAGAGGTAGCCCTGCGCCCGTGCCTTTTCGCTTAAATCCTGCCGTAGATACCAGATAGACTGCGCCAACTCCGTGCGCTCATGCCCCGGCGCTTCCGCAAGCTCCACATTGGCGGCGTATTCGCCCTGCTCCAAAAGCTGTCCGATGCGCTCCGCCGCCTCCTGCCAGCTTACGACCTTTGCGGAGGTCAGGTACCTTGGCGCATCCCCATTGGCGATGTGGATGCCGTCCTCTGCGTACCACGCGGAATATCTGCCGTTTTCGGTGACGACGCCGTTGCCGCCGTGGAAGCTGCTTTGAAGAAACGCCGCGATTTCTTCCACGCCTTTGCCCTTGGAGAACTCCGTGGCGATCTTCATGCGGGCATAATCGGCGTTGCCCTCCATGCGCAGAATATGGTCGATATCCGACTGCGGGATGGACATGGAAAAAGCGGAGGGCGTGTAGCTCTCCGCTTCTGCGATATATGCGATTTGCTCTTCCTCCGTGGGGAACAGGCTCAGTTGGTATGCCTGCGGTATCGGAGGCTGCGCCGGTTCCGCTTCCGGCGTGTCATCGGTCAGTTGTATACCAGCTCGCTGAGAACGATCTCCTCGGCCTGCGCTTTCAGGCTGTTCATCAGCCCCACCCATTTCATCTGATCGCGGGCTTTCAGCTCCTCCGTCACGCCCGCCGACTTCATCAGCTCCGGCATCATCTGCTCCAGCCTCCGGTTCGCCGTCTCGTCGATCTCCCGCAGGTGCGGGAACAGCTTCTCCGACAGCACCAGACGGCTGTACAGCCCCGGTCTGTGCTCCTGAAGGTAGCTCCTGCGCAGTCTCCCGTACTTGCCCAGGGGTCTCGTGTCCTCCGGCGTCTCGCTCAGCGTCAGGTCGGGAATCAGGTAGTCCCCGTTCTTGGTGTAGGTCAGCTCTGTCATGGCTATGGCTCCTTTCCGCGAGTTTCTCGCGCTCGTAATTCTTGATGGTGACTTCGATCTGCCGCAGCACCTCTCCGTTGATCCTGCTCACCGCCGTGCCCAGCTCAGCGGCGGCTTCCGGGGTGTTGAAATCGAAGATGCTCAGGAAATCCTCATGCTCGAAGCGGTCGTCCGCTTCAAGCCCGCAGCGGGACATGAGCGAGTAGGCGATGCTGACGGCGGCGGCGCTTTGGAAGGCCGCTCCTACGTTGAACTCATCATACCCGTAAAGAAAGGAATCGTCAACGATGGCGAGGATATCCCGCTTATAGTCCCGCCAGTATTCCTCCGCAAGCTGAGACGCGATGCGCTCAAGCTGGTCGGGAAGCCCTCCTTTTCCGTCCACACCGTAGCGGCTTTCCAGCATGGTGCTTACCGCATCCGCGTGTTCCTCCCGGTATTCCCACAGATAACGGCTCTTGGGAAATTCTCTGCCGCCCGTATCGGACACGTCGAACACATACCGAAGCCTCGGCCTTTCGCCGCTGCTGTCGATGAGGGCGATGCCCTTGGAGCCCCTGCGGACATACCGGCCCATCTTTTCGTTCCAGAAGTCGTACTCCGCGCAGGCGGTGGCGTCCGGACGCTGGGCGTGGATCATGACCTGCTCGGCGTAGGGGTATTTGTACAGCCTTGCGGCGGTGGTGAGAAAGCCCGTCCAGCCCCGGTAGCTGCCGGTGATCTGCCGCTGCGCCTCGTCCGCCATCTGCATATACGTTTGTAGCTTGCTCGGCATATTGTTCCTCCTTCATGGCATAAATTTAGAGCGCCCGGAACGGACGCTCTATGTAAGGGCGGTATTCGGTTTTCAGTCGGGGACTATACCGCAGTCAGTCCCTCCGTGATTTGTTTGAAAAAGTCTGCGCTCCAGATATTCAGCACGGAGGAATCGTGAATGAACGGCTCCACATCCTGCCTTGCCTGTGCGTAATCGATGCTGTCGAAGCGTTCCGCCAGCATCGCTTTGATTTCCGGCAAGGAACAGTCCGCATCGGCGGAAATGTACCCGGAATCAATCAATCGTGCCCGAAGGTGTTTTTGATTGACGGCCGCACCCCTTGAAAGATAGAATACATAGTCGTAAAGATCCCTGCCCTTGATGCGGCTTTGCCACGCACGGCAGATGACCGCATGGATTTTTCCTGCGAACAGGGAGGGCATATCATACATTTTCACCTCATACGGAACGGGCAGCAGCCGGTATTTGTGCTCGAATGCGGCGAAGGCGGGCGGGTTAACGTCCACCTCGAACTTAATCTTGACCGCTTCATTCTTCGCTACGCTTCCCGCCACCTTTTCATCCGCGTAGAACAGCAGGAGATGTTCCTTCGTGTTCCCCTTCAGAAAGGCGGAGCGGATGGTGCTTTCTTTTGTCTTTTCCTTTTCCTGAATCTCCACATTCAGCCCAAAGGCTTTTACTTCCTTCTCCAGCACGGGAAAGTAGGCCGTCAGGTCAAAGTCCAAATCCTCCGCTTCCAGCGAAAAATCCAGATCCTCGGAAAAGCGGTCGAGACCGTAGAAGATTCGCAGGGCGGTTCCGCCGTAGAACGCCGCTTTTTTGAAGAAGCCCGCACGGGACAAGCCGCAGAGCACAATTTCCTGCATGATCTCCTTCATAGCGTTCTTTCTGTCGTAGATATTCTCTACATGGTAGCTTTTCAGCATCTGTTCAATGGCGCTGTTCATGTCAAAGCCTCCTTAAAAGCGAGCAGAGCTTCTTTACGTTCGTGGAATGATACGCTCCGCTGTATTTGCAAACCTTATTTCCGTCCAGCTTCCCAATCTCCGATTCCTCAATCCGCAAATCCTCCGTCAGCAGCCGGAAAAGCTCCTGTGTGTTCGGTACGGGCGGCATAGTATAGAGCTGGTCGCACAGAGCCTTTTCCGGTTCTGCGATCCGGTAGAAATATTCGCCCTCCTGCACGAGCCGAAGCCCCAGCGGGAACGCCTCGGACGGCACATCCCGATAGGTGAAGGTTCCGAAGGGCGTTTCATACTTCTTTTTCTTTTTCTTTTCAAAGGTGGCGCAGGTAACGGCATATACCGCCTCGGGAATCAGCCCGTAGCGGCTGAGGGCATATTCAAAGGAAATGTAGGAGGGTCCGTAAATACTGCCCGCAAGCAGGTACGCAGGAGCGTTCCGGTCAGTTTCATATAGCCCCCTTGTAATGGGAAAGCATTCGCCCCGCTCCGCCATACGCGCCAACTTTGACTTCGGAGAACCGTATTCCCGCAGTTCCTCCAGTAGCATTGCTGTTGTCTTTATCATATTTTCACCTCGCAGTCTTATTATACGCAACTATCCGGTGAAAATCAAGTGATTTCAAAAAATAGTGCGGATTCTTTCCTGCTCATTCTGTGCGTTTTCCGGAGAGAATACGCCTCCGTATTGACACTTTTTCCTTTGTGATGCGCTCTGTTGAAAATTTTTGCGTGAACACGCTCTTTTCTGCAATAGAATAATCACAGCAGGAGCGACCCGAAAGCCGCTCCCGCCGCATCCGCCTTATTCGTCCGTGTCGAAGTCCGGCACCAGCTCCAGCGCTGCGAAGTCCTCATCGGTGATTTCGTCCAGCTTTTGCAGGGCGCTGTCGGTCAGATCCCGCAGCTCGGCTTCGTCCTCGTCCAGGTATCCGCGCATTTCGGTGAGGGCGGCAATCAGCCCGCTGCGGCTGTCGCTCTGGTAGATGCACATGAGGTTCATTTCATCGTTGGTAAAATTCATCATAGCAGCTCTCTTTCCGCGCGCTTTGAACGCGCTGTCTTTTTCGGCTCGTTGACGGGAGGACAGAGCTTTGCCAGCACGGAGGGCTTCTTCTCCTGCCGTGCCGCCTGCGCCTGTTCCCGGCGCGCCGCCTGCGCCAGCTCCATGAGGGAGATGGGCTTGCCGGACTTTGCCTGTTCCTCCAGCTCTGCCACGGTCTGCTTCGGCCCGTTGTTGATAACGCCGTCGATCATGCCGTAATCGTCCTCCATGGCCATCTCCGCGTTTTTGAGATAGTTTTCCGGCTTTAGGAAGTCGGGCAGCGCCTTGAAGCCTCGGGAATCAACGTAATGACAGGATACCACGCCGTTCTGCTTCAGCGCCACGATGTCGCTGACGGACAGGCTGTGGCCGCGAAAATCCTCCGGGCGGCGGAGGTTGAAGGTCTCATACAGCTCGTTCAACCTGTCCTGCGTATCGCCCCTGCGGTCGAGGTCGCCTGCGTAGACGGCGGCGTAATTCTCCTTTTCAATGGAAAGCCCCTTTTTCTCCAGATACTCGGCGTTCATAAAGCGAAGCTGCGCCGTGCCGTCGTTATCCCGAAGCTGATAGATGGCAAAGCTGTCGGCGGGGTTGTCGAGGAACGCCTTTTCATAGTCCGGCGGTGTAAGGCGGTCTTTGACCGTCTCCCATTCGGAGGCTTCCACGCCGAAGACGCCGTCAAAGCTGCGGATATCCTCTGCATCGAAGGCCATGGCCTCGGTGTTATCGGTGTGAAGCATATACACGCTTACGTCCCGTTCCATGAGCTCCAGCGCACGCTCCTTTGTCAGCGGCAGCATATTGGAATCGGTGTAGCCGTAGGCGTTCATGCTCTCAACAGAAATCGCAGGGTCGGGGACGCAGCCATTGTCCGGCGCTGTGACCGGCTCCGGCTCCTGCACGGCGATCTCCTGCACAGGCTGGGCGGCAAGGCTCTCCGTCTCCTTATCCAGCCCGCGCTCCTTGCAGATTTCCGCGTAATGGCGGTCGATATCCGTAATCAGGGAGGATGAGGTTCGGTTGATGGTCTCCAGCGATGCGCGAAGCTCGGTCAGCTCTCTGTCCTTTGCCCAGGCCGCCAGATACCCGAAGCTGTTTTCGCCTGTCTCAATGCCGTAATAGGCACAGACGGCGAAGGAGATGCTCTCCGCCTGAATCTCCTCGGCGGCGCGGGAGAGCTTTGCCTTTTCCGGGTACTGTGCGTGCCAAAACTCCTTCACGGTCTGCTCGCCGCCCGTGAAGTTCAGCCCGTCCTCGCCTAAATAAAGAAAGCCCTGCTCCGGCAGCTCAATGGGCGCTGCTGTGATGACAGAGGCGGCGTGATTGACGGTGACATGGCTTTCAAGCGTTACCGGCATACCCGGATCGTAATCCGAGCCGCGCAGGTCATATACATACAAGCCCTCCGGCAGCTTATCCCGGTCGATGCGCCCGTTTGAAAACAGCGCAGGCTTGCCGAACAGCTCGATCTGCTGATATTTTTCCCCGATTTCGTCCTTATTGTGGAGCCTGGAGTGGGCGATCTCATGGACGGCGGCGCAGACCGTCTGTACCTCGCTCATGCCTTCGCGGACAGCGATGCGCTGTTTGTCCACGGAGAAGTAACCGTCCATATTCTCCGCCAGCTTCTCAAAGAAGATGGGGACGGGCGCGCTGCGGCGCAGAGCTTCCATGAACACCCCGTAATTCTGCACGTCCCCCGTAAGGTTCGCCGCCAACTCCGGAAGGGGCTTGCCTGCGGTCTGCTGCACGTCGAACACCACCACGGGCTTGTACATGGGGATCTGCACCGTCTTTTCCTCCGTGATAATATCGCCGTTCTCGTCCCGCAGGGGGAGCTTGGTGTCGGGGTCTAACTTCTGCTGCTCGATTTTCTTCTTGAAGGGCGTGGGGGCGATGATCTTAATGCCCTTTTCGCCCTTCTTAACGCTCCTTCCAAACTGGTCGCGCCATTTGTTGAAGCCGGCCACATGGGTGGCGTCGGGGCGCTGCATATAGATGAGCATGGTGTTGTTGACGCTGTACTTGTGAAAGCGGCTCATGGTGGCAAGGTACTGCCTGTATTTGTCGCTCTCAAACAGCTCCTTTATGCCCGTCTCAATGCTGTCGGTGATGTCCTTGAGCCGTTCCTTGTTGGTCTGTTTTTCAGCCATTTCGTGCATACCTCCTTTGGATCATGGTAAACACAGCGGCTCCCGCAGGGGAACGAAACGCCCGTGCGGGAGCCTGTGAGGGTCATTTGGTGAAGTCCAGCTTATAGGAGGAACGCGCGCCGTCGTCCTCCAGCACGATGAATGCGTCGTAGGTCTTGCCGGTTTTCTCGGAGTAGACGCCGCTGGCGTAGGCGCGTCCCTGCGTCAGGAGCGAGGAAGCCATCTTCTTCGTCAGGCTGATCTTCTTGGCGGCAAGGAAGCGGTTGTCCCGCCACAGCCCGAACTTGCAGCTCCGTCTCTCGCAGAAATAGCCGTTTTTGCTCTCCGTGACCTCTGCGCCGCAGCGGGGACATTTGCCCACAACGGGTCTGCCGGAGGGGAACAGCACCTCCGCGCCGTCCACAGGCGCAGCGTCCCGAACCAGCGCTGCGACCATATCGCGGATGCCGGCAAGGAACTCGTCCGCGCCCAGCTCGCCGCATTCGATCTCCTTGAGGCGGTGCTCCCATTCGGCGGTCAAAAGCGGGGACTGGAGCTGTTCGGGCAGCACGGTAATGAGGGAAACGCCCGTTTCGGTGGGAACGAGGCGTACAGACTTTTTCGCCTTTCTGCGCTCCGCAAAGCCCGTGGCCACCAGTTTTTCAATGACCGCTGCCCTTGTCGCGGGGGTTCCCAATCCCTTTCTCTCGGCATCTTTGGGCATATCCTCTTTTCCTGCCGTCTCCATGGCGGAGAGGAGGGTATCTTCCGTGAAGTGCTTGGGCGGGGTCGTTCTGCCCTCTTTGACCGCGCAGGAGGAAACGGGAAGCGACTGTCCCTCGGAAAGCTCCGGGAGGGCCTTGTCCGTAAGCTCCGCATCCGCATATGCTTTCCAACCGGGCTGCACCACCGTTTTCCCCTTGGCAGAAAAGGCATTTCCGCCGCAGTCCAGCTTCACCTCGGTCTCCAGATAGACGAAGGGCGCGCTGACCGCCATAAGCACCTGACGGGAAACAAGGCGCAGGATTTCCCGTTCGCCTGCGGGCAGCGCCTCCAAGTCCGTTTCACCCGCTGCCATCGTGGGAACGACGGCGTGGTGGTCGCTGACCTTTTTGCTGCTGCACACCTGCCCCGAACAGACGGCTGCGGGCGGCTCCGTGCCGCAGATGCCCGCACAGCACAGCGCCAGCGCGTTTACGCCGCCCTCCATATCGTCGGTGAGATAGCGGCTGTCGGTGCGGGGGTAGGTGCAGAGCTTCTTTTCATAAAGGCTTTGCAGATAATCCAGCGTCTGCTGCGCCGTGTACCCAAGCAAGCGGTTCGCATCCCGCTGGAGGGTGGTCAGGTCGTAGAGTGCCGGGGCTTTCTCCGTCTTTTTTGTCTGCACGACGGAGGTAACAGCGGCGGCTTTGCTGTTGCAGTCCCCGGCAAGCCGCTCCGCCTCAGCCTGCTCCTTCATGCGCCCGCCTGCGGCGGAGAAGCCGTCAAAGTCCAGATGGACGGTGTAAAAGCTCTCCGGCTGAAAGGCGTTGATCTCCGCTTCCCGCTGCACCAGCAACGCAAGCGTGGGCGATACCACGCGCCCCACGTTCAGGGTGCGGTGGTACATCACGGAAAACAGGCGGGTGGCGTTGATACCCACCAGCCAGTCCGCCTTGCTGCGGCAGAGGGCGGAGGCGTAGAGGTTGTCGTACTCCGCGCCGTCGCGGAGATTGTCAAAGCCCTGAAGGATCGCCGCATCCTCCATGGAGGAAATCCAAAGCCGCTTTACGCGCTTGCGGCAGCTGTTGAGATTATACGCTGTGCGGAAGATCAACTCGCCCTCGCGCCCGGCGTCGCAGGCGTTGATGACCTCGCAAACGTCCTCTCTGTGCATGAGGGTGCGCAGGGTGTTCATCTGCTTCTGCTTGTCCCTCGCCACGGTGTACTGCCAGCTATCCGGCAGGATGGGCAAGTCCTCCCTTCGCCATTTGCCGTACTTTTCATCGTAGGCGTCCGCATCCGAAAGCTCCGCAAGATGCCCGAAGCACCAGGAGACGAGATAGCCGCCGCCCGAAAGAAAACCGTCCTCGCGCCTGCCTGCGCCAAGAACGGCGGCGATGCTCCTTGCCACGGAGGGCTTTTCACACACAACAAGTCGGTAACAGGTCGTATTCATCATTGGTTTTTGTCCTCCTCACTGTCAGCAGTGTTTTCATCTTCAAACTCGTAATCCTCATCTTCCTCGTCCTCGCCGTAGTCGTAATCGTCCAGATCGTCCGCCCCACGGGTGTCGGCCTTGGGCTTGCGGAGCTTGAACCAGTACAGCGCACCGCCGCCGCCCAGCAGGAGCAGGAGGACGACCACAATGAGCCCCGCGCCGCCGGTACTCTTTTCGGGCGCGGTCTCCGCAGGCTCGGCGGGCTGTGGCGTGGGTTCCGTAACTTCCTTGCCCGCGCACTCGCTCATATTGGTTCTGCACACCTTGCAGCCCGTGTTGATCTTGCCAACGGCGCATTTGTCCGTGCAGGAGCAGGCGGGGACGATGCTCTCGCCGTCCTTGGTCAGCGCCAGCAGGTCGGCCTCGTCCACAAGATTCAGGAAATGGACGTTCTCATTGCCCTTATCGTCCCGGTCGATGATGAGATAAAAGGTATTGCCGCCCTTGGTCGTCACGGTGATGAACTGCTTGCCTGCGCCGAAAGCGGAGCCGATGTCGTCCATGAGCGTCAGGTTGCCGTCCGGGGTCAGGGGCGCGGAGCCTCCGGCAGCGGCGTAATATTGCAGCAGTATCTCCAGCAGTCCCGCAGTATCCGTGTCGTTCTCACCGCCTCCCGCAGAGGTGTTGAGAACCTCAAGGTATTTGCCGTATACATAGCCGGTCTGCTCCGGCACGACCACCTTGTACCAGCCGTTGCTTTCCTCCAGCACCTTCACCTCCGCGCCGTTGAGCAGACGCCCGACCACGGTGTAATCCGTGCCGGGGCCGGTGCGCAGGTTCAAATAGGTGCGGACGTTGACCACCTTTCCGGACTGCTCCCGTTTGGCGGGAAGCGTCCAGCTCCGATCCCCGATGGTCACGGTATGGCTTCCGTCCGCATTTTCGGTCACAAGCACGGTCAGGGTCTGTCCGTTTGGGGTCTGCTCACCGGTATTCGTATTCTCCGGCTGTGTAGTTGCAGTTGGGGTTTCCATGGTCGGGTCGCCCATTGTCGAATCGACCATATCGCCGCCGCCTGCATAGGCCGTAACGGAAAAGACCGTCATGCAGAGCACGACGGCCAGCGTCACGGCAAAAAATCTCCATTTATTCTTCATCCACAAATTCCTCCGTTTTTCTGTATTCGTCGGGCAGCGCCGCCGTGGGACGCTTTTCCAGCATCGCCATCAGCGCCGCGAGCTGCTCGATGGTCAGTCCATTCTCGCGGACGATGCCCACAATATCCGTGTTTTCCAGCTTCAGAATCTGCTCGTCCAGGGCTTTGAGCCGTGCGGTCAGCGATGTGAGCTTTTCCGCCAGCTTCTCGCGCTCCTGACGCAGCTTTTCAAGTCGCGGGTTCATAACATCCTCCTTTTTTGCGTTGATATGGTTGTTGTTAAGGCAATCTGCCAAACTGGAGAAAATGGCTTCGCCAGTAGCTCGTGTCGATGGAAGCGTAGTGAATGGGGTCGCCGCAGTGGAGCATCCTGTTATTGCCCACATAGATGCCTACATGGGACGCGCCTGCGGTGTCGTAGGTCTTTTCAAAGAATATCAGGTCGCCGGGACGGGCGCTTTCCGGGGAAACATAGGCGCACATACCCCGCAGCCCCTCCGCGCCCAGCCTGCCGAAGTTCCAGCCCACGCCGCAGTTGTTGTAGACGTAGCTGACGAAGCCGGAGCAGTCGAAGGAGGTGGCGGGCGTGCTGCCGCCCCAGACGTAGGGGTAGCCGAGGTACTTCTCCGCCTCCTTGATGATGGCGGCAAACTGCGCGTCCTCCAGCGCTTCCGGGGGTATCTCGTACTTTTCATAGTCGGCGGTGTAGTATTTCCCGATGTACTCCGAGCTGCCGAAGAGGTCCGGGCGGTTGCCCAGAGTAGCCATATACATGGCGTAAAGGGAGAGCTGATCCTGCGACATGATATAGACCGGCACATGGGAGAGGTTGAAGTTTTCCAGCTTTACGGTGCAGATGTAGTAGGTGTACGGCACCTGCACGGTGTATTCATAGCTGTGCAGATTGCCCTCCGCATCTGTATAGTAGCCGGTTCGGGTTTCCGTGCGGTATCTTGTTTCCGTGGTGACGGTTTCCGTTAGGATGTACTGCTTTTCAAACAGAATCTCCAAGACGCCGCCGACCTCGGAGATCGTCCACTCCTTGCCTTTCAGGGCGGTGATGGCGGAGATCAGCACATAGGGGTCATGCTCGATGTCGTCCAGCTCGAAGTGGTACTCGTCGTAGTCGTGGGTGCTTTCGTAGGTATCGAGATACTGCTGCAATTCCGCTTCCATGGCGCAATATTGCTCCTCTGCCGCCAGCATATCCGCGTCCTCACTGGGGTAGGTGGACACGTTCACGCCGGTTGCCCCGCCCTGAATCAGCAGGGAGCAGGAGGAAACGGTGCAGAGGATGAGGACGATTATTGCCGCGATGCCGCCCACGATAAGAAAGCCCTTTTTGTGACGGGCGATGAACTCGCCGGCTTTCTTTGTGTTCTCCGCGGCTTTCCGTGCCGCCTTTGCCGTGGCTTCGGAGGCTTTGACCGTATTCCCGGCGCTTTTTCCGGCTTTGGCGGCGGCGTACTCCCGCTTGATGGCCTGCTTCTGCTGCCAGCGGGAGTAGGGATTGCTGGAAAACTGCGGGTCATGGTGCTGTGCCGTTTTGTCCAGCGCACGGAGGTTGGCGCGGTCTGCCTTGGCCTCGGCGCGGTCCGCGCGGCGGTAGGGCTTCTCCTTGTGGGAGCGGTGGGCGTGCTGTGCAAGGCGCACGGCGCGCTCCGCCGCCTGCTCCACGCCGTGGGCGCTCTCCACACCCACATTGTCCTGCTCATGCTCCCGAATCTCCCTGTGGACGGCGGATAGTGCCGCCGCACCGGGCGCGTCCCGCAGAGCGTGGGTGAGCTTGGAGGGCGGTCGCTTCTTATCCACCTCCTCAAAGGAAAGTCGCGTTGTGACCCTGCCGGTCTGCGGGTCTACCGTGTGCTGCTTCCGCTTTACGGTTTTCTTGGGTATCTTCGCCTCGGCCTTTTCCAGCTTTTGATAGGCTTTATCCACTTTTTTGACGGCCTTTTTCAGTTCCGGCGCTGCCATCTCCTCGTCGGTAAACAGCAGCCGGGGCGAGCGCTTGCTCATGGACTTCACCTCCGATCCGTTTCTCTGCCAGCGTACAGTATTCTGGATTCAGCTCAATGCCGATGTAGTGCCGTCCGAGCTGCTTTGCCACCGCCGCCGTAGTGCCGGAGCCGAGGAATGGGTCCAGCACCACGCCTCCGGGCGGGCAGCCTGCCAGCAGGCAGGTTTCCGCCAGCTTTGGCGGGAAAGCGGCGAAATGCCCGCCCCGGTACGGCACGGTGTTGATCTGCCATACGTCGCGCTTGTTGCGAAGCTGAGGGATCTCAGACGCCGCATACCCGTCCGGGCGGTGGTCGTTGATGCGCTGATGCTTCTGGCCGGGGATGTCGGCGGAATACTTGTTGTTTGCGCCGAAGCCCCGCCTCATCCGCGCGGGTGTGGACTCCGCCACCGGCTCCGCAACGGCTGCGGCGTTGTAGTAGTATCTGCGGGACTTGGACAGCAGGAAAATATGCTCATAGCAGCGGGAGGGGCGGTCTGTGACGCTCTCCGGCATGGGGTTCGCCTTCTGCCAGATGATGTCCGAGCGCAGATACCAGCCGTCTGCGCGCAGCGCAAAGGCAAGCAGCCACGGCACGCCGATCATGTCCTTTGCCTTGCAGCCCTCCACCTTGCCGTTGAGGGCGACCGTCTGCCCCGTCCTGCCGTTGGAGTACTTGGGGTCGAGGGCTTCGCCCTGATTGCCCTTTCCGGCATAGGTGTCCGCGATGTTCAGCCAGAGGGTGCCGTCCGGCGTGAGAACGCGCCTGACTTCCCGGAAAATGGAAGTCAGGCGCTCCACATACAGCGCTGGGGTTTCCTCCCGCCCGATCTGCCCGTCTACGCCGTAATCCCGCAGTGCGTAGTACGGCGGCGAGGTGATGCAGCAGTTTACGGAGCTGTCCGGCAGGGTTTTCAGCACGGTCAGGGCGTCGCCGCAGTAGATGCGGTCAGCCTGCATAGTCGAACTCATCCCTTAGAAGCGTGGTAAGCCCTTCGACAGCCGTGAGGATGTCCCTGCACACGCTGGTCAGCTCAGATATGGCCGGTTCTCCGTCATACTCAAATACGTCGGCGTCCTCATTGTCCTCGTCCGCCTCACGCTCTGCGGCGTATTCGCGCTCCATGCGCTCGGCATACTCGCAGCAGCGTTCGCCGGGGCAGCAGGGATCATCCGCAGGAATATAACCGGCGTATTCCGGCTCGATCAGGTCGTTTTCGATGAGGTCGGACAAGTCCGCAAGGTCATGGGACTTGAGGTAATTGAGCGCCCTGCCCCAAGAACTGAACATCTCCTCGCAGCGCTCGTCAAAGTCGAGGGTGGATCTGCGTACAAGGTCCAGATAGCCGTCCTTCTCGGCTCCGTTTTTGATGTAGTGCATGAGGATGGTCGCCATCCACAGCAGCTCCAGCTTTTCCTCGATGTGGCGCAGGTAGTCCTCGCCGTGGATCAGGTACAGATTTTCTTTTTCCATTGTGATGCTCTCCTTTACATTATTTATAGTAGAATCAGGTCAGGCGATCTCACCCAGCATGGTGAGAAACAGCGACTTGCCCTTGGGCGTGACAAGGGTATATACCCCCTGATGCCCGTTGACGGCGATATAGTCCTTTACGAAGAACAGCCCGTCGCTGGCGGGCTTGGCATAGGGTAGGAGCGTACCGGAGGGCGCGCGGTAGAGATAGCGCTTGCGGATGAGGAACGCGGTGAACATTTTCTCCGGCACCTTCAGTTCCTTTGCGGTGGCGCGGAGATTGGTGCAGCACTCCGGGTGAATGAATGCGTCGTAGAAGTCCGCCTTGGGCTTTGTCAACCGCAGCTCCTGCTGAAGCAGCTCGTTTTTCCGCTGCTCCTCCAGCATCCGCTGCGCCATGAGCAGCACCAGCTCCGGGTTTTCCAGCACCTGCTCCAACACGGATTTCGTCATGTACGCGCCGTGCTTGCGGATGGCCGGAATGACCTCATGGGTGATCCAGCGCTTGAACGCCTTTGCCTCCGGCTTGCGGGAGGTGATCACCAGCGAATACAGTCCGGGTTCGTTGATGATTGCCATGCGCTGTTTCCCGCCAAGGGTATCAATAGTACTGATACCCTTTTCATCATCATCCAGACTCTCAACCGTCATGCTCGGATTCCCCAGTTCCAGCGCTTTGCACACATCCGCCGCTACAAACCACGGCTCGCCGTTGAGGTTCAGCGTTCGCACCTTTCCAAAGGCTTCGTTTTCAAAAATCATCAGTTTGTTTTCCATCGTGCAATTCCTTTCTTGTTTTGTTATGCAGTCTGCTCCTGCGGCTTGGTGGTCAGCAGGTCATAGAGTTCCCCGCGGGGGAAGCGGTCTACAAAGGGAAGAATGACGTTGCCGTAAAAAAGCAGCCCTTCGCCTTCACCGCTGTGGGTGACATACGAGAGCTGATGCGGGGAGATATTGAGCTGTTTGGCGAGAATCTGCCGGTCGCCGCTGGCCTGATTGAGCATGAGGATGAAATCGCTGTTCTCAAAGATGTTCTCCACCTCGCGGGAGGAGAGCAGGTCCTTGACATTCTGCGTGATGCCGGTGGGGATACCTCCCCACTTGCGGAAGCGCTTCCAGATTTCCACGGTGTAGGCGGCGGTCTGCTCCTCGCGCAACAAAAGGTGCATTTCGTCAATGTAGTAGCGGGTGGACTTGTGGGCTTCCCGGTTGACGGTGACGCGGTTCCACACTGCGTCCTGCACGATGAGCATCCCGATCTTCTTGAGCTGCTTGCCCAGCTCCTTGATGTCGAAGGACACAATGCGGTTGGCGATGTTGATGTTGGTGCGGTGGTTGAACACGTTGAGAGAGCCGGAAACGTAGATTTCCAAAGCCGTGGCGATGTACTGCGCCTCCTTTTCCTCCTGCCGCCGCAGCTCGTTATACAAGTCCTCCAGAATCGGCATATTCTCCGGCACAGGGTCGCTGAGATAATCCCGGTACACCATGCGCACACAGCGGTCGATGATGGTCTTTTCCACCGGCATGAGGCCGTCCTTGCCGCCCACGATCAACTCGCAGAGGGAGAGGATGAAGTCGGATTTCAGGCTCAGCGGGTTCTCATCGTCGCTATAATTGAGGTTTAAGTCCATGGGGTTGATGTAATGCGGGCTTGTGGGGGAGATTTTAATGACCTGTCCGTGCAGGCGCTCCACCAGCGGCCCGTATTCAGCTTCGGGGTCGCAGATGATGATGTCATCGTCAGTAACGAGAAACACGTTGGCGATCTCCCGCTTTGCGGCAAAGCTCTTGCCGCTTCCGGGCGTACCAAGGATGAGGCCGTTGGGGTTTTTCAGACGCTTGCGGTCTACCATGATGAGGTTGTTCGACAGCGCGTTCAGCCCGCAGTACAGGGCTTCCTTGCCGTCCTGAAACAGCTCCTGCGTGGTAAAGGGGATAAAAATAGCGACGCTGGAGGTGGTCAAACCCCGCTGTATTTCGATCTGGTTCAGCCCCAGCGGGAGGCTGCTCATCAGCCCCTCCTCCTGACGGAAATCAAGGCGGGTAAGCTGGCAGTTGTACTTCTGGGCGATGGAGGCCGCCTGAAACACGTTGTTGTCAAGCTGCTGGCGGCTGCCTGCGGTATTGACCACAATAAAGGTCAGCAGGAACATACGCTCGTTGCGGCTTTGCAGGTCTTGCAGCAGCTTCTTCGCCTCCGTGCCGTAGGTGGCAAGGTCCGAGGGGATGATGTCCATGTCGTATCCGGCGCGGACGGCCTTTTTCTGCTCCTCGATGGTCATTTTCTGCAAATCCGTGATCTTGCGCTTGATGGTCTTGATGGCCTTGACCTGATCCACGGACTGGACGTGCATACTGACGATGAGGGAGCTTTCCATGTCGAGGAAGTCCGCCAGCATCCGGTCGTTCAGCTCTGGCGCTAAAATCTGCAAGAAGCTGGCGCAGCCGATGCGCCTGCCGACGCCGAAGGAGCGTCCGGTGCGGAACTCAAAGGAGCTGGGGGCGATGAAGTCCTTGACCGAAAGCCCGGAGGGTGCCAGCCAGTCCCACGAGAAGCGGAACGGCTCCTGCTCGTCCATGTGCAGCATCCCGTGCAGCAGCCGCAGCCGCTCCATGCCGTTCATGGGCTCCGCCGCCACGCCGAGGCGCTTGAAGTTGTTGAGGATGTCCGTTTCAATGCGCTCCAGCCTCGGCTTTGCCGCTTTCAGCCCGTCCGCCTCCACGCCAAAGGTCAGGTACTTGGTCTTGATGAGGCCGTTGTTGCCGCGGGCAAGCTGGTTCTGGAGCATCTGGGTATATTCCAGACGGATACTGTCAAAATCGTCGCCCTGCGGCGAGATGGTGATGTACCTTGCGTAATTGTCCTTGTTGGCGGACATATTCACGAAGGAGAGCTGAAAGCGCACGGAGCTGTCGAAGTAGTTGAGGAAGTCGCACCAGCCGTCAAAGATGGCGGTCTTGTCCTCGTTCTGGTTGAGCTGATAGTTGATGTCCTGAAACTGGACGGTTTTCGTGTAGTAGCTGTCCGTCACGCGGCAGATGCCGTCGGGGAACATCCGCTGAAACGGGATGCTGTCCTGCGCGGACTTCTGTTTCTTATCCTGCCGCTTCGCTCTTGCGATGGCGGCCTTGATCTGCCTGCGTTCGGCGCGGGTGAGTTTTGTGCGGGTGGACAATGCGATACACCTCCCGGTCTAAATTGTCCTGCCGTTCCAGAACGGCGTAGAAATTATTGGTTGCGTAGGGGCGCTGCTTGGGGCGCAGGAAGCAGACCTGCACGATGTTGCGGACGATCTTTTCAAGGGGCTGTCCGTTCTTCTCATACATGGCCAGCAGAAAAAAGGGCAGCATGAGCAGGATCATGCAGATGGCCGCCGTGCTGACGCCGGTATGGGCTTTGAGCAGGAAGAACAGCGGAACGCCCAGCGCCGCACCAGCGCCGAAGCAGACGAGCTGGCGCTTCGTCAGGTTCAGCAGCACCTTGGTCTTGACCGCGTTCAGGTCTTTGGGTACGGGAACGTATGCCATATTGGTTTACCTCCGTCAATGACTGTTGAAAATTGACTTTGCGAGACTGCTGGTTTTGAACAGGGTGAAGCAGAGCAGCACCGTGTAGCCCATGCACAGCCAGATGGCCGTGGAAATGTTGTCATCTATGAGCATATTCTGTACCAGCACCGCGTAGATGGCGATGCAGACGATGATGAGAAAGCCCTGAAACGCCAAAGCCAACATGGAGCGGAGATAATTCTGCCCCATGCCGCCCCATTCCTTGCCCATCATGGTGGCCATGGGGATGGGCGCGATGCTGGTGACGAGGTATATCTCGATCATTCTGCCGTAGATAATGATAAAGATGCAGATGGTCAGCGCCCACATGGTGAAGCCCACCACGAAGGATTGCAGCCACAGCCCCAAGAGCGACCACACGTTCATCTCCAGCAGCCGCGCCTCAAGGTCCGCGATATGGTCGGCAAGGTTGATGGAGGTGTTGCCCACGATAAGGCCGGAGGCGCGGTTGACCACGCTCTGCGCCGCCTCGAATACGCCCATGACGATATTCCATGTGTTGGACACGATGAGCACGGCAGCCGCCGTCTTGAATACCCAGCGAAAGAATACCCATGTGTCGATTTCGTGGAGGTTATTTCGGTCTGCTATGAGCTGGATCAGCTCCAGCGTCATGACGAAGGCGAGGATCACGCCTGCAATGGGCAGTATCACGTTGTCCGAGAGGGAGCGGATCATGCTGTAAATGCCGGCGTTCCACGCCTGCGGGGTGCTGCCGATGTGTCCCGCCGCCTCCGCGACCTTGGCGTTGACGTTATCAAAGAGGCCGGTGAGGTTGTCCATGATGCCCCCGACCAGCAGCTCCTTTAGCCATTCGGTGAATTTTTCCCATATCAAATCCAATGGGTCAGCCCTCCTTTCCCGCCCCCGCCCGCAGAGGGCAGGCAGGGGCGAAGGGTTTTACATTGCGGCATGGACGGGATTAACCGAACAGCCCTTTGAGCAGCGGCACGAGGATCATACCGATGAGCGCCACACCGCCGCCCGCCATAAGCTGTTTCATCCCTTGCGATTTTACTGATGTGCGATAAAGAAGTAATAGAAGTGTAAAAAATTTTGCCGTTCCTATCCGGCACTTGCGCATTGTGTCGGATAGGTCGGGCGGTTATTCGGGCAAGTCCACCTTGCCAACAAAAGAATAATAAATCTCAATGTCCTGTCTGCGGGTCTTGTTCTCGTCATAGCTGCACTCATGCACAACGATTTTCTCTACAAACTCCCGCAGCAGAGTAGGGGTAAGTTCTTCAAAGCTGGTATGCCGCCGGACAACATTCATAAACTTTTCTGCGTTCACGGTGGCTTCCTGTGCTTTGGAAAGCTCCGCTTGAATAGCAGCGGCTCTTTCTTTCAGCTCCCGTTGCTCTGCTTCATAGTCTGCCGACAGCTCTGTGAAACGCTCGTCTGATATGCGCCCGGTCACGCTGTCCTCATACAGCCGCTTGAAGATAGCGGATAACTCGGCTATGCGTTTCTCGGAGGCTTCCAGTTCCTTTTTCTTGGCGGCGTTCCTGCGTTTGCCCCCGTCCTCGTTCTGCTCAATCAAGAGTTTCATAAACCGGGCTTCATGCTTTGCCGCATAGCTGGTCACTTTCCGCAGATTGGAGAGTACACCAGCGGTCAAGAGGTCGGTGCGGATAAAGTGCGCCGTACAGTCATGGGTGCGTTTCTTGTAGTTGCCGCAGATATAACAGTCCTGCTTGCGCTTGTCCGTCTGGTATCGCTGCTGATACATCACGCTGCCGCAGTCCGCACAGAACAGTATGCCGGAGAACAAACCCACTTCATCATAGCGGTTTGGGCGTTTGCGCTGTTTGCGAAGCTCCTGCACCCGTTCCCATGTTTGGGTGTCTATGATAGGCTCGTGGTGGTTCTCGAAAATCACTTGCTTTTCCGGGGGATTTTCTACACTGTGCTTGACTTTGTAAGAAAGTTTTTCTGTCTTGAAATTTACCAGACAGCCTGTGTATTCCCGGTTTTCAAGGATATGCACTACGGTATTGGTCGCCCACTTGCACTCATAGCCGGGGTGGTAGCGGCGGGTGCTGCCCGTCCTGCGGTATTCCAGCGTTCCCGGCGTGGGGATTTGCTGCTCTGTGAGCATACGGGCTATCTTGGTCGGACCATTCCCGGCAAGACAGAGGTTGTATATCTGCTTGACTACGGGTGCAGCTTCCTCGTCAATAATGAAATTTTCATCCTCGTCCATGAGGTAGCCATACACAGGCTTGCTTGTGATGGGCTTGCCATTCATGCCTTTTGAGCGTTTTACTGCTTTGATTTTCTTGCTCGTATCTCTCACCAGCCATTCGTTAAAGATATTCCGCAGCGGGGCAAAGTCATTGTCGCCCTGTGCGCTGTCCACTCCGTCATTGATAGCGATGAAGCGGACACCTTTCTGTGGGAAAATCATTTCCGTGTACATTCCCACTTGCAGGTAGTTTCGCCCTAACCTCGACATATCCTTTACGATAACTGTCCCGACTTTTCCGGCTTCAATGTCCGCAAGCATGGCTTGAAAACCGGGTCTTTGAAAGTTCGCACCAGAATAACCGTCGTCCGTGTACCAGCGCAGATTGGAAAAGCCGTTCTGCTTTGCATAGGTTTCAAGGATACGCTTCTGAGATGGAATTTGTCAAGGGGTTTTTATGCAAAAAAGCACGATTTCATAAAAATGATTCAAATACATATCATCCAAACAGAATTGAGAGAATAGTAGCCTTCAATAATATGCTAATGCCGCCGAGCGTAACCAGTATAGTTATGCTCGGCGGTAAACTTATTTAGGAATTGATGTACTTTCCTTCAACGATGAATACGCCATCGGTTAAGGGCTTTTCATTGTCGGGTTTACGCAGGATACCACGGCGAATCAGCTCATCTGTAACATATCCAATGATCTGATGCAGATAACAGCTAACCCACTGATTGATCTGATCGTGTAGGTGTTTCGGAACGAAATTTTCAAAATTATTGCGCACAGTTACGATCCACTCCGCAAGGAGATCATTGAGCTTTTTATCAGTCATCTCAAACAGTGAAACAAATTTTCCAAACTGCTCTGCGGTAAAGTGCGGGAAGTTTAAGCTAAAGCCTGCCTCTGACTTTATAAGCAGATTTGTTTCGATAAGATGTGCGGCATCTTCTTCGGAAAGAGCTTCTTTGGACACAACACCGTTTACACTGTTCTGTGGTATGCCATTTGCACACATCCAGCGCATCCCTTTGTTATGGTAAATGGAGAACAAACCCGTGACAAGATACTGGCCTATGCGGTGGAGTTGACCGGCACACAGGGCGGCACCATCCGGGGTAATCTCTATGAGCTGGACTATCAGCAGCATTTCCGGCACGTCGTTGAAGCCTCCCAGCCGGTGAGCGTGAACCGGCTCTTTTATGAGCATGGAACCCGTGACATCCCGGATGGCCAGTATTTTGACGGAAGCCCTGACCGAGTGTTGGGAAATTTCCTGCGGTATGAGGCCCAGCCCCATGACCCGGCTGTGCTGCAGGAGGCTTTACGGCAGGAGCAGCACAGCCGGGGGCGGGCCGTCCCCGGCGACTTCAAAGCCCACGTTACGGCTTTGCATGACAGCCGGATTGAAACCGAGGCCCGGCGCATCGTGGATAAGCTGAAAGATCTGTCCGTGCCCAACAGCCCCAACAAGACACATTTTATGGTGGAGATCTCACCGCACTTTGACGCACTGGCTTCCACCAAGGACAATGACCGGCTCTTTGCCATGCTGCCCTATAAGTCCCTGTGCTTTACCAGCATAAAAGACCGACACGGGGTATATGCCATGATTAACAAAGATGAGCGCCGTGATGTGAGTATTCGCAAGCCCCGGCCATCTATCCGCAAGCAGCTTGCCGACAGCAAACAGGCCACCAGCCCGAAAAAGGCGGCGGCCAGAACCAAGAAAAATGAATTGGAGGTATGAGGAATGATGCACTTTACCGTGGAAGAAGAAAATTTGATCTGTATGTACCACAACGCAGACCGACGCAGGACGATAGGCAAGATCACCGCAGCCATGCCGGGTATGGACGGGGATATGTGGACGCTGGCCCAGCAGACCCTTTCCAAGCTGAAACGTATGACGGATTCTGACTATGACAGCCAGAAATTCTATTTCACAGACGAGAACGAATAAATAACAGCAGACGCCGGGCGCGGCGGCCATGTGGCCGCTTGCGTCCGGCGTCTTTTCTTTTTGCCTGTTCCTACGCATTTAGAACCCAGTATTGACGGGGATAGGATAAAGTATTCGCCCACCTCTGCAAACGTGCGGGAGAAGCCTTGAAACTGGCGGTTATCAGCCCCGAAAGGCGTAGGTTACAGTCATTATTAGCCCCCGAAACAGGTACAGACGCGCAGCGGGTGTATCTGTTTCGGGGGTGTGCAGGTGATAGCCGCAAAGCGGCGTAAGAGGGTGCAGCCCTCTTGATCGTTATTCTTGTTCCAGCGGGAAGCTCGGCAACGCTTCCAGCAGCTTTAAGGAAATGTGCTGCCGCATATCCTCGTCAATGACTTTTTTCACTTTGCCGCCCGGCTGCCTGATCTCCACCGTGGAAAGCTCGTCGATGTAGTCCGCATAGTGGGCCAGCACCTTTTCTGTGGCCCACTTCTCACCGGCAACGGCGGCTTTGATTGTTTCATAGTCCAGCAGCTTTTCTTGTCCGTCCATCCTGATACCCCCGTCAGATTGATTTTTTCCATGATACCATATCTGGGAGTATGGAGCCAGAGAAACCGGCGATTTTCTGCTGGTAAATTCTACGCATTTAGAGCGGCACTATGGCGGGGATAGGATAAAACACTCACATACCCCGCCGACTATGCGGGAAAAACCTTGAAATATAGGGCTTTTTAAGGCCCTAAATGCGTAGGTTGGTGCTTTGTTGCGATATGCTCCACAGTTACGGTGTATTGTTCATATTCTGTTTTCGGGAATCTTTATGAAATCTTCAAAATTGCCCGGTATGCTATCCGTAAAATCAAAGAAAGGACTTGATTATATGGATATGATTTTGAAAACGACTGACCTCTGCAAAAATTTTAAGGGGCAAATGGCGGTAAACAATGTGTCACTGAACATCCGGCGCAACTCGGTTTATGGTCTGCTGGGGCCGAATGGGGCTGGTAAATCCACGATCTTAAAAATGGTCACCGGCATTTTGCGCCCCACATCGGGAAGCATCGAGTTTGACGGCCACCCGTGGAAGCGGAATGATCTGGAGCATATCGGTGCTTTGATTGAGATGCCCCCGCTTTACGAAAATCTGACTGCATACGAAAATCTCAAAGTCAGAACTACATTGCTCGGCCTGGACGATGCACGAATTAACGAGGTATTGCAAATTGTCCAGCTCACGAATACCGGCAAGAAACGGGCCGGGCAGTTTTCTCTTGGTATGAAGCAGCGGCTTGGTATTGCTATTGCATTGCTGAACAGTCCCCAGCTTTTGATTCTGGATGAACCGACTAACGGCCTTGACCCTTTAGGGATTGAGGAACTTCGAGAGTTAATTCGCTCTTTTCCCTGCAAAGGGATTACAGTTATTTTGTCCAGCCATATTCTGTCAGAAGTCCAGCAGATTGCAGATCATGTGGGTATCATTGCTGGCGGCGTCCTTGGATATGAGGGAGAGCTTCGCGCCGGTGAAGATTTGGAACAACTCTTTATGGATGTTATTCGCAGAAATGGTAAGGAGGGATATTAAATGGAGATGGCATATATTCAGGCAGAGAACCTAAAGCATAAGAGAACTTTCACAAAAACGCTGATCGTTCTGGCCCCGTTTGTAACTGCGCTTATGAACTTTTTTGCCCCTCTTTGGTTCCAGCTCAATTCTTATAATTGGTGGTATAACCTGCTTTATCCTGGATTCCTTACGCTCACCTGTGCCTTGATTGAACAGCGGGATAATGGCAAACTAAAATATCGTGCCGTTGCTTCATTGCCTGTTTCGCAGAACAAAGTCTGGAAAGCAAAAATTGGAGTGGCCGGTATTTACTCCTGTGTGGGGAATTTCATTTTCCTGGCGCTAAATCTGTTGGGCGGTTTTGCAATATTAGTTATCAACGAAATTCCCCTGACAATCGGAATTTGGCAGGCTGCGGCCGGAACAGCTTGTATTGTCATTGCAAGCCTATGGGAAGTTCCGCTGTGCTTATGGTTATCAAAAAAAGTTGGTATCTTTGTCACGGTTATTCTTAATGCCGGACTTGGAAGCGTTTTAGGGATTTTCACGGCTACAACCTCTTTGTGGATGATCTGCCCGTATAGCTGGGTGCCGCATCTTATGATTTCCGTGTTAGGTATTTTGCCTAATGGTGAGCCGGTTGCAGATCAGAGTACGGCAATGGCATTTTGGATGATTATACTTGTATTGGTCATTTCGCTGGCCTGGTTTGCGGCGCTGTCATTTTTAACTGCAAGATGGTTTGAGAAAAAGGAGGTGGGGTAACTATGGTATCTGTGGTTCGCTGCTGGAAAGCAGAATATCAGAAGTGTAAACATAGCATTTTGCTCTATATGCACAGCATGATTCCGATTATATGTGCGGCGATTTTTGCGGGTTACTATCATATATCCAGATGGGAACTGGCAACCAAAATCAGTGCCTATCTGGAAGTGCTGGCCGTTGCGTTCCCGTTTTTGATCGGCATTATTGTGGGCCTGGTTGTTCAGATCGAAAATCAGGCCGGGCATTATCAGCTTTTGTTGGGAACAATCCCATCTCGCATGGCAACGTATATTGGTAAACTTGGTTTTCTGATGATCTGTGCTTTTGGCGCAACATTTTTAGCGTTAGGAACATTCGCTGCACTATATAGGGGTGCTCCGGCAAGCCTTTACCTGAAAGCAGGGATTCTATTGTTGATTACCATGCTTCCCATTTACCTGATTCATTTGTTTGTGGGAATGAGCTTCGGAAAAGGTGCATCTGTGGGATTGGGAATTGCAGGGAGTTTAATAGCTGCCCTTATGATAACAGGGCTTGGTGACGCTACATGGAAATATATTCCCTGGGCCTGGGGCGTTCGTGCTATGGATTACACTGTGCTTGCATGGGATAGCCCCCAACTGTATGCACAGGTAAAAACCGATTTTTTCAGCGGTATGATTATTTCTGTATGCTGCACTGTTTGTCTGCTGATTGCCAGTTTGGTTTGGTTTCATGGTTGGGAGGGAGGTAAAAACAGTGAATAAAAAGTGCCTGTTTGCCGTGGTAATTGTGCTTGTAAGTCTTATATGCTTATCGGCCTGCGGTGCGCTCCGCGATACCGCCGATAAAAATAAGGCGTTAAATGAATCTCTGCCGTATTATGAGCTGAACGCCGCAAACTATGATGAAATTTCATATAACGGCCTGACATATACCATAACGGATGAATGTCTTGAAATGTCAGAACTGCAAGAAGAAATCGGGCAGGTATCGAAACGCTTCAAAAATGTGGCGGGGGAAGATTTCAGTTTCGGCTACGTTTACAGTATTGTGGATGTGGATATAAGCAATGCCGTAGCTGTAAATATCAACAATGAATATCGGAAAGCTGACATTAAAAATAATGATGAGTAACCTCGACAATGTGGTATAATGGGGCGGGAGGTGTTTTTTTGACCCACTTACTTGTAGTTGACGATGAAGTTTCTATCCTGGAATTGATTAAGAACAGTTTGGGGAAAGATGGATATTTGATAACAGTCTGTCAAAATGCGGATGATGTAGACATCAAAAAGCTGCATTTCTATGACCTCATTCTTTTGGATGTGATGATGCCTGGCACAGACGGGTTTGAGTTTTGCAAACAGATCAGGAATATGGTAGACTGCCCGATTCTCTTTCTGACCGCAAAGACATTAGAGGAAGATATATTGTTTGGATTGGGCATCGGTGCGGATGATTATATTACGAAACCTTTTCGTATTCAGGAGCTTCGCGCCCGTGTCGCGGCACATTTACGCAGAGAAAAAAGGGAGCATCACAGCACACTTTCATTTGAGCCTGATATAAGATTTGACCTTTCCGCAAAGGTACTGTATGTTTCAGAACAGCCGGTTCCCCTTACCAAAAGCGAGTATTCAATCTGTGAATACCTTGCGAAAAACCGGGGACAGGTTTTTACAAAAGAACAAATCTATGAAGCCGTTTTCGGGTTTGATGGAATAGGCGATAACTCTACGATCTCAACGCATATAAAAAATATTCGTGAGAAATTGGAGCATTTCAAAATAAGTCCGATCAGCACCGTATGGGGGATAGGATATAAATGGGAGTGAAAAAGAAACCCACATTGAAAATATTGTTTCGCCAGTTTGCTATCTCCCTCATTGTCATGCTGGTAGCGGCAATTATTGTCCCTTCTGGTTTGGAGGGACTTGCTGTAAATGCTGGATTAGCTACAAGAGCAAATCTAAGTGAATTGCAGGTAAAAGAGATCATTCCAACGCTGACGATTGCCCCGGATATTACAAAGGTTGTGATTCCACAGGGATGCGGCTACTTAATTCTGGACAAGAACTTTAATGAGCTTTACAGCAATATGGACGATGATGAAAAAGAAATTGCCCTGCTGTACGCAAAGGGAGAATATATTGAATATGCTACGGGGAGGCAGTTTGCACTTGTTGTCCGGGAAAACGAATTTTGCGTTTTAAGGTATTATATTGGTTCTCAATTTACAGTGTCATGGCTACCGGAATATTTTCCATCTCCTGACACGCTTGCGTTTATCCTGATGGCTGTAAATTCGCTGCTGGTCATTATCATACTGACCGCCAGATTTGCTAAGAACCTGCGTACACAACTGACCCCGCTTTTAGAAGCAACTGCGGAGGTTTCAAAGCAAAACCTTGATTTTGAAGTAGGACACGCCAAAATCAAAGAGTTTGAAGATGTCCTTGCATCTTTTTCAGATATGAAAGATAATCTGAAAATTTCGTTAGAACGGCAATGGAAAACCGAACAGACACAGAAAGAGCAAATCGCCGCGCTTGCCCATGATTTGAAAACGCCTCTGACGGTTATTCAAGGAAATGCTGATTTACTCACAGAAACAAATCTTGATGATGAGCAACGATTATACGCTGGTTACGTCGTGGAAAGCTCCGGCCAGATGCAGTCATATATTCAAACCCTGATTGATATATCACGGGCGGCGGTTGGTTATCAGCTCCATATTGAAAGTATAGACTTGCCAGCGTTCATGCAGCACTTGTTCGGTTATATGGAATCACTATGCCGGACAAAAGAAATCCGGCTGCAAATGAATACTGTTTCACTCCCTCAAATGCTGAAATTTGATAGGGTGCTGATAGAACGTGCTATTATGAATGTTATCAGTAATGGGCTGGACTACTCCCCGCAAGGCGGAACGCTTTATGTGGATGTTCAGAGTAACAACGGTTTCGTGGAAATTTCAGTCACAGACGAGGGAACGGGGTTTTCTAAAGAGGCATTATGCCACGCACAGGAACGGTTCTATATGGGCGATCAAAGCCGCAATTCAAAGTTACACTTTGGTATGGGTCTATATATTACAAATTCGATTATGGAACAACATAATGGTCAGCTTATTTTAGAAAATTCAAAAGAAACCGGCGGCGCAAAGGTTACTATGAAACTTCCTTGCTGATTTTCCGATAGTGTAATGGACGTCTTTTATGTCCGTCCATTTTTCAAATCTTTATGGAATCTTCAAAAATTCCTCTTATCATGTATCTAAAGAAAAAACATCTGCCCAGCGGCAGAAAAGAAAAAAACCGCTGCTGGGCAGGCCCATTTTCACGCTTAATTTATATTCACTGGTGGCGGTTTTGAGAAATCAAGGCCGCTGCTTTCTTTCTGTCATTCCCAGCAGTTAAAGGCATGGCGGCCCACGGGAGGACGCCGCCATGCTGTTTTACTATGTTGTAATTAAAATACTTACTGATCCAATAGTAATAGATATGCGACGGAACTTTGTACTCGCTGCTGCTGTCGTCTCCTGCAACATTGCATCCGGAATTATACTCTGCACAGTTTTCTGATTCATCGACCGTTTCTTCTACGATAAACCAACCGTAGCCCCCGTCTTTTCTCGGCGGATACGGACCGTTTTCAAGCTTCAAGCGGTTGTTTTTTACATCGCTGATTTTATGTCTGAGCAGATACGGAACGACGATATATCCAAGTCTTCCTATGCCGAAATCATTGCCGTAAAAATCTAACGCGCTGATTTTATTTTCCGCTTCTCTTAGTATAACTTCGAATTTGTCCGCAAGCATACTGACTACCAATGCTGAAACGTCTTCGGTCTGCTTTCTGTCTTTCAATCGAAAGATAATAAAATTGGTTACATATTTGTTACCCACCTTACAGATAGCATCCCCATATTCAAGGCGGGGGAGTTCATCCTCTACATACATTGTAGGAATACCCGTACTGATACTGATCTCCTCTACTGTCAAAGGCTTTTCATAAGCTGCGAGGCAAATAGCACGGGAAATCTGTGTATGAAGATATGCGTCGGAATCCATATTACCGTTACAAGTTCCGGTATTCCAATTAATTCTCTGATAGACCTTATCCATTTTATCTTCTCCTATCCTATCTCTGATTTTTTGGCGTCCTACGTTCAGTCGCCATTTGATTGTGGTTTCGGGGAGAGAATACTTTTTGGCAAGACTTCTGAGTGAGAATTCGCCAATATAGTAGTCCACAAAAATATTTTTGTACTCGGAAGATAACGTGTGCAAATAGCGAAACACCGTTTCATATTGCTCCTGTGTGTTGTCCTCATCGACATTGGAATAATCAGCAATGTCAAAAAGTTCATCTTCGCATGACAATACGATTTGATTTTTATTCCGATTGTCAATAAACCGGGCATAGCGGTTATGAGCAATACGCCAAACCCATGCATCAAGCGATTCGATTTGATATTTGTTCATTCCTTCAAGGATATGACAAATGATCTCACTCGCAAGATCCTCGGCATCGTAGCGGTTGGATAAACGCTTATAACAGAAACGAAATATCGGTTCGATGTACGGGATAATTTTGTTCTCGTCCAAGTTTTTCTCCTCCTTTCTTTTGGGATGCAATCATGATTACACCCTTATAGTGTATCAAAATCAGTTTGGATAGGTAGTTTTATGAAAATTTTTATAATTTATAAAGGAAAGAGAGGAGTGGCGGGAGATAAGAGGACGCTCCATCCAACCGATACTTGTATGTCCCCTCTTCCTCTTTGACAGTCAAACCAGTCATTTATACAATCCTTGTATTTTCCACGGTATAAGAATCCAAGCTCCGTTGTTTTTCCAAGGATATCCCACGTTTCCGTCTTCTTGTTGATATGAGCAACCAAATTCAAAGTGTTCAGTATGAACGATGCCATTACTTTCCCATTTCACCAATACAACAATTTTAGTTAGAGCAAGAGCACGTTCTTCTATTTCTTCCAATTCATAAGAAATCAGATTTTTGTGATCAAAAAGTTTTCTACATTCTCCTGCTCGTTTTTTGTCAGAAGATTCATATGAGAAAACATTTTTGAACCAAACAGATAATGAACCATAATTACAGGTGCTCCAAGCATTAAATGCGCTAATTAGCGGTAATAGATATGGGAAATCCTTGCATTCCTCGATTGTTGGAGTTGCGGAGATAGTTTCTCCGATTTTAATATCTCGCTTGACCCATTTCTGTATTTCTTGCCTGTCGATTGCATTTTGCTTTATCTTTTTCAATGATTCTGAAATAGGCGGCGGATTACACTCTTTTTCAAATTTTTGCTTTCGAGTATTTTCGCTGTCTTTCATATTCATCCAATCAGCTAAAGCAAACATTAACGATATACATTTACAAGAGACATACTTGTTAGCATAATTTAGATCTCGACCGTGCAAAATGCCATTACGATACGGCAATCGAATTTCGTCGTGGTTTGTTTTGTTTCTGCCCTTGTTAAATATGTCTTTTAATTTTGTTAGCCCATCGCCACAGCCCACCAAGCAATCCCAGGCGGAAACATCGGTTCCTTCTGCAAAGAAACCTTTGCTTTTAGTGTAATCATTAACTGCACCATCGATTATGATTAGAAACAGAGGGACACTCGCATGATAGCGTTCAGCAAAATGATCGTCAAATGCGCATTTAATTAATTCATATCGTTCCCTAAAGGGTTTGGCTTTATTTTTCAACCAATGCATAATATCTTTTACATCGGTTTGATAGTATTGAATTAGTACCTGTTCACCGGCATCAATCCCGCCCGCTTCATATGCTTTAACTGCGTTCTCCATAAGCGGCATATTCATAGAGTCATATGCACACCAACCTGCATCTGAAAAGTATTTGTTAAAAGATTCAATCAAATGAATCATATTAGCCAAAGAGGTTTCTAACTCCTTTATCTGTTGACGTTTTTCCTTGGGCAAAAATACAGACAACCACTTTGCTGCTTTTATGTCATCTTGCAGTTTATTGATGCTATGTAAATTGTTATCCGGCATTTCATTATCCTCCTTCCGAAAAACTCACGCAAAAATGGTGAGGCACCGAGGATTCGAACCTCGATCTTCCCCTTCATAAACACACCTCAATGCACGAGATGTGCTTATGAAGGGGGATGCTTTACCGTTAAGCGAATGCCCCATTTTTACTAATCAATTGAGCAATGTAGATAAAACACTCTCCCAATCCACATCTTTCAATTCGGGATATGATAAACCAATAAAATATTTTACTTTCTTGGTCGCTCTTGAGCGAGATCCCAGCTCTTGAAAAGGCATAATTAAATCATTCAAGCTTTCTCTATTGGCTTCAATTATAGCGTTTACATCATACTGACTATTATTAAAAATGTACTTTGCAACATTATAGGCTGCTCTTGAAAATAAAACTTGGTCATCAAATGTGAGAGAATCCAAACCATTGGGGGCGTTCAATCTCGGATTGTCTGTCGTTTTTATTAAAGCTCGTTTACTTTTTAGTGTGGATGAGGATTCTCCACTATGAACTATGCAATTTCGAACCAAACGATAGTATTCACAAATACCGATATCATTTTTAATATCGTTTTCTATACTTGAAAAGGCAATGTTCAGTGTCCATTCCAACCAATCGTCTTCACTCGTTTTTTTAATTTCTGTGATATTGGTGGGAGAACCGGGAAGATGTTTAAATGATTTGAGAAAATTCTCAAGACATGAATGTATGTTCACAATATAACTCTTGCTGATCCTACACATATAGTCTTCTGTAAGAGTAGACACATTCAGATTTACGCTTTGGGCTAAGCCTTGCAAATTGTTCCTTAAATCCAAACTATGCTCTTTTTCTGTAATTCTAATTGATAGTTCTACATATTGATTCGTGGCATTAACGTATCCTAATTCTTTTTTGAATACGGACAAAAGATTCTCGCTCATCATAATACGCCCTTACATATAAAAATACATAATAATTATAGCACAAGAATGTAAAAATTTCTACCATTTTCACGAATTAACGTAAAAAAGAAGGAGTGCATCGGTTAAAATGCACTCCCGTTGAAATTTTAGCGCTCCCAACTGTCTCTACTTTTCTTCTTATTCTGTTTCTGCTGCGCCTGCTGTTGCTGTTCATGCTGCAGAAATTCCCGTACGGATCGTACTTCCACTTCCTCGTGGAGCAGATCTGCCACGTCACGCTTGCTGTCGTGCATCATCATCGGATCGTATTTCTCGCCGTAGGCGGCTTTCACCTTATCAATGGCAGAGCGTTCCTTTTCCTCACGGACGGCAAGCCGTGCATCCATCAGATCGGCGGCATCCATACCGGCGGCTTGTTCTTTCTGCTCGGCATACTGCTTCAAAGCTTCATCAAGCTCGGCAGAATATTTTTCTTCCTGTTCGGACAGTTTCTTTAGTGCACCCTCCAAGGTGGCGATTTCTTTCTTCACATCAGAAATGCCCGCATCATCGGCGCAGTCCAAAGAACGGAGCAGCATTTCCTTTTCGGTTTTCAGTTCCTCTATTTCCTCGGTCAGCTCGGTAATACGACGGGTAAGGTTATGCAGCTTGGGTATCTGATAGAACGGCGGTTCCTTTTTCTCCTCAAGCAGAGCTTTCCGTTCCTTGGATTTCTCCTTAATCTGCTGCACCAAGCCTATATAGCGTTCAAGTTCCGGCTTGACGGCCTTGATACGCTTGCCCATGCTGTTTTTACCCATACCGATATAACGAAGCTGATAACTGAAAATCAGTATGCTGCTGCGTAGCTTTTCCATTGCCTCTGCTATGGCAGGAACCGTATTCTTTACCGCCTGCATCAGCTTCTTGACCGTCGCTTTCAGTTCACGGAGCAGAGCGTTGTCTGCCTTGATCTGGCGGTTGATCTCGCAGCGGTCAGCAATCATGCCTTTTCGTTCCAGTGCGCGTGCGGTCACGCCCTCGTGGATGGTGGGCTGCTCATCCAGCCCTCTGGCGGCATTGCTGCGGTGGTCGATCCGCTCCACCCGTCCGGCGCGCTCCAAATAGAGATTGCTCACATCCGCCCACGCTGCCCGCCATGTCACAAGTTGCTCCTCACTGTTCCAATGCTCGGAGATGGGATTCTGCCTGCCGTAACGGGTGCTTTTGGGATGCTTGTCAGCCCGGACAAGCCCCTGCGCCTCGGCAGCAGATGGCGTCATGTACACCTTCTTTTTGCCAACCTTGTAAGGGTACTGTTTCTCCCAACCCTCGTTCTGCGCCGCCCGGAACTCAGCGGCAGTAAAACCGCGTTCCTCGCCGTTTTTCATGCAGAGGTATTCTTTCTCGGTCTTGTACTGCCACTTGCCTCGTTCATCCAGCGGGCGCACCGTCAGCAGAATGTGGGCATGAGGATTGTGACCATCGGTGTCATGGATGGCAGCATCAGCACACATCCCGTCTGATACGAACTGCTCCCGGATAAATTCTTGCAGCAACTCGACCTGCTCCTCACGGCTCAATTCTATTGGAAGCGCAACCACGAACTCCCGCGCCAACCGGCTGTCCTTCGCAGTCTCCACTTCCTCTACGGCGTTCCATAGCTGCTCACGGTCTTTCCATTCCTGCGGGGCGTATTCTGGCAAGAAAACCTGCTGCCAGACCAGCCCCTGTTTTTTTGTGTAGTCATGCTGTATCCCGTCGTAATCGTTGTAGAGGCGGGAACAGCTCAGATAAGCGGAGGCGGCCACAGCAGAGCGCCCTGCGCCCCGGCTGACCACCTTCGCCTCCAGATGGTATATTGCCATTGTTCGTTACCTCGTTTTCTTTTTTCTGTTTCTCTTTCGCAAAAGAGAAAATGACCCGAAGTCGAGCTTCGGGTCATAGCCGCAAATAAAGCTGCCGGTGGCAGGTTTGTGCGGGCAGGGAGCAGACTGTTTCCAAAACGGAAACAACTGCGACCTGCGCAGACGATGACAGCAGCACTTGCAGGTGCTGTGGCATTGTCTGGAGGCTGCCGCAGCAGCCGCATTCGCCTCGCAGAGCGCACGATTTCCGCAGGAAATACCACCGCCCCTTCGGGGTGGTGAGTAAGTGCGCCCTTCGGGAGAAAAAAGAGGAAGGCCCCCGGTTTCCCGGAGACCTCCCATCTGAAATTTAGATTTCTTTTCCCAGCTTCCGTGAAAGATACCCCTCCAGCGCAGGCAGCTCCATCGTCCGCACCTCCGGCAGCACCTTTTCCAGAATTGCACCCTCCTGAATGAGCCTGCGAGTGCGGGCTTTTCGCTCCTTGACGCGATCCCGCGCCTGTGCTTCCTCCAATCGGTGCTGCGCCTGCAACAGCTTCTTTTCCGTATCCGTCATGTGAACATCCTCCTCACTTCCGCCTCTGCCAGACGATCTCATAGCCCAGCGCGTCGGCAAGCTGGACAGCCTCGATATAGCGCAGGGACTCCCGCTGGAGCTTGTTTGAAAGGTTGGAAACGCTGTCAGACCAGCCGTGTTCGTCCCGCAGCAGATCGACCACCTCCTGCATGGTCATGCCCTGACGGACGATGTACGACTTGATCTCATTTCTCAGATTGGATTTCATCAACTTTTTACCTCCATTTTTCGTGATATTGGTTTTTGAGTAAGTGAACTGTGTGCGCTTTGCAGTGAAAAATCTGCCATGCCGCAAATCCGCTCAGATTTCCGTCCGTGATGCCCTGTTCACAACTTCGCCCTATCGGCTTCATCGTTCTGTGTGAGAGCATACGGAACGGCAGAATATGCCGCTGTCAGGTGCAGCGCCTTCGCGCTTCGGTAAATCACCGGATGGTGCAGTCCGTTCGACCTGCGGCAAAAATCTTCACGGATTTCACAAGCATTGATTTTGGAATAGCAAAATAGAGCCGTCGGTGTACGGTTTGGTACGGCAAGCCCGCCTTCTGTACGCTTCTGTACGCCGGTTTTGCGTACCGGCCGCCGATTTGGCGACAGATTTTACACGCTGCCGTGAAATGCTTCACGGTGCGCACAAGCAAAAGCGGTTTTTTAGGATGGAATCAAAAACAGCCGTACAGAGTGTACGGCGTGTACGGCAATTTTGAAGTCCGTTTCTCGTTTTCAATACGGCAGCGGATTGACCACCTCAATGCCCACAAATCCCCGCACCCGCTTACCGCCGGCATGGACATTGTTGGTGGCCTCCACGTTGTAAAGCCGCTCATTTTGTGCAAGCTCAGAGCTGACCCGGTTGGCAGACATGGGCTTCTGTGCGTTATCATCGCACCATCTTGTATAGGCTTCATAGATCGCCTTGGAGCTGGCTTCGCTGTCTGCCCGAAAGCGGATATAGCCCTCGGATTGCAGAAACTCGATCACATTGTTGCTGCTGCGCTTGACCGTCTCCATATTCTCTTTGGCCTTACCGGAAATGCTGAACTGATAGTTGTTCCGGATCAGCCGGTGCAGCCCCTCCAGACACCAGAGGAAGATCCCCTCCTTTTCACGCAGCAGCTTGTCCACCAGAAACGGATCGTCCGCTCTGCCTGCGGGCCGGTCTTTGGTGGTCAGCACGATCTGGCGGCGAAAGAAACCGTCGGACTTGTCGTGCAGGGCGGTCAGCGCACCGTTTCCGAAGCAGAGGAACCGGACATAGAGCTGGCTTTGGTAACTCTGGACGCCCTTGCGCTCCATGTCCATTTTGCACTCGGACGTGACGATGGATTTGATATAGTTGGTCTTGGGCAGGGCGCTCATATCCATATCGTCATCCACCATCAGGAGCTTGTTTTCCAAGTCTGCACGGCTGAACCGGTTGCTCTCCACCTTTTGGATGCTGGTGGTATTCATGCTGTCCCCCAGCAGCGAGCGCATGACAAGACCAATGCGGCTTTTGCCCTCGCCGCCCTTGCCGATCAACATGAGCATTTTCTGCCCCTTAGTGGTCGGCAGCAGGCAGTAACCCAAAAACTCCTGCAAGGTGGGAATGTCCTCCGGTTGCAGCAGCTCTGACAGGAATTGCAGCCAGCGTTTTGGCGTGGGTGCGTCAGGGTTGTAGGCGACCGTCAGCCGGTTGTTGCAGTAGCTCTTGTCGGCGGTAAAGCTGCCGTCCATGAAGTACGTTCCGTTGGCAACATGGATGCGGTCGGTTTCAATGGGCAGCGGCGGCGAATACGCTTGCAGCTTGATGCTGGCAAGCAGATTTGTCACAACTTTGGACAGCCCGGAGGTCAGAACTCCGGAGATTTCCTCCAGAATGAGATTGCCGATTTGTCCCTCGTCCTCAATCAGCCCATCCACCGTGAACAGCCGCCCACGCACACATTTCATGGGGTGCTTGTCCAAAAACTGCTGGCAGAACAACACCTCATTGATGTGCCTGCCGTCGTACCACTCAGGCCACGCCTGCGGTGTCATATCCATCTTCGATTTCCTCCTTGTGAATTTTTTCTAAGCGCTGCCGCAGCCTGTCCAGCTTTCCGTCCGCCATCTGCTGTTGGACCACCTCTGCGCGTTCGAGGGAATCCCCGGCGCACAGAATATCCAGATAATATTCCGTTTCATCGAGCTTGTGACAAGCTTCCACAAACCGTGCGTGAACAGGCTGGTCAGGTAACTGCGGCGCATACCGCACCTTCCAGTCCCGCAGGCCACGGGCATAATCGGACAGAACAGAAAAGCACAGCCGCTCGTTTTCCATGAGCTGCTGTGCTTCCGTCTGAATGCGTTTTGCGTGGAGCGCCGCTGCGCTGGGCGGCTTGTCCGGGGTAAGGTGAAAGTCCGCTGCCAGCTTCCGCGCTGCATCGTAGGGCGAAAGCTGAAATAGTCTGCCTACAAAGTCAATCACATCTCCGTGCTCCCCGCAGGCAAAGCAATAATAGTGGTCGTCCGCCACATACAGGCTGGGGTGTCGGTCGTTGTGAAACGGGCAGAGCGCCATGCCATAATGGTTGCCCTCCACGCCGTACAGCTCCGCTGCCTCCCGGCAGCTCACGCCATATTTGACAATTTCAAAAAGATTCATTGTTCCTCCATTTCTGCGCAAAAAACGGCGGCCTGCCCGTTTAGGGGCAAGCCGCCGTTTGCGTCTTATCTTATGCTGATTTTGTTTCTTTCTCTGGCAAGGCCGGTTCAATCTTTGCCTCTCGCAAGGCTTTCTTCCGTGCGCCCTGCCGCTTGATCTGCGCTGCACACCGACAATCGTCACTGCAATATTTCACATCTGACCTTGCTGTGATAAACTCCTTGCCGCAGTTTTCGCAGGTACACGCCCGGCTGCGGCTCTCCACCGCCTCCTGCCGGTAGAATTTTGCGCGGCAGTTGGGGCCGCAGAACAGGGTGTTTGTCCGCTTGGAGGCAAATTCCTGCCCGCAGCACTTGCAGGTCAGCATGAAGGGCTGTCCGACAGCGTGTTCACCGGCCTTGATTTTCTGATACCGCTCCCGGCTCTTGATGCGATGCCGTTTGAGCTGCTCCTGCCGCTTGATTTCTTCCTCGGTCAGCTCCGGTGCGGGAAGCTCAAACTGCCCGATAAAGCGAAGGTGGATATCCACTTCCTGCACCCGGTCGCCGTCAATTTTTTCCGGGGCGTGGACGATGATTTTCTCCACGAACTCGTTGATCATGGGCGTGGTCAGCTCGGAAAAATCCGTGTACTTCTTTGCCAGCTCCAGAAACTGCTTGGCCCGGTCGGTGTCCTCCGCAAAGGCAGACATCTGCGTTTCCATTTCAGAGACGGATGCTGTCAGCGCTTTCTGCTCCGCCTCATATTCCGCCAGCAGGCTGTCGAACCGCTCGCCGGTAATGCGCCCGATGGCAAAGGATTCATAGAGCTTCTTGATGATGGTATCCAGCTCAGAAATCCGCTTTTTCTCCTTGTTCAGCTTCCGCTTGGTTTCCTTGGCGGCTTCCGCCTGGCGCAGCTGGGAGGCGGAGCGTACCTTCTCCAGAAAAGCGTCTCGGTCGGAGATGGCAAAGGTGCTGGCAGCCCGGATGGTTTCCAGAATCAGCTCCCGCAGCGCTTTGGTGCTGATATGATGTCCACAGCAAGCGGCGGAGCGCTTTTGACCTGCCAACTTGTATGTGGAGCATTCAAACGCATCGTAGGGATAAGGTTTGCTTTCTGTCCCTCGTGACCGATGGTTATACATCTTTGCTCCACAGTCAGCACAGAACACAAGCCCTGTCAGGGGATTCGCCTCACCCAGCGTGTCATGCCGCCGTGGCGTTTTCCGCAGCTTCTGTGCCAGCTCCCATGTTTCTGCATCCACGATGGCTTCATGGGTGTTCTCGAAAATCAGCCAATCCTCCGGGGGATTCATCACCGCATTCTTGTCCTTATAGGACTGCTTGTGGGAACGGAAATTCACAGTATGCCCCATATACTCCGGCTTGGAGAGAATCTGCCCAACGATGTAGCCGCTCCAGTTATACGGGTTGGGGAACTCCTCCTTGCTTTTCCAGACACCCTTGTTCTGTTTGCCAAAGTAGACCGCAGGCGTGTCGATCTTGTCATCAAACAGGATGCGGGCGATGTCGTAGGGGCCTTTGCCCTCAATGGTCAGCTGGAAGATACGCCGCACCACGGCAGCCGCTTCCTCGTCGATCAGCCAGTGGTATTTGTTCTCCGGGTCTTTCTTATAGCCGTAGATGGCACAGTTGGTGGTTGGCTTGCCGGATTCCCCCTTGACCCGAATGGCGGTTTTCTGCTTGCGGCTCAGGTCACGAAGATACCATTCGTTCATGATGTTGAGGAAGGGCGCAAACTCGTTGCTGTTCTGGTCATCACTGTCCACGCCGTTGGCAATGGCAACAAAGTGAACGCCGTGCTGCCGAAAGAATACCTCCGTGTAAAATCCGGTTTGCAGATAGTCACGCCCCGCCCGGCTCATATCCTTGACGATCACATGGGATACCTTGCCCGCCTCAATGTCTGCGATGAGCTGCTTCCATGCCGGGCGCTCGAAATTGCCGCCGCTCCAACCGTCGTCCGTATAGTGTCGGCAGTTGGTGTAACCTTTCTGCTGGGCGTAGCTTTCGAGGTATTTTTTCTGATTCATGATGGAGTTACTATCCCCGGCGTTGTCATCGTCGCGGGACAGCCGCTCATAGAGAGCGGTAATTTTGCTTTCAGTCTGTTTCACGCTCATGATGCGCTCCTTTCAGACTGTCGGCTCATTTGTGGTGCCTCCATTATACCATAGGTTCCGTCGTTTGTAACCATATCATTGCGTACAATTCGCAAAATTTTATCCTCCATGGTTTCGCCGCCGCTTTCGTTGAATACGACTCTGACCTTGTAGGTGGTGCCGCCGATGCGGCGGATGATAAATTGTTCTCGTTTGTTCTGCTCCATAGGCATCCTCCTTGCGTGATCGGTTGGTTTTTGATATAATGTGTTTGGTTCCGTTGGCTGTAAGCTAACCCTGGCTTTCTGTTGGCTTTCCATGCTCCATATCCTCCTTTTCTTCGCTGATGGCTCGGAAAGTAACCCGTGTAACTTGCTCTAAGATTACATCCTCTACTAATAGGAGAAATACGGGGTGTAAATCGGAACTGTTTTTGAAAAAAGAAAAATATTTTTTCGGGGAGGTGAAGCTGTCGTGGAACCATGGGAGGATGAGCTGCTGCTGGATGATGATTTTTCCGAGGAGGAAGAAGATGCCGAGGAGCAAATAGAGAAAACCAGTCTTGAAATGGATGCGGACGGCTTTGCCGATTGGGAGGATTCCTCTGACGGTGCGCCGGAGGACGAGACACTGGAGGAAGCGCTTGCAGAGGAACGCACGCTGGAGCTGGAAAGCGAGCTGGGGCAGGACGAGCACCCCAGAGACTATCATGCCGAACTGGAGGACGAGGAAGAGGAAGCCGCACCCACCAGCGAGAAGCGGCTCAAGCGGGAAATTCGGGCAGAGGCTCTGCGGCGGCTGGAGGAAGCAGCCCGGACGGAATCCGATTTTCTGACTGTGGTAGACGAGTGGAACAAGCTGGACAGAAACCGGGAACGCCGGGAGCGTGACCACGAAAACCTGCGCGGGGATGTGCCGTTGGAGTTTCAGGCAGTGCCTGATCCGAAGATCGCCCCGCTGTGGATGAATCTGCCGAGGTTCCGCCAGCTTTGTCAGGGAAATTTTCTCGACATCATCTTCTCCTGTCCCTACGAGCTGCACGAGTTAACTGCAAACCGTTTTCTCTCCAAGCTCTTTTTCACCCTCAGTGATGAGCAGAAGGAGGTGCTGTATTACCTGTTCGTTAAGCAATACAGCACCACAAGACTTGCTACCATCCGTGGACAGTCCGACCGAAACATCCGAAAGCTGCGGATGACCATTCAGAAAAAGCTGCAAAGGCGGATGTATGAGCATTTAAGCGAAAAACTGGAAAACGATCATGGCCTTACCCTGCGGGAGCGCGAGTTCGTGGAGGAATATGAGGCGCTGCTGCAAACCATGGGCAAGAATGCCGTGATCCGCCGGGAAAACAAAACGAAACCGAGGAAAAAGAAAGCCGCCCTTGACGATGCCAAGGACGGTTGATACAATAGTAATATGGTTAATATATAGATAGATTACAATTTGAGAGGAACAGCATCATGAACAATCTGTTTGCGCAGTCCCGTTCCCATTGGGTGCGGTATGACCGCTATGAGATCAAGACCGGCAAGGACGGAAAACGCTATATTACGCCGGAGAAAACGGCAAAGCCCGACATCTATAACCCGCTGAAGGAGTCCTCCGAGATGGTGCTGGAGGCACTGAATGTGGGGATGCTGATGATGAACCGCAGTCCGGAGGACGAGGTGGAAAAGGCAATTCTGGCCTTTGTGACCCATTACGGTCTGTTGGGGCTGATGACGGCACTGCCCACCACGCCGTCCTTTATGGATTATGAAGCGGTTTATCTGCCGAAGAATCATTTTATCAAAGAGGAATCCATGGAAACAGAGAACTACCTTGCTCTGTTCTATCCCTTCGACAAATTGGATGTAGTGAAAAAGGGCGTGGAATCCAGTTGGAATGTTTCCGGGGATAATATGATGATTGCTCTGACGATGACCTTCATGGATGAGCCGATGGCGAAGAACATGAGCTTCCAGCGGGAGTATGCCGAACCTTATGACTGGGTAGCACAGCAGTTCAAGGATTGGGCGTTCACGCTGACCACCTCCGTTTTGTACTATAACGACTACGACAGCATTGATGAGGACACAAGAAATCTTTACCGCAAGGCCGTGGCTACCTTCGGCGGCATTGCGCCTACCTATCATATTGAACTGCTGGAGAAACCGACCATCTATTGGGACTTCCATTCCCTGCTGCTGGGCATCCAGATGATGTTCAGCTTTATGCTGGTGGACGATGCAAAACCCCTGCGGCTGTGCAAGCACTGCCAGAAGGTATTCCTCGGCAGTCGGGCCAATTCCGCATTTTGCAGCGCCCGGTGCAAGAATCAGTATAATGTCTATAAAACACGGGCTAAGAGCCGGGAGGATAGAGAGAATGGATGAGAACATGGCACTTACCCCATACGAAACAAGAGAAATTCTGTTTTATAAAACCGATAACGGCGACGTTAAGGTTGAGATTCTGTTATATCAAGAGAATCTGTGGCTGACGCAGGCAAAGATGGCGGAGCTGTTTGAGGTGCAGAAAGCCGCTATCTCAAAGCACCTGAAGAATATCTTTGCCTCCGGCGAATTGATAGAGGATTCAGTTGTTTCCATTTTGGAAACAACTGCGGCAGACGGAAAAAACTATCCCACACGGTATTATAATCTGGACGCGATCATTGCGGTCGGCTATCGGGTGAACTCCAAAAAGGCCACCATGTTCCGCATCTGGGCGAACAGGATACTGAAGGAGTACATCATCAAGGGCTATGTCATGGACGATGAGCGCCTGAAAGAGCCGCAGAACTTCTTCGGGAAGGATTATTTTGAAGAACAGCTGGAGCGCATCCGCGACATTCGTGCCAGTGAACGGCGCTTTTATCAGAAAATCACGGACATATACTCCCAGTGCAGCGCAGACTATGATGTGGACAGTCCTGTTACAAAAGAGTTTTTCGCCACCGTACAAAACAAACTGCATTACGCCATTACAAAGCACACCGCAGCGGAGATCATCTATGACCGGGCAGACAGCACGAAACCGAATATGGGCCTGACAACATGGAAAAATGCACCGAGCGGCAGGATCCGAAAATCTGATGTTGTGATAGCAAAGAACTATCTGGATGAAACTGAGATGGGAAGCCTGAACGAAATCGTCACAATGTATCTGGATTATGCCGAGCGGCAGGCACGCCGTGGAAACATCATGTATATGAAGGATTGGGTCGCACGGCTGGATGCGTTTTTGCAGTTTAACGAGGAAGAAGTGCTGCATCATAAAGGAAAAGTGACAGCAGCCATTGCAAAAGCCTTTGCCGAGAGTGAGTTTGAGAAATACCGTGTCATTCAGGATCGGCAATATCAGAGCGATTTTGACCGACTTGTTGCCAGCACTGAGGAAAAGGATTAAAACGCAGAAATGCCCGTTATCGGCCATGCAGCCAATAACGGGCATTTGTCATTCATATACAAGCTCGGTCAAAACGATTTCCTCCGCGCGGCTGCGGATGTTGTTCATGCGGCGCACCCATTCCATTTGGTCGGCGGCTTTGAGCGCTTCGGTCACATCTTCCTGCCTTGCCATATCGGAAACGATGATTGCCATACGCTCGTTGCAGGCTTGGTCGATCTCGGCAAGGTGCCGATGTAGCGTTCCGCTTGTGAGCAGGTTTGCGTAGAGAACCGGACGATGCTCTTTCAGATAGCTGCGGCGCATACGCCCGTACTTGCCGATCTGGTATTCCGGTTCGTCCGGCAGCGCAAGGTTCGGGATAAGATAATCACCCTCCTGACGGTAAGTGCCGCCCATTTGCTCAAATAGAGATTTCATAAAAATCATCTCCTTTTTGTGTTGATTTGCAGCGGTTATAAGGCTTTTTTGACTCCTTTCCTACAACTGCTGTTCCATTCACCACAAATGAGCCGCAGTCATATGTATTAGGTGGGAGAAACCACCCTCTACATAGTAACTCTTGGTTGGCGATACTGGCACTTTCGCCTTGCAGGTCATCGTCCTTTGACAGCCTGCAATAGACCGCTGCACGATAGCCCCCGGCAAGTGCCGAACCGATTGTTCTGTATTCCATTTCGTTCATCATAGCCATTTACCCACACAATCCAGACGGTATCTGGCTCTTTTGAACCTCATCTTCATTATACTTCAAATCTTTCTTTTTAGCAAGATATTCTTTTGAATTTGTCTTTCCATATTTCTGGGAAATCAGGCTGACGAACACATCGGTTGCGTCAAGCTCCCCGTCAAACACAGTAGTCACATGAATCTCTGTTTTGTTTTTTGCCATAGGCAGTTATCCTCCATACATGAAAATAGCCAGACAGAGGGTGTCGGCAA
>OLWS01000094.1_pt1 | contig 55652 bp, 45 predicted proteins | sample 1673601 | NCBI WGS metagenome assembly OLWS01 (sample SAMEA103958116, study PRJEB25191) | human gut metagenome | biome: human-associated habitat [ENVO:00009003]; feature: intestine environment [ENVO:2100002]; material: feces | place: Germany | collected 2013/2015 | reverse complement strand
TAATGATACTTTGATACTTTTTTTGAAAAAAACTTTTTTGTGCGGGAAATAAATGTGGAGAAAAGGCAGAAGCTGGAAAATACCTAAAAAGTGCCGATAGTGGTGCCAAAAGTTGCTTTTTTAGGCACTTTTGGCACCACTATCGAGCTTTTTGCAAATGAAACTTACTTATCATGCGTTATCCTGACTCCGATACAATATGCCATAGAATTTCAGCGTAGAAGACACCGTATGAAATAAAATCTTTCTCATGTGACGGTGCTTAGCCTTGACTTTTGGATAAAAAGGGTGTGCCATAAGTCCATGACGCACCCTCTTTCGCAAAAAAACGCCAACTTACTTTTATATTGTATTGAAGGCGTAATCTCTAGAATCTGAAACCGATGGTTCCAGTGATGCCATTCCAATTGGATAATCCTGAGGTGTGAGAATTAATGTGTCTGAAACCTAGTCCGATATAGGGAACACTTCTACTCTTCTTGCAGTTCGGATAGAGGATGAGATCTGCATTATAGGAGGTGTATTTCCAATCGGCATTTCCGATAGTATTGGTTACGGAGAGACGAAGATCTACCCCTTGTGCGGTAGTCTTAGGGTTGAAGAGTTTGAAGCCCAGTCCACCACCTAAAGCTTGGCTCTTGAAATAAGTCTTCACATCATCTTTCTTGTAGAGGTTGATGCTACCTTCAGTTTTGGCGAAGGCGAAGAAGCGTGGGGTAAGTTGATAGCCAAGGGCGAAGTTCAAAGTAGTAGGTGTCATACCTTTGTTCTCCATTCCCACTGTAGCATCGAGATCAAACGTCAGATGGTCTAAGATGGAGTAATGTGAGGCATTGTTTTCCTCTTGGGCGTGCATAGGCATCGCCAAAGTAGCGGCACCCATGATTAGAATTAAACTTTTCTTCATAATAATCTATCTTGTAATGTTAATATATAGTCCGATAGGTCATTTGTCATAATGGCGTCTAAAGAACGATAACGCTAGCAAAAGTACGAAAAAATGGCTACGGGTGTAGCCATTCTCCGTATCTTTTATGATATTTTGAACGTTTTTATTTCCTTAGAAACACTTTTTCAAAGTATTTGAGGATATAAATGATACATACAGCTATAATAGCTTTGAATAACGAAGTCTTCCATTCAATACTATCATTGAATATGGCATCGATAATCAAGTTTCCAATAAAAAATGCTATGGTCAAGCCAAGAATGACCATTAAGCATTTACTCAAATTCTTGTATTTTTGCATTGTCTCAATATAATTTACTATTAATATCGTGCAAAAATACAACTTTTATTTTCAATTGCCAAAATTTTGTGCGCAAAACTTATAAGTTGACAGTAAAATAAGTTTTAAGGTGATAGACAATCATAAAAAACGAGGCGGCAATCTGCATCACGCAGGTTGCCGCCTTCTCTTTTCTAACTAACTAACTATCTTATCAACTATTCAAAATGGATTATATGATGGAGTTGTCTAGGGCTTGACGCCCCAGACGTAGCTTGTTTACTTCAAACGGATGATATTCAGCGAGCTGGCAGGAATCTCTACCGTAGCACTGTTCTTCTCTGTAGTTACATAGTTTTCTACAGGATAGATGTTGGTAGGATTATCGATGGTGTTCTCCTCCAGACCGTTCTTGGCAGAAAGGCGGATGAGCTTGCCATCCTTGATCTCCTTGCCCTGAAGATTGATCTTCGCTGTGGTGTGCTCGGTACTGGTGTTGGCAATCTTCAGGATTACCTCGCCAGTCTGCTCATCAAGCGTTGCTGTTGAGAAGATGCCAGGAAGGGTGTTTGCCTTCAACTTGGTAGCGAATACCTCCTTGCCATCCAACTTGGCGAAGATGCTGTCGCCTACCACCTTCAGCTCGATATCGTACCACTTGCCGGTTTCAATCTTGCCTGGGCAGGTAGCAATCTGGCTCTTGGCACCATTTACGATAGACTCCACACCGTGCTGGGTGTTGTTCCAGCCACCGAGGTTCAACCAGCAGTAGTTGTTCTTATCTACGTAGTTGAAGATGATGAGGAAACCTTCGTTGCCGGCATCCTTCTTCGCGCGTACCTTATATATATAGCCATTGCTGGTAATCTCACCTGGGTTTAGACGGATGCAGCTCTCTTCGTTGCTGGTCTGCTTGATGATGCTGCCTTCTGTCTTCCACTGACCGCGGATGTCGGTAGGCAACTCCTGCAAGGTCACCGGCAGTGCCTTGCCGTTCTCATCGCTGTAGCCCTTGTCCTCGAAAGAAACCTGGGTGCCCCATGTTCCCATACCTACACGGCAGATGGCTGGCTTCACCTGAGTCTGCTCATACTTGTATGGATTCTCCTGGTTCACCTTCAGTACACGGGTACCGATGTTGTTCGCCATCACGTTCTGAACATAGTAAGATGGAGTTCCGAATACCTTATCGGATGTATATTGAATCATATCCGGTGCCCACATACGGTTGTTGAGGTTGGCGAAGATAGGAGCGTAGGATGCCATGGTCACAATATCAGAATTGTTTTCGATGCCCATCATATAGACAGCCTCACCGAGTGCTGCATCGAGCGAACCCATATTGCCGAAGCCCTGGGTTACGGCATATTCACCTACATAGATTTCGCTGCCCTTGCGGTCGTAGTTATCATACTTGTTGAAGTTCTCGGCAAACCAGGCTGGGTTTCTGTAGTAGTGCTCATCGAGCAATTCCACGCTCTCGTTGCTCTCCCACTTAGGGTTGTCATCGCCCCAAGCCACCACGTTGCCGATGAGGTGCATCTTAGGATATTTCGCCAATACGGCATCCTTGAACTTCTTGAAGCGCTCGTAGTAGTGGTCGCTCTGTGCGGCAGGGTCCGGCTGGTTGTTCTCATTACCAATCTCCAGATACTCGATGTTGTATGGTTCCGGATGACCGTTCTTGGCACGGAGCGCACCATATTTAGAGGTAACAGGACCATTGGCATACTCCAGGGCATTCATGCACTCGTCAATCCAAGGCTGGATGCTGTCCACAGGAGTCATGCCGCCGTGCCACAAACCAACATTCACAACATAGAGAGGCTTGGCGTTCAAATCTTCGGCAAGCTGCAGATACTCGTCGAAGCCCATACCATCGCTGGTACGGTAGCGCCAGTTTACGTTCTTATGGCCCGGACGTTCCTCGATAGGACCGATAGTCTTCTCCCAGTGGAAAGCATTCTCAGGAGATTCCTGTCCCTCTACGTAGCAACCGCCAGGGAAGCGGACGAACTTAGGATGGATGTTATAGAGAAGCTGAGCCAGGTCAGGGCGCAAGCCATTCTCGCGATTCTTGAAAGTAGGAGGGAAGAGGCTTACTACATCGAGAACGATGGTACCCTTTCCGTCGGCTACGAGTTCAAACTGTGCTTTCGCATCGTTGGCATTGGCTGTAAGTTCAGCTGTATATTTGGTCCACTTCTTGCCTACCTTGGCATTGAGGGATGTTTCTGCATACACCTTGTCGCTCTTGGCGTTGGTGAGTCGTGCCTTCAATCCGCCCTTGTAGCTACCCTTTGCCCAGAAAGAGAGCTTGTAGGTTCTGCCCTGAACGGCGTTGATACCCCAGAAGCCTTCGTTGATGAGAGAGGCTGTGGCAGCTGGCTTTGCCGCAATGGTAAGCTGGAGAGCCTTGCCCTGTGCATTGTTGAGCAAACCCTTGTTGATGAGTTGTGCATTGATCTTAGCACCTTCCTGAGCCGCAGTTTTCCAGGTAGGGATGTTCTTGTCGTCATCCTCAAAGGAGCGGTTGCTGATGAGTTCGGCATAGAGACCGCCATCGGCAGCATGGTTGATATCCTCGAAGAAGATACCATAGAGGTTAGGAGATACCTTGATGCCTGGGTTTGAGGCATCTACATTGATGGTAACCTGTGCGTTGGCTGCCAAAGCAGAGGCGAGCACAGCCGAAAGCAAAATCTGTCTTTTCTTATTCATTTGTTTATTCTTTATTCTTAGGTTTGTTTATTTTATTTCTTGTTGATGGCATGAAATCAAGCTTAGCCTGAATCCATACCGCTATTAATACACAGTTGCAAAAGTACACAAAATGCACAAGAAACAGGTGGACAAAATGCGAAATATAGTGTAAAAGGTGGATTTTCTGATGAAAATCCACCTTTTGTTTATTGTTGGTAAATAAAATCGGTTTTAATATAGTAATACTAATCCGGCAAAAGCCGAGTAGAGTATCATGCGGATAGGATTGATCTTCATCACTTTTACGCCGATAAAGGTGGCAAAAAAGAGGGCGATGGAGATGTAGAAATGCCAGGGATTGGCTGGCGTAGAGAAGTTCTCGCCATTCATCAGAAGCAGGGCTGCGGCTCCTACCAGACCGACAATGGCTGGGCGAAGACCGATGTAGATGCTCTGAACGGCTGAGGTGTTCATATACTTGTACAGCATCTTGCTGATAAGAATCATCAAAACAAAGGATGGGAGAACCAGCGCAAAGGTTGCCATGGCACTTCCGAGTATAGCCATCATGCCACTCATGCCGGCATTATGGACTGCTGTATAGCCACAATAGGTGGCGGTGTTGATACCGATAGGACCCGGTGTCATCTGAGAGATGGCAACTACATCGGTAAACTCTTGCATCGTCATCCAATGATACTGCGTAACTACCTGTCCCTGGATCAGGGAAATCATGGAATAGCCACCTCCGAATCCGAAGATGCCTATCTGAAGGAATACGATGAAAAGCTGAAGAAATATCATATATAATAATGTATTAAGAACAATATGTTTATATATAATAATGTATATTGTATTATATGCTAATCATAAAGTTCAAAGTTCAATGTTCAAAGTTCAATGTCATTCCGTTGGCTGGATAAACTGTCCATAGATGTATCCACCTACGGCAGCAGCGATAATAATCCAGATTGGGTTGACGCCCAGAAGCCATATCAGGAGGGCTGACAGGATAGGAATCCAGCAGTTGACAAGCGAAATTCCGGCACTCTTGGCAAGCGAGAATGTAGGTACGGCTATCAATGCCACGACGGCAGGACGGATGCCCGCAAATATGGCAGCAATCACCTTGTTGTCTTCAAACTGATGGAAAAACATGGCTATCGCCAGGATAATAAGGAAGGATGGCAACGAAGCGCCGAGGGTGCAGATGATGGCTCCCGGTGTCTTTGCCAACTTATATCCGAGCAGGGAACTCATGTTGATGGCCAAGGCCCCCGGACAAACCTGGGTAGTAGCGATGGCATCCAGAAATTCCTCCTTCGTCATCCAATGATGCTTGTCGACGACTTCGGATTCTATAATAGGAATCATGGCATAGCCACCACCAAAGGTGACTATGCCAATCTTCATGAATGTCTTAAATAAATCTGTATATTTCATTTATTTACTTTACTCTTTCTTCAATCCACTGACGTGCATTGACAAATGCCTCAATCCAAGGAGTTACCTCGTCGTTGCGGCGATCAGCTGGATACCAGGCGTTCTGCCATGGGAAGATGGCACGCTCCAAGTGTGGCATCATAGCCAAGTGGCGACCATCTGCAGAGCAGATACCTGCTACGTTGTAGTCACTGCCGTTAGGATTGCCTGGATACTCAGCGTAGTTGTACTTCGCAATGATGTTGTAGTGATCCTCTGGCTCTGGCAAGTAGAAACGGCCCTCGCCGTGAGCTACCCAGATACCGAGCTTATCACCGCTCAGGCTACCGAACATCACACTGTCGTTCTGAGGAATGGTCAAACCGAGGAATGTGCTCTCGAACTTCTTGGATGTGTTGTGGCAGAGGTGTGAACGATGCTTGTGCTCAGGATTGATGAGGTTCAACTCAACCATCAGCTGACAACCGTTGCAGATACCGAGTGAAAGGGTGTCCTCACGGGCATAGAACTTATCGAGTGCCTCTTTAGCCTTAGGATTGTAGAGGAAAGCACCAGCCCAACCCTTGGCAGAACCGAGAACGTCGGAGTTAGAGAAACCACCGCAGAATACGATGAAGTTCACATCCTCCAGAGTCTCACGACCAGAAATCAAGTCGGTCATCATCACATCCTTTACATCGAAGCCGGCGAGATACATAGAGTATGCCATCTCACGCTCACCATTGGTACCCTTCTCACGGATGATAGCTGCCTTGATGCCAGATGGCTTGCGACGGTTAGCGTCGAGGCTGTAGCTAGCGAGGGTTCCCTTGAAGCCATAACCGAAGTTCATCTCGATAGGCTGCTTCTTATAATTGGTGTAACGCTTCTTAGCCATACCGTTCATGCTCTGCTTGCGGTCGAGGAGGTAAGATGTCTTATACCAGTCGTCACGCAATGCATCGATATCGAACTCGTGCTCGAAGCCTTCCTTCTTGATGATGATCTTGCGGAGCTCAGGAGCAGGATAACCAATCTTGGCATAACCGATACCGTTCTCATCGAAGAATGCCTTCAACTCGTCCTTGTGAGCATCGCTTACCTGGATGACAACACCTGGGTTCTCTGCGAAGAGAGTCTTGATGATGTCGGCATCTGCGATGTCGTGGAGGTTGATCTTCATACCACCCTCTACGTTGGCGAATGTCATCTCGAGGAGAGTTGTAATCAAACCACCGGCGCTGATATCGTGACCAGCCATTACCCAACCACGGTTGATGAGTTCCTGTACAGCGTTGAAGCAGTCAACGAAGTACTCTGGGTTCTTCACGGTAGGAACATCGCTGCCCACCTTGCCCAGGCTCTGAGCGAAAGCAGAACCACCGAGGCGCTGCTCGTCGAAGCTGAAGTCGATATGATAGAGGCTAGAGTTCTTGTCGTTAACGAGAACTGGGCTAACCACCTTCTTGACATCTGAAACCTCACCACCAGCACTTACGATAACGGTACCCGGAGCGATGATCTTCTCGCCGTTAGGATACTGCTGGGTCAAAGAGAGAGAGTCCTTACCTGTTGGTACGTTCACGTGGATGGCGCAGCAGAAGTCTGACAAAGCCTTCACACCCTCGTACAGACGGGCATCCTCACCCTTCTGGCTGCGGCAAGGCCACATCCAGTTAGCAGAGAGGCTGATGCTGTCCATACCATCTGCCAATGGAGCCCATACGATATTAGTCAATGACTCTGCTACAGAGAGTACTGAACCTGCCTTAGGATCGGCAAGACCAGCCTGAGGAGCATGACCCATTGCTGTTACGATACCCTTCTCGCCACGGTAGTCGAGTGCTACGACACCACAGTCTGAGAGTGGCAACTGAATCTGACCCTGACCCTGCTGACGGGCAATCTTACCTGTCACGGAACGGTCAACCTTGTTGGTCAACCAGTCCTTACAAGCCACAGCCTCCATCTGGAGAACACGCTGCAAGTACTCGTCGAGGTTATCTGCAGAATAAGTTACATCTTCATATTTACGCTCTACGGTCTCATCCACCATCACAGTCTTAGGAGTATGACCGAACATCTGAGCTACATCGAGGTCGAATGGCTTCACGCCGTCAGCCTGCTTGAAGCTGAAGTGAGCATCGCCTGTAGTCTCACCAACCACGTACATTGGAGCACGCTCACGGTCGGCAATCTTCTGAACCTCGCTGATATACTTCTCGTCGATGAGCAAGCCCATGCGCTCCTGGCTCTCGTTGGCGATGATTTCCTTAGCGCTCAAAGTCTTGTCGCCGATAGGCAACTTAGACATATCGATTTCGCCACCGCACTCTTCTACCAACTCAGAGAGACAGTTCAAGTGACCGGCTGAACCGTGGTCGTGGATGCTGACTACTGGGTTCTCATCGTTCTCAACGAGTGCACGAACCAGGTTGTAGGCACGCTTCTGCATCTCAGGGTTGGCACGCTGAACCGCGTTCAACTCGATACCGTTGCTGTAACGGCCTGTATCTACAGAAGAAACAGAACCACCACCAAGACCGATGCGATAGTTATCACCACCTACTACGACAACTTTGTTGCCCTTCTGTGGCTCACCCTTCTTGTAGTCACGCTTCTTGCCGTAGCCTACACCACCAGCAAGCATGATTACCTTATCGTATGCATACTTCTCGCCGTTCTCCTCGTGCTCGAATGTAAGCACAGAACCGGTGATGAGAGGCTGACCGAACTTGTTACCGAAGTCTGACGCACCGTTGGAAGCCTTAATCAGAATCTGCTCAGGAGTCTGATAGAGCCACTTACGAACAGGCATGATGTCTTCCCAGTCGCGCTCAACATCGCTCTTTCCGTTGTCATCCTTCAGGCGAGGATAAGCAGTCATGTAGCAGGCAGTACCTGCGATAGGCCATGAACCTACACCACCACCCATACGGTCGCGGATTTCACCACCCGTACCGGTAGCAGCACCGTTGAAAGGCTCTACGGTAGTAGGGAAGTTGTGAGTCTCAGCCTTCAGAGAGATAACACTCTCGATATCCTTCACCTGGAAGAAATCGCTGGTAGTCTGATCGGCTGGAGCAAACTGCTCGATAACAGGACCCTGTGAGAAAGCCACATTATCCTTATAGGCAGAGAGAATCTTGTTAGGGTTCTCCTGAGTGGTCTTCTTGATCATGCTGAAGAGAGAAGACTCCATCTCCTTACCGTCGATGATAAACTGGCCGCCGAAAATCTTGTGGCGGCAGTGCTCTGAGTTGATCTGTGCGAAACCGAAGATTTCGCTGTCGGTGAGAGGGCGTCCGTTCTCTTTCTCCAGCTTGTGGAGATAAGCCATTTCGTCCTCGCTGAGGGCAAGACCCTCTTCCTCGTTATACTTCTCGAGGTCATCGACGTACTTGATAGGTTCTGGCTGGTGGTTCACGGTGAACACATCCTGACCGATACCGTTGTACATACGCTGGAGCATAGGGTCGTGCTCAGCGTCTTCGCTATCTACAGGGAAGTACTCCTCGATACGCGAAATGCCGTTAAGACTCATGTTCTGAGTAATCTCAACGGCATTCGTACTCCAAGGAGTAATCATTTCACGGCGTGGACCGACATAGAAGCCCTGCAACTGCTGGGCGTCCTCTAAAGTCGCGTCACCATAAAGCCAACAAAGTTCATTGATTTCGTCCTGAGATGGTTTGTGATCAATCTCGGTCGCAATCACACTCTTAGATGGAGTTCTGAAAAAAAGAATCATACTATTTCTCTTTTTATTATGTTAATGTATTTATTTTTCTTTCGGTTGCAAAGATAGCGCTAAATTTTGGAAATACAAAGCCTTTGCTCGTATTTTTATAGTTAGTTAATGCTTTCCCCTTGTAAAAAACTACAAAATATTGATTTTGTGGTTAAAAATGTCTAAAACGCTTTGACAAATGATGTTTATTCGGGTCTAATAAGTAACTTTGCACCGTGAAAGCGTGTGTAACATTTAAATGTATATTTAATAACTGAAAATAAAAATAGGAATATGAAACAGACTAAGATTTTTGCAATGGTTTTGATGGCAGCAGCTTTGTTGACAACAAGTTGCGCTAGTAAGAAGGATCTTCAGAATTGCCAGACAGAAAACAGAGAGTTGACTGCCAATTACCAAGATACAAAGGAGAAGTTGGCTGCTACAGAGGCTAGTCTCGCTGCAGCTCAGGAGCAGCTCGCTACTGCAAAGAGCGACTACGCTAAGTTGCAGAGTGCTCTCGACAAGAGTTTGACAAATGCTAATCAGAACAACATTAGCATCGAGAAGCTCGTTGACCAGATCAATGAGAGCAACCAGTACATCCGTCATTTGGTTGAGGTGAAGAGCAAGAGCGATTCTCTGAACATGGTATTGACCAACAACCTGACCCGCTCACTCAGCCGTGAGGAGATGAAGGAAGTTGACGTTCAGGTATTGAAGGGTGTGGTTTACATCTCTTTGGCTGACAACATGCTCTATCAGAGCGGTAGCTATGAGGTGAACAGCCGTGCTAAGGAGACTTTGAGCAAGATTGCCAAGATTATCCAGGACTACAAGGATTACGATGTACTCATCGAGGGTAACACTGATAACGTGCCTGTAAGCACAACAAGTGCCAAGATGAAGAACATCCGTAACAACTGGGACCTCTCTGCTCTCCGTGCAGCTTCTGTTGTTCAGTATCTCCAGGACAACTTCGGTGTTAATCCTAAGCGTATGACTGCTGGTGGTCGTGGTGAGTACAACCCTGTTACAACCAACAATACAGAGGTTGGCAAGCAGCGTAACCGTCGTACCCAGATTATCATCACTCCTAAGCTCGACCAGTTCATGGACTTGATCGACAAGGCTCCAGAGGATTCTCAGAAGTAATCTTGGTAGATTATGAAGAATGAATAATCAGGGCTTGCACATCATTGCGTCCTGATGTATATGATAGAAGGCACCAATGGGTTTATGCTCATTGGTGCCTTTTTTGTATAAATATGCATGAATTATAGAAGATGGCTTAGAAAAAGCGTGTTTTATTGTCATTTTGATAGAAAATATATTAATTTCCTTTCTTTTATCAAATCTTTTTCGTAATTTTGCAGGCAAATTATTAATTAGACATGAATTGTTATGGAAAAGATTAAGATGACGACTCCATTGGTAGAGATGGACGGTGATGAGATGACAAGAATCCTTTGGAAGATGATCAAGGACGAACTGATTCTTCCTTTCGTTGACTTGAAGTCTGAGTATTATGACTTGGGTTTGCCTTATCGCGACCAGACCAATGACCAGGTAACCATTGACTCTGCTGAGGCTGCCAAGAAATATGGTGTAGCCGTGAAGTGTGCTACCATTACCCCTAATGCCCAGCGTATGGACGAGTATAAGCTCCACAAAATGTGGAAAAGTCCTAACGGAACAATCCGTAGCATCATGGACGGTACCGTGTTCCGTGCTCCTATTACCATTCCTAGCATTCACCCATGTGTGAAGAACTGGGAGAAGCCTATCACTATCGCCCGTCATGCTTATGGAGATGTATACAAGAGCGTGGAGATTCGTGCCGATGAACCGGGAGTAGCTAAACTCGTGTTCGAGGGTAAGAGTGGCAAGAAGCAGGAGGTTGAAATCCATAACTTCGATGGCGCTGGCGTTATTCAGGGTATGCACAATACCGACAAGAGTATCCGCAGCTTTGCTCACAGCTGCTTCAAGTTTGCCATCGATACCAAGCAGGATCTCTGGTTCGCTACCAAGGACACCATCTCCAAGACTTACGATGCTCAGTTCCGTAAGATTTTTGAGGAAGTATACGAGAGCGACTACAAGGAGAAGTTTGCAGAGCTTGGCATCGAGTACTTCTATACATTGATTGATGATGCCGTGGCTCGTGTGATTCGTAGCAAGGGTGGTTTCATCTGGGCTTGCAAGAACTATGATGGTGATGTGATGAGCGATATGCTCAGTACCGCATTCGGTTCTCTGGCAATGATGACTTCTGTCTTGGTTTCTCCTGATGGAAAATATGAATATGAGGCAGCACATGGTACAGTAACACGTCACTACTATCGCTACTTGAAAGGTGAGGATACATCTACCAACCCAATGGCAACCATCTTTGCATGGAGCGGTGCATTGAGAAAGCGTGGTGAACTGGATGGCATCAAGGAGTTGCAGGACTTTGGCGACCAGTTGGAGGCTGCTTGCTTCGATACCTTGAATGACGGTATCGCTACCAAAGACCTCGTCAACCTGATGGAGGGAGTTGAGGCTAAGGCCGTGAACTCTGCAGGTTTCATCGCTGCTATTCGTGAGCGTTTGGAGAAGAGATTGGGATAAGCCAAAAATCAGATAAACAAAGGAAAAGCCTTACCGGAGTCAATAGATGACACTGGGTAAGGCTTTTTTGATATAAAGAGCGGAAACTTTTACTTCTTACGCTTGGAAGAAAGAGCATCTGAGTAGTACTTGAAAAAGTCAACTTTCAAGATTTTACTGATGTGGAACAGCATGCCCGTATCGATGGTAGTGCGATCGTATACCTTATATATATTGGTGCGATGGCAACCAAGCTCGTTTGCCAACCATACAGATGTTTTACCCTGCCGTTGAAGTTCTTCCTTGATGAGTTTGCCTATGACCACAGTATTAACTTTATCGTTCATAATTCTTTGCTTATTAAAGATTTTGTATTTTCTTGTCTAAATCCGGTTGCAAAATTACCAATATAGTATTAAAATAGCGAACAAACTTGTAGCGGATTTGGTTACATTGCGTTAAAGTGTGTCATAAAATTCTTTAAAATTGTAATAAAACTAATCTTTTTTAAGCTGATTTGGTGAATGTAATTGAATTGTAATCGAATGTAATGCGTATTACAAAAGAAAAAGTGTAATTTTGCAGGCAGAATTTAAATGATAGGAATATGGAAGCAAATAAGAAGAAAATCCTGGTTGTTGATGATGAGCAGGACTTGTGTGAAATCTTGAAGTTCAATTTAGAGACAGAGGGGTATCAGGCAGATACTGCCAATTCGGGTGAGGAAGCTATATCGATGGATATTGCCTCTTATGATCTTTTATTGCTTGATGTGATGATGGGAGGAATGAGCGGATTTCAGCTGGCAAGACAGTTGAAGGAGAATCCGATGACAGCTCATGTGCCTATCATCTTCCTGACAGCCCGTGATACGGAGAATGATACTGTGACCGGATTCAATCTGGGTGCAGATGATTATATCTCCAAGCCTTTCTCTATCCGGGAGGTGATGGTGCGAGTGCGTGCTGTGCTGCGCCGTACAATGGAGCAGAGAGGTAACAGCAGCGAGCCTTCTCTGATTAACTATCAGGGTTTGCAGCTGAATTTGGACAAGAAGTCGGTGACTGTGGATGGAGAGTGTGTGCCATTTACCAAGACAGAGTTTGAACTCTTGCGCCTTCTGCTGGAAGAGCGTGGTAAGGTGTTCTCTCGTCAGGAACTCATCGACCGTGTATGGCCAAAGGATGTGATGGTGCTCGACCGTACTGTGGATGTGAATATTACCCGTATGCGAAAGAAAATTGGTAAATTTTCCAAGTGTATCGTTACCCGTCTGGGATTTGGTTATTATTTTGATGCATAAACATATATCATCATGTTTAAACTGAATAATGTAGGTAAGAAGTTGTATTTCAGCGTACTGGCGGTGTTCCTTGTGTTCGCTGTCAGTTTTATTGTATTTCAGCAAACACGCGAGAAACAGTATAAGATTAGTACGTTGACTCTGAAACTTGCCAACTATAATGAACTGCTGGCAGAGGATTTGGAATTGTCCAAGACTGGTGGCATTCTCCTTTCTGACAGTGTGGAAGTGGTGGATAGCGTGCGTGTGGCAGAGGCAAAGTTGGAAGATTTTGTGCAGACGCATGAGAGTAAGGACCTTCGTGTAACTTTGGTCAAGAAGGATGGAACCGTAATCTTTGACAATATGAGTAAGGATTATCGCCACTTTGCTAATCATGCCCAGCGTGCGGAGATAGCACAGGCATTGAAAGAGGGAATGGGTACGAGCGTAGAGCGACAGTCGAAAACGCTGAAGCAGGATTATTTCTATGTAGCGTCCTATTTCCCGAAGAGTCATCTTATCGTTCGTACAGCATTGCCATATAATGATGATTTGACCAAGTCGCTTCAGGCTGATCAGCATTATATCTGGTTTGCCTTGGCAGCCATCATCCTACTTACCCTGGTGCTATACCGTTTTACAAACAGATTGGCGAAGAATGTATCCAAACTCCGTATCTTTGCTTATAAGGCGGATCATAATGAGAGCCTGGAGGTGGAGGATCTGGCTAAGTTCCCTAATGATGAGTTGGGTGAGATTGCCGAGCGAATCATCAAGATGTACAAGCGTATTCAGACAACGCGTAAGGAGCAGGATATTCTGAAGCGCCAGCTTACCCAGAATATTGCTCACGAACTCAAAACCCCTGTAGCCAGTATTCAGGGATATCTGGAAACCATTCTTGACAATCCGCATATCAATGAGGAAACGAAGGCCTTGTTCCTGCAGCGCTGTTATGCGCAGAGCGAGCGTCTTACCTCGCTGCTCCGTGATATCTCTACCTTGAACAGACTGGATGACGGTTCGGATATGATAGATTTTGAGGTGGTGGATATCACGATGATGGTGGCAGAAATCAATCGGGAGACGACTTTGGAAAGAGAAGGTCATCACATGACTTTCGATAATAAATTGCCTGAACGCATTGTGGTGAAGGGTAATCGGAGCCTGTTGTACAGTGTGTTCCGTAATCTTGTGGATAATGCCATTGCCTATGCCGGCGAGGGGACAACCATGACTCTGGAGGCAAGAGAGCAGGGCAATAAGTGGCATTTCATCTTCAGAGATAACGGACAGGGAGTGCCTCAGGAGCATCTTGCCCGTCTCTTTGAACGTTTTTATCGTGTTGATAAGGGAAGAAGCCGAAAGATGGGAGGTACCGGTTTAGGTCTGGCAATCGTGAAGAATGCCGTGTTGCTGCATGGAGGTACTATTAGGGTAAATAATTTGCCTGAAGGTGGACTGAAATTTGAGTTTACCATCAAGAAATAAAAAACCGGAAGCCTTAGGTAGAAGAAATAAATCTTAAAAGTCGCTGGGAGTTTCGTCTTTGCGACTTTTTTTGTGTACCTTTGCATCTACTATTAACAATTATAAGAAAGATGAACCAATTTACAAAGATTATTGCAGCCCAGCTCAAATTGAGTGAACAGGCTGTCGAAAATACCTTGGTGCTGCTCGAAGAGGGCTGCACTATTCCTTTTATCTCGCGATACCGTAAGGAGAAGACGGGTAATATGGACGAGGTGAATATTGAAGCTATCGCTCAGGCTAATGAAAAGTTGAAGGAGATGGCGAAGCGCAAGGAAACCATTCTCAAGACAATAGAAGAACAGGGAAAGCTGACCGATGCACTCAAGGAGCGTATCGCAAACTGCTGGGATGCTACTGAATTGGAGGATATTTATCTGCCATATAAGCCAAAACGCAGAACCCGTGCCCAGATAGCCCGTGAGGCAGGCTTGGAGCCATTGGCACAATTACTCCTGTTCCAGCGTGAGCGCAATCCAGAGCTGGCTGCAAGAAAGTTTGTGGGTGAAAAGGTGAAGGATGTGGAGGCTGCCTTGCAGGGCGCCAAAGACATTATTGCCGAAACGGTAAGTGAGAGCGAGGAGAGCAGAAATCAGATTCGTGGCGAGTTCCGTCGAGGTGCCATCATCACCTCAAAGGTTGTGGCAAAGAAGAAGGATGAAGAGGAGGCTCAGCGCTTCTCTGATTACTTTGATTTCTCTGAGCCTTTAAAGAAATGTTCTTCTCATCGCTTGCTGGCGATGCGTCGTGGTGAAGCGGCTGGTTTCCTCCGTATCAGCATTTCGGCTGATGATGAGCAGTGTCAGGATAAACTGAAGCGTCATTATGTACATGGTTTCGGTGAATGCCAGACTTTGGTGAGTGAGGCTGTGGATGATGCTTTCAAGCGTCTGCTGAAGCCTAGTATTGAAACCGAGTTTGCTGCTCTCAGCAAGCAGAAGGCTGATGAGGAGGCTATTGTCGTGTTCGCAGAAAACCTGCGACAGCTTTTGCTCGCTGCTCCTTTAGGACAGAAGCGTGTGATGGCAGTAGACCCTGGTTTCGCCAATGGTTGTAAAACCTGCTGTCTCGATGCGCAGGGTAATCTGATTCATCACGAAATCGTATTTCCTCATCCTCCACGTAACAAGAAGAATGAGGCTACCGCTGCCATCCAGCGCATGGTGAAGATGTATCAGGTTGAGGCAATGGCTGTGGGTAATGGTACGGCAAGTCGTGAAACCAGCGATTGGCTGCACGAAATAAGTTATCCACACCCTGTGGATATTTATGTGGTTAGCGAGGATGGTGCTTCTATCTACTCGGCTTCAAAGATTGCGAGAGATGAATTCCCTGATGAGGATGTTACCGTTCGTGGTGCCGTGAGCATCGGGCGACGACTGATGGATCCGCTTGCCGAATTGGTAAAGATTGACCCAAAGAGCATTGGTGTAGGACAGTATCAGCATGATGTGGATCAGACACAGCTTAAGAAAAGTCTTGATACCGTGGTGATGAGTTGTGTGAATTCGGTAGGTGTAAATCTGAATACCGCATCCCAGCATCTCCTTACCTATGTGAGTGGATTGGGACCTACTCTTGCCAAGAATATCGTTGAATATCGTCGCGAGAATGGTGCTTTCGCTTCCCGTGCTCAGTTGAAGAAGGTGCCTCGTCTGGGCCCATCTGCCTTCGAGCAGTGTGCTGGTTTCCTCCGTATTCCTGGTGCCAGGAATCCTTTGGATAATAGTGCCGTGCATCCTGAGCGTTATGCGCTGGTAGAGCAGATGGCAAAGGATCAGGGTGTTACCGTAAAGCAATTGGTTGAAGATAAATCTCTACAGAAGAAGATTGATATCAAGAAATATGTAACTGCTGAGGTAGGTATGCCTACTTTGACGGATATCATGACCGAGCTTGACAAACCGGGCTTGGATCCTCGTGGTGAGGTGGAGAAGTTTGAGTTTGAAGCAAGTATCAAGTCCATTGAAGATTTGCAGGTAGGCATGGTGGTGCCAGGTATCGTCACCAATATCACCAAGTTTGGTGCCTTTGTTGATATAGGTGTCCACAACGACGGTCTGGTTCATGTTTCCCAAATGTCTAATCGCTACATCAATGATCCAAGTGAGGTGGTAAAGCTTCATGAGCATGTGATGGTGCGTGTGGCAGAAGTAGATTTGAAGCGCAAGCGCATCGCCCTTTCCATGAAGGGAGTAAAGTAAAAAAGAATATTCAGAATGAATCAGAATCAAGATTATAATGGTGATGCTCTCCTATTGGGGAGCATCACCAGAGATTGCATAGAGTCGGCATATTGCTTTATTCATCAGAAGCTTAGAGTCTTTGAGTTTTCAACCAATCCTACCCAGATGGATGATATAGAGTATGCCATTGCCCAATATGTGGAGGGCATGAATCCGCAGCTCTATCTTCTTCTTTCTCAAGGCAGAACGGAATTCCTTCTAGACCATGTGAATTTCGAAAAAGACATGCGTGAGGCACAGGAGAAATTAGAGGGGATGATGTAGGCATCTGTTCTCCATTTGGGGAATATTCTGTAAAAAGTAGCAAAAAGACGGGTAAATTTATAAACGAAAAATGCTAAATAGTTAGATAGTAACTACTTAGCATTTTTTATGTGCGCCTGATAGGCATATTTTTATTTAAATTCATGAAAAATTAAGATATTTATAAGTGCTTGATAATCAGATATTGATGCGCTTTATGCGTTTCGTAAAGTTTCTTAAAATTTCGTCAGATTATGCTTATGTTGGCAAAATGTTGGCAAAAGTTTTGTATCTTTGCGCAAAAAAATAAAGCTTATGTCAAACTTTGATTTAAAACTTTCTTCTCGAATAGATGAAACCACGCAGCGGAGTGAAATACTTTTGCGTTTTCATTGTGGAAGAAACGTGGACTTTAGAGTAAAGAGTGGAATATACATTCAGCAGAGCCACTTTCGATATTTTGTTAATAGAGAGGCTACAAGGAAATCGGGGATAAATATTCCCGATAAGGTCGTTTCGGCAACAAAGGAAGAAGCTAAAAAGAAAGGCTATAAATTAAAAATGTATGGTGAGGTTGTTATTGCTGAACGTTTGATTACTCCTGATGTGAAGTATGATCAAGAGCAGAATAAACAGCTTATGAACATACAGCAGGCTATCATGGAAGCCTATAAGGAAGAAGAAAATGGGACAATAGACTCCAAATGGCTTGAGAAGGTTGTTTATAAGTTCCATCATTCCGGTAAGAAACTTTCGGCAAATTCTCGTAGGGGTAAAAGACAAAAGTCTATTTATGACCTAGCTGAAGAGTATCTGGAAAAGAAGCGCTTCTCTTATGATCATACCAAGGCCTTCCGAGTGTTGATTCGGGATTTGGCTCGATATGAAGCTTTCAAGAAGAAAGTGATGCAGGAGAAGTTTGCTTGGAATATAGACAAGATGACTCGTAAGGATATTGAAGATTTCGAGGAGTATCTTCGTTATGAGAAGACATTATCAGAGAAATACCCTAAGCAGTTTGAAAGTATTCTTGAAGAGTATCCTGTTGAAATCAACGTGGTGCATACGATGACCAAATTGCAAGACCGTGGAGAGAATACCATAGTTAAGCTTAAAAAGAAATTCAAGGCGTTTATGCAATGGTTGTATGAAACGGAGAGAACAACCAATCGTCCTTTCGATGGAATCAAGATAGGAGTGGAGAAGTATGGTACACCTATTTATATAACAAAGGAAGAACGAAATCTTGTGGCTGAAACAGATATTCCTGCAATGTTTGAAAAACTGGATGATGAGGATAAGAAGGCATGTTCAAAACTTCCTTTAAGGACATTGGAAACTCAGCGTGATATATTTGTGTTCCAGTGTTTGGTAGGTTGTCGTGTTGGGGATCTTACGAGATTGACTTCTCAGAACATCACTCAGGGAATCTTGGAATATGTGCCGAGTAAGACGGCCGATGAGGATGCTCCGGTGAAGCCTCGTATTCCGTTAAATCCATGTGCTTTGAAATTGGTGAAGAAATATGAGGGTGTTGATAAGGATGGACGCTTGTTTCCTTTCATCAGTCCACAGAAATACAATGATGCCATCAAGGCTATCCTGTTGATTTGTGGCATCACAAGAATCGTTCAGGTTCGTAACTCAACGACTGGGGAGAATGAAATGAAACGAATTTGTGATGTTGCCAGTTCTCACATGGCTCGCCGTACTTTCGTTGGTGCAGCTTATAAGGCTGTTCGTGACCCGAATATCGTTGGAAAGATGAGTGGTCATGTTGAGGGAAGTAGGGCATTCAATCGCTATCGCCAGATAGATGATGACATTTTAAAAGAAACAATTAATTGCATTTAGTTATGATTTATACAATTGCACAAAACTTATTATATATAAATAATGTTATTGAAGGCTATATCTCAACAGGAGATATGACCTTCAATGATGCATGGAAAATTTATGAGTTTTATAGAGACAGTAAAGATACTGGGAAAATAATAGATTATATAGAAACTGAATTAGAATCAGATTCCCAGGAACTATTGAAAGATATTGAAATGCTACAGACGGAATCTTCACGATTCTTAAAGTTATATTATGCGAATAAGCATGTGTTTGAAAAAATAGATTTTGAGATGATATGCAGCAAGCATTTATCTGTATTTTCTAAAAAAGCCCAAGATGCACATGATATTTCAAATGAGGCATGGGATAGATATAATGTTATAGACAAAAGACTTGATAATGCATGGTATTCAGGAAATGATGATCCTAAATTGGAGGAAGAGCATGCAAGACTGAAAGCTGAATATGACAAACTTAGTCAGAATACCAAAGGTTTGTATCAGGCTCATCGTGATGAGCATATAAGAATTTCTGGCTTGTTTTGTTTAAAGATAGGAGCTGTGGTAATGTTGGTGTCTGTTTTGACTCAAATGGCAACAGTAGTCCTTGAAGGGTATGGAACGCATAAAAAAAATGGAGGAGCATAGATGGTAAGAATTGTAGATGCATTGAATCAATTACGTCCTGAATATATGTGGCTGCCATTAGATATTGCTGCAGATCTTGAGGTGTTGTGTCGGAACAAATTGTTTGAAGAGTTCGATGCGGTGGATTTTTATTGCTTTCTTAATTTACGTCCTTCTATGGGGAATTATGTTCCACTTGAAGATAATAAGAGAAGAACTTGTTATCTGATTAGGCGTTTATCTAGGTATATTCAAATAGATAATAAAGAAGAAGTACTTACTCGACAAGGAAAAGTACAGGTAAAAGAAAAAAATATAGTTGTATATTGGCAAACGGAAATCGCTAAAAAGTGTGGCTTAACATATGGGGATGTATCTAGATATGGTAAAGAATGTGGATATGGTAAAGCTGTTGGACGTAAGCAGAGTCAATCAAACGAAGAATTTGTTCGTCAATTGGATGAAATCTTGGGAAATTATGATCCAACGAATAAAGTTTGGGATTAATTTCCCCGCAAAAAAGTCGGATTCATGACAAAATCCCCGCAAAATAGTTTTTTTATACAAATGAAATTACTTATATTCTTGAAAATCAGTAATATAAGTAATTTCATTTTTTTGTTATTTCCCCGTAAAGTTATAATTGCTCCCCGCAAAAATACTCTTACCTTTGCAGCGTCAAAATTATAAAAGGTAAGAATATGAATATAACAGAAATTTCAAGTAATAGCCAGATTCAATTGGTTTTGAATAAGGCTGATTTAAAGGAACTCTTTTTGGAATGGAAAGAGGAAAGTGAATTGAATCGTAAGAAGGAGACAGAGACTCTTCTTACTCCAGATGAGGTAGCGAGCAAGTATCGTATATCTAAGGTGACGCTATGGCGTTGGGCGAAGGATGGATTGCTCAAACCTGTTAAGATGGGAAGAAAGTCTTTCTATCGTCAGTCGGATATAGAGCGTGTCTTTGATCTAAATAAATAATGTGGTATGCTTAAAATCAATTCGCATTCACTGGATGCTCCACCAAAGGAATTGCCTACTTATGTTCTTCGTCTGGAAGTACAGCGAGTCATCGAGCAATATGCTAAGGTATTCCAGTGCCCGAAGGATTTCATCACATCTGCGGTGTATTGTATCGTGGCAACTTTGTGTGGAAAACATGTGACGATTCATGATGGGAAGTATCGAAATCATCCTAATCTATGGATTTGTCATATAGCTCCAAGCGGTTCAAACAAAAGTTCACCAATCAAGGCACTTTTGGAACCTATGCATCAAGAGGATGGTAAACGCTATAGGGATTTTCGTGATAAATATAAGGTCTTCAAAAAGAATGTCGAGGAGGATGAACCTGTATTTAATCAACTGATAGTCTCAGATGTTACTCCTGAAGGCTTGTATCAGGTGCTTGATAGAAGATGTGACTCTCATGATGGACTTCTTTTGTACCGAGATGAAATCAAGGGTTTCATAGATGATATCGGACGTTATCATAATAGTGGTGAGATAAGCAACTATCTTTCCATCTGGGATGGTACCACTTTCTCTGTCACTCGAAAGACTCAAATGCCAATTCGTATAGAACATCCATTTCTTTGCATGATGGGTGGCATCCAGCCAGATGCTTTTACTGAAGCTTTCAAAAGAAATTTGGCTAGTTTGGGTTTTGTGCAGAGGTGGCTGTTTGTATATCCTGACAATATACCGAAGTCATTTTATTCTGAGGTAGTGTTGGAATCATCCTATGTAGAAGCTTGGAATGAGATCTTCACGAAGCTATTGAAGATGGGGAATATGGAACTGACGCTCAGTGCTGAAGCTAAGCAAGTGTACATAGATTACTATAACGAAACAAAGGCTAGAACGGATGAAAATGATTCGTTCCAGGCATCGATGTTATCGAAATTGCGTATTCATGTATTGAAATGGTGTGCCATTACTCACATCTTGTCTTGCCAAGATGATGCTGGGCCTGGTTGTTATTTTGCTTTGCCATCTTCTACAGAGGTGTCAGCAGAAGAAATGAAGTATAGTGTGGAGTGTATGCGCTACTTCGAGTATTGTGGAACCAAAGCATTGAATCTTATTACAGGAGGAACGACAGCTAAGAAGATGACGAAAGAACAGTTGATTAAACTGCTGTATTCCCTAGTAGGAGAAGATAAAATGAATATTACTAAGTTTGCAGAAGGTATTGGTGTTAGCAGGCAATACGTGAGTAGGATAGTCAATAAACAGCCAGAACTTCATGGTTGCGGTTGCGCATCAACGGAAACCCCTTTATATAAAGGGAGTTCAAGCGTAATCCTACCGCAACCTGCTGTAGCAGAATGATAAGCCTCAGATTGAAATATGGTTGCGGTGGGTTGCTGTTCTATCTTGTTGATAATTAGAAATATAGGGCGTGTCGCAACTGAAACTATAAAATAAGGTATATCTATGAATATATTTTCAAGGCAAATATCAGTTTACGATGGAGTCACTGATAATGTGGGAAGGGTAATTACCTTGCATGATTTCCTTTTCTCTAAAGAGTATGCAAATGTCATCCAGATGATGCGCTGTATTGCAGATATGGAGGAACGGGATAAATGGAAGCGGCGACTCCCACAAGCAGCTATTAGTGGTGTGTTTGCTCCAACGAGAGCCGTTGGGAACATAAAGCAATATTCGGGGTTGATAAGTATAGATGTAGATTCTAAGGAAAACCCAGATATAACGAATTGGGAAGAGCTTAAAACTCAGTTAGCAGTGTTGCCTCAGATTGCTTATTGTTCGCTCAGTGTTAGTGGTAAAGGTATCTTCGCCATTGTTCCTTTGCGGTATCCACAAAATCATTTGCAACAGTTTCGACAGTTGCAAATCGACTTTGAAAAAATGGGAATTACGATTGATGGAGCATGTAGCGACCTCACTCGTATGCGTTGTATAAGTTATGATGAGCATCCGCTAATTAACATGAATGCAATCCCATACGAAGGTGTTTATGTGGAACCACCTAGAAAGGTGTTTTATCCTCTTGGTGATTTCGATGTGAATGATGATTTTCTGGCTGTGGAAAAATGCTGTGAGATAATCAGCCGCACCGGAACGGATGTGACAGTTTCCTATGAACAATGGATGAAGGTTGGCTGTTCTCTTGCTACTCTGGGAGAAGATGGCAGACCGTTCTTCCACATCTGTAGTCAACAGAATCAGGATTATAACGAATTGAAGACAGATAAACTGTTTTCTGATTTGTTGAAGCGAAATTACCAAAGTGTTAGTATTGGAACATTTTTTTGGATTTGCCGTCAATATGGTATCCGAATCCATTCATAAAATAAATTTTAGAATTAATGAAAGCAATAACAATTCCAACAAGTCTTTATGTTGCTTTAGCGCAATTGGAAGACAAAGATGCGGGACAGATAGCAAAAGCTATCGCTCGCTATGTAGAAGAGGAAAAGGAACCAGCTTTTTCCAATTCCCTTTTGAAAGCGTTCTTTACGCTTTTTCGTGAACAAATCGATGCTCAACGTAATGCTTATGAGCAGCGTCGTGTTGTTAATACTCAGAATGCTCAACGCAAAGTGAGTAAAAAACGAGTCGTACCGAAGAAGACCGAATCGGTTGTAGAAGAGAAGAAAGAGAAAGTTGCTTCTAACGCTCCAATTCCTTTGCAGCGATTGGTTGATGTCTATCCGAAAATCGGTACTTATACGGGGGAATTTCAAAATGCTTGGGATTCTATGGCGGAGTCTGATAAGCAGCGTGCCATAGATTTTGTTCCAGTTTATTTGAGTCAGTTTCCTGAGCCTTCTGCCCAGTTCTATTTGAATCAATACTTGAAGGCTAAGCCTTGGGACAAGGTAACTGGTTAAAGGGCTGAAGGGGTTGTGGGTAAGCAGAGGTGACGGCATTTCTGTTGCGAGATATGCCGAGGTATTACCTTTGCTGCGCTCGGTATCCTCTGCGTTCTCGCCTCCTTTCTTTGAGAAAGAGCGGAGGATGAAGTCGTTCGCAGGCTCACAACCCTTGATATGAACATTTTAAGCGATTAAAGAAATGACAAATAAAAGTAAACAAATATCGTTAGAGAATAAACGAAATCATGTGGTAGTTACCAAGGTGACTCAGGGTGAATATTCGAAGATTTGTTCGGCAGCTAAAAGTTGTAATATGACAGTAAGTAGCTTTGTTCGTGCTCGTTGTTTGGGGTATAAGCCAAAGAACAAGTTGTCTAATGAAGAGATAAAACTGCTAGGAAATTTGGCGAAATGCCGTATTGATATGGTCAATTTTGCTAATGCTTTGTCGGGGTTAACTAACGAACAAAAGCTTTCTCTCTTTCGTAATTATCGTGTGATGTTTGATTGGTATGAGAGGGTTGTGCCAATAACGAATGCTGTAGTCGACTATTTGCAGTCGGTACAGAAAGTTAATGAATTCCCATCTAGTTCAACTTAAATTAGTAGTTTATGATTGCAAAGGCAAAAGCAATATCACATGGTATCAATGCCATCAGATATATGAGTGGTGAGTCGGAGCACAAGAAACATCCGGAGAAAATATACCATGTATGTAATCAAAATCTTGATGCAGATATGGATGCTTTGGGGATTTGGATGATGATGAACTTGATTTCTGCATCACGAATGGATGTCAAGAATAACGTGATCCGTATCGAGATAAGTCCTTCTGCTGAACATACCAAGGACTTTTCTTTATCTGATTGGAAGAAACTTTGGAACGATTTTATAGAAGAGTTTGACAAACAGGTAATCTATGACAAAAAGGGTAAGTTGGTATCAGACAAAACTTATTTGGGATGTAGTATGGCTACTGTTTGGCTTCATAAAGATTCTGAGAGCGGTACACCTCATCTTCATGCAGCAGTTAGTAGAATGACAGAATGGGGACAGATGAATAATGATCATGCCATTCATCTTCGTGCCCAACGAGCAGCTGAGATTATTGCTCGAAGATATGGTTGGACTACGGCTTGTGAGATTCGAGACAATAATCTCAGGAAGGTAAGTGAGGATTGTATGGACATCGTTAGATTAATGCCGCATTGGTCATGGGATGAATATGCTTATTTGTTGAAAAGAAAAGGATATGATGTGCGTTTGCGTCGTGACAAAGAGGGTATCGTTCGTGGCTATGTTTTGGCGAAAGGTAATGCAAAGTACAAGGCTTCTGAATTGGGGTGTGGACGAAAGTTGACAGCCAAGAATATCGAGACTACCTGGAAGTTGCTTCATCCACAGAATAGGAATGTTTCTGCTTCAATGAATAATCCTGGTCATAAGCCCCAGAAGGGTATATCTGCAGGTTTTAAAATTGATGGCTCAGGTATTGGAACTGCCGGGAATTCTACGGCAAAGTTCGTTGATGATAGATATAGCCGAGCTTTCAATTCTTATACGGAAAGAGTTCCTGGAACATCACGTGTAAGTATAAATATTGATGGCGAAGTCTATGATCGCTTTATTCCGAAAGAGATAGAGGACTATTTTGATACGGAGTTTGATTTTCGTAGTGTAGCTAACTGGAAGATGTTGACGAATCTTGCTACAGCTTATTTTACGATGCTCGCCACTCCCAACATTTCTGTTTCAGGAGGTGGTAGCACTGGCAATGATCAGAAATGGGGACGAGATCCACGTGAAGATGAAATGGAGTGGGCACATCGTTGTGCTCAGGCTGCTATTGCTGCATTGGGAAAACGAGCAAGATATGGAAGACGTAGATAATAATATTATATTTAAATGAAGAAATTTGATACAGATGAACTTCGGGCGCAATTGGATACCTTTTCGCCCGAACAACAGAGAGATATGGATCGTGATTTGCTCAATGAATACATCAATGTGTTTCGTGCATTATCAGGCATAGTTGAGCAAAGTATCCGTAATTACAAGATTATCTCAGAACAAGTAGATGCTTCTACAGCCAAGGTTGGCAAACTCCTTCCTATGTTGAAGGAGGCTAATACAGTTCGAGTGGATGAAAGAATTAAGTCAAGTATAGAGAAGGTTGCAGTAAAAATGGGTGATGATGTTGCTGATGCCTTTGGTAAGAAAGTGCGAGCGGTGCTTGATGATGTAAATGAGGTATCAGGTAGAATCTCGCTTCCTCTTGATGTTGCTGCGGCATGTATGTTGACTTTGATTTTTACATTTTCGATTTTGGTACTAGTGGTCATTGTGAACATTACAGAAATCCATTCCGGTGTATTATGGATTGTCCTTGGAGGTGGATTCGGAGCAGAGATACTAATTTATTGGCTTGTTTGGTATTTGCATCGTAAAGGATGGGTATAAATAAAGTTTGCATATTCTCTTGACTGGGAATGTGCAGACTATATCTTAGATTGCTGTGAGTTGGCATCTGTTATAATAAAAACCACTGGTCTGGCTTTAGACTTATCCTTAGGTCTGACCATTTTGTATATAGCAAGCAACAAGCTTAGGCATTCTCAATAAGATCTTTTAAAGCGCAAGTTGCTTCTTGTGCTATCAACTCGTAATCATCGAAGCTTGTTAAAAAAATCATATCGTTGGTATCATAGAAAGATTCTAAATCTATATCTAGTTCTGATATAGCTTTGATCTTGTGTATTATATTTTTTATTCTGTCTTTGTTGTACTTTCGGTTTAAAGCAATGCTCGATGTGACAAAAGTCTTTATGGCATTTAGACATTCTTCAGCGTCTATCCAGAATGCTAATTCCATTTGTGAAGCAAAGAGGTCAAGATATCTATTAATCTTGTTACGCATTTTTTTCGTAATGTCTTCTTCGCAGATAATATTATTTAATATACGGTCTACAGCCACCATCAGGCATTGAGGACATGAATCGGCGATACCTTTATGTATGATATCCATAAACTCTTCTTTGTCCTGATAAACTAAATAGCAGAGTCGAATATATGCTCTTTTGCATCCTTCATTTATAGCTCTAAAATAGAAGTCTTTTGATAAAGTTATATTTGGTTCAACACCACCTATTCCGTAACCATACATTAAACCTTGTTTATAGAAACCTTCGCCTTTTGACGTGTGAAATTTTTTATATTTTTCATCATTGATAATCTCGTAATTGAGGCTAGATGATGAACCATAATATGCATCTTTATCTGCTCTAAGTTTATCGCCTAATTCTTTACTCTTTTGCTCAATGTCTTCTTCGAATCCCCATAGCCAGAATTCTTCGAAAACGTAATCGTCTTGCAGATCTATAGCTTTCAGTAAACTTTTATCATATTGAAAGCCTAGTGCGCAGCTAATACCGCAATAGAGTACAATGTGCTGATCTATGTAGATGTCATATTCAGATGCATTTCTAATTTTTTTTGCAAATGCATCCAAAGTTTTAGCGATTACTATTTTTTCATCTTGATTAAGATAGTTAATACCATATTTAGAGTCTAAGTACTCTTTTACTGCAATAATATAACCAGAAACGTATCCTTTTTCTGCATATTCTAGTATATATTGTATACGTTTATTAATGTCATCTGGATATAATTCTGCTGCAAATAGTTGTATATAGTCAAACATACCCTTATCTATGTAATTTTGCATCCTCTTACGATAGTCTTCATTGCTTAAGGGGGATGTAAAAAGAGATGCGTGGGCATATTCATTGCATTCGATATAGAGTTCTGAATTCTTTATTTTAGAAGAACTTTCTTCCTTTTTTCTGTAAAACTCCTCCCAATTTATATCTGCATTGTAGTTTTCGATTACGAGTTCTTCTGTAGGTTGCAACGAATCAACATCATCATCTAAAGATAATAATGTGTTTATAGCTTCAACTGTATCAACAGAAAAGAATTCTCTTTGATCGTTGTAGCGTAAGCCTTTGGTTGCAAAAATAGAGTGTATCTCTAATTCTGCAGCGACACAATCATGAAATTCACGATAATAAACCAGCTGAAATGGTGTAGGCACACCTGTAGCAGAAGAGAGTTCTTGTACTCTCCTTGTAGGATCAAATCTAGTCATGCCTATTTTAAGAAGTCCAGGCATACCTGGATTACTCAAAATATAAACATATCCATGATTTGAAGAGTGATTGTTTTCATTTTGTTCCATCATGTATTGTTTTACAATGTTTTTAGCTACAAATATAGCTATAAAATATGAGATAATAAAAAGATAAAGTGCTATTTAATATTTTTTAATTCTTTGTCTTAACTGAAAAGTTAAAGTAACGTTAAATATGTATGTTGCTGAATGTTATTATGTTTTTTTTGTTATCTTTATGCCTTATAACTATTAGTAGTATCAACGATGAGGCAACGAAATAAATCAGATAAACTTCTGGTATGGGTTCCTGAGCATGGATGGATATTTCATCATACGAGTGAATCTACGTATCTGGAAGTGCTTAAGCTTATTGGAGGAGAACGATTGAGTAAAGTCGCTCTTGAGATATCTCATATGCCTGTTTTTACGAAAGAACCTTATCCCCAGTTTGCTAAATACATGAAATCTATCGGACATGGTTGGTTCGTGAATACTATTGGTGGAACTAGTAATAAATATCTTCAGCTCAATACAATAAATGACAAACTCCATTTGGGCATGAAGGTGAAACTTGTGCCTGAAGAAGTGCTCAACCATATGGAGGCGCAAAGCCTTAAAGATCAAGGTGTAAAAATAGATTTGGGTGAGAAACGAACTCGTAAACTTGATGATACTCTTTTGGTAGAATTTGATGGACAGACGTTTGATTTGAAACATCGAAATGGGCGTGAGGTATTTGCTAAATTAATAGAAAGTATTGGGGCAAGGGATGTTAGTAAACTAAATCTGACGAATGGTTCCGAAGATTTAGTTACGTCTATGCAGGTTTATTCTAATCAGCTTCCGTGTGGTGATTTTTGGGTTTCTGTTCCTAACTCAACGAAAGGCAAACACAAAATAATTCTCACAATTAAAGCTATGTTGAAACTCGACTTGACAATAACGACTTTATCTAAAGAAGAAAGACGTGAAAGACAACTCGAGAAACTGAAAAGCGAGATGGGGGAGCTAATGGAAAAAATGGCTGATATGAATAGTGATGAAATTAAGTAAATGAATAAGTATAGTGAATCGCTTATGTATAAAAAGAATAAAGACCTGCCTTACGAGCAGTAGATAAAAGCTTTGTTCTACCATTATGACCGGCTGATGGAGGAAAATAAGGCTTTGAAGGCTCGAATCAAGGAGATGGAAGATGAAAAGGCTATCGTCATGTTATGGGTAGCCCTTGGAGGTGGATTCGGATCAGAGATACTGGTTTATTGGCATGTTTGGTATTTGCATCGTAAAGGTTGGCATAAAATAAAGTCTGCATATTCTCTTGATTGGGAATGTGCAGACTTTCTAGTTGGGGTATGTATAACTAATGAAAAATGTTATTTGTGGTCGCATTCTTTTACAATGTACATATCTTTATTTGAGTTATAGCCGGTAATTTTAACGAAGAAACGATGCCCTTCTTTGTACATATAGGCTGGCTCTTTGCAGGGTATGTAAGCATAAACATTCTTTTTTTCAGAATATACTTCGCAAAAGTTGATTCCTATTTTCGTTACAACAATTTCTAGTATATCTCCTATATGTAACTTGTTGTTGAGTTGCTTTTTTGAGTAGAATGTCTTATTTTCAATTATTGTTTCATTTTCACCATTAGGGTGTGTGATATTATAGTTGCGTTTGGCACTAAGAAATCTTAAAACTTCCCAATCTGATGCTATGTGTTCTTCCTCTTCCAATTGATATATAGCAACATAGGATCCTATACTACAATATTTTCCCCATTTTGATGAGTATGGAATATTGATGATTTTGAGATTGTCGAGGACAATTTGGACGTTTCCTTTACTAACCTTTTTTACATAGCCAATAAATGTATGTTGCTTAAAATCTTTAATAATCTCTTTTCTTGCATTTCCTAAAAGAGGAGAGGCTTGTATGTCAGATTGAGTAGATGTCGAGACATCATATTCCGTTTTGTTGTCTATATTTCTTTCATTGTTATCAGCTTCCACTTTATCAATAGAACAATTCTCGAGTTTTTCTATCTTTTGTAAAGTTAATATATCCTTGTCGCTTTTCAGTAAATGAAACAAGGATGCAATCTCAGATAGGTCACTTTTTAGTTGACCTATCTGATGTGATAATTTATTTATTTTATCTTCGATGACAGTAGATTTCCCTTCGTCATCTATACTCTCTAATCTGTAGAGCAGATTTCTTAGTAAATTTTCTAATTCCATACCTAATGTTCTCAAATTATATACGTCCAAAGAAATCAGTATATTCTTCATCAAGAATTTTCCATGATCCATTAATCCTATTACCTTCTTTCACTATCAGATTTTGCTCTGTTAATCGTTTGAGGTATTTTTGTACTTGACGTGTTGATACGTTTAGCTTTTCAGCCATTTGTATAGTTGTCGTCTTTGGGTTGGAAGATATGAGTTTATAGATAACTCTTTTTGCCTTCACGAACTCTTTTCTTTGCTTGACTACTTTGGGAGTCTCTTTCAAGTCATTAGCGAACTCTTTCGCTCCGTTAGCGAACTGTTCTTCAGAGTTGGCGAACTGTTCTTCAGAGTTGGCGAACTCTTCTGTTTCGTTGGCGAATTGCGCTTCTGAGTTAGCGAATTCTTTTTTATCGTTAGAAATATAGTTGAGATTCCATAATATCACATGGAATTCTCCGGAATTCGATTTGAATTCTGGTGCTTTATAGCCCATGAACTTTTCAAAATGCTCGTATTCTTTGATGATTTTCTTCATACCACTTCCTCTACGCTCCATCAATTCAAGTCGGTTAAAGAAATCTGCAAGAAGAGGGTTGCGGCGTTTGGAAGGTACGTTCATGGGGTCAAGGTGCTGGATGAGACTTCCGTCCATCATACCTCCAGGCGAATAGACTTCCATTCGGTTATCATACATGTCTATGTGAATCTCACTACCAAGTTCTAAATAATTGCGATGAATGATAGCGTTGCTTATGACTTCTGTTACGGCACGTTCTGGATAGTCAGGAAGTTCTTCTCTATATGTGGTTTCTTTCCACCATTTCTTGTGAGAATTATTTCTGACGAAAGCCACTGCATCCTGTAATTGAGCTATGACACTTCCTTCAAACTCAGCATCATCCAATGCTTCACCTAATCCACTCGTCATATCAAGACCATTCCATCTTGTACAGAAGATTCTGGATTGGCGAATAGGAGAATCATCTGCTATTAGTGCACCTGCGTTGGTCAGTTTACCCTCTATGTCAATGATGCCCCATGATGTAAATTCTGAATCTTCAAAAGAACGTCCCAAACGTTTGAAATGAACAGATTTCAATTTGGTAAATGACATATCTTCAAATCTATATGGAGCGGCAAGACTGTCGAAGTTTTTTCCGGTACCTTTTAATACAAGATTTCTTAGTTGAATACGGTCTGCTACAACAGACTCATTGCCAATACGGATAAAAGCAACACGTTGCTTGTCTCCTATATAGTAATAAGGAGTTTCGTCACCTGAAGCAACCTGAAGCAAAATAAGTTTCTTACCATCAATTTCTTGGAATTCCAATTTGATGGTTGGAATTGGATCCAATTTCGTCTTGATGGCTTCGCTTATGAGTTCTGCATCTTGTTCTGCATTTGCAAGTCCGATGACTTGATCGTCATCGCTGATACCAAAGATGAGCGTGCCGCCTTCGCCATTAGCAAAGGCAGATACACTTTTTAGCCAACTTTTTGGTCGTTTGGCTTCTATCAGTTGTTTCTTGTCGTAGGCGGTTGCCTCGCCAATCAATGTATGTATATTATATTTCATTTTTATATTCTATTTCGATATGGAATGCTTGAAGGTATGATGTTCATATTTTCTGTTTTGACACCTTTAGTCCATAAGAATTTTTTAATGTCCATAATTATCTTGTCATAATTTTGGCATGGACCAACTATTATTTTGCTAAGGCAATCAATAGGTACATTCACCTCTATATATGGAATGAGAGAACGGTTCTCCCCTAAGCGGTATTTAGATATGGTACTGTTCTTTACGATACGCCATTCACCTTCTGCTTCATACTTGTAATGCTTATAGATAGAAGCATACTTGTTGATTAGCATCGCTTGTTTTACATCAGTCCATGTCTTGTCTTGACCGAATATGTTTTCTATAGCTCTTTTATAGGCATCTTCTGCAATTTCTATATTGTTAGGATCTATATAGTTACACTTATTAAGATCTTCGATGCGTAAATATACAGGGTCACTTTCACACCGGTATTTTCGTTCTTTGCAGTCTGCTCCATATAATGGCAGTGATGATGGAAGTTTGGAAAAATCAAATCCCAAACTAATTCCATCTCCATTTTGACCATATCCACGCCACATAGTTAAATCATCTTCTTGCTTAGAAAATGAAATTGTGAACAAATTTAAACCATACCATGGCTGCTGAATAAGTTTTTTGTCGCTACTTGTGATATCTATTTTATTTGTCCTTGCGTAATTTAAAATACTGTTTTCTAATCCCTTAAAGAATAATTGACATTCTGTTGGGTCGTTTTGATGTGCATAATGTGTTGCCCACATTGTGATATACTTAGGATGTATATCGCCATCTTCATACTGCAATGAGTGTTCTATCATATTATAGAACGTGCTCATTGTTGTATAATGGTACAGTATGTTCATATCTTCTTTATTCATACTCATTAATTAATTGTTATATCCAAATTTATTCCATGCTTCGAGGACGAGGCGTTTGGTTCGGTATTCTCCGTACTGGCGTATCTCGTTGTCTTTTAGTACACGGAAGGTCTCGTTGATGCAGCCTTTGCCACAGACCTCTTTTGGGTCTAAGATATAACGGAGATCTTACGTGTTTAGTCCATTGAGATGGGCAAAGATGGCATCAAACTCAGCTTGAAGGATGGCTCTGCGCTTAGGATTGTAAATCCAAGGCTTTTGTGCTCCCAACTGTGGTAGCTCAGCTCGCTGCTCTTCGTTTATTTCATCTCATAATTCTGATGCCCAACCAACCATATCGTGATTGAAATAGTATAGCTCGACTACTCGTTTCACGATCTGCCATTAATGGCAGATGGAATTTGGTCGGGGATGAGAGTAGGTTGCCCGAAATCCTGGTTACGGTTGCCGTTAAACAGCTACAAAGATAATATTTTTCTTTGAAAGTAGGGCATATCTTTAGGAGGAAAATGTATTTTCTTAGTGATTTTTTCAGTTTTGGGCGAAAAGCTCTATGTATGGTGCTAAACTAAATATTAGTTGTACAGGCTTAATGGATTGTTCGCCTAACTATGGCATGAAACCAATGAAGAGGGTAGAGCGTAAATGATAAGTTACTGATAATGCTAATATGCCTAATAGTTAGTTCTTCCTTTTACTCAAATGTATGGTGTGTGTAATCGCAAGAAATAGTGTGAAAGTATGTAAAAGGAGCCTTGCTTTTGCCAACCGATTCAATTTAGTTTGGAATTATGTTGGCAAAATGTTGGCAATTTCTGGAAACAAAAAATCCTAACCGCTTATTATCAAGCAGTTAGGATTTTCTTGGGTGCGCCTGATAGGACTCGAACCTACACGGCCTGAACCACTAGATCCTAAGTCTAGCGCGTCTACCAATTTCGCCACAAGCGCATTCGTGAGTGCAAAGGTACAACAAAAAAATGAATAAAAAGAAGAAATGAGCAGAAAAAAGCGGTTTTGTTCGTTTTTTACAAGAAATAATGGTACTTTTGCAGGCAAACTAAAAATAATCATGATGAAAAAGATGAATTTGTTATTGATGGCAACAATGCTGAGCGCTGCTGCCTTCGCTGGTAATGGAAAGACTTCTACCACGCTTCCTGTCGAGGGAGAGGTGGTGAAGGCATCTCATCCCATGATTCAATACATGGGACGTGTGAGCTTCGGGGAGAATCCGGATGTGGCTAGCTTCAATTTCCCAGGTACTACCATTGAGGCAAACTTCCAGGGGTCTTCCTTGAAGATGATGTGCCGTCCGATGACGGGATATTTCATGGCACAAGTTGATGGCAGTGAACCTTTTAAGGTAGGATTCAATGCAGAACGTGATTCGGTGGTTACGCTGGCTACAGCCTTGCCAAAGGGTGTGCATCATGTGAAGGTGATGTATGTGATAGAGGGATTGTTCCGCAACCCAGAGTTCCGTGGATTCGTGTTGGATAAGGGTTGTAAACTCGTTGAGGCTCCAGCTTTGTCTGAGCGAAAGATAGAGTTCATCGGTAATTCTATCACTTGCGGATATGGTGTAGAGAGCATCGAGATGAGCGATCCTTTTGAGGATGAGACGGAGAACCATTGGCTGACTTATGCCAATATCGTAAGCGATAGCCTGAAGGCGCAGCATACTTCGATCTCCCGCAGTGGTATCGGTGTATATCGCAACTATGATGGTCCTAAGACAGGTTCTGCAGAGAATATGCCTTGGCAGTATGAATATACCTTATTTAATAAGCATGATGAGAAATGGGATTTTGCCAAGTATCAGCCACAACTGGTTTGCATCAACCTAGGTACCAATGACCTTTCTACGGATAATTATGATATTCAGCTTTATGAGAAGAATTACCGCATGTTCCTTACTACCGTGAGAAGTAAATATCCTGATGCCAAGATTGTGCTCCTGACAGGACCTATGCTCGGGAAGAAGGAGAGTAGCGAGCAGAGAGCTGCCCTTGACAGAATCTGTGCAGATGCCAACAAGAGCGGTTTCACTTTGGTGAATAAGACGGTAGTGGATAAAAAAGGCAAGATAAAGAAGGCGAAGAAGCTGGGGGATAAGGAGATTTATCGCTTCGACTTCTCTTTTCAGAAAGGCGACTTGGGATATGGTGCCAGCTGGCATCCTAGCAAGTTGCAGCATCAAAAGATGGCAAAGGAATTGTTGCCATTCCTAAAGAACTTGATGAACTGGTAAGAAGGAAAATAACAGATAAAATTAAGTAGTAACAATGAACGCAAAGAATCTATTATTGTGGGCATCTCTTGCTTTTGCGATGCCTATGACGGCCCAGACTCCTCAGGAGGATTTTAAGAGAGACATTACGTTCTCAGGTAGTAACTATGTGGCTTATCGCGGACCTCAGAAGCAGTTGACTCCTGCTCCTAAAGGATACAAACCTTTCTATCTGAGCCACTATGGCCGTCATGGCTCCCGATTCATGATTGGCAAAAAGGCGTATGATGTGCCTTATTTCTCTCTGTTGAAGGCGAAGCAGGAGGGTAAATTGACCGCCAAAGGTGAGGAGACATTAGCAAAGGTGAAGATGATTCGTGAAGAGGCGAAGGGACGCGATGGCGAGTTGACTCCACTTGGTGCTTTGCAGCATCAGGGTATTACCCGAAGAATGATGGAGCGATTCCCTGAGATTTTTGCCGGTAATGCGAATATTGAGGCTCGAAGCACATTGGTTATCCGATGCATCCTTTCGATGGAGAACGGTTTGCATCAGATGCTTCGCATGAATCCGAAACTCCATATCTTCCATGATGCCAGCAATCACGACATGTATTACATGAACCAGGGCGATAGATATCTGGATAGCTTGAAGCATAGTGTGGGAAGAAGAGTGGTAAGAGAGGATTTTGCCCGAAAGCATGCCTGCTATAGCCGTGTGATGCAGGAGCTTTTCAACGACCCTGTTTGGGTGAAGCAGAATATCGACCAAAGTGATCTTAACTGGCGTCTCTATGAGATGGCAAGCTCTATTCAGGGTACAGAGTTGAGAGGTAAGGTATCTCTCTATGATCTCTTTACAGAGGAGGAGCTTTATCAGAATTGGTTGCAGAGCAATTTAGGATGGCAGGTATCTTATGGCAATTCGCCTTATACGGGCAATGTTCAGCCATTCTCTCAGCGTAATCTTCTCATGGATATCATCGAGAAGGCTGATAGCTGTATTGCTCTTCAGCATCCGGGTGCAACCTTGAGATATGGTCATGATACGATGGTCACTCCGCTCACTTGTCTTCTGAACCTGAACGGATATGGCGAGGAGATCAAGGATCCGGAGAAGGTGGCTACCCAGTGGTTTGATTATAAGATTACTCCGATGGCTACTAACCTTCAGTTTGTGTTCTATCGCAACAAGGCGAACGATGTGCTGGTGAAGGTTTTGCTTTGCGAGGATGAGGCAACACTTCCTATCAAGAGCGATATAGCACCTTATTATCACTGGAGTGATTTCAAGGCTTATTGCCTGGGGAAGCTGAAGGAATATAAGAAGTAAAAGGCGCTTTCTTTGCTGCAGCGTATATAATATATAAAGAAAAAGGGGAACTTAAGGCAATTGATGCTTTAAGCTCCCTTTTTTATACATCGAAATCCTTTACGGGAATTCTTTTGAGTCTCTATTGCTTTGATAACCAATCTTTGTCTTTTTTTTCTTCTTCGAAATCCTTTTCGGAGAAGAGGTTGGTTTGACCAGTTAACTCATCAATAACCTGCTGTTCGCTTTTGCCAGCATCAGGATCGAGATTTTCTTCTGAGACTTCTGAAGAGGAAGATGCATTAGAGTCATCATTCGATGAATCATCATCGGCTGGTGATGGCTCCGGGAATCTTGTCGGCTCCAGTTCTTCTATGCTCTCCAGCTTGAATGTCGTCAGGCGCTTACCCTTTGCCTTGAAGCTCTTCTGTGCGATGAATTGCTCGGCATCGATTTCCTCGGCAGGGCGAATGGCATCCACACCGCCATAGGTGACCTTGATGCGAGGGAATGGGGTATCGGTGAGGAGGATGAGCTTGCAGTTAGGGTTCTCACCCATGAAATTCTGATGGCGCTTGGTGGCATCCATCGTAAATCGCTTGATGTATGGATAACCCTGATTGTCGGCATCATAGAGGATGGCCGTCCATATCTTGTGCTCATCCCATTTCTCCAATCTCAGGATGTTGTCCTCGTAATGGTTGTTCACATCGAAGTTGGAGATGTAGAATTCGCCATTGTCTAATGCTACAAGGATTGAGTCATCATCGTTGAATTCTCCCAGGAATCTGCCGTTCTCATCATAATTGATGCGGTTTACATCAGGGTCGAACCATACCTTCCTTCCTCCCAGGGTGCTGTGTCCGTGGCTCTTCAATCCGATGCGGCGGATGGTGCGCTTGGTGAGCAGGTTGCCCTTGGCAGCACGTCCCTTGATGAGGATTTCAGAGAAATCTTTCTCCAGGAAGATGTTTTGGCGCTTCTTGCTCAAATCCGGTTCCATGGTCACCTTGATGATTTCTGCTTCGCCATTAGGGTTGGCGGTGAAGTAGATAATGCGGCTTCCCGGAGTGCCCTGGGTGATGTCGTAGAGCTTGTCGCGTGTCATAGCGGTTACGTTGAATCGCTTGATGAAGTAGTCGCCCTGCTTGCCATCGCGATATACGCAGTTGTAGATGGTTCGCTTGTCGTTCTTCTTGAACACCTGAACGTGGAGGATGTTCTTGCCCACGAATATCTTGTCGGCAACCTTGGTTACCTTGAATTTTCCATCCTTGTAGAAGATGATGATGTCGTCGAGGTCAGAGCAGTTGCATACGAATTCATCCTTCTTCAATCCTGTACCAACGAAGCCTTCCTGTCGGTTGATGTAGAGCTTCTGGTTGGCTTCCACCACCTTGGTTACCTCTATGGTATCGAAGTTTCTGATTTCGGTTCTTCTTGGATGCATCTTTCCGTACTTGCCCTTGAGACATTCAAACCAGTTAATGGTAACATCGGTCATGTGGGCGAGGTCGTTTTCGATTTCTGCCAATTCTTCCTTGATTTTCATCAGGAGTTCATCAGCCTTATCCTTGTTGTATTTCAGGATGCGCTGCATTTTGATTTCCAGGAGCTTGAGGATGTCTTCCCTTGTGATGTCACGGTGGAAGGAGTATTCCACATTTCCCTTGCCATCAACCTCTGCAGTGAAGATCTGGTCCTTGAAAGGCTCCAGTTTGGAATCGATGAATGCCACGACCTCATCCTGACTCTTGCTCTGCTCGAATTTGCGCTCCTTGTAGATGCGTTCCTCGATGAAGATGCGTTCAAGCGAAGAGAAGAAGAGCTGCTCTTCCAGCTCGCCCTTACGTATCATCAATTCGCGGCGGAGCAATCCCATTGTGCGGTCAACGCTATGTCTGAGCACATCGCTCACGGTGAGGAACTTTGGTTTGTTGTCCTCTATGACGCAGCAGTTGGGCGAAATGTTGATTTCGCAATCGCTGAAGGCATAGAGTGCATCCATCGTCTTATCCGAAGAAGTACCAGGAGTAAGATGTACGAGAATTTCTACATTCGCCGATGTGACGTCTTCTATCTTACGAGCCTTGATTTTTCCCTTTTCTACAGCCTTGGTAATGCTTTCGATGAGGCTTACCGTGGTTTTGCTGTATGGTATCTCGCTAATGACGAGCGTCTTGTTGTCGAGTTTGTCAATCTTGGCTCTTACCTTCAGAACACCACCTCTCTGCCCATCGTTGTATTTGCTTACGTCAATGGCACCACCAGTAGGGAAATCGGGGTAGATACTGAAAGGTTCTCCCTTGAGATAGTGGATGGCTGCATCGCAAAGGTCGTTGAAGTTATGCGGCAATACCTTGCTGCTCAATCCCACGGCGATACCCTCGGCACCTTGTGCCAAAAGCAGTGGAAATTTGGCTGGCAGGGTGATAGGTTCTTTGTTTCTTCCGTCGTAGGAGAGTTGCCAATCGGTAGTTTTAGGGTTGAATACTACATCCAGGGCGAATTTAGAGAGTCGTGCCTCGATGTATCGGGGAGCGGCTGCACGGTCGCCCGTGAGGATATTGCCCCAGTTACCCTGTGTGTCGATGAGCAGGTCTTTCTGTCCCATTTGTACGAGGGCATCTCCGATAGATGCATCTCCGTGAGGGTGGAACTGCATCGTATGTCCCACGATGTTCGCCACCTTGTTGTATCTTCCGTCATCCATGCGCTTCATGGAGTGGAGAATGCGTCGCTGTACGGGTTTTAATCCGTCTTCGATATGAGGTACGGCTCGTTCCAGAATCACGTACGATGCATAGTCGAGGAACCAGTTCTGATACATTCCGCTGAGGTGATGTACGGCAGAAGCATCAAAACGGTTCACCGGCTTGTAGTCGGAGTGTTCTTGAGGCGTATTTTCCTCATTTATCTCGTTTTTATCTTTAATTTCGTCGCTCATATGTAGCTTTTAATACTTATTTTATTAATTTATGGCAAAAATACAACATTTTTTCGAGAAAAAAGAGTATCTTTGCCGAAAATTTGAAAAAAATAAGATTTAATCATGGCACAGGAAGATGTTTTTAAGAAAATTGTAAGCCATTGCAAGGAATATGGCTTCGTGTTCCCAAGTAGTGAAATTTATGATGGCTTGGCTGCCGTTTATGACTATGGTCAGAATGGTGTTGAGCTCAAAAACAATATCAAGCAGTACTGGTGGCAGAGTATGGTGTTGTTGCACGAGAACATTGTTGGTCTCGATGCAGCTATCTTCATGCACCCTACAGTATGGAAGGCATCTGGACACGTAGATGCTTTCAATGACCCATTGATTGATAACCGCGATTCAAAGAAGCGCTATCGTGCAGATGTGCTCATCGAGGATCACATGGCTAAGTATGAGGAGAAGATTGCCAAGGAGATTGCCAAGGCTAAGAAGCGTTTCGGCGATAGCTTTGATGAGGCTCAGTTCCGTGCAACTAATCCTCGCGTTCTGGAGAACCAGAAGAAGTTTGATGATCTCCATGCCCGCTATACTGAGGCTATGCAGGGTCCTAACCTGGAGATGCTGAAGCAGATTATCGAGGACGAGGGTATCGTTTGCCCTATCAGCGGTACCAAGAACTGGACAGACGTTCGCCAGTTCAACCTGATGTTCTCTACCCAGATGGGTGCTGCCAGCGATGCTACAAGCAAGGTATATCTCCGTCCTGAGACTGCTCAGGGTATCTTCGTAGATTACTTGAGCGTTCAGAAGACCGGCCGTATGAAGTTGCCATTCGGTATCTGCCAGATTGGTAAGGCTTTCCGTAACGAGGTTGTTGCCCGTCAGTTCGTATTCCGTATGCGTGAGTTCGAGCAGATGGAGATGCAGTTCTTCTGCCAGCCTGGTACTGAGATGAAGTGGTTTGAATATTGGAAGAAGGTTCGTCTGGCTTGGCACGAGGCTCTCGGTATGGGTAATGAGAACTACCGTTACCACGATCACGAGAAGCTGGCTCACTATGCTAATGCTGCTACCGACATCGAGTTCAAGATGCCATTCGGCTTCAAGGAAGTGGAGGGTATCCACAGCCGTACCAATTTCGACCTTTCTCAGCACGAGAAGTACAGCGGCCGCTCTATCAAGTACTTCGATCCAGAGAAGAACGAGAGCTATGTGCCTTACGATGTAGAGACATCTATCGGTGTAGACCGTATGTTCCTCAGCGTAATGTGCCACTCTTACTGCGAGGAGAAACTGGAGAATGGCGAGACACGTGTTGTTTTGCGTTTGCCAGAGGCTTTGGCACCTGTTAAGTGTGCTGTGTTCCCATTGGATAAGAAGTATGGTTTGCCAGAGTTGGCACATGAGATTGTTGACGAGTTGAAGTTCCATTTCAACACTCACTATGGCGATCCTAAGGATTCTATCGGTAAGCGTTATCGCCGTCAGGATGCCATCGGTACTCCATTCTGTATTACCGTTGACCACGAGACTCCAAACGATCATAAGGTAACTCTCCGTTATCGTGATACCATGGAGCAGGAGCGTGTAGCTATCTCTGATCTTCGTAGCATCATTGAGGAGCGCGTAAGTATCACCAGCGTATTAAAGAAACTTGGTAATGAAATTAAGAATTTCTAAATATCTCTTCTTGCTCATGATGACAGTATTTGCACTGTCATCGTGCAGCGAGGATGATAACACTGTAGATGAGTATGCCAACTGGCAGGCGCGTAATGAGAAGGCCTTTGCCGACACCTTGGCTTATGCCCGTCAGCAGATAGCCAACGGTAGCGATGAATGGAAGGTAATACTCAAATGGTCGCTGCAAAACCAGACACCTAACAAGGATACTAATGGTAATGCTGTGCCTTTGACTTACAAGGATGCTGATTACATCGTAGTTCATGTCTTGGATAAGGGCAAGGGCAGCGGATGCCCTATGTACACCGATTCTGTGAAGGTGAGCTATCTTGGTAGATTGCTGGGCACTGATACTTATCCTGCAGGTTATGTATTCGATAAGACCTTCGAGGGTACCTACGACAAGGCTACTGCTCAGGTAACTACCAATTTGGCAAGTGGCTGGATAGATGGTTTTACCACAGCCATGCTCGATATGCACATCGGTGACCATTGGCAGGTGTATATCCCATACCAGCTGGCTTATGGTACTACCCAGAATGGCACAATCCCTGCCTATTCCATGCTTCGCTTCGAGATTGTGCTTGACAGCTACTATCGTCCGGGGCAGGTAATACCGGGTTCTAGAGCCGTTGAAGGAGGTAGGAATAAGGGAACTTGGATCACAGAGTAAGAACTTTAAGTTTTATACCTTATTTATATATAGGGATTTTCCTCCTTAAATTATATATAGGGAAATAGATAGGCGTTCCTAGGATTGCTGTGCATACGGCATTCTTAGGAACGTTTTCATTTTTGAAGCATCCAATGTTGTCTTTGTGTTAACAGACCTTGATGATGTGTTAACAAGTGTTTGTGTTCGCACACAAATCTTTGATTTACGTCAAAAAATGTTGGATTCATGCATTTTTTATGGGAAAAAGTATTGCAGTTTCAAAAAATAGTTGTACCTTTGCATCAGAAAAAATAAGTTTTAGGTTTTTAGTTAGGTAATAGATTTTATAGGTTTAGTTTTTAGGTTTAAGGTTGTTAGTTTTTTTATATTAGGTGTTAGTTAAGGTAAAGAAAGATTGTTTATTCAAGGACGACAGGTATTTAGTTTGTTAGGTTAAATAGGTTGTTTATTCTAGGTTAATGACAGTACTGTCCCGCTTCGGTGGGAGATAAGTTTTGGGAAAAACAAAGGTACGAAACATGTATTAAAAAAAATAAAATGGCGATTCCTTTTTGGAGTCGCCTTTTTTGCGTTTAAATTATAAATAGGTTACGTTTAAATCATAAATTGATAGATTTTACGTTTTACTCATAAATAGATTGTGTAAATTCATAAATAGAAGAAAAAATGCTATTCAAGAATAAGACAGATTATCTGATGGAGTCTATCCGCTTAGGGCGCCCGATGACAGGCGGTGAGAAGCTGAATCTCATCGCTGGTTTGAGTGTACCCTCCATGCTGGCACAGATTTCTACCGTGCTGATGTTCTTTATTGATGCTTCGATGGTGGGGCATCTAGGCGCTGAGGCTTCGGCAAGTATAGGAATTATCGAGTCAACAACCTGGTTGATAGGTAGCTTGCTGAGTGCAGCAGCCACCGGTTTCTCGGTGCAGGTAGCTCATTTCATTGGTGCCAACGACCTGGTGAAGGCTCGCCAGGTATATCGTCATGCCCTGATATGTGGAGTGGCTTTCAGCCTCTTCGTTACGCTTATCGGTGTAGGCATTCATTCCCATCTGCCTTATTGGCTGGGTGGAGGTGAGGACATTGCTCCCAATTCCTCTCGCTATTTCCTAATTTACAGTCTAGTATTGCCGTTTGTGTTCCTGTATCATATTTCCGAGATGATGCTCAAGTCGGCAGGCAATATGCATACGCCCAGTATCATGGCTGTATTGATATGCCTGTGTGACGTGGCTTTCAATTATCTCTTCATTTATATTATGAAGATGGGTGTGGTGGGAGCAGCGATGGGTACGGCTTTGGCGTATATCAGCATCTCTTTGCCCAATCTCTATCTTTCGGCATTCAGAAACCGTCTGCTCAATTTCCGTCAGGATAGGGTACCGTTCAGATGGGTAGAGGAATATGTAAGGCACGCCTGCAAGATAAGTATCCCGATAGCCATACAGAATATCCTGATGAGCGGTGCGCAGATAGTGAGCACCATGATTGTGGCACCATTGGGCAATATTTCCATTGCAGCCCATTCGTTTGCCATCACTGCTGAGAGCCTTTGTTATATGCCGGGTTACGGTATCGGCGACGCTGCATCTACGCTTGTGGGGCAGACGCATGGTGCCGGACGCGTGGATCTCTGCAAGAATTTTGCTTATATGACGGTAGGATTGGGCATGGGAGTGATGGCATTGATGGGCGTAGTGATGTATGTCTTTGCGCCGGAGATGATAGGGGTGCTGTCACCGGTGGAGAGTATTCGGGAATTGGGTACAGTCTGCCTCCGAATCGAGGCATTTGCAGAGCCTTTCTTTGCTGCGAGTATCGTGACCTATAGCGTTTGCGTGGGTGCGGGCGATACGATGAAGCCTGCCGCCATCAACTTGAGCACGATGTGGCTGGTGCGCCTTACCCTGGCTTACGGGCTTTCGAAAAGCTATGGATTAGAGGGAGTTTGGATAGCTATGGCTACGGAGCTTACCTTCCGTGGCATCCTCTTTCTTATCCGCCTCTTCCGTGGCTCATGGATGAAGAGCTTCCAATGTTAGTTTTATGTTAAGATTGCAGGCATTTGGAAAGATAATCTTCCAAATGCTTGCAAATCTTTTAATTTTTATGTAATTTTGCAGCAGAAATAGCAAATAATTACATATTTATTAATAAACAGAGAAGAATGAGATTAAGAAAAATTTTCGCAGCAGCACTGTTGCTGCTCTCTGTGGGAACAGCGATGGCGCAGCAGATGCCACCTATCCCAGTGGATAAGAATGTGAAGATTGGTCATCTTGACAATGGATTGACCTATTACATTCGCCACAACAGTTATCCTGAGCATGTAGCCAGCTTCTATATCGCCCAGAAAGTAGGTTCTATTAATGAGAACGATGACCAGCGCGGTTTGGCTCACCTCCTTGAGCACCTTGCCTTCAATGGTACTGAGCACTTCAAGGACAATACCCTCCAGAACTATCTGCAGAGCATCGGTGTGGAGTATGGCCGTAATCTGAACGCTTATACCAGTGTTGACAAGACCGTTTATTACTTCACCGATGTGCCTACTGCCCGTGTTTCTGCCGTAGATTCATGTATGCTCATCCTGAAGGATTGGAGCAATGGCATCTCGCTTACCACCAAGGCCATCGAGGATGAGCGCGATGTGGTTCACAACGAGTATCGCATGCGTATGGTAGGTCAGCAGCTCATGTTGGAGCGTGCTCTCCCTAAACTCTATCAAGGCGAGAAGTATGGCTATCGTCTGCCTATCGGTTTGATGAGCGTTATCGACGGATGTAAGCCTGAAACACTCCGTGCTTACTATCGTAAGTGGTATCGCCCGGATAATCAGGCTATTATCGTTGTTGGTGATGTAGACGTTAACCATATTGAGGGCAAGATTAAGGAGCTTTTCTCAGGCATTAAGGTGCCTAAGGATGCTGCTAAGGTGATTCCTGTTCCTGTAGCTGATAACGATACAGCCATCTACGTAGTGGATAAGAACAAGGAGCAGCAGTATGACATCATCAACATCATGATGAAGAACGAGACAACTCCTGATTCATTGAAAGGTACTTTGCCATATCTGCTTGAGGGTTACTTGAAGAATGTGGCAACCTCTATGCTCAATGCTCGTTTTTCTGAGATGGCCCGTGAGGCAGATTGTCCATTCCTGCAGGGAGGTAGTGATATTGGCAACTATCTGGTTTCCAGTACAAAGGATGCTTTCTCAGTGGTAGGCGTGGCTAAGCCGGGCAAGGTGAAGGAGGCATATGCTGCCTTGATGCGCGAAGCTAAGCGCGTGCATGATTTCGGCTTTACGGCTTCTGAATATCAGCGTGCCAAGGACGAATTCATGAGTCATGTTGACAAGACTTACGAGAACCGTGCCAAGATGAAGAATGAGCAGTTTACCACTCAGTATGTTGACCATTTCATCTCTAACGAGCCAATTCCTTCTGTAGAGGATGAAACTCAGATCTATAAGATGGTAGTGCCACGCCTTTCTGTAGATGTGGTTAACAGTGCCGTGAAGCAGTTGATCTGTACTACCGATACCAACCTTGTAAGCATGGTGTTCATGCACGAGGCAGAGGGTGCCGTTTATCCTACCGAACAGGAACTTGCCGACATCGTGAAGCAGGTGCGCAGCGAGAAGCTTGAGGCTTATGTGGACAATGTGAAGCAGGAGCCGCTGATGGCTCAGGCACCTAAGGCAGGCAAAATCAAGAAGACTGAGGAGAACAAGCAGTTGGGCTTCAAGAAGCTTACCCTCTCCAACGGAGCCAAAGTAATTATCAAGAAGACAGACTTCAAGGACGATGAGATTCAGTTTGCTGCTTCTGCCAACATCGGTTATGCAGCTTATCAGAATGACCCTATCAATGCGCAGAATGCCAGTGCCGTATGGGGATTGAGCGGTTTGGGCGAATTCTCTAGCAATGATTTGGAGAAGGCACTTGCTGGCAAGCAATGTGGTGTAGATTTCTCTTTCTCTACCTTCCGTCACGGTTTGAGCGGTACTACCACTCCTAAGGATCTTGAGACGATGATGCAGCTGGTTTATCTCAATATGACCAATGTTACTAAGGATCAGAAGGCATTCGACAACATGAAGAATACCTATACTACAGTTCTTGCCAACAAGAGCAATAACCCTGGGCTTGTATATCAGGACTCAGTACAGAGCACCCTTTACCTGGGTAGCAAACTGGCTCGCATTCCTGAGGCTTCCGACATCCAGAGCATCGATTATGATGCCTGTCTCGAAATGTGGCATCAGCTCTACAGTAATGCCAAGGATTTCACTTTCTACTTTGTTGGCAACTATGATGAGAAGGTGCTTCTCCCACTCATCGAGCAGTATATTGCCTCTCTCCCTAACCAGGGCATGAAGATCAAGATCAAGAACCAGCCAATGCCTTGTGCTACAGGCAAGGTGAGCAATGTATTCACTAAGGCTATGGAGAATCCTCAGAGCCAGGCTCGCGAGATGTGGTTTGCCAAGATGCCTTATACCCAGAAGAGCAGTGTGCTGGCAGATATGGCAGCACGCCTCCTGGAGATGAAGTATCTGCGCAGCATCCGCGAGGAGTTGAGTGCTGCTTATTCTGCAGGTGCCATCTATGGCGTTTTCTTTGACGCAGACAACAAGGTGCAGGTTACCATTAACGGTATGGCTCAGCTGAATCCAGAGAAGGCAGATGTTGCCATCCCATGCTTCTTCAAGGGTATGGACGAGGTGATTGCCAAGGTTGATGCTGACGATTTGCAGAAAGTAAAGGAGATTCTCTTGAAGCAGGCTGGCGTGGATGAGAAGACCAACGGTTACTGGATTCAGACCTTGGGTATGTTCGACCTTCACAAGGTTGATGATTACAGCAACTATAAGAATCTCGTGAAGTCAATCGATGGCGCTCAGATTTCCGACTTCCTCAAGAATGTTATCTTGAAGAGTGGCAATCATGTAGAGGTTATCATGAAGGGCGAGAAGAACAAGTAATTCTGATTTGGATATTAGATAGAAAATGAAAAAATCCCGTTGTACGTACCATGCAAGATGGACGACAACGGGATTTTAACTTTTGTTTTTCCCAAAAATTTCAGTTCCTCTTAAAATTTAAGAGTCGTTCTGAAAAATCTCTCTCATTTTCAGTTTTCGGGGTTCTGTTTCCCTGAATCATTCTTTCTCCTTGTTGGGAAAAATAGATTCAGCAGAATCTCTCAACCGAATGTCATTCTGAAAATAATCTCTTTCTAAGAAGAATCTTGTCTCTTGTTCGCTAAAAATCAAAAGACTTAATCCCTTCTTCTTGCCTTAGAGGCAAGCGCCTCGCGGCGTTCATTAAGAATCTGCTGGCATCTGTCGATTGCCTGATTCTGATTCTCTGAATTTACCTTAATTAAATCATTCATAACCTATTGTGATTTTTAAAACGTTGCAAAGATAGGATATTCTGTTCATTTTCGGGGACACTTTTTGATAAAATATGTCTATTTTTCGTTCTTTTTTGATTTATGTCAAAAAAATGTGCAATCGTTGACACAAAATCGTCACATTTCGTTCGTTTTATGCAACATTTATGCAACAAATTAAACCTTTTCTCCTGTTTTTCATCTATTATAATAGTCTTTCCTCATTTATGATGGGAAATATGAAAGTGAAGAAAGCGAATGATATAAGAGAATTAGATTTAAACAAATTAATAGAAAGTAAAAATGAAAAAGGTATTAAGCAGGCAGATCTCTGCCATACCTGGAAGTACAGCAAGCCAGGGTGCGCCTTCACCTCAGAGAACCTGCTGGCTAAGGCGGGTGGCGAGATTGCTGCCAGCAAGGTTGAGAATAAGCTGGAAGGTTATTACAAGAAGTTTGGATTCAGCAGTTCCAATACCTACTTCACCTTTAATACCGATGGTACTTTCTCTGCCAAGATTGACGGCAAGGCATGGAATGGCACCTATACCTTTGATGAGAAGACTCATGCCATCCAGCTGAAGGGCCTTCTGCTGAGTGCTTCGGGCTATGCCACCAAGACAACCAATGGCATCAGTCTTCTCTTCGACCAGAAGAAGCTGCTCAATCTCATCAAGGCCCTCAGTGCCTTCAAGGGCAGCTCTACATTGAGCGCCGTAGGCAGTATCGCCAACAATTATGATGGTATGCAAGTAGGTTTCGAGATGACAAAATAATATAATCTTTATTTAAAAAACAATAAAGCCGTCCTCTTCTAATGATATGAGGGCGGCTTTTTATTTCGTGTTTTATATCTTGGCTTATCGCTTTTACGGTTTAATATATTTCCTATTTCACCTCAATCAGGAGCGGATTCTTCAATGCATCCAGATAATCCTTGATGCGGATTTGCCATTCGGCATAGCTTCTTACATCATATTTGCTCCATGCTGCACCGAAGTAGTAGCTGTATTTCTCCCCATTCTTCAAGCCACGCTTCAAGCCGAGGGCATGACCGGTAGCACCATCGTGCTTCTTATCGAAGAGCTGGTAGTAGGTATTGTCAACACCATAAGGGAAGAGAACGCCTACGTAAACCTGTGAGTTGTTTACTTCGATATTATCTGTAGGATCGGCATAACTTACATAATCCTTGGCGAAGGTCTTCGTCTCCTCCTCGTGGATAGGGAAACCGGTAGCGAAATCGGTAGGAGTGGTCAAGCCGTCGTACCATACGGTCATCCGGTTGAAGTTGCTGCCCTTGTCGAGCGAGATGATGCGGTGCTCCACCACGTTCTTCATATCGCCTACGGCAGATGGGTTGTAAGTCAGTTCTACGGTGAAGCGGAGCGGACCGTTATCCAATATCCTGTAATCCTTGTAGCAGTAAGGCAGAACCTGGTTCTTGCCCACCATGAGGCTTGGTGCACCCAATCCCAGGGTAGCGCCCACACGATAAGGATCCAATCCGTTGCCATGGTCGAGATGGAAGGAGGTGAGGATATCCGTCTCTCGTGATTCTGTCTGAAGAGCCTTGATTTGCTTGGCAAGAGCAGCTGCCTTTGCTGCGTTCTTCTCTGCCTTCTGCTGCTTCTGCAAGGCTCTCACCTTGGCATCAATCTTATCGCCCTTGATATTGCCGTTCATATCCTTGATGTATCGCTCGTAAACCACGGTATCCGGAGTATTCTTCACCCAGATATCGGTACCGAAGGAACGCTCGCCGGTCTTCTGCAGGGCAGGGCCATATACGCGGTAGGCGCATCTGTCGTTCTCCCATGCGATATCGTCTTTTCTTATCTTATAGAGAGCACCGGTGGTCCAAGTCTTCTGTTGGTAAGGCTTGCCGATGGATACGTAGTAAGTGGTGGATCCATGAGGACGTATGCTTGCATCAATGAGCAGAAAGCCGTCGTGAGTAATCTGCGAGCCAATCTGCTGTCCTCGTTTGTTCTTCACAATGTAAGCCTCTCCCTTTTTAGGGGCAGCCTTGCCCAGTTTCGCCTTCACCTCGTTCATGCTGAGGGAGATAAGCTCTGTGCGTGATGCGGAAGTAGGATTGCTTACCACGATAGTGGCTTGCTGAGCATGGCAGTAGTTAGAACCTGCCAAAGCCAGGAGCATCATCAGGCTCTTGGCCGTGGTGCCCTTCATCATTTTTCCATGAATCTTTTTCATTTTGATTTGTTTGTTTTTATTCTTCTATAACGGAGATATCCATGCTGATATCCTCCTTAGGTCTATCACCACGCAATGTTTCGCAGTTTTGAATCTTCTCCACTACGTCAAGGCCTTCCTCTACTTCACCGAAAACGGTGTATTGGTTATCGAGGAAAGGTGTTCCGCCTACTTCAGTGTAAGCCTTCTGCTGCTCCTCGGTAAACTTTGGGTAGCCCTGCTCCTTGCTGCGCTTCTTGGTTTCATCCACCAGTTTATCCTGTAGTTTCATTAAGCCTTCGCGGTCGCGGTTGCGGCGGAAGTTCATAATTTCATCATGATGCTCCTTGGCAAGCTGGTTGAAGATATTCTGCTCCATCTGCATGCCCATCTGCTTCTCCATTTGTTTCAGTTCGTTCTGCTTGTAGGTCTTTCCCCATACAATATAAAACTGGCTGCCGCTGCTCTCACGGTTAGGGTTCACCTCGTCGCCAAGGCGTGCAGCGCTCAAGGCACCACGCTTGTGGAAAAGTTGTGGATAAACGAACTCGGCAGGGATGGTGTAATCAGGTCCGCCCGTGCCCAGCATTTTGCCTTTAGGAGCGCCTTTGCTCTCTGGGTCACCGCCTTGGATCATGAAATCCTTGATGACACGGTGGAAGAGTGTGCCATCGAAATATCCCTCCTTTGCCAACTTGATGAAGTTGTCACGATGCTGAGGTGTCTCGTCGTAGAGGCGAACCTTGATGTCGCCCTCTGATGTCTTTATCAATACTTTAGCCATAATAATTTATAATCAGTATATTTTATTAATCGGTATATGTCGTAATCAGTATGTTTTTTACCTTTTTACTTTTCGTAATACTCATTCCACTGCTTCATAGCCTCCTGCCAGTCGGTCTGTTCACCGCTGGCTACAGCTTCCTTCTGTCTCTCAGCCTCGTCGCGAGCCTTGTCTCTAGCACGTTTTGCCTTCATAGCCTCGATGGTGGCATCGTCGAGAATCTGGATAGCTCCACGCTTGATGGCATCCTGCAGTTCCTCCTCGCCGAAAGCCTTGCCAGGCTCATTGAAGTCAGAGATATTGAATTCATAATCCACGCGAAGGTCGTGGCGTATCATTTTCTGTTGTAAACGGTTGCCTGCGTTCTTGAGTCGCAGCAACTTGCCGATTTCTTTGATTTCTCCTGCTGAGTATTTATTTCTTCCCATTAATATGATTTGATATTATTATTTCTGTGTGCAAAATTAAGCATAATCCTCGATAAAACCAAGAAAAGTTTCAAGGAATTCACAAAAGAGTCCCTTTATCCTTTTACTTTTTGCCCTTTTTACCCTTTTTGCTTTTTTACCCTTTTACCTTTTTACTTTTTTACCTTTAAATCACTTCCATGCCTTCTTCTGGTTCAGCTCTATCAGACGGTCGAATTCAAAATCGGCTTTGATTTTATCCAATATTCTCTTTACGATGATATTCATCACGCTTCCTTTGCTGTAGTTGGCAGAGCACATGAAGTTTACTCGTCCCTCCTTGACAAGCTGGCAGGCTGTTTTCTGTTTATCCTCGTTATCATATACAGCAATCGAGTGACCGCCATGTTCCTTTACCATCTTCATGCAAGGCACATCGGTTTCTCCATCTCCGAAGTATATCATTCGGGGGAAAGGGATAGGGCGCTTTTCGTCGGGGATATACTGGTTCACTCTTCTGTTGTCGCTCACCTGTTTGATTCCTTTGTTGATTTTGAAGAGGAATTGCGTTTTGGTAGTATAGTCTACGGCTACGGCTGGCCAATAGGCGATTCCCTCCTTGTTGTAGAGAAAGGAGCAGGCGTAGATGTTCTCAAATTCGTGGGCGATAGGTGTACCCTCTATCATCTCCTTCAGTCCCGAGGAGTTGATGTAGTGCTTTACGTCCAGTCCGATGCTGTTGCCATATTCATTTACGAGCGAAAACCATTGTTTTACGCCACGGAACAGTTCTACATCCTTGCCGAATTTCTGAAAAGATTCCCGGGTGAGCGAGATATTGTTCTTTTTGGCTTCGTCGAGCATCAGATACATATAGGTCAAAATGCCATTGGCATCCTTACCCTCTGCAAATTTTCTGTTTTTCTCCCAGAACTCGTCTTTTGTCTTGCCTGTAGCCTGTATGAATCCAAACTCCTGCATATTGCCCGGCGACAGTGTGCCGTCGAAGTCATATACCAGTGCCACCTGTGGTTTTTTCTTTGCCATATCCCGTTCCCTTTCTTCTTTTATTGTTTTATCTTTACTTAATATAGCTTTCACCTTTCATAACTTGCAAAAATACATGTTTTTTTGCGAATTAGCGATAACTGAATCTATAAAAAATCATAAAACCGCAAAAAAAAACAGACCGACATGAACTCTTGTTCACATCGGTCTGTTTCATAGCCAAACTCACTTGCTAAAACTTAAAAAGTTTATCGTTTTGGCTTAGTTTCACTACTATATATCTATCGTCTTTCAACTCTTTTGGGAGTTTGTCTGACAAAATAGAGGCAACGAACTGCAAGTTGTGATTTTCCTCTACGAATTTTGCTGTACCCAAGAGCTGGTTGCCATGTACCAATTCTTTTTTGTCATACAATCCAAAATGCAAACATGGTATATGTTCCTTGTCTGCGAATAAGATATATGCCATATCAAAACAAACAATTTCTCCTTGCTTCTTTCCTGAGCTGAAGTTTATGGTGTCGGCATCAAATCTTTCTATATTGAATTTATAGATTTCATTTTTATTCTTTGTTTCTGTTTCGTATACCATACCATATTGTTCCGCATAAAGTAGCTGTGATATTTTGGCAAGATAGTTGTTCAGTTTATCCAATTGAGCTTGTACCTTTTGCTTGAACCCATCACTAAACAGAGAATTGTCTATATTTTCAATCTGTTTGTTTAGAGAATCTATCCTCTCTTCTACTTTATCGATTTGATCAATCTGCTGCTTTAATGCACCCAATCGCTCATGCTTTTGAGTAAGATCTGCTATCAGACTTTCATAGTCTGTATAGTACGATGATTGCAACAATTTGTCACTAAGTGTTTTTTCCGATGCATGCAAAGTTCTAATCTCTGAGTCCAATGCTTCTATCTTCTTCTTTAACTCAGGCAACTCACTTGCTATAAAATCTGCTTTTTTCACAAGCATACTATTATGGTGCTTAAGCAAATCTTCGAAAGTGTGATGCAGGGTTGGAACAAATTTCTTTGCCTGATTATATACTATTTTTAATGTGTCTGCATCGATATTCGACTTGTTGCTAAGAATCTCCTCTTTGGCTTCTTCCATTATATCATGGCGCAACTTCAATGAACTAAGTTGAGAAGAAAGCACTGTTATTTTATATTTCAAGTCAGATAACTCAGCCATATCGTTGTCAAAGTCAGGGTTTAAGTGCATCTGTTTCTTGATATGCTCCAATTCTTCTATTTCTGATTTGACAATACCTAATTCTGAAGCTAAAGTATTACGGCTTTTTTCTTTTACGAGTTTCTTTCTGAAACTTTCTTCTGTTTTCTGCTTCTGAAGTAATTGTTGACGTTCTTCCGCATCAGTATAGTTCAACCCCAACATATATAGGTGCAGAGTTTCATAAACAGCATCAGAAGTTGTACCTTCAAGCCAATGCAAGGTATGATTGACTGCAGCATTTGTATATCTTACATTATGTGCAACCAATTGTCTAAATGTTGGCTTGTTGGTCTCCACGCCCATGATAGCATACTGAAGAGCTTTCTTAAATTCATTTTCGTTTGAATAATTCTCTCCGTTTATTTCTTGAATAGAGTTCTTGCGTAAGAGAAAGTTTCTTCTTATGCGAACTTCTTTGGCTGTGGTAGTCCAGTCACTAACCAAAATTAAAGTTATCACCACTTCCTTCTCTGTCAAGAATGTCTTTACTTCTTCATTGACGACACGCCTATCTTCAGGACTTATATATATCGTTCGAGCTTCCTTACCCAAACAGATGTCAATAAGTCTGAGTATGGTTGTTTTGCCAACGTTATTTCCAGTCTCTGTATTTGTGTCTGGGGTTTCGTCGACTATCAAATTAAGACCTTGATGAAAGTCTAACCTTCTGATAAGACCTTCTTTTGATTCTATGATAAGTGATTTTATGAACATAGCTCAACCTCCCCATTTTTAACAATGACACAATCTATTAAGTAAAGCCAATCTATACAGAGTTGCAAGATAGCAAAACTCATTCTATACTGTTCTCGAAGACGACAATACAAGTCCACGACAGAAATTTTCTTTTCTGTCTGCAGCACCTTTAGTACAATAGCACCATTGTAATAGATGCAATTTTCTGGTCTCATATTATCTGGTAGAAGCATAACTATATCGGCTTTTCAAATATTTTACATTCCATAAATGCGTGCACCATCAACATTTCAACACACATTTCCAATTGTTCTTGTGATAAATTATTATTTTTATTACCTATTTGATTGATGATTTCATTTTTAATTGCAATGAACAAAGCATCGCCACTTGCCTGTGATTTCAACCCAACATATATCCTATGCAATTTCTGCAGCACAGCCATACTTTTGGTTTTTCCTTGCCTAGCATATTCGCTGTAGATTTCCTGCACATTGATATAATAAATTTTATATTGGTCTATGGCATCTTTTGAATATATAGACAAGTTGTTGAAACTTATTTTTGCCTCTATTTCAAATTCAGTCATATCAAAATCACATTCGTTTAAATCATCTTCTGCTAACTGACTAATGATGTAGTTCAGCCCAGAAGTTAACTGTGTAGTATCGGGAACATCATTTTGAATATTGTTTTTTATGAACATTGCTATTGTATCGATGTCCGCAATATTCGGCATACCCTTTATTTTGTTCGCAATGAAATGAATATCCAAAATATCTGTTTTCGGATTAAACACAACCTTATGAGGTGGGTTATATTTATACTTTCGCTGCTCCTTTGCGTCGATAACAATTGGCACAAAATAAAAATGATAACCAGTATATTTCTCAGGAATCTCCTTCAAAGAATGATCGATTTTTCCTTTGGTACTTGTACCTGTCACTTGTGCCAATATACGATTGGAATCATCAACCAAATCAATTCCTGGTGCATTTTGTTGCAAACTATTTGCATTGCGAAGTTTCCAGCCATATATAAGATTCAAAAGATCTACATAGAAGTCTTCTGATATGACATGCAAATCCAACAGGTTTAGCAAACCACGTAATTCTACACAGCTTGCTAAGCCTGACAGTCTGTTCACAATATCATTTATATATGTTTGTCTTTGTAACGTCGCCATAATTTATACTTAAATAATCTGCAAATATAAAGTTTTTCTTTGACAAACAAGTCTTGCCATCTTTCTTTTTAAGGTTATTTGTGTTAATATGTCAAATAAATATGTAAAATAAAGAACATAAACAAAAAACAGACCGACATGAACGCTTGTTCACATCGGTCTGTTTTTGTCACAGCCACCTACTTCTTTTATACGTTTTTATTACAAGTCTTCATCATTTCAGATTGATTGTCTGTGTTTTTCCCGTGATACCTGTTACCACGGCGATTCCATTGTCACGAATCTCCACCTTCTCATATTTGGCATCAACAATCACTTTTCCTTTTAATGTCATAACACCCCAATGTTGGGGTATCTGTTCAAAGGCGCAATAGGCACCAACAGGTTGCGCTATACTATGGTAGAGAGGTGGCACGATAACTTTACCATCTACCTTCACACCCCATTTCTTTCCTGCCTGATACAATTCTACATGCCCTGCCTCCGACTTCTCTTGCATTAGCAATAACTCCTGTTCCTCTTGCTTTTTCCTGCGCTGCATTTCCATGTTATAAACTTGCTTGCCAAGCCGAGGCATCGCAACCATCAAATTCTCGCTTTCTGTTTTGGGTTGATTGCAACCTATATAGGTCTTTTTCAAGTTGGAGTCAACGTAGTAATAATCCTCATGGCTGTCCATGACCACTATGCCACTGTCGTATAGGTCGGCACATAGCCAATATACATGAGTATGGTCGCCACGTAAAAAACAAGCCTTTTCACTGTTTTCTTTATTCATTCGCATAGAACCGCCATCCTCCTCTTTGTATATCCATTCCTGACAACCACTGGCTGTAGAGCGTTGAAAGTTGTAGATCAAATAATATCCATAATTCCATAGGTCATATTGGGAAGGGCGAAAAGGTAAAGCAAAGTACTCGTAGGTACGAGATCGGAAGAGACCATTATATTCGACGAACTCCCATTTATTGATGGTGATTACCTCGGGAGCATCTTTCGCATGAATGTCCTCGTCTATGACAACTCTCGCCAAGAGGTCGTAGTAACATACAGTCTTTCTTCGAGGTCGATAGGATAAGATATTACCTTGCAAGAACTTCATGTCATAATAGTTGCCTGGTTCTATCACCTGTTCGCCTTGGCGGTTTGCCACCGTCATCTTTCCATCATTCAACTTGACAATGGCAAAATCATCATTGCAATCAACAAACTCCTGATACTTTAGCGACTGCATCAGTTCCTCATGGCTCATCACCATCATCATTTCAGAGTCTTGACCAACAGGCATAGTTTCTTGCTTTCCGTACATCAAGAAGAAATCTCTTTCTTTCGGAGTCTCCTTTTTCTTGCCAACTTTCAGCTTTCCCTCGAACATAGCATTCCAGTTCCAAACTTGCGAAGGCAATCCAAACACCCGATACAGTCCCACGTTATCTATAATCAAGCAGTTCTTCTTCCCCTTAGCCACTCGCAATCCACGTCCCACCATCTGCAGATACTTGGCAAGCGACAGCGTTGGTCGAGCCAACTGTACAAACTCCACATCCGGGCAGTCAAATCCCTCCGAGAAGATGTCCACGTTCACCAATACTTGTATAGGAGCAAGTTCATCACCAAGGCGGTTTATACCGCACAAACAATTTGGCGAATAACCTGATACATCCTTTGATGCGCTAGCCGACAAACAATCTGGCGAGACCTTTGATGCTCCACTCATCCCCAG